>QWCV01000263.1_pt1 | contig 69288 bp, 69 predicted proteins | sample 1972621 | NCBI WGS metagenome assembly QWCV01 (sample SAMN09866699, study PRJNA288562) | Human gut metagenome isolate pre2_stool, whole genome shotgun sequencing... | isolation source: gut | host: Homo sapiens | place: USA: California | reverse complement strand
GTGCGCCTGGCGGCGCACGTTTCTTAAGGGTGCAAGTCCCAAATCCACCCGGTAGCGGGAAGGATATAGCCGAAGGCAAGGGTGTTGCAGGTGACTGCAAATCTGAAGGAAGCCGGATGTGGGGAACTTACTAACCTACGGGCAAACCTCTGGTCTGACGGACAGAAACCGTATAGAAGGCTGTGCATGAGGATAAGTCTGCATCACAAGATGAAGTCCGATAGCTACACGGAATCATGTACAGTAGATACGGCAGATGGATGGAGGAAAAGAAACGTGTGGTACCCAGGGAGATCTGTACGGAAAGCTCTGAAAGGAGTAACCATTACTGAGAGGTAATGCTGAACGTACAGAAGTCAGCAGAGGTCATAGTAGCTGTATTGTTTCAGTGAAGGACCGAATCAATAGGAGTCTTTAGTACAACTGGGAAAGGAGAAATGGGCAGATGGGTACAGAAAACAGAGAAAGCTGCTCACAAAGAGATAGCGCGGAACGCAAAGGGTATGTGAGAGCGCACCGCTCATTCAACCGGATATGGAAGGAAAGGGACAGTGCGGAGCCTGACATCTTAGGTAAGATACTGAATAAGGATAACCTGAACAGGGCTTACAAAAGAGTGAAGGCAAACAAAGGAGCGCCGGGAATCGACGGAATGACCATCGAGGCGACACTGCCATGGCTGAAGGAACATAACCGTGAATTGACAGAGAGAATCCGAAGGGGGAAATATACCCCGTCTCCTGTCAAACGGGTGGAAATCCCGAAGCCGGACGGAGGAATACGAAAACTCGGCATCCCGACCGTCATCGACCGCATTATCCAACAGGCAATGCTCCAGCAGCTCATGCCAATCTATGAGCCGTTGTTTTCGGATGACAGCTTTGGCTACCGTCCGGGAAGAGGGGCAAAAGACGCTATTTTCAGGATAAAGGAGTACATTGAGCAGGGCTATACAAGGGCAGTCGTCCTTGATCTGTCAAAGTATTTCGATACGTTGAATCACACAATCTTGCTGAATCTGCTGAGAAAACAGGTAAAAGATGAGAGGGTCATACAGATGGTAAAGCGGTACCTGAAAAGCGGAGTGATGGAAAACGGTGTTGTAACAGAGACAGAGGAAGGCTCGCCGCAGGGAGGGAATCTATCCCCACTATTAGCAAATGTATATCTGAATGAATTCGACTGGGAGCTCCACAGACGGGGCGTGCCGTGTATCCGATATGCAGACGATATCGTGCTGCTGGCAAAAAGTGAACGGGCCGCAGAACGACTGCTGGAATCCAGTACGAAGTATCTGGAAGAAACGCTGAAGCTGAAAGTGAACCGGGAAAAGAGCCGGACGGTGAGTGTATTCGCAATCCGAAATTTTAAGTTTCTTGGCTTTTGTTATGGGAAGAACGGAAAAGGAATTTATATCCGGGTCCATGGGAAGTCATGGAAGAAAGCCAAGGAGAAACTGCGCAGGATCACTTCCCGGAGCAGGTGCGGAAGTATCGTCCAAACCATGGAGAAAATAAAGGTCTACATGAGAGGATGGCTGAATTACTATGGAATAGCGGATATGAAGAACAACATCGAAAGCCTAAACGGATGGCTGTACCGCCGGATACGGATGTGTATCTGGAAACAGTGGAAACAGCCCAGAACCAGAATGAGGAAACTCATAGGACTGGGAGTGGACAGTCATTATGCGGCAACGATAGCCTACGACCGCAAAGGATACTGGTTCAATGCCGGAAACAAGGCAGTCAACTGGGCATTAAGTAAAGATCAGTCACTGCACATCAACTATTGAAAGCGCCGGATACGAGAACCGTATGTCCGGTGCTGTGAGAGGACGGGAGCTAATCACTCCCTCCTACTCGATTAGAAAATCATACATCCCGTGAAAACGATAGTGCCGTCACTTCTGGCGCCGGTGATGAGATATCCGGTTTCCGTTTCTTTTTTGTATAATCGGATCTCATCCCCATAGAATCCCTGGGAAATATAGTGGATTTCCAGCTCCTTCAGCTCGTTTCTATTGAAAAAGTCAGGAGAGAATACATTTTCCATCAGGGTCACATAGCGGTGGTTGGCCATGTGATGGCTCTTGTCCAGATCAGCATACCGGACTGTGTGGGTATAGACATATTCCATTTCGGACAGATTCCGTTTGAGCCGGGCAAAGGGCCCGAGCGGGATTTTTTGGTCGGAGGCCATAGCTTCCGGCATATGGATGTCTGACAACAATCCGATTTTCTGTTCGTTCAGATGGAACACACAGCTTTCCAGACGGCCAAGGGCGTAAGTTTCGTTTCCTGCTGATATCTTCAGATCCTGCCAGATTCTAAGTTTATCCTGCTTTTCGATCCAGGTCTCCATGTGGAGCGGTCTTGTATAATCCGCACGCCTGCATATTTTTATTTTGTATTTCGTATAAATCCAGGCGGTGCCGTAGGTTTCCGGCAGCGTATCATTTCCTTTCCCCATCTGGTGGAGATGCAGGGTGGACATATCCTGAAAATAGTAGAGGTAGGCGCGTGCGCCGATCAGTCCCTGGGCGTCGGAATCCCGGAACATGGGGAGATAATCCCTGACATACTTTTTCGAAGCAGCTTCCTGGCCTTGGTAAGCGTCCAGAAGCTGTCTTAAGGTGAGCTGTTCCATCGCCTCCCTGACAGAACCGCCGATCTTTTGATAAAACTGCTCCAGGAGTGGGGTGATTTGTCTCCCAACCGGACATTTGTCGGAGGGGTTCGGATGAAAACCGATAAAATGTTCCAGACCACCTGGCTCCAGTGCATGATAGACGTCCCAGAAAGTCAGATCCGCTGGTGCTTTGTTAAGGTGTGCGCCGCCGATCCCGCGTACGACAGATACGATGCCTGCTTTCTGAAGATCGTTCAGGATACTCCGGATAGCTGAAGAATTGCAGCCGGTGCTTTTTGCCAGCAGTTCGCTGGTGATTTTGGTCTGATCCTCATATTCGGATAAAAAGACCAGGCAGTGCAGTGCGACAGAGCATTTTGTATTGAGCCTCATAGTCAAAACCTCTTTCCTGATATTAAAAGCATTATACTTTATTTCTGGATCGTTGTAAATATTGACAATACAACCACAAAAGAGTATGATGTTGTAAAATATAAATATACAACGGATAATGAAAAGGAGAATTTATAATGAGAGAGTTGACCGAATTATACTATTTTAGTCCCACCGGGGGCACAAAGAAAGCGGGCATGCTGCTGTGCGAGGGGATTTCCTGGGATGTAGAAGCGGTAGACCTGGGGAAAAAGGAAGAAGCTCCAAGGGAGCCTGAAGGGGATCTGGTAGTTGCGGCTATGCCGGTTTTTGGCGGCAGGATTCCGGGTGTGGCAGCAGAAAAGCTGCGGACTTTGAACGGAAAGGGAAAGAAGGCAGTCGCGGTAGCGGTGTATGGAAACCGGGCTTACGAGGATGCGCTGCTGGAGCTTAAGGACATCCTGGAGGAATGTGGCTTTGAGGTAACGGCAGCGGTAGCGCTTGTGGCGCAGCATTCTATGGTGCCGGAGGTTGGCGCCGGAAGGCCGGATGAGGAAGACCAGAAGGAGATCCTGGAGTTTGGAAGAAAAGTGAGAGAAAAACTGGAGAAGGGTTCCCATGGTGCCGTGGAAATTCCAGGAAACAGACCTTATAAGGATGAGATGGAGATACCGGCAACGCCGATGTCCGCTCCTTCCTGTACGAAGTGCGGCAGATGTGCCATGGCCTGTCCGACGGATGCGATCAGGATGGAAGATGGCCAAGTGACGACCGAAAAGGAAAGCTGTATTTTGTGTATGGCGTGTAAGGCGGTCTGTCCGGAACACGCCCGTATCCTGCCACCGCCGATGCAGGAGATGATGGATGAAAAGCTTAGGGAATTTCGGGCGGTCCGCGGTGCAAATGAATTGTTCCTGGGTTGAAAAAAGGGTTCGTTCATGATAAGGTTAAACGGAAAATGAAAAAGGAACAGTCATATCATGAATATGCTTTTTGAAAAGAGAAAAAAGAAATGGCTTGCGGGACTTTTGACCTTCTGTCTGCTGTGTCTGTCCGGGTGTTCCGGAGCGGCAGAGGAGTCTGATACCGGCACGTCAGATGAAAAAACAGAAAAGGCAGCAGAAGCAGAAGATCCAGAGAAAAAATACGAGGTTGTTTATCTGGATATGAGCAAGGAGGAAAAGACCAGGGCTCAGGAGAGGCTTACCGGACTGATGGAGGACTGCCGGGAGATTTATGCCGGAGCAGAAAAAGGCGGCGCTGATGACGTTTCACTTGCGGAGGATGTGGTGCATGAGATGGTGGAGGCTGCCGCGGCAGATGGAGATGCCGTGACCTGTGCGAGCTACGATTACAATATGCGTAACTATGAGTCTGTGGACGAAGCGCTTCAGAAAGCGACGCAGGGAAAGTCCGGAAAGGCAGAGTTTTATAAACTCACAGTCAGCGGCGCTTTTCAGTATTACGGCTTGGAAGCTGAAGATGGGAAATTGGCTGTGACCTATGGAAATGCAGTCTTTCAGGAAGATATGGGCATTGAGATCCGGCAGCTGGAAAAATTCCAGGTATACGACTGGGAATATACAGAAAAAGGGTGGTTGATCTGGGAAAAAGCGCTGTCGAAAAATCAGGAGATGGACATGCACAGCTTCTGCCGTATCCTGCCGCTTCCTGAAAAATGCAGGGAGCTTGGCAATGCCTATATCCTGCCCGTCAGCTATTTTTGCAACAATCTGTTCTTGGCGGACTGGAATGAAGAAAATATGGACAGCATAGAGTTTAATGACCTGTATGAATTTCTGTATGCCATGAAGTATGGAGCGGAATTGGATGAGGCTGCGTACCAGGGGGGAATTCCCAAGGCAGAGTTTGAGGATGTGATCCAGACTTATTTTGAGATATCCACGGAGGAGCTGGAACAGACGGCAGGATATGATGCGGAGCTTGGCGTTTATCCCTGGGAGCCGGTACGGTCCTGGAACCGGGTGCCGCAGGTTCAGCCATTTCCGGAGGTGGTAGAATGTAAGGAAAACGGAGACGGCACATGGACATTAAAAGTGGATGCCATCTTGGTGGTAGAGGGGCTGGACTGCTCTTTCAGCCATGAGGTGACCATGAAAAAGGGGAACGGAGGCTGGATCTATCTGGGAAATCAGGTGGATCGGGAGCATGCTATAGAGATTCCGGGATATAAGCCAAGAATGGAATATTGAGAGGTTGGATAATGAAATTTGAAGAATACTTTCCGGTGATCCGGAAGCTGTCAAAGGAACAGCAGAAAAGGATACAGGAGGCGGTAACTGAAAAAAGTGTGGAAAAAGGAACCGTGCTCCATGACGGAGCGGCGGACTGTACCGGACTTCTGGTCGTACAGTCCGGGATGCTCCGGGCCTATATTCTGTCGGAGGAAGGCAGGGAGATTACGCTGTACCGCCTGTTTGAGAGGGATGTGTGCCTGTTTTCCGCATCCTGTATGATGTCGGGAATTCAGTTTGAGGTAACCATTGAAGCGGAGAAGGATACCAGGGTGTGGGTAATCCCGACCAAGGTATGGAAGCAGCTGAACGAAGAATCGGCGGTACTGGCAAATTATACCAATGAGTTAATGGCGGATCGGTTTACGAATGTGATGTGGCTGATCGAGCAGATTATGTGGAAAAGCTTTGACAAGCGTCTGGCCGAATTTTTGCTGGAAGAAGTGTCGGTGGAGGGAACCAGTCTTTTAAAAATTACCCATGAAGTGATCGGCAACCACCTGGGGACAGCAAGAGAGGTGGTCACAAGGATGCTTCGCTACTTCCAGAGTGAGGGAATGGTGAAGCTGTCGAGAGGAATGGTAGAGATTACGGATACTGCCGGACTGGAAGAAGTGGCAGGGTCTTAGATAACGTAAAAGAGAAGCACAGTCTCTGGAGGGGGGACTGTGCTTCTTTAAGTTTAAGAGATTGGGGGGATATTTTATGATGCCAGGGGCAAAAGGTCTAAGCCCACATGAGCTTGCTCATAAGTGGGTGAAAGACCTTGGGACCCGCCCCGATATGAGCATAAAAGTGGGATGTATATCCCGCGATATGCGAATATTGGGTAGGATTGTGAGAGTGCGTAGCACGGAACAATCCGTAGGCATCATAGTCGGGGGCTTATGACCCCGACATCGTATCATTTGTTGCTAGATCATTTCCAGAATTTCTTCCTTCGGTTTTGCGCCGGTAGAACGGCTGACCAGTTCTCCGTTTTTGAATACTGCAAGTGTGGGGATGCTTAAAACCCGGAACTTCATCGCCAGGTCCTTTTGCTCATCTACATTGACCTTGCAGACTTTGATGTCGTCCCGCTCTCTGGCAATCTCGTCTACCAGCGGAAGTACCTTCTGGCAGGGGCCGCACCAGCTGGCCCAGAAATCTACTAATACTGGCTTTTCGGAATTTAAAACTTCCTGACTGAAATTATCTTTATTAATATTGATAGCTGACATGTTTTTGTCCTCCTTTTTATGTTCTCTGTGTTTGTTGTGTTAAGAATACCAGGTTTCGGATTGAGTTTCTGTGACTAAGTCACTATAATAAAAAGAAAATGGGGAAATTTGTGATATGAAAAAGTTGACGTTTAGAGAAACAATTTTCGTGGCCAGTATGCTTTTTGGTATGTTTTTTGGTGCGGGGAATCTAATCTTTCCGGTATCCATGGGGCAGATGGCAGGAAGAAATATGTGGCAGGCGGCGGCAGGATTCCTGGTGACAGGAGTAGGGCTGCCGCTCCTTAGCGTGGCAGCTCTTGGCATCAGCCGGGAAAATGGCCTGCAGGGACTTGCCAGCAGAGTGGGAAAGAAATTCGGCATTTTCTTTACCTGTGCCCTGTATCTGACAATCGGTCCGTTTTTTGCGACGCCCCGATGTGCTTCCGTTTCTTTTACCGTGGGGATTGAGAGGATCCTGCCGGCAAATGCCGTGTCAGGAAGCGGATATATGCTCTGGCAGGCTGCATTTTCATTTCTGTTTTTTGCGGTGGTTCTATTCTTTTCTCTGAGACCGGGAGAGATCATGACCTGGATCGGAAAGGTATTAAATCCCGTGTTCCTGGTGATGCTGGGAATCCTGGTGCTCCGGGCGCTGAGTGCACCTATGGGGACGCCGGGCGATATGGTTCCGGAAAGCGCCTATGAATCAGGAGCCTTTTTCACCGGACTCCTGGAGGGATATAATACCATGGATGCACTGGCGGGACTGGCCTTTGGAATCGTGGTGATCGATGTGATCCGTGGGCTTGGGGTAAAAGAGCCGGGACAGATCGCCAGGGGTACCGTTAAGGCTGGAATCTTCAGTTCGCTTCTCATGGCGGTGATCTATCTGTTGGTAACACTTGTGGGAGCCCAGAGCAGAGGGCAGCTTGAGACGACTCCAAACGGAGGAGAGGCGCTGGCGCAGATCGCAGATTATTATTTTGGCGGCGCCGGGATGCTGATCCTGGCTGTACTGGTGACGGTGGCCTGTCTGAAAACAGCGATTGGACTGACGACCAGCTGCAGTGAGACCTTTTGCGCAATGTTTCCGGGCGGGACGGGATACCGGACCTGGGCGGTAGGCTTTGCAACGCTGTCCTTTCTGACGGCCAACCTGGGGCTGGATGCGATCATTGCTTATGCGGTGCCGGTACTGATGTTTTTGTACCCGTTGGCAATCGTACTGGTGCTTCTCACCCTGTGCGGGAAATGGTTTGACAATGACGGGACGGTGCTTAGATGGACACTTGGCTTTACCGGCGTGGCGGCTATGGTGGATTTCCTGCGGACACTGCCGGAAGGGACGAAAGAATTTCTCCATATCAGTGGAGTGACAGAGCTGGCGGAGACGTGGATCCCGCTGGCGGGACAGGGACTTGGATGGGCACTGCCGGCTGGAATTGGACTGGCGATCGGGCTGTTGATCAGACGTAAAAGACAGAGGAAAGCTGCGGGATAGAGGGGAAACAGGAGAGAGGTTTATTCCCGGCAGGTTTTCTGTTGATCCAATAAGAGTTCTTTTAAAGAGTTGATTTCAACTTTAAGCTGTTCATTTTCGGTTTGGATCGCATCCTTATCCGTTGTGGTTATCGCTAGTTGCTTAGTTAACGTCTCAATAGTTTGAAGATTTTGTTCGAAGTCATGATAGAAACTGGGGAAATACTTCTGTAGAGTCAGATGTTCGATTTGTTTGTATGTATCAGAATCCGGAGAGAGTCGTCCTTTTTGTTGGTAGAGGATACGGTTGACACTGACTGTCCGTATATCATTTAGTTTTAAGACAGAATCGCGTGAGATAAAAGGAAATTCATGATTTTTCAGCAAGAACATATTGCTTTTGGAATCTGGATGATCTTTAGGATGGTAAATATCTGGGTGTTTATGTGGATCATAGGAGAATATTGGAAGAACATAGAGCAGCTTTTGTTTAACACCGATTACTAGTCCACGGTGTTCATAAGACATTTCAGGGGTATAATTTTTCCCGAATTCAAATTGATATATTTCGCCTTTTTTCACAGACTTTTGGCGAAAAGGTTTGCCTTTATTGATTACCCAACGAAAATCTGATTTTGAAAAACGATCAAGTTCATCGGCGTTGAATGCATTTTCAATGATGGATGCATTGGTTTGATTTTGTGCTTTAAGATACTCTTTCAATTAGGTTTTCTCCTTTTAATTTGATAAATAAAAAGGGCACGGTGCTAACCGTACCCCGCTCTGGAATGACCAGAGTGACCTCGTCGGTCAAAGTATTCTTTCTTGGGCGGCCTTGTCGGCCAAAAATTAATTTTACAAGTACAAAACGTATTCAGAAAATATCTATATTTCTATGCATATTATATACAAGTTGGATTTATAATTCAATAAGTTTAATTCCATATGTGATTTGGTGGATGTTAATTATAACATCATAGTTGTTGAACGTCAAGCAAAGAATGGAGAAAGGCACAACGCATTAAAATCCGGTACTATCCGACATCCTCTGTTTTTTTGTTTACTGTAGATATTTTTCCATTTTTTCATCATATTTGGTTTTTAGACAGTATCCGGTAATGATCATGATGACAGCAATGGTGATTGTCAGAGCCTTTCGCCAGGTATCCGGCGAGTATAGGCAGCCAAGGATAAGGCCGGTTCCGGCACCGTTTAGGAAATCGATGATTTTCTTTTTGCGCCGGAGTTTCCCCAGAGAACGTTCTTTGTCGATTTGTAGGATCATTTGCTGGTCACTCTTGAGAAGCTGATCCAGAGAAACGTTAAATTGATCGCTGATATTGACTAAGATCTGTAAGTCTGGATAATTCTTTTCGTTTTCCCAGTTTGATACAGTCTGTCTGGTGACATGAAACAGTGCTCCAAATTCTTCTTGGGTAAGGCCTTGAGTCTTCCGTATTTCTGTGATGGCATTTCCGATATTCATATACTTCATCCCTTCCGCAGCGCTAAGATGTTTTAGGTTCTTGTCTTCATTATCGGAGAAGAAGAAGGAAAAGTAAAGCAAGGAACTCTTGACAGCATGGTTTCTAGTCATTTGAACCCTTTTCATATTGTTTCAGTAGTCTTTTGGCTTCCTCCTGCATCATTTGTACGACAGATTTCGGCCCGGTGATACGGATATCGCTGCCAAGGCTTATGATCCAGCCGAGAAACTGGGGGCTGACAGCTACATTGACATGGGCGGTAAAGGATCCGTCCGATTTTGGGAACATAGGAATATCCTTGCCGAAACGGTCGATGAGAATTCCGGCCATGTAGTTTTTGGCCTCCAGGGAGACATTCGTCTCCTCGCCTCCGAACATGCCGAACAGCTGCCTGGAATAGCGGGAAATGTCAAAATGTTTCATCTGTTCCTGTCCTTCCCGTTTCTGCCCGTCCGGGGAGATATTCAACATCTTGTCAACACGGTAATGACGGAGCTTTTGCGAAGCAGAGTCGTAACCGATCATGTAATAATTTTCATTATCCCATACCAGCGCCCAGGGGCTGACATGATAGCTGGCTCCGTCGTGGCGCAGCACCATTTCTTTCCAGACATTCCATTGAAAATATTGAAACTGAATCCGGGAGTCGCTGCTAATGGCAGCATGGATCTTGTCCACATTATAATAGACGCTTTCATTCATAGTCTTGATCCGTCCGGAGATCAGCACCTGGCGGTGCAGCTGTCCGGCTTCGTGTCTGCTGACCAGGCTCTCCAGTTTTTTGATCAGGGCCTGGGATTTCCGTTCAGTAATGAATTTGGCAGACTGGACGGTATCCACGAGCAGTTTTAATTCCGCCAGCTCAAACTCCCGGCTGCCGATATAGTAGAACCAGTCATTCCCATGACGTTCGGACAGGACGTCGATGCCGAAGGTGCGGAGTTCTTCGAAATCTGTATATAAAGTTTTGCGGTCAGCATTTACACCGTGGGAAGCCAGCCGATCTAAGAGTTCCTGCCGGGTCAGACCGTGTGACTCGTCTGTCTCCTCCATCAGAATCTTTAATAGATACAAAAGCTTTAATTTCTGATTTTTTCCTTTTGCCATTTAAGCACCTGCCTTCTTTTAAGTTTATCCATGGAGAATTTCCTGTGTTTTTTTAATCATATCAGAAAAAAATTTAGAAAGGAAGAGTGGAAGGGAAGTTTTTTGGACACCATGAACGGTAAACTATAACCATAGAAACAAAAAGTAAGCACGGCAGGTCTTCTGCCAGAATAAAAAAGAAAGAAGGTTTCAATGATGAAGGGCTATTTTGTAAGCAATGGTTATATGGGATGTGTGGATGGAACATATATTTTATTTGCAAGTGAAGCAGATTATCTGGATTACATCAGCGAATAAAGAACATAAATACTCAAAAACGGATAAAACGGGTAATTAAATCCGAAAACGGTTGACAAATATATACAGAGGGGATATGATAAGAAAAAGGAAAAAGAGAGGGGATCTGGATGCTGTACGAAAAATTAAGTGAGAGAAAAAAAGAATTAGGCATGACTACAGAGCAGCTTTCCCAGCTGTCGGGGGTACCGGTGGGAACGATCAATAAGATCTTAAGCGGAGAGACCAGGTCGCCCCGTTATGCGACCTGGCAGGCACTTGAAAGAGTTCTGTATGGAGCAGGAGGATCAGAGACAGGAAGTGCAGAGGAAAGCCGGAATGTGCCGGGGGGATCCTGGGACACGGCTTATGGAAATCCTCCGGACGTAGTCCGGGAAGCGGTGACTCCGTATCTTACAAAAAGACAGGGCGAGTATACGGTGGAGGATTACCGGAAGCTGCCGGAGGATGTGCGGGCAGAGCTGATCGATGGGGAGCTGATATTTCTGGAGACACCCACCTTTACGCACCAGGAGCTTGTTACGGAGCTTTTGTTTGAGATAAAACTGTACATTCATAAAAATAAGGGTCCCTGCCGGGTCCTTCCGTCGCCTCTGGACGTACAGCTTGACTGTGACAACCGGACCATGGTACAGCCGGATATCGCACTGATCTGCCGGAATGAAAGAATCACAAGAAAAGGGATCTATGGAGCGCCGGATTTTTGTATCGAGATCGTGTCGGATTCCAGCAGGAAAAGGGATTACGGGGTCAAGATGCAGAAATATATGAATGCCGGAGTCCGGGAATATTGGATTGTGGACCGGAAGAGGGAAAAGGTCATCTGCTACTGGTTTGAGGGCGAGGATGCGCCGGAGATCACCATGTATTCCTTCCGGAACCGGGTGCCTGTCAGAATTTATGACGGCAGTCTGGAGGTGGATTTCCCAGGGATCCTGGAGCGGCTGTGGAAGGAAGAATAAAAAGAAAAACGGTGATACGAAAGAGAAATAAAGAGGCGGAAGACCAGGGAGGTCCTCCGCCTTGTGAGTTCCAATGCTATTGTTGTCTGGCCGGTGTTTCAGCCGAAGGCATATGATAGTAATGTGCATAGATTCCTCCAAGCTTTAACAGCTCTTCGTGGGTGCCCCGCTCAGCGATGCCGTTGTCTGCCACCACAAGGATCTCATCGGCGTTCTGTATCGTGGAGAGCCGATGGGCGATGGTGATGGTAGTACGGTTATGAGACAGGGTATCCAGGCTTTTCTGGATCCAGCGTTCGCTCTCATTGTCCAGAGCGCTGGTGGCTTCATCCAGGATCAGGATCGGCGGATTCTTTAAGAAGACTCTGGCAATAGAGATCCGCTGTTTCTGGCCGCCGGAAAGCCTTGTCCCCCGTTCTCCTACATAGGTGTCATAGCCGTCAGGCAGACTTTCGATGAAGTCATGGATATTAGCCTTCTTTGCAGCGTCGATGATCTCGTCCATAGAAGCGCCTGGTTTGCCGTAGCCTATATTTTCCTTGATGGTTCCGCAGAACAGGTAGACATCCTGCTGGACGATACCGATCTGATTTCGAAGAGAGGAAAGTGTCAGTCCCCGGACATCTTTCCCATCAATCAGTACCTGGCCGCCGGTTACATCATAGAACCGGGGAAGCAGATTGCAAATGGTAGATTTTCCAGAGCCAGACGGCCCTACCAGAGCGATCGAACGCCCTGCGGGGATCTCAAAGGATACATTTTCCAGGACCGGTGCATCGTCATCCGGATAGTGGAAAGATACGTTTTTGTAGGAAACATTTCCCTGGATATCGGTGAGCGGCTGTGCGTCAGGAGCGTCTTTGATATCTGTTTCGGTCTCCATCACGTCCAGGTAACGGCGGAATCCGGACATACCCTTTTGCATCATTTCCATCAGCTCTACCAGGATCTGGATCGGACTGATAAAGATGCCGATATAGAGCGCGTACATGGACAGGTCTACCACATCCATTCGTCCGTGGGCGATCAGATAGCCGCCGTAGACAAAAGTTACCAGATACATCATACCCTGGAAGAACAGGTTTCCTCCGGTAAAGTCACCCATGCATTTGTAGTTGGCGTCCTTGGAAAGCAGGAAGCCATGGTTGCTCCTGGCAAATTTCTCCCGCTCAATATCTTCATTCGCAAAGGACTGTACAACGCGGATCCCGGCCAGAGTATCCTGGAGACTAGCGTTGACGTCCCCGATTTTACGGCGGTTATCCAGGAAGGTGGCCTGCATCCGTTTATTCTGGCTGATGGAAAATACCAGCATACAGAGAACCAGAACGGACAGCGGGATTGCCAGCTGCCAGTTGATCATGAACAGGAAAATAAAGGATCCTACGATCTTGATCAGGGAAATAAACAGGTTTTCCGGTCCGTGATGGGCGAACTCTGCTATGTCGAAAAGATCAGAGACCAGCTTGCTCATCATCTGTCCGGAATTATTCTGGGCATAGTAGGAAAAAGAAAGGGTCTCGTAGTGGTCGAAAAGCTTTGCCCGCATATCCCGTTCCATATGGGCGCCCATCATATGTCCCTGGTAGCTGATGTAGTATTTGCAGAGGCTCTGGAGAACATACATGATGAAAAGGCCAATGGCAATGGGAAGGAGTGCGGACAGGATGGCCTCTGTGCCCCGGGTAAACAGCCCGTTTATGGCGCTTCTTAGAAACTGGGGGTATAGAAGATCCACAACACTGATAAAGGTGGCGCACAGAAGATCCAGGAAAAAGACGCCTTTATAAGGTTTATAATATTGAATAAATTTTTTTAATGTACTCATATACAGCTTCCTCTCATGACAGAACTATTTCAAAAGATATTCGCATATGCAGGGGAATATCCCCTGGCATCATATTATAACACCGGATACCGGGGAGAGGTCAACTGTAAAAAGGATGAAAATATATCATTCAGCGTGTTTATGCGACTAATGCGGAAGTGTGCTTCTGTGTGGCCAGTTGTTTTCTGAATAGGGTGCGGAAAATCAGCCGTACCAGCGGTCCCACATAAAAGATCTGGGCGCAGAGTGCAAACGGGAAATTCTGTATCAGTTTGGTAAGCCAGTGGTCCAGAAGCCCTGGAGTAAGTCCCATGTGATAAATGGAAACGTACAGAGTCATCATAGGCGCCATCATGGAGACAGTAAATCCGGCAGTGGCGAGGATGATGAAGATAGGTTTATACTCTCCTTGAGTGAAGAGCCGGGAAACCAGGCGCTTCACAACGGGGGAAGCGATATAACGCTGGGCGATGAAAGCGCCGATGCCCTCGGGCCACATATGGGTCAGGGCATAGCCAAAGGTGGAAAGGGTGATATCTCTCTCCAGACCGGCGTTATAGAAAGTCATAACGTATACAAAGATAAGTACCATAAGGATCGTAAAAACGATATCTTGAAATTTTGTCTGTGGCATTGTTTTCCCTCCTGAAAATGAAAAATTGCAACAAAAAAACGCGCCTGTATCAGACAACTGGACTTACGCTTCTGATACTGCACGTTGTTGGTTTCTTTTGAACTGTCTTCAAAAATCAAAAAGTAGTCTAACATAAAAGAAATGAAAAAGTCAAAAGAAATTTTTCTGTTGGATGAATTTTTTTGAATTTATGGTGAGACGGTGTTATACTAGTTAAAAAGTAAAAAGGAGATGCTTGGCAATGTTAAATGAAAAAGTTTCTGAGTTATTAAATACGCAGGTAAACAAGGAATTTTATTCCGCATATCTCTATCTGAGTTTTGCGAATTTCTATAAAGAGCAGGGCCTGGACGGCTTTGCAAACTGGTACCAGATCCAGGCTCAGGAGGAGCGGGATCACGCAATGCTGTTCATTCAGTATATGCAGAATAATGATGTGCCGGTAACCTTTGATGCGATCGACAAACCGGATGCGGCGCTGAATGACAAGATGGATCCGCTGAAGGCGGGGTATGAGCATGAGCAGTATGTGACCGGACTCATCCATGCGATCTATGAGGCGGCTTATGAGGTAAAGGATTTCCGTACTATGCAGTTTTTAGACTGGTTTGTAAAGGAGCAGGGCGAGGAAGAGACTAATGCCAGTGACCTGATCAAAAAGATGGAACTGTTCGGCGGGGACGCAAAGAGTCTCTATATGCTGGATCAGGAGCTGGGCGGACGTGTTTACGCGGCTCCGTCTCTTACATTATAAAACATACCAGAAGAGGCAGGGATGAATAGATGAAGGTGCTGATCATAGACGGGCAGGGAGGTGGCCTGGGACGCCAGCTGGTGGTGGCGGTCAAGGAGCGCTTCCCCGAAATAGAAGTCCTGGCTGTGGGGGCAAACAGCACAGCTACCGGTGCCATGCTCCGTGCCGGGGCGGATCAGGCGGCTACGGGAGAAAATGCCGTGCTGGTGGCATCGAGGAGAGCAGATGTGATCATGGGACCGATCGGAATTGTGATCGCAGATGCCATGCTGGGAGAGATCACGCCGGTCATGGCGGCAGCAGCAGGACAAAGCGAAGCAAAAAGAATCTTGTTGCCGGTGGGACAGTGTGATAATATAATAGCTGGAGTCCGGGACATGCCAATGGCAAAGATGGTTCAGGAAGCAGTAGAGCTGCTGGCCGGATGGGTTTAGCAGCAGACCATATTTTATATAGATTTTATATAGGAAAAATTACTAAGGAAGGGATCGCTTTTCGAAAGAAGAAAGCTGATCACTTCCTTTTGGATTTTTTTAAATGGAGGATACAGAATGTGGGTCGTAGACAAATACATTGATTACGTAAAAGAACAGACGATTGAGGATCCGAAGAAGAGCTGGGGGAAAATACTTCTGGGGTTCCAGGCCAATAAGCTTAGAACAAAGATTCTGCCAAAGAAAGGGCTGGCAAAGGGATATCAGAAGCTGGAGGCGATGATGATGTCTTTCGTGGCAGATGCACTGAGTCATTCGGAGAGTTATGTGTGGGGAAATATTTTTTCGCCCTGCGAGATCACCCAGTGTTTTGGGCTTAGAACACTGTCCATCGAGTGCCTGGCCTGTTACCTGAGCGGATATCATCTGGAGGATTATTTCATTGACTATGCGCAGAATACGGGGATTGCCCCGACACTGTGCTCCTATCATAAGACGTTCGTGGGCGCCATTGACAGTGACGCGGTGCCGGTACCTCAGTATGCGGTTACCACCTCTCTTTCCTGTGACGGGAATTTGAATACGTTTCGCTATCTGGAGAAAAAAAGAGGCGTGCCATTTACCTTCCTGGATGTGCCCTATGGTGATGACGAGGCCTCTGTGGAATATCTGGCCGGGCAGCTTGAGGAATTTACAGCTGAACTGGAGCGGCGGTTTGGCAGACGGTTTGAGGAAGACAAGCTGAAGGAGGCACTGCGGATCGAGAATGAGACCAGGAAGGAACTGATGCGTTTCTTCCAGCTGCAGAGTGAATATTATTATCCGGGAGAACTGATCAGTCATCTTTACATGATGATGGGGATGCATCTGCTGATCGGAACGCAGGAGTTTCTGGATCTGATCAGGTATATGAACGAAGAGATCAAGACATATCCGAAGTTCGAGGGAAAGAAAATCCTGTGGGTGCATCTTCTTCCGTTTTATCAGGAGAGCCTGAATCAGTGCTTTAATGGAAGCCAGGATTATCAGATCATTGCCAGTGACATCATTCTTGATTCCGTGGAAGAACTGGATCCGGAAAAGCCGTTCCATTCGCTGGCAAAAAAGATCATCCGGAACATGTACAATGGCTCCTACTTCCATAAGGCTCAGATGGTAGGGCAGCTTGCGGATACCCTTAAGCCGGATGCAGTGATCCAGTTCTGCCATTGGGGCTGTAAACAGTCTTCGGGAGGAAGTGTGCTTCTGAAAGAAGAGATGCAGAAGAAGGGAATCCCTATGCTCATCCTGGACGGAGACGGCATTGATAAAAGGAACAGCCACGATGGACAGATCAAGACCAGGCTGGAGGCATTCTTAGAAATGTTAGACACAGAAAAGGAAGAGGAGACATTATGATAGGATATATCTGCAAATATGCGCCTATTGAGGTATTTGAATCCATGGGCGTCAAGATGGAGAGGATCGAGCCTGAGGTGACCAATTTTAACCAGGCGGAGATCAAGATGCATCCCAATATCTGCAGCTTTGCCAAAGGGGTGCTGGAAGAGGTCATGGAAAAGGATTATGAAGGGGTCATCCTGACCACATGCTGCGACAGCATCCGAAGGCTGTATGATGTACTGAAGGAAGAGTTTCCGGATAAATTTATTTATATGCTGGATACGCCAAGACTTCTCAAAGAAGTGGGTGTCGGACTCTATGAATCCCGGATACGGGCAATGATCCGGGCGTATGAAGAGTTTTCCGGGAAATGTTTTGATGAGAAAGTATTTTTAGACTATATCAGGGATAAAGAAGAGAGCCAGCAGGCCGGAATGAAAGATCATACAGTCAATATCGGGATCCTGGGGGCAAGAGCCAACGACAGCATCTGCGAGATCCTGGAAAAAAGAAATGCGAATGTGGCATTTGACCTGACCTGTACCGGGCTTGGGAGAAAGCTTTTCTACGATGAGAAAGAGCCCTTAAGAGAATATGCCAGAGGTCTCCTTGGACAGTTCCCGTGTATGCGTATGGAGCAGGCGGCGGGAAGAGACGAGCTGATCCGTCGGTATGCAGACAGCGTGGACGGCGTCATCTACCACACGGTACAGTTCTGCGATAATTATGCTTATGAATATGCCTGGCTGAAAAGCTGGCTCAAGCGTCCGATGCTGCTTTTGGAGACAGATTATACGAAACAGAGCTACGGACAGATCCTGACGCGGATCGAGGCGTTTCTGGAGTCGCTTGGAAAAGATGCGATAAAGCCGGTAAAGAAGATGGAGGGAAAGAACGGTATGTATGTACTTGGAATCGACAGCGGATCCACATCCACCAATGCGGTAATCATGGATCAGGACAGAAATATCACGGCATTTTCTGTGGTGCGCACAGGCGCCAAATCAGGAGAGAGTGCAGACAAGGTTTTGGAAGAGGTGCTAGAGAAGGCGGGACTTTCCAGGGAGGATATCGCCTGGATCGTATCTACCGGATATGGCCGTGTCAGCATCCCTTTTGCGGATGAAAATGTGACGGAGATCAGCTGTCATGGCAAGGGAGCTCATTATTTCAATCCGAAGATCCGGACGATCCTGGATATCGGCGGACAGGACAGTAAGGCAATCCGGTTAAGTGAAAACGGAGAAGTGAAAGACTTCGTCATGAATGACAAATGTGCAGCGGGGACAGGAAGGTTTCTGGAAATGATCGCAAGAACGCTGGAGATCAGTCTGGACGAGATGGGAGCACTGGCGCTTACTTCCACGGAGAATATCGAGATCACCAGCATGTGTTCTGTTTTTGCAGAGTCGGAGGTCATCTCTCTGATCGCAAACAATAAGGAAAAAAACGACATTGCAAATGGTGTCTGCAACGCTATAGCAAACAAGGCATACGGACTGCTTCGCAGGGCGGGAATGGAGCCAGACTTTATGATGACCGGAGGAGTGGCCAAGAACCCCGGTGTAGTGCGGGCTGTGGAACGCAAACTCGGTGCGGATCTCTACATTTGCCAGGAGCCGGAAATCGTGGGTGCCACGGGTGCGGCATTGTATGCATTGGAGCAGATGCAGGGAAAATAGAAGTGAGATTTAAATACGGCTATAAATAGTCAGGGGAACGGCGGCCGCCGTTCCCCATTGCTTTTTATTATGCCGGTTATGCCAGCAGCTTTTTCTTCCTCCGGAAGTAATAGGGAAGCAAAAACAGCGCCGTTGCGCCCCAGGCAAGGGGATAACTGTACAAAAGTGTGGATAACTCTCCGGTCATCGGTGTGACAAAGAGGATCCAGGAAAGCCGGATGAGAAGCACACCGCCCATGGTAATGGTCGTGGGGATCAGGACGTCTCCGATTCCCCGGAGAGCGCCAGAGAAGATTTCTACAAATATGTAAATAATATAGCTGGGCGTGATAAGTCTTAACATATATACGCCGATGTCGATGACGGACGGATCCGTGGTGAAAGCGTAGTACAGCGGCCGGCAGCAGACAAACAAAAAGACCAGCAGGACACAGGAAAGACCCAGGGCCATGGCAAGACATACCCGGACACTTTTCTGGATGCGGTCAAACCTGCGGGCTCCGAAGTTCTGGCCGGCAAAGGTGGCAATAGTAATGCCGAAGGATCCGCTGATGGTCCAGAAAATGGCGTCCATTTTTCCAAAAGCGGCCCAGGCGGCGGCAGTGTCCGTGCCGAAGTTGTTGATAGCTGCCTGGATGATGATGTTGGAAATACTGTATGCACAGGACTGCAGTCCTCCGGGAAGACCAATGCGGAATTCTGCCCGCAGAAGATCGGGGTGGATACGTATGGCCTGAAGGCGCAGTTTTAAAAGGTCATAGGACTTCATGAGAGACCGGGTGACAAGTGCCGCGCTGACTGCCTGAGAGATTACGGTAGCGATGGCGGCGCCGGCGATCCCCATATTAAGGACTACGACCGTAAAGAGGTCCAGTACAATATTCAAAAAACAGCATATGATCAGATAATAGAGCGGGCGTTTGGAGTCGCCCAGGGCACGCATGATCGCAGATCCCATGTTGTAGATCAGGGTAAATATGATGCCCAGGAAGTAAATCCGCAGATACAGGATAGAATCCGGGATTGTATCTGCCGGTGTCTTCAGAAGACGAAGAAGTCCCGGCGTTGCAAACCATCCAATAATAGAGATCAGAATACTGGCGATGATAGAAAAGGCATACGCCGTATGTAATCCCTTATTCAGATTTTTTTCATCTTTTGCACCGTAATACTGTGCGATGATGACGGTGGCACCCGATGAAAGACCGGTGAAAAACCCGATTACAAAGTTAGAAAGTACAGCGGCAGAACCGCCGACACTGGCTAGGGCCTGCTTCCCCACAAAACGGCCCACGATCACGGCATCGACAGTATTGTACAGCTGCTGAAAGAGCGTGCCGACCATGATCGGAAAGAAAAAAATCAGAAGTTGTTTCCAGATCACCCCATCGGTGATAGGATTCGAAGTTTTGCTCTCAGTGTTCATACCAAATCACTCCTAAAGATTTTCAATGCGGGTAATGTTTCTATAAAATAATTGCCCGCTATTATTTATCATATCATTAAGAAATTGCTTTATAAAGCGATTTTTGGTAAAATGAGAGAGAAAGTGTAGAAAAAAGGAGATACTGCATGGAAAAGTATGAAGAGCCCCATTATAAGTGGGAAACGATCGAAGATCAGGTTTATCCCTGGATCAAAAATGAACTGACAGACACCCAGGCTTTGAATGGAAAACATTTTTCTGAGAAAGATGCGCCTGTGGTGGTATTCCTGGGAGAACTTAAGATTATATTTGTTATAAAGAGAAACGCAGATGTGTTTGAGGTGCTGAAGGATTCCATGCTTCCGCCGGGGTGCGATATTGAGGATGTATACCGCAAGGCCTGTGAAAATCTGGTGCGGGATGTGGAGTTTGTGATCGGAAACACCTGGTACGGTGCGTTTGCCGTTTTGGCGGACGGACATCATGAAGCCAGTGCCCTTTGCCTGAAGCATATCTGGCAGGTGTGCGTGGATAAATTAAAGGATGACCTGATCATCATTGCGCCGGCAAAAGACACGGTTCTTTTTGCACCTGCGGGACAGCCGGAAGTGGTAAAAAAGATGGAGGATCATGCAAAAATGGCCTATGACCAGAGTGAAGACCAGATCAGCCTGGAGAAGCTTCGTTTTCTGGCAGACAGAAGGGAACTGGTGATCTATGAAGCTTAAGGTGCAGATGATCGGTGTGGACCTGGACGGGACTCTGCTGACTACGGATAAAAAACTGCTTCCCTATACGGCTTCGGTGCTTAAGGCTGCGGCCGGACAGGGGAAGATTGTTTTGCCTGTTACCGGCCGTCCGCTGTGCGGTGTACCGGAGGAACTGCTGGCGCTCCACGGAATACGGTATGTGATTTCGGCAAACGGCGGGAGGATCGTGGACCGGAAGGAGGAGAAGATCCTGCATGAAGATCTTCTGCCGGCGGAGACGGCCCGCAGGATCTTGAACATTATGGGAGAGTATGATGCGATGAGGGAAGTCTATTACGATGGGATCGGATATGCACCCCGCAAATGTCTGGAGAGGATCCATACCTATCTTTCCTATCCGTCGATGGCGGAATATGTAGTATCTACCCGGATACCGGTTGACGATGTAATGGTAAAATTTGAGCAGGAAAAGCGTGGCGTGGATAAGCTGCAGGGACTGTTTGCAGAGGCCGGGGAGAGGGATGAGGCTTTTGAAAGGATCAGACAGATCCCTGGTACTACAGTGACCAGTGTTCTGGAAAAAAATATTGAGGTGAATGCCGGGGGCGTCAATAAAGGGAAGGCAGTCCGGCTGCTGGCCAGGATGCTTGAGATCCCGCTGGCGAAGGTGCTGGTATTTGGCGATGCGGCCAACGATATACAGATGGTCCGGGAGGCAGGGATCGGCGTTGCGGTAGCAAACGCTGTCCATGAGGTAAAAGAAGCCGCAGATTATGTGACAGGATCCAATGATGAAGAGGGAGCTGCAAAGTTCATCGAGAAGTATGTTCTTTAAACCATAGAAGGGAGAGGCAAATGTTAGACGTATTAAAAGTAATTATTCTTGGGATTGTAGAAGGGATCACGGAGTGGCTGCCGGTCAGCAGTACCGGACATCTAATCCTGGTAGGGGATCTTTTGTCCCCTGGTATGAGCGATGAGTTTATGGAAATGTTCAACGTGGTGATCCAGCTTGGTGCGATTATGGCTGTAGTGGTCTTGTATTTTCATAAACTGAATCCATTTTCGCCGAAGAAAACGGAGCGCCAGAAGATGCTGACATGGCAGATGTGGATCAAGGTGCTGATTGCATCTGTTCCGGCGGCAGTGATCGGACTTCTGTTTAACGACGTGCTGGACCGCCTGTTTTACAAACCGCTGCCGGTGGCGATCATGCTGATTGTCTACGGTATCTTATTCATTATCGTTGAAAACCGGAATGCAGGGAAAAAACCGTCCGTGACAAAGATTTCACAGTTAAGTATACAGATGCTTCTGTGGATTGGATTTTTCCAGATGCTGGCGTTGATTCCGGGAACCTCAAGATCAGGGGCGACGATCGTTGGAGCGTTGATCATCGGGGTGTCCAGGGAAGTGGCGGCAGAGTTTACCTTTTTTCTGGCGATTCCGGTTATGTTCGGCGCCAGCCTTCTGAAGCTGATCGGGTTCGGCTTTTCCTTTACGGGAGGCGAGCTTGGGTACCTGCTTTTGGGCTGTGTGGTATCCTTTGTTGTCTCCGTAGTGGCGATCAAATTTTTGATGGGTTATATCAAGCAGCATGATTTCAAAGTGTTTGGATATTACCGGATCGTGCTGGGTGGGCTGATCATCGTTGTAGCATTGATTCAGCTGGCTTTAGGTTAGGGCTTGCTTTTTGTTAAAAACATGTTATAATTATGAGAACGATTTGTATGTTTATGCAAAGAGAAAGCGAATGGAGGGAATGTTATGAAAAAGAAATTAGCTTTGGGCCTTGCCCTGATCCTTGCCTGCGGTACACTGGCAGGATGCGGCGGAAGCAGCGACAGTTCAGAAGGATCTTCTGAGGGGTCCGGAGATGGAAGTGTAACAGCAAAGGTCATTGATATCGACCTTACAAGTGAGGAATATGCATTTGGTGTGGATAAGAACCAGCCGGAGCTTCTGGATCAGGTAAATGGTTTTATTGCCAAGATCCAGGAAGACGGCACCTTTGATGAAATCTGCGATAAATACTTCGGAGGCGGAGAACCTGAGGCAGTAGAGTCAGCTGAGCTGGATTCTTCTAAGGATCAGCTGGTGGTGGCTACAAATGCAGCGTTTGAACCGTTTGAGTATACGAAGGGTGACCAGTATTACGGAATTGATATGGAGATTGCGGCACTCCTGGCAGAAGAGCTGGGACAGGAGCTGGTAATCCAGAACATGGATTTTGATGCGGTATGTCTGTCTGTAGGACAGCAGAAATGTGACATCGCCATGGCAGGTCTTACCATCAATGAGGAAAGAGAGGAGTACGTAACCTTCTCTGATCCATATTATCAGGCATCTCAGCGTCTGGTAGTACGCAGCGATGACAGTGCTTTTGATGACTGTGAGGATGCAGATGCTGTAGCAGCTAAGCTCGGTGAACTGGAGTCTTCTGATAAGATTGGTGTACAGCAGGGAACGACCGGACAGTATTATGTAGAAGGCGATGAGGAATGGGGATTCGATGGCCTTCCGGCAGAATGTGTTCCGTATAAGAGCGGTTCACTGGCGGTACAGGATCTTTTGAATGGCAATATCCAGTATGTGATCATTGATGCGGCTCCGGCAGCAGCGATTACAGAAGCCATCAATGAGATGCAGTAGGAAGAGTTCAGAAAGAAAGGAAGAGGAAGGCAGTCTTTTTCGATGGCGCCTTCCTTTTTTTGAGAAGGGAAGACTATGGGAAATTTTGGTCAGAAAGTAGACAAGTTTATGGAGATATTTCTGGAGCAGAATGGCTATGTAAAAGTCGTGGAAGGACTCCAGAATACATTGTTGATTGCGGTGACGGGTCTTGTCATTGGTATCCTGATCGGCACGATCATCGCAACGGTGCGGGTGCTGCCGAAATATAAACGGCTGCCCAGGATCTTAAACGGAATCTGTGGCTTTTATGTGGCTTTGTTCAGGGGAACACCGATGGTAGTGCAGCTGCTGGTATTTTACTATGTACTGCTTCCGATCCTTGGCTGGCAGATTACCGGTGTCCAGGTAGCTATGCTGGTGTTCGGACTAAACAGTGGCGCTTACATATCGGAGATCATGCGGAGTGGAATCCAGTCGGTAGATCCAGGTCAGATGGAAGCAGGAAGAGCTGTGGGATTAAGCTTTGGAACCAGCATGATAAAGATCGTGATTCCACAGGCGGTTAAAAACATCCTGCCGACGCTGGGAAATGAGTTCATTTCACTGATTAAGGAAACATCGGTGGTCAGTTTCGTGGGAGCGGCGGATCTGTATGTAGCGTTTAACTATATTGGAAGTAACAGCTACGAGTTTATGGTTCCGTACCTGGTGATGGCGTTGATCTACATCCTGCTGGTACTGGTGATCACGCTGCTGATAAAAATCATGGAAAGGAGCCTGAAGAAGAGTGATAGACGTAATTAATCTGAAAAAGGACTTTGGCGAGATACAGGTGCTTAAGGGAATTGATATCACGATCAATAAAGGAGATATCGTGGCGGTGCTCGGGCCTTCCGGCTCCGGAAAGAGTACATTTCTCAGATGCCTGAACTGTATGGAGGATCCGACCTCTGGAAGTATTATCTTTAATGGCGTGGATATTGCTGACATGAGAGTAGACATTAACGTACACAGACGCCATATGGGAATGGTGTTCCAGCATTTTAATCTATTTCAGAATAAGACGGTGCTGCAGAATGTGATGATGGCTCCGGCATATCTGAAGTGTAAGGATATAAAGAAGGCGAAACGGGAAAACCGGAAGACTCAGTTTGGAAATCTTTTCCGGGGAGCGCAAAAAAAGGAACTGATCCCCATTGAGAAGACAAAGGAGCAGATCATAAAGGAGACCCGTGAACGGGCAATGGAGCTTCTGAAGCGGATAGGACTGGATGATAAAGCGGATGCATATCCGTCCACACTTTCCGGCGGACAGAAACAGAGAGTGGCGATCATACGGTCACTGGCAATGGACCCGGATGTGATACTTTTTGATGAGCCGACATCTGCCCTGGACCCCGAGATGGTAGGGGAGGTTCTGGATCTGATGAAGGAGCTGGCAAGAGACGGCATGACCATGGTAGTAGTTACTCATGAGATGGGATTTGCAAGAGAGGTGGCTTCCAGAGTGATCTTTATGGATGAAGGAATGATCAAAGAAGAGGCTCCGCCGGAAGAATTTTTTGAGCATCCGAAGGACCCAAGACTTCAGGAATTTTTATCCAAAATCTTATAGTCATTTGAAAATTATGGAAAACAAAAAGACAGAATCCGTGGGGAATGGGTTCTGTCCTTTTTGTTTTGCGCATTAACATAAGGGAAAATATGTCATAAAAAGGTAATTGTTCTGTTTATATCGGAAGTTCCAGATAAATGTCTTTCCCTTCTTTAATAGAAATTACAACTTTTCCATGCTGGATTTTTGTAACTGCACCGGCAACATTTATTTCTGCAGGCTGAGAGGTTGCAGCAGAATCAGTGTTTTCTCCCGGTTCTTCTTCCGCAGGTACGGATTCTTTGTATCCTTCTACGTTGTCTGGGGTTAACGGGGATAAGGAATCGCTCGTTTTTGTTAATTTTGCACCCAGTACCTGTCCGATTGTCAGACAGCCGTCTAAAGTGAGCAGACCTGAGTCTACCAGTTCATCAAAGATTGCCGGATCCTCCAGATTGGCAGCTTCGATCGTAATACCAGCTTCAGCTCTGCAGCATAAAACGGCCGGATCATTTACATGTGCTTTTGCAGTTTCTGCAGTAATTGACATGACTCTTACCTCCTTATTCATATCTATTTCATAGTATAGACCTGGAGTCGGGAGATATCAAATCACTTTTTTTAATGTCCGGGGCAAAGACATAGATAATGTCTATAGCCTAAAGGTCGCAGATCAGAGTATTCCCGTGAATAGACTTCCAGTCTGCGTCAAAAGCATCTACGGCTCCGGTAATATGGGGCTGGGCCAGCATACCCTCCAGAATGGAAGGATCCATGGTGGCAGTCTGGGCGCCGGCCAGGAATGCCCGGTCTACCTGCCCTGCGTTTTTAAAGCTGGCGGCCAGGATCTGAGTCGGATAATCGTAAAGGGCGATCATTTCTGCCAGGGAGGCGATCACGTCATCGGGATCAATACCCAGATTTTCCATACGGTTGAAGTAAGGAGCGATAAAGTCTGCCCCGGCTTCCATGGCCAGGAATCCCTGCTGTTTGCTGTAGACAACGGTTCCGGTTACACGGATGCCATTCTGCTTCATCAGCCTGATTGCTTTGATCCCCTCCATAGTGACAGGAACTTTGACATAAACATCAGGATCTACCTTTTCCAGAATGGTATCCGCATCCTTTAACATCCCTTCTGTATCCAGTGCGGTTACCTGGATGTGCAATGCCTTTTCTGATCCGATGATGGAGCGGATCTCTTTCATATGTGCGAAAAAATCTACGTTTCCTTCCCGTTTTACGATAGAAGGGTTGGATGTGACGCCGGCGATGGGAAAGATATCATAAAACCGGCGGATGTCTGCAAGATTGGCTGTGTCTAATAAGTATTTCATGATGAAACCTCCTTGAAAATATATGAATTAGTTGTCTGCAATTGTGATACGGATATTCTGGCTTTCTAGAAAGGATTTTTCTTCCGGGGGGATGCCTTCGTCTGTGATGATTTCATAAACCTGGTCAAGCTGAAGGAAGGAGACGGCTCCTGGGTGCCGGAATTTTTCAGAATCTGTCAACACATAGACATGTCTGGCAGAAGCAATCATAGCATGCAGAGTATCGGCCCGGGTGAGATCGTCTCCGGTGAATCCAAAAGAACGGGAGTAACCGTCAATCCCGGTGAAGATCTTGTCTACATGAAAAGCTTCCGCAGCCTGCCGGGTCAATGGCCCTACCAGAGACTGGCTGGGCGTCTGCAGGATTCCGCCCAGGAGAATGAGCTGGATATTTGAGTAGGAACGGACATATTCCGCCAGGCAGACAGAGTTGGTGACGATGGTCACACTCTTCTTGGTGCGGGCAAGTTCCTCGGCCAGTAACGTACAGGTGGAGCCGGATTCGATCATGACAGTTTCGCCATTCTCGATGTAAGCAGCGGCAGTTCTGGCGATACGCTGTTTTTTATCGGCGTGGAAGGCCATACGGTAGAAAATGTCTCCCGGATCGTTGGGGACGGCGAAGCCCCGCTCGCGTTTTAGCATGCCGCGTTCTTCCAGATAGTCCAGGTCTTTGCGGATGGTGACTGTGGAAGCTTGAAGCTTGTCTGACAGTACGGAGACTTCTGTTTTCCCGTGTTCAGTGATGTATTCCAGGATTTTACTGTGTCGCGTTTTCATAGTCAGCGCCTCCTTGATCTCTTCGGCAGCAGGTTTGACAGTCTGATCTGATGTGCAGTCTCATGCTAAGGAAGAGATATGTAATCTGAGTGTATATTAGCAAAAAAAACAATGTAAGTCAATAGATATGGTTTCGTACGAAAGTAAAATATACTTCGAAGTTTACAAGGTGGACGGCGTATGATAAGATGGTGGAAAGAAAGCAGGAAAGCAGAAGATTTCATTATCATAAGGAGGAAAGTGTCACATGGCAAAATATCTGATATCACATGATCTGGGGACATCCAGCAATAAAGCGTCTCTGTTTTCGACAGAAGGAGAACTGATCAAAAGCCATACAGTTCCATATGAGGTTCATTTTTTTCATAAAAATTATGCCGAACAGGACCCGGAAGAGTGGTGGCAGGCTGTGTGCCAGGCTACCAGAGAGATTGTAAAGGGGATCGATCCTTCGGAGGTGCTGGCGGTGTCCTTTTCCTCGCAGATGCAGGCGTGTATTGTGGTTGACCGGGAGGGGAAGGCGCTGCGTCCGGCCATGATCTGGGCGGATCACCGGGCGGAGAAGCAGGCGGAATATCTGGAGGAAAAGATCGGATTTGACCGGATGTATGAGATCAACGGGCACCGGGTCAGCTCCAGTTACAGTATTGAAAAACTAATGTGGATTAAGGAACATGAACCGGAGATCTATGGGAAGGCCTATAAGATGCTGCTGGCAAAGGATTATATTATCTGCCGTCTTACCGGAGCGTTTGTGACAGATTATTCGGAAGCCTCCGGAACAGATGTATTTGACCTGCGGCATCTGAAATGGTCGGAGGAGATCCTGGAGGCAGCCGGAATTGATCCGGGCAAACTTCCGGAGCTTCATGCATCCACAGATGTGATCGGAGAGATGACTGCAGAAGCAGCGGTGGAGCTGGGACTTACCACGAAGACAAAGGTAGTCTGCGGAGGAGGAGACGGACCTTGTTCTGCGCTGGGAGCAGGATGTGTCGAGGACGGCCAGCTGTTCCTGTCCTTTGGAACCTCAGCCTGGATCGCAGGAACCTCCGGCAGAGTTGAGCTGGACAGGGAGAAGACCCTGATCGGGTTCGGACATGTGGTTCCGGGGAAATATATGCCCTGTGGGACGATGCAGGCAGCCGGAAGTTCTTATTCCTATATCAGAGAGGCTCTGTGCCAGGAAGAGGAAAGGCATGCAGAAGAAACAGGAGAATCTGTCTATGAGCTTCTGAATCAGTTGGTGTGCCAGTCCCCTCCGGGGGCAAAAGGGCTGATTTTTCTGCCTTATCTTCTGGGAGAGAGAAGCCCCAGATGGAATCCGGATACCTCCGGCAGTTTTCTGGGAATCCGGATGGAGCACCAGAAATGTGATTATGTGCGTGCGGTGCTGGAGGGCATTGCCATGAATCTGGATGTGATCTTAAAGGCACAGCGGGAGCATATAGACGGGAAGGAGCTGATCCTGACCGGCGGCGGAGCAAAGGGAGACGTGCTGGCGCAGATCCTGGCCGATGTGCTGGGAGTGAAGCTGCACCGCCTGGATCATGTGGAAACGGCCACGTCCATCGCTGCGGCGGTGATTGCGGGCGTGGGCGTAGGAGTATTCCAGGATTTTTCTGTTGTGCGTCAGTTTGTAAAAACAGATAAGATATTCTGCCCGAGAGAAGAGTATCGGGAGATATATGACAGGCAGAAAAAACTGTTCGAGCTTGGGTATCAGTGTCTGCGGGAGTATTATAGGGAGGATGCCAAGACAGTCTAAGCTGTTTAAATTTGTTCCGAAAGAAGAAATGGAGGAATAATGAAAAGTAATCAGGCGGTGAAAAATGCCGCCTGATTAAGAAATTCTATTCCCAGTTTGATGGCTGAACCGGATATTTGGCACACATCCGTGCAGCCTTCATATATGCATCTATGTTTTCAAGAGGAGCCTGTACCGGGATGTCACAGCCTGGGGCGATCGTGAAGCCGCAGGGGTTGTCCCAGCATTTCCGGAAGCAGTCTATAACCGCTGCCTGAATACTGTCTGGCGTGCCTTCCAGGATTTCGATCGGGGAAACATTTCCCATGATCGACATCTTATCACCGACCGTTTCTTTGGCAAAACCAATGTCTACAGCACTATCGATACTGACGCCGCGGATACCCATTTCAGGGAAAGTTTCCAGAAGCTTTGTTGTGTCTCCGCAAATATGGAATCCTGCGCCCCGGCTGCCCCATTCTTTCCATTGATCCATGACTTTTTTATAATAAGGGATGACAAATTCACGGAATTGTCCTGGAGACAACAGAGAAGCAGTCGGCTCGGCCAGGCCGATACCAATCTGATTTTCTACAAATTTCCGCCCGACTTCGATGGTGGCCTCTGCGGCAAAGTCAAGAAGGCGATGCAGATTTTCAGGATCCTTGCGCATTGCCTTTAGAATCTTGGTAGTTCCAGCCAGGTTAGCAGCGGTGGTAAAAGGCCCCATGAAGCCGACACCGGTAAAAACCTCGTCCTGGAGCTCTTCTTGAATGATCTGCACTGCATCAAAAGCAATCTGTGCATTTCTATCATTTTCGAATCTCAATTTTGTGAGATCCAGTTCGGAGATATCTGTCAGATCTTTAATAACTGGATTTTTTACAATCGGAATGCCTGTAGGATCGTAGGTGGACGCAGCGCCGAAGGCAACGGGAATTCCATCCAGTCTGTAGTTTACGCTTAAGCCGTCCTGCCCAAAACGGCGGTATCCTTCAATCAGCCAGTGAGCACGGGATCTGGCATCGTTAAAGGCTTCATCATAGGAAACTCCAAAATTCATCCCGATATAAGGAGAAAAAATTTTGATAGGCATACGGTCTACCGGCTTTTTGGCAAAAAGAGCAAAGGCTCTTTCTTTTGGCGTCATCTGGTCATCTTTGTGCATAAAATAAGACCCCCTTTGTACTTAAAACAGAAATTTGAATCTACGTTTACTATATCGCACAAAAATGAGAGAATCAATGAAACAGTTTTTTTTAATCATAGAAAAAAATGATAAAAACATTTGAATTATCAATTGGGCTATCAAAACTCCTTTGTGATATGATTGTCATGTAACGTATATAGTGATGCCAAGGCATTGAAAAGGGAATCCGGTGAGAATCCGGAACAGCCCGCTCTACTGTGTGATGGACAGCCTTCTGGATATGCCACCCGGGAGAAGGGGAAGGCGGAAGCGCTGGATGAAATCGAGTCAGGAGACCTGCTATATATGAGTATGATTTTTTTCGGTGGGGAAAGGACAGCGGTTACGTTGTGCCTTTTCGCACCTTTTTTTATGCAGACAAAGGAGACGGCATGGACATCGAGATCGTATCCGGTTTTCTCGGAGCCGGAAAGACAACCTTTCTGAAGCAGTATCTGCCGCTGCTTACCGGGAAGACAGTGGTCATTGAAAACGAATATGGGGAAATCGGGCTGGATGGAGATCTGATCCAGTCCGATATTCCAGTGAAAGAGCTTTATGCAGGATGCATCTGCTGCAGCCTGGCCGTAGATTTCAGGAATGGGATCCGGGAAATCGTCAGGCAGTATCAGCCGGACCGGATCGTGATCGAACCTTCCGGGGTGGGGAAGCTTTCCGATATTGTCAAGGTATGTGAGAAAGTCAGAGACAGAGACGGAGTAGAACTTAAGGTCGCCCGGCGCATCGCCGTGGTGGATGGGAGCTCTTATGAAGAATATGCAGATGGATTTGGCGCATTCTATCTGGATCAGATCCGGCAGGCGCAGATTATTTTCTGCAGTCAGATGGAAGAATTGTCAGAAGAGCAGAAGACAGGGATCCTGAAGGATATCAGAAAAAGAAATCCGGATGCGGTGATCTGTGAAGGAGATTTCCGAAAGCTGGAAGGAGAAGAACTTGTAGGGATTTTAAAGATGGCGGAAAAGACAGATACAGGGACGGAGCCGCCTGGGACGGAAGCTCCGGGAACAAATATTTCCGGGGCGGCAGAGCTTACCTTTTCCAGCATCAGCTTTCAAAATATTCCCCGGATGACGAAACTGGAGGCAGAGACATTATTGGAAAAACTGCAGGACCGAAAGTATGGACGGATCCTGAGGGCAAAAGGCATACTGGAAACTCCATCGGGCGATAAGCTTCAGATAGATGTGACATTGTCTCATGCATGTTTCCGATCCTGCAAAGACCAGAAGGAGAGCAGGGTGGTCGTCATCGGTTCCGCTTTGAATCGTCCGGCTCTGGAAGAACTATTTCAGAAAAAGAGCCCGGTCAGGCTGCCGAAAAGGTCCAGGATATAAGAAAAATATAAAATATGAACATCAAAAAGGGAGGAAGGCAAGATGCAGAGCAAGGAAGAATTATTAAGCAGACTGTCAGACTGCGTGTGTGACATGGAGGATGATGAGGTTGTAGATGTGGTGAAGGAATATATCGTTGCCGGTTATGATCCTCAGGAGGGCATGCTGGAAGGTCTGGTAGACGGAATGAAGCGTGCCAGCATCCTATATGAAGAAGGGGAGTATTTTGTACCGGAACTGATCGTTTGCTCAGACGCCATGTATGCCGGAATCGAGGAGTTCCAGAAATATCTTCCGGATACAGAGAAGCAGAGTATCGGGAAGGTGGCAATCGGTGTGGTGGAAGGAGATACCCATGATATCGGCAAGAACCTGGTGCGGATCATGCTGGAGACAGGAGGATTTGATGTGTACGATCTTGGAAGAGATGTGGCGCTGGACACTTTTGTGGATTATGTACGGGACAATGATGTGGACATTCTCTGCATGTCTTCCCTGATGACCACAACTATGCCGGGAATGGGGAAGGTGATAGAAAAATTAAAGAAAGCAGGTCTTCGCGATAAAGTCAAGATCATGGTGGGCGGCGCACCGGTATCTCCTGCATTTGCAGAGAAGATCGGAGCGGACGGATACACCAGAAATGCCATCGAAGCAGTAGAATTTGCAAAGAAACTGGTAGGAGCAGCATAAGGAGGACAAAGGCCATGATGGGAAAAAGAGAAGCAGTAAAAGCAATCCTGGAGGGAAAGGGTGCGGACAGAATCCCGGTAATCATGAATGCATTTTCTCTTCCGGTAGCGCGCTATGGATATACGATGCCGGAGGTGATGGCAAGCCCGGAGAAGATGACAGAATGTATGGTCGGAACCCGCAGAAAACTGGGATATGACGGGATGTGCGCCGGAGCCTATGGCGGCATCTCGGCAATGATGGGCGGCCATCTCCCGAACAGTGAAGGAAAGATTGTAGGAGATGGAGATGATGTGGTACACTCGAGGGAGGATATTGAGAAGCTGCGTCCCTATGATCCGAAAAAATGTCCGATGCTGAAAAACCTGCAGAAAACCATTGAGCTGATGCGGAAAGAAGAACCGGATGAACCGATCTATGTAATCCTGCATGTGCCGGCGGCCGTGGCATTTACCCTGATGGGAGCAAAACCTGCTTTTAAGGCGATGGTTAAGAACCCGGAGCTGTTCCGGGCACTTTCGGATCATGTAGAAGATGCTGTAGTGGAGTCCTCGAAAATATTGTGGGATGCCGGTGTGGATTTCCTCTGGTTTCCGATGCCGAACTTCGGAGGTTACTGCATTTCCAGAAAGACTTATGAAAAATGTATTTCCGAGAGCAACATCCGTGCCAACAAACGGATCAAAGACTACGGAGCAAACATTGTAATCCACACCTGCGGTCCATATGACGACCGGTTTGATCTGGTGCTGAAGGAATCGGGGGACGCATGGCATATTTCTGACACCCAGACAAAGAAGGTAAAGGATGAGTATGGGGATCAGGTTTCTCTGATGGGAAATATTCCCTGTGTCTCGGTGTTGATGGAGGGAACGCCGGAAGAAGTTTACAAGTATGCATATCAGGAGTGTATGGACGGGGCGAGAGACGGGCGGTTTATCCTGAGCGGAGACTGTGATGTGTCACCGATGACGCCGGATGAGAATGTGATAGAGGCGGTCCGCGCGGCCAAAGATGCAGAAAAGGTTCTGTTTGGAAAGAAGTAAAAAGGGGGAAGATACGTTGGGCGAGATCAAAGATTTTAACTGTACCTATGACAATTCAGCCGGGATCAATGGCGAAGTGACGGCGAAGCTGAATCTGACCTTTCCGGACGCCTATCTGCACCATGAGACGATGGCAGAGCTGTCAAAGGCTTTGAAGGAGCATGACGGGGCGGCGTTCTGCGAACTGCCCTTCTGCCATACGGTGGAGGCAGAGGCCATGGGAGGTCTGGTCAATTATGGGAATGATAAGACCGGGCCCCGGGCAAAAGAATATATTTGTACAAAACCGGAAGAGCTTCTGGAACTGCCGGCCATTGATTTTACGACAGGGCGGATCCATGAGGTGCTTCTGGCCTGCAGGGAGCTTCGGGACCAGGGAGAGCATGTGGTCCTCCAGGTATCCGGGCCTTTTACCATTTTAAATGTATTGATTGATGCCCGCTATGTGTTCAAAGGAATGAGGAAGCAGCCGGAGGTCATGAAGAAGGTTTTCTGGAAGCTGGGTGATGAGATTTTAAGATTTATGGAAGAAGCAAAGAAATATGATGTGGATCTGATCAGCTATGCTGATTCTTCCGGCGGAGTGAATATCCTGGGACCCAAAATGGCGGAGCAGGTGGTGGAAGATTTTACCTTTGAATTCTTAAAAAAGGCAGAAGCCTTGGCAGATGATAAAACGATGATCCTGCTCTGCCCCAAGACTTCTTTTGCACTTCTTGGGACCGGGCACGCAAAATTTAAAGATTATCTGATTGATTCAGGAACCCATTATGGAGAAGCATGTATCCAGATGGTAGGGAAGGCAAAGTTTGCCGGCCAGATGTGTATCAAAAATGTGGGTTACCAGCTGGAAAGTGGAATTTTTAAAGAACTGCAGCTTATATAAAGGAGGAAAAAAGAAATGAGCTCAAAGGAAGAGTTGTTAAAGCGATTGTCAGACGGTGTGCTGGAGATGGAAGAGGATGATGTGGCAGAGGCTGCACAGGAATATCTGGATGCCGGGTATCCGGCCTTTGACGGAATTATGGAAGGTCTGGTAGACGGGATGAACCGGGCCAGTGAACTGTATGAGCAGGAGGAATATTTTGTCACGGATGTTCTGCTCTGCTCAGACGCCATGTATATAGGGCTTGATATTCTGCGGCCGTATCTGCCGGATAACTCAGGAGAAGAAAAGGTAAAGGCTGTGATCGGTGTTGTAGAAGGTGATACTCATGATATCGGTAAGAACCTGGTAAAGATCATGATGGAGACGGCCGGCTTTGAGATGATTGATCTGGGCAGGGATGTGGAGCTTCAGAAATTTGTAGATACAGCAAAAGAAGAGCATGCGAGTCTGGTGTGCCTGTCTACGCTGATGACTACTACCATGGGCGGCATGGAGACGGTGATTCATCTGCTGGAAGAGGCCGGGATCCGCAATCAGGTGAAGGTCATGATCGGGGGAGGTCCGATTTCCCAGAAGTATGCGGACAAGATCGGTGCGGATGGCTATTCCCAGAATGCAGTGGAGGCTGTTAAGCTGGCAAAAAGATTGTTAAATATTGCATAGGAGAGAGAAGATGTTGACACCAAAAGAAAGACTGAAACTAATATTTGACGGGCAGAAAGCAGACCGTCCAGCCTGTATCTGTCCTGGAGGAATGATGAACATGGTGACATCGGACCTGATGGATGCCGTGAATATTTATCTCCCCGATGCTCATAGGGATGCGAGGAAAATGGCGGATCTGGCGAAGGCTGTGTATGAAGAAGGATGTTTCGAAAATTATGGCGTGCCGTTCTGCATGACAGTAGAAGCAGAAGAGATGGGCGCCAGCGTAGATCTTGGGACTAATATCTACGAGCCTCATGTGACAGGATACGTCATTGATTCGGTGACAGATTACCGGAAGCTGACCCCGGTGGATGTGACAAAAGGACGGGCTAAAGTGGTGACGGATGCCATTCGTATCCTGAAAGCGGAGACCAAGGATATTCCGATCGTGGGAAACCTGACGGGCCCTGTCAGTACAGCAAGTTCTGTGATGGAGCCAGTGATCTTTTATAAAGAGCTTCGCAAACGCAACAAAGAGGCTCATGAATATATGGAGTTTATCACAGATCAGCTGATCGCGTTTGGACGGGCTCAGATCGAGGCGGGGGCAGATGTGATCGCAATTTCTGACCCAAGCGGTACCGGGGAGATCCTGGGGCCTAAGTATTTTGAAGAATTTGCGGTGGCCTATATCAATCGTCTGCTGGATGCACTCCAGGGAGAGAAGATGGGGACTATCGTGCATATCTGCGGACAGATGAGTCCGGTATATAACGAGATTAACGAGGTCAGAAGCAGTGCGCTCAGCTTTGATTCTATCGTGCCGATGAAGGAGGCAAGAAAGCACCTGCCAGACCGGGTGCTGATGGGAAATGTCAGTACCTATGCGTTAGAATTTGGCGATCCGGCAAGAGTAAAACTTTTGACAAAGAGCTGCATGAGAAACGGGTCGGATATTATTGCGCCGGCCTGCGGCCTGGGAATGAAGTCGCCTCTTCCCAATATCCAGGCAATTCTTGCCTGTGTCAAAGGGGAGGCATAAGAAAATGGCCAGGATCACAGTAAAACAATTGAACGGCCCTGTACTATGTGAGGACGGGGCAAATCTTCTGGATCAGCTCCTTCGGGGAGGGGCCTTTGTGGATAATCCCTGCAGTGGGAAAGGAATCTGTGGAAAATGCAAAGTCAGGATCCTGTCGGGAAAGACCTGTGAAATGTCGGACACAGAAAAAAATCTGCTGAAAGAGCAGGAAATCCGGGAGGGAATCCGTCTGGCCTGCATGACAGAAGTCTATGGTGATGTGGAAGTAGAGCTGTTGAAAAAGGAGCGAAAACACGAAGTCCTGACCAGGGGATATCTGCCGGAATTTGAAAAGGATACTTTTGGCGGAGGCTATGGTATTGTTATAGACATCGGGACCACTACCGTGGTGACGGCACTGATCGATCTGGTCTCAGGGGAGGAGCTTGCAAGTGCGTCTATGATCAATGCCCAGAAGCATTATGGGCTGGATGTGCTGACCAGGATTACCTACGAGTATGAGCATCCACAGACCGGAATCAGGGAACTGCAGGATGCAATCGTACACTCCATCAATGGCATGATCACAGAGGTATGTGACGAGGCGGAAATCCCAAAAGAGGAGATCCGGGAGATCGACGTGGCGGCCAACTGTACAATGATGCATATGCTGCTGGGGGTGGATGCCAGAAGCATCGGAAGAGCCCCTTACCGTCCGGAATTTACAGAGGCAAAGAGACTTCCCGCATCCGGGATCGGGATTGAGGCAGGCAAAGATACTCTTTTGTACTGTCTGCCCCAGGTATCGGGCTATATTGGAGCAGACATCGTAGCAGGCGCTTATGTCTGTGCGCTCCAGAAAGAGAAGGGGCGCGTGCTGTTTATTGATATTGGAACGAATGGCGAGATCGTACTGGCAAGCCAGGGCAGGATCCTTTGCTGTTCCTGTGCGGCGGGACCGGCACTGGAGGGCATGAATATCAGCTCTGGAATGCGGGCGGCTGAAGGAGCCATCGAGGATGTAAAGATTACACCGGAAGGAAATGAGATCAAAGTCATCGGCGGTCAGGAACCTGTAGGAATCTGTGGAAGCGGCATCCTGGCAGTGGTAAAGGAACTGCTCCGAACCGGCATTGTAAAGAAGACCGGGGCGTTTATCAAGAAAGAGAAACTAGAAGAGGATGACTATCGCTTCCCAATGATTCGGGTCAATGGAACAAAGCGTGAATTTGTGTTACATGAAAAGCCGGAAATCCTGGTGACACAAGGAGATGTCCGTCAGGTACAGCTGGCAAAGGGCGCCATACTATCCGGATTTACTGCACTTCTTGAAAAAGCGGCAATCACAATGGGGGATTTGGACAAGGTAATGATCGCCGGTCAGTTTGGCGCACATCTGCCGGCAGAATCGCTGGTGGGGACCGGGATTCTGCCGGAGGAAGTAAAGGACAAGCTGATCTATGTGGGGAATTCTTCTAAGACGGGGGCCTACATGGCGCTGATGTCCGCAAGGGCAAAACAGGAAATCGAAGAACTGGCATCTGAAATGGAATATATAGAGCTTGCCGAGACGGAAAATTATGAACGGATCTTTGCGGACAGCATGATTTTTCCATAAAAGACAGGATGCTTGGATGATGAGGGAGAAAGCATATGGAGTATGAAGAATTAAAACGACTGATGAGAGAGCAGAAGGTGGAGATGACCGCGGAGGAGAGGATGAAGGCTTATAATGCAGGGGAAGAGGTAGATCATATTCCCTACACTCTGCAGGCGCCGGATCCGGCTATGGCGGATATCTTTGGGTTCACTACCTCGCAGTTTGCGAAAGATTTCGAGGTAAAAAGTGAGGTGATCCGTCGTCGAAAGGAAGAGTTTGGACTGGATAGCTTCAATGTAGGGCTAGGGCTTAAGACCATCGGCGGAGCGCTGGGGTCAAAGCTTGCCGTACCGGAACACGGGATTGATTATGTGGAGGAGCATATCCTTCGGGATTATGCAGATTTTGATAAGCTGGAGGTGACGGATCCTTATACGAATCCAGTGCTTCGTCCGATTCTGGAAAGTGCTAAGAGGCTGAAAGATCGTTTCCCGGATGTAAGTATGACGACCAGTGTGGCAGGACCCATATCTACAGCGATCGCAGTACGGCCGGTGGAAAAGGTACTGAAGGATACCAGAAAAAATCCGGAAATGCTGCATAAGCTTCTGGATCTGACAGTAGAGTGCTCTTTGAAATGGTTTGAGGCATTTGCCCATGAGTTTGGCCCGGTTCCTACGAATTTTTCGGATCCGGTGACTTGTATGGATGTGATCAGCAAGGCTCAGTTCGATGAGTTTTCCCTGCCCTATATCAAAAAGCTGATTGATGGGACGGAGAAGATCATGGGATCGAGACCGGGAGCCCATATCTGCGGCAAGACCAGTCCGATCTGGAAGGACCTTGCAGATGCGGGGCTGTTCTCTTTCAGCATCGATAACTGTGAGGATCTGGCCGAAGCGAAAAAAGCGGTGGGGGACAGGATGCGGATCGCAGGGAATGTGCCGCCGGTAGATGTGATGAAGGAGGGGACCATCGATGAGGTGATCGCTTCCTGCAGGGAATGTCTGGAAAAATGTGCGGACAATCCTGCCGGGTATATTCTGAACACAGGATGTCAACTCCCCATCGGAACGCCGAAGGCAAACGTGGAGGCATTTATCTACGCAGCCAGAAAGTATGGAAGAGGCGCAAGACTCGGGAAGATGCCAAGAGGGCTTGAGGATGAATCATAAAATAACGATGGAAAAAGTCAGGTTTTAGAAGCCTGGCTTTTTTAATACATGAAAAGAGGAGTCGGGTTTTTGACATCAGATATGGAAGTGCTATAATGACAGGGAGACGAGAAAGGGATGAGACAGTTGAATCGATTATCAGTTTATATTTTGAAGCGTTATCTGCTTCTTCTTTTAGGGCTTTCTATCATGGCGTTTGGAGTAGCGTTTTCCATCAAGGCATCACTTGGGACTTCGCCAATATCCAGTGTGCCCTACGTGGTCAGCCTGTTTGCGCCGCTGACTGTTGGAACAGCAACGATTATTATGCATTGTGTATTCATTGTCATGCAGATCCTGATCCTGAGGAGAGACTATCATCCGATCCAGTTAATGCAGCTTCCGGTTGCATTTTTCTTCGGCTATCTGACGGATTTCGGAGTCTGGGCTGTCCAGGGGATCAGTTATGATACCTACTGGCAGCAGTGGATCATCTGCATCATCGGGATCTTTTTGGTGGCGGCCGGCGTCAGTCTGGAAGTAAAGGCCGGTGTAGTGGTGCTTGCCGGAGAAGGGGTAGTGCTTGCCATATGTAAGGTGCTGCCTGTCAAATTTGGCTACATGAAAGTCGGGTTTGATGTGACATTGGTCGTTGTGGCCTGCCTGCTGTCTGTCGTATTTACCGGACAGCTTCAGGGCGTGAGAGAGGGAACCGTTGCGGCGGCGATTTTTGTAGGGCTGATCGCAAAACGGATCGGTAAAATATTGGAACGGTGGGATCTGGAAAAGGAGTAGGGAATACCTACTCCTTTTTCATAATAAAATTTGTCAGAAGAATGCCGTGGCGTTCCACAGTCTGCCTGGCTACCACATGATACCCTCTTTTCTGGAAAAAAGGTTTTGCTGTGATAGAGGCATGAGTTGTGATGATGTTCGGAGACGCATGTGCTTCCAGGCGGTCACAGATACCAGAAGCGATTCCCTGGCGCTGATAATCCTTATGGACATAAAGGCGGTCAAGGTATCCGGTATCATCGATGTCTCCAAAGCCTGTGATAACCAAGCCTTCTTCCGCAATGACTGTGAAATGTTCCGTCAATGTACAATGCCATCGCTTCTGAACATCGGTATCAAAGCTATCAGGTGCCCAGGCATCAAGCTGAGCTGCAGTGTAATCGCCGGAACATATGAAGTGAACGGTGTCATGAAAGAGCCGGAGGATCTGTGGCAGGTCTTCCTGCTGATACTTTCTGAAGATCATGATGGAACCTTTCTTTTATGATTTTTGGAAATCTAGTCTTCCAGTGCGGCGATGACTTCGATTTCGCAAAGGGCATGTTTGGGCAGTGTTTTTACGGCCACACAGGTACGAGCAGGCCTGGAGGTAAAGTAACGGGCGTACACTTGATTGAAGGCGTCAAAATCATCCATATCTGCGATGAAGCAGTTTGCCTTGATAACCTTGTCGAAGGAGGTACCGGCAGCTTCCAGCATAATGCCGATATTGCGGCAGGCACGGTCAGTCTGTTCTTCGATGGTGTGGACGTGCAGTTCACCGTCTGAGGGTTCCACACCAATCTGGCCGGCGGTAAAGAAAAAGCCGTTGTGGGTATAGCCTTGAGAATATGGACCGTTTGACTTTGCGATTTTGTTCGTGGTAATGATTTGCATAGTTTATACTTCCTTTCATACTCTGTTTTTAAGGACAGAGTACCACGGAGAAGGAAGGAAAACAACGGGATTTTTTTCGGGTGTGTTGAACAAGTGGAGCGTCTTAAAAATACATTTATATAGCAGATGGCATTCGCCATCTGCTTGTGTTATAATACTTTCAAAGCATTTTATTTCTGGCGTTTCTATTTTGGCATTGCCAAGTCTTATATTCCAAGTCTTTTAGAAATTTCAATGCTTTGATCCCAACATAACCAGCAGAGAGATTTCTGAAAGAATGGATAGGGAAATCTCTCGTATATATTTCAAAAAGGAGGTTTCCATATGAGCAACGGTATCAAACAGACTGTAAACAGAACTTTTAAATCCAGTGTCTTTGTGATGCTGTTCAGCGATGCCGCAGAAGCGCTGAAATTGTATAATGCGGTTAATGGTACAAATTATAAGAATCCAGAAGAATTAGAGATTAATACCCTGGACAATGCAATCTACATGGGAATCAAGTATGACGTATCTTTTGTCATAGATTCGAGATTATCCCTGTATGAGCATCAGTCAACTTACAGTCCAAACCTTCCTTTGCGCTTTTTAATGTATGTGGCAGATTTATATTCATCTATGACCAGACAGAAGGACTTATATTCGGAAAAAGTGGTAAAACTGCCGCCGCCAAAGTTCCTGATTTTTTATAATGGCGAAAAACCAAGAGCAGAGCGAGAAGTGCTTAGATTGTCCGATGCATATCAGGTAAGAGAGGGACAGCCGTCACTGGAATTGGAGGCGGTTATGCTGAATATCAATCCAGGGAATAATCCTGAACTTTTAAAGGTTTGTGAGACATTAGGGGACTATGCAGAATATGTGGAAAGAGTCCGACGATATGCAGGAGAAATGAATCTTCCGGAGGCAGTAGAACGGGCAATCACGGAATGTATCCAGGAAGGAATCCTGGCAGATTTCCTGGAGAGGAACCGGGCGGAGGTGAAAAAAGTGAGTTTATATGAATATGATGCGGAGAGGCACATGCGCCAGATAAAAGAGGACGGAATAGAAGAGGGGAGAAATGCGCTTCTTAAGGAACTGATTGAGAAAAAGAGGAAAAAGGGTCTGTCTGTGGAGGAAATCGCAGAGATTCTGGAGGCAGATCTGGAAACAGTCCGTACGTTGATAGAAGAAAGGAATTAATATTTCATGCAAGCAGTAAAGCATCCGGCGGATGAAATGACGCCATGGGAACGAAAGAAAGCGATTGATGATGGAAGGGACTTTGACCGGTATCCGGCAGTCCCTTTTATGAGTGAGTTTAAATGTTATCTTTCCGGAGTCAGTATCTGGGATTTTTGGCATTTGCCGGAAAAAATGGCGGAGGCGGAGATTTGTGTGTTTAACAGATATGGCTATGACCGCATCGTGACCGTACCGAATACCAGAGGGATTACAGAGGCACTTGGCGGAACGTTCATCTACCCGGAAAAAGGTGTGCCCTATGCTGGAGAACCGTTCCTTCAGAGTTTTGAACAGCTAAATGTTATGGAGCCGGTGGATGCGTTTAAAAGTGAACGGATACGGACGTTTGCAAGAGCCGCAGAGCTTCTGGTGGAAAAGGCGGGAGAAATTGTGCCGATTGAAGCCAGTATCGGCGGGCCGTTTACGATTGCGGCTAACTTAAGGGGTGTGAAGAGACTCTTGAGGGATTGCCGGAAATACCCGGAGGAAGTGCTGCGTTTGTTGAGGATTATTACTGACAGCCAGAAGAGCTGTATCGATATGGCTGCAAAATATGGCCTGGGAATCGCAATGGCGGATCCGGTGGCGAATCCTGCTCTGATTGGCCCGAAAATGTACGAGAAATTTGTGTTTCCATTTACAAAAGAATTGACAGATTATACGGCGGAGAGGACAGGCAGGAAGGTTTCGCTTCACATGTGCGGAAAGACAAACAGCATTTGGAAATACCTGGCGCAGTACGAGCTTAATGAGGTCAGTCTGGATAATATCATCAATCTTCGGCAGGCGGCCGAGGAATTAGGGAAATATGTGCCTGTTGCAGGAAATGTAGATCCGGTGGAAATTGTGATGAATGGAAGCCGGGAGGAGATCATAGAAGCGGTGAGATCATGTATTGACGCTGGGAAGAGGGCTGAAAAAGGATTCACGCTTGCGACGGGGTGCGATATTCCAGAGACCACAGGACCGGAGCAGGTAGATTGTTTCATGGAAGGGGTCAGAAGTTATAGAAAAATATAATAAATAGGTTTGACGGGTGCGGCAATTTTAAGACATTTGTACGGGTGGTGTTGCCGGTGGTGCGATCGTCGCTTTTAGCGCTGGCAATCTTTACATTTGTAGGAGCGTGGAACAACTTCCTGTGGCCGTTGGTGGCATGTACCAAGGAAGAGATGAAGACGCTGCCGCTGGCGCTTAGTCTAATGAAGACGCAGTACAACACAGACGTAGGCCTGACAATGGCCTGTGCTGTGATTAACTTCCTGCCCCCGTTCCTGTTCTACATTTTTATGCAGAGCAAGTTTAAAGAAGGCCTGACTATGGGCGGAGTGAAAGGATAAGAAGATTTATGAAAACAGACGAGCTGGCAAAACGGATATTGCTGCCGCGGGAGGCTTATACCGCGGCTGTAAAGGTGGAGATTTCACGGGAAGAGTATGTCCGGGAAAGAGAACTTTTTTATCAGGATATCAAGAGCTTTCTGGAGCGTTGGAAAGGAAAAGAAAAACGCTATACCTGGGCGCTTGCCTTTTACCTGCGCCTTTCGGCGGAGACATATGATAAATATCAGGAAGAAGGCATCCCGGACCAGGTATTTGACCAGACTTTTTATGACCTTACGATCTGGTGCAGAGAATGTTACCGCAAATATGGAGTCTATGGACTGGAAGAGTTGTGGTGGCTGGGGCAGTCTGTAAAGATGAAGCTGTTCAGGCTCGGGAGGCTCCAGTTTGAGCCCATCCGGGTAAAAGAGCCGCTGGAGGGGAACGGGATTCGGATCAAGGCCGGAACAAAAGGCCTGAATGTGCATATCCCGGAGGACGGGCCTTTGAAGTATGAAGCGTGTATCGAGTCTTTCCGTCAGGCAGAGCTCTTTTTTGCAGACAGAGAGGGTGATAGGCCGGAATTTTATATGTGCGATTCCTGGCTGCTGTCTCCGGCTTTGGAAGAACTGCTCCCTAAGACCAGCAATATCATCCGTTTTCAAAAACTGTTCCGGATCGTGAAAGTCCACTATACCTTTCCGCAGGCAGAACAGAGGATCTTCGGGGAAGTGCTGGAGGATAAGTCCGGATATCCGGAGAACACCTCGCTTCAGAAGAAAGCAAAAGCATACATATTGGAGGGGAAAGATCCGGGAATTGGAGTCGGTGTCATAGATGATGTCTATAGATACATGTAGATAATCAATTACACTTGGGAGAAAATTACCGCTATAATGAATTTGAATTAAAATGAGACGAAAGAGGAGGACACTATGAAAAAGAAACTTTTAAGCGTACTGTTATGCGGTGCAATGACCGCATCTCTTCTTGTTGGCTGCGGCGGTTCTTCTTCTGAGGAAGAGTCTGGCGGCGGATCTGACGGCAAGACAACATTAACATTCTGGTGCCATGACAATGCTCCGTGGGTGGAGGCATATAAAGAGATGGCTGCAAAATTTGAGGAGGAATATCCGGACTACACTGTAGAAGTGCAGGACTATCCCTTCAACGTATATAATGACAAGATTCAGACAGCTCTGACCTCTGAGACAGCAGGACCGGACATCATTGCGGTATGGGGCGGAACAGCACCGTCCTTCATCGAATCTGATGCATTATCAGAAGTCCCGGAAGACCTGTCGGCAGAGATGAAAGAAGATTATCTGGAGCCTACACTTGGCATTTATACCAAGGAAGGCAAGTATTACGGAGTGCCGATGGAATTTAACCTGGAGTACGGTGGAATGATCGTTAACAAAAAGATGTTTGATGAGGCAGGTGTTTCTTATCCGGAGACATGGGATGAACTGCGTGCAACCTCTAAGGAGCTGGCGGTTCAGAATGGTTCTGTGGTAGATCCGGCAGGTTTCATGATGATCGATACAGATGCACTGATCTGTAACTACCTGGCAATGATCCTTCAGCAGGGAGGACAGTATCTCCAGGAGGATAATTCTATCAACTTTGCCACACCGGAAGGTGTAACCGCCATGGAAGAGATCTTAAGCATGGTAAAAGACGGCGAGTGTGATCTGGAGAACCTGACAAATGGCGAGTACTGCTACAATGATGTATACCAGGATAAAGGATATATGGCATCCGTTGGTTCCTGGGCGATTGGAGACGGTACAGGCGTTTATGAGCTGACTTACGGTGAAGATTACGAGTATGTACCGGTTCCGCAGTATGGCGAACAGATGGCATTTGCGTCTGAAACCGGATGGGGACTGATGGTTCCGGCAAACAGCGCAAATGTGGATGCGGCATGGGACTTTGTGAAGTTCTTCAGCGAGCCGGAGAATCTGGTACAGCACAATATCGCCTGCAGCCAGCTGCCCCCAAGAAAATCTCTTCTGGAGAATGAAGAATACAGAGAGGCGATGCCGAACATCGGATTCATACTGGACATTATGCCTTACGGACAGTGGATGGGACCATACAATACATCCGCAATGCGTGACATCTTTAATGACATGTTCATTGACCTTTGCGATGAAGAAAACCCGGATGTAGAGGCTGCGCTTGCAGAAGCTTCACAGCAGATCACGGATGAGTGTCAGTTAAGCTACTCACAGGAATAGTATGATATTCGGCAGAGGGCCTTTTTACCAGGGCTCTCTGCCTTTATGTGTGTATGAAGGGGACGTTTATATGAAAAATAATCGTTTTGTCGCGGCAGTATTGGTGCCCGGCTTTTTGTTTTTATTGATTTTTTCCATATTTCCGGTAGTATATGGATTAGGGATCTCCCTTTATGATTATAATCCGGCAAACAGCGAACAGCTATTCCTGGGACTGGACAATTATAAACGGCTGATTCAGGACGAGGTGTTCTGGAAAGCGGTAAAGAACACATTATTCTTTTGTATTGCCGCTGTAGCGGCCAATATTGTGATCACTCTGTTTCTTGCCAAAATTATTTCTGTATTGCCATCAAAACGGATCAGGACCCTGTTCCGCACCATCCTGTTTATCCCCTGCATCGCACCGATGGTAGGGACGTCCATGGTCTGGAAATTTGGAATCGTAGAAACGGACGGCGGATTGATCAACCAGATACGGGGATTGTTTGGTTTGGGTGCTCAGAACTGGTATCTGACGACAACGGCGCTCATGGTGATTATCATTATCTATACCCTGTGGGCTGATATTGGCTATAATGTGGTTCTGTTTACAGCTGGAATAGAAGGTGTTCCGGCGGAATTTGACGAGGCGGCAAAGATTGACGGCGCCGGGCCGGTAAGAAGCTTCCTGTTTATAAAACTTCCTCTAATGGGACGGACATTTGCTTTCGTGGCAGTGATGACCATGGCCAACTATTTTCAGATGTTTGCCCAGTTCAGGATTTTCGCACCGGATGGCGGACGGGACAATGCCGCTATGGTGCTCAGCAATTATATTTACCGGATGAGTTTTACCAACTATGACATGGGATATGCTTCGGCGGTATCGGCGGGGCTGTTCGTAATCGTCTTTGCGGTAGCCATGGTGCAGAATAAGCTGATGAGGGCAGATTGGAGTTATGAATAATGAAAAAGAAAGAAAAGATTACTTATAAAAAATATCATTATCTGATTATTTTGTTTCTTACTGCTCTTTCGGCAGCGATGATGTATCCTATGATATGGACTGTACTGACCTCTTTTAAAAGCAATGCAGAGATCCGCATTAACCGGACAAAGTTTCTGCCGGAGGAATGGACAATAGAAGGATACGTCTCCGCCTTTGAAAAGGCGCCGATCGGACAATGGCTGCTCAACAGTCTGTTCATTACTTTCTGTGTAACGGCGGCGGTGATCCTGACCAGCACGCTGATGGGGTACGTGTTTGCAAAATATGAGTTTAAGGCGAAAAAGCCATTGTTTATCCTGCTTCTGGCGACTATGATGGTTCCGCCTCAGGTGACGATGATTCCAAGATATCTGATGATCCAGAAGCTGGGCCTTTTCAATACTGTCTGGGCTTTGATCGTGCCGGGGCTGGTGACAGGATTTTCCGTTTATCTGGCCAGACAGTTCATATCCGATGTGCCGGATAGTATCTGTGAGGCGGCAAAGATTGACGGGGCAGGGCCTTTTCGTATCTACTGGAGTGTGGTTCTGCCGAATATCCGTCCGGCTATAGGTTCCATTGGAATCTTTACCGCCATGATGCAGTGGAATGACTATCTGAATCCGCTGCTGATGCTGAATGATATGGAAAAAATGACCATGCCTCTTGGCCTTGTAATCTTTAACAGCCAGAGGACATCGGATCTGTCTGCTACGATGGCGGCAGCGACTATGATCATGATGCCAATGATCATCATCTTTGTTATGTTCCAGAAACAATTTATCAAAGGAATGACTATGAGCGGCATAAAGTAAAATATGTGGTATGAAAAGGAGAGGGTATTTTGATGCGCAGACAAACAGAAATTAATTATGAAATGAAGCTTTTAAGTTCCCTGGAGAAGGTATTCCAGGACGAAACGCCGGTCTACAGGCCGGAATGCCTGGTGTTAAGCGCCCTGTGGGATGAGACGGTGTCCTTCCAGGCTGCCTATACCGGGGACTGTTTTATGCGGGAGCGGCTTGAGGCGCGCGTGGTATCCGAGCTTGAAAAGTGGGTACGGGTGCGGACCGTGGAGCAGGTGCCGGTGGGACGGGCCACCAACGTGATCGTGGATGATAACTATCTGAAGACAACACCGGGGATGTATCCGGATCTTCTCAGGGATCTCCCGGAGGATCATAAGGTCATTGTCTGCTCGCATCAGTGGAGAAGCCTGTGGGTGGATGTGGAAGTGACAGAAGAAATCCCGGCAGGCGACTATGAGATTGAGATCCAGCTTCTGAAAGAAGGAGAGATTGTCTGCTCTGCGAAGATGAAGCTTCATGTCGTTGGGGTGACGCTTTCCAAGCAGGAGATCATGCATACAGAATGGATGCATGCAGACTGCCTGGCGGATTATTATCATGTGGAGGTGTTCTCGGAGGAACACTGGCAGATCCTGGAAAATTTCTTTGCAGAGTATGTAAAGCGGGGCGGAAATATGATGCTGGTGCCGCTGTTTACCTCCCCTCTGGATACGGCTGTGGGGCTGGAGCGGACCACGACCCAGCTTGTGGATGTAGAAGTAAAAGACGGCCAGTATATCTTTGGATTTGACCGGCTGAAGCGCTGGATCGATCTGTGCCGGAAATACGGGATTGAATATTTTGAGATGTCCCATCTGTTCTCTCAGTGGGGCGCTAAGTATGCGCCCAAGGTGGTGGCAACGGTGGATGGAAAAGAAGAAAAGATCTTTGGCTGGCATACACCGGCGGTGGGCGAATATACAAACTTCCTCCACAGCTTTCTGCCAAGCCTTATTGAGAAGCTTAAGGAATGGGGGATCGCGGAGCACACCTATTTCCATATTTCCGATGAGCCAAGGGAGGAGCACCTGGAGAGCTACAAGGCAGCAAAGGAATCTCTGGGGGATCTGCTCTCCGGATTCCATACTTTTGATGCCCTTTCAAGCTATGAGTTCTACCGGCACGGTCTGATCGACAAACCGATCCCGGGCAACAATGAGATCGAAGAATTCCTGGAGCATGGCCTGACCGATATGTGGACCTATTACTGTACCGGGCAGTTCTATGAGGTGAGCAACCGGTTTATGTCCATGCCGTCCTTAAGAAACAGGATTTACGGCGTGCAGCTGTATAAATATGACATTATCGGGATTCTGCACTGGGGTTATAACTTTTACAATACTCAGTTTTCCATCGAGCATATCAATCCTTATGAAGTGACAGACGCCGGAAATGCGTTCCCGGCAGGGGATCCGTTTATTGTATATCCTGGAGCAGATGGGCATCCGGAGGAATCGATCCGTATGATGGTACATTATGAGGCTCTGACAGACCTTAGGGCATGTAAGCTTCTGGAAAGCCTGACGTCCAAGGAGCATGTCATGGAACTGATCGAGGGAGATCTGGCAGAACCGCTGACCTTCCGCCGTTTCCCTAAGTCAGATATGTACCTTCTTACGCTTCGGAACCGGATAAACCGGGAGATTGAAAGGCTTACAGCGAAGGCGTAAGAGGAAGATGCAAAAGCGGTAAGGAGGAAAAAATGGGAGAGACGAAGATTGTCAAAACAAGCTGTGCCGTCTGCGGGGCCTGCTGTGAGATTGACGCTTACGTAGAGGACGGAAAGCTGGTTTCTGTAGAAGGGGCGAAAAATACGCCGATGCAGGAAGGCGGTATGTGTGCGAAAGGTGTGGCGGCAGCTCAGTTTGAATATAACCCGGAGCGGATCCTGTATCCCATGAAGCGTATCGGAGAGAAGGGAGAGGGTAAGTTTGCCCGGATCTCCTGGGATGAGGCCTATGACATGATTGCAGAAAATCTTCTGAAAGTGCGAAGGCAGTATGGCCCGGAAGCGACAGTATTCTACGTGGGATATCCCAAGTGGTTCCGTCCGGCCATGCTCCGGTTTGCCAATCTGTATGGATCGCCGAATTTCTGCACCGAGTCCAGTACCTGTTTTCAGGCGGCGGCGCTGGCGTGGAAGTCCATTTACGGAAACAGGATCTGCGGACCGGATCTTAAAAATACAAAGACGCTTCTGATCTGGAGTTCCAATCTCTATCACTCGAAAACGACTACCAGCGGAAGCTATCAGGCGCTGAAAAAGCGAGGTGTCAAGATCATCGACGTGGATCCCAGACATACGGTCACAGCCAACGATGCGGACCTGCATCTCCAGCTGATTCCGGGGACCGACGGAGCACTGGCGCTGTCCATGGGGCAGGTGATCATCGAGGAAGATCTTTATGATCATGACTTTGTAGAAAACTATGTATTTGGGTTCGAGGAATACCGGGAGTATGTACAGAAATTTCCGCCGGAAAAAGCCGAAAAGATCACCGGCGTTCCAGCTGATAAGATCCGCAGGGCGGCAAGACTTTATGCAGGGAACGGCCCTGCATCCCTGATGTTCTCGGCATCGCCGATCGTACATCATATCAACGGCGTGCAGAACTACCGGGCAGTCTTTTCCCTGATCGCCCTGACAGGAAATTATGACATCGAAGGCGGTAACCGCACCCAGCCGGGACCTTTTTCTCCGGCAAATGAATTTGGAAAAGTGAAGCGTTATGACGGAAAGGAAGCTATCGGGCAGAAGGACTTTCCGGCATGGTTTGATCTTCCGTGCCAGGAGGCCCAGTGTACCAGACTGGCGGATTATATCCTGGAGGAAGATCCGTATCCGATCAAGGCTGTATTTTCTGCGGGAATGAACCACCGGATGTGGCCAAAGCCCGGACATCTTCTGGAAGCGTTAAAGAAGCTTGATTTCTATGTCAATACAGACATGTTCTGGTCGGATGCATCGACTGTGGCGGATCTGGTGCTGCCAGCCTGCACGTCCTACGAGAGAGAGGAAGTACAGACGAAGCCTGGCGGACGTTTTTTCTTCTCCAATCGGGCTGTGGAGCCTTTGGGAGAAGCGAAAAACGATATCGAGATCATCATGGAAGTGATGAAGCGGATGGGGCTTGAGGACGAAGTCCTCGCAAAAGGCTACGACGCATATATGCAGTATATCCTGGAGCCGTCCGGGCTTACTCTGGAAGAATTAAAGGCGCACCCGGAGGGAATGAAAGGGAAAAACCTGTATCCGCCGGCGGTAAAAACCTATGAAAGAGAGCCGTTCCATACGCCGTCCGGAAAGGTGGAGATCCGCTCCCTGGTATTGGAGCGGTATAAAGACACCCATGGATACTACGGTCTTCCGGTGTACCAGGACTTTCGGGAGATAGCGGGAGTCGATCAGAAGCAGTATCCGTTGATCCTGAATACAGGAAGCAGGAAGCCACAGTTTTTCCATTCCCGGGTTTACCGGATGCCCTGGCTTGCCGGGATTGAGGCAGAACCGATGGTGGAGATCCACCCGGAGGATGGAAAGAAGTATGGGATTGAAGACGGAGCAAAGGTCCGGGTGGTGTCGCCGGCAGGAGAAATGACCGGTACAGCAGCCTACCATGTGGGCGGGAAACCGGGAGTGGTTTATATCTATCACGGCAGCTCCCATGGAGACGCTAATGAACTGATCGGGAAAGACTATCTGGATCCGATCTCCGGTTTCCCGGGATTCAAGAGTTATTTCTGCAGGATGGAGAGAGTATGATGAAAGTAAGGTTTGATCGAAATACATGTACCGGATGCTTTGCATGCTATGTGGCCTGTATCGCAGAGCATCACGGGCCGGAAGAAGCGGACGCCAGGAGTTTCCGCCGTGTGGAGAAAGTGACGGATCCGGCAGCCGGCTTTCAGAAAAATGTGTGCCCAGGCTGTATCCACTGCGGGAAGTGTATAAATGTCTGTCCATCCGGTGCTTTGTACCGGGAGGAAACTTATGGGCTGGTGCTGGTAGATAAAGAAAAGTGTACGGGATGCCGGGCCTGTGAGAGTGTCTGTCCCATGCAGGTGATCCGCTTTGACGAAGACGGAAAGGCAGAAAAGTGTGACGGATGCATCAGCCGCATAAAAGAGGGAAGAAAGCCGGCCTGTGTCAGCGTCTGCTGTACCGGTGCGATCCGGATGGAGGAGCGTTAGAGATGAGAGAAATCGCAGGCTGTATCCTGGCAGGCGGAAAAAACCTGCGGATGGGTGGAGAGAAGAAGGTTTACCTTAAGTACCAGGGGGAGACATTCTTAGATCGGATTCGGGGGAATTTCAGGAATTTTCCCCGGATCTATCTGTCTGTGGAAGACAGAGGCAGATATCAGGAAGAGGGGATGATCCTGGTGGAAGATGAGGTCCCGGGCGCCGGTCCCATGGGCGGGATTGCCTCTGTGCTTAGGCGGTGCAGAGAGGATGCGGTTCTGGTGGCGCCCTGTGACATGATCTTCCTGTCGGAGGCATCTCTGGAAAAGCTTAAGAGCACCTACGAAGAGACCGGGAAGCCGGTGTTGTTTGAAGGAGAATTTCTGCCCCTGCCGGGCGTCTATACCAAAAGTATGCTGCCACGGATAGAACGGCATCTGGAATCGGGAGATTACAGGCTTAAGAGTCTGTGGGAGAAGGAGGACTATGTGACGGTGAAAGGACCGGGGAAAGAGGAGCTTAGAAATATAAACAGGACCTTGGAATATCGGAAGCTTGCATGGATTCCGGCAAAAGAGGCGGCGGAGCTTTTGAAGAATGCCGCAGAAGAGATCTCGGAAACAGAAATGGTCAGCCTCAAGGAAGCGACGGGCAGGATCCTATCAGAGGATCTTGCGGCAAAGGAGGATCAGCCGCCGTTTCCCCGTTCTCCTCTTGACGGGTATGCGATCCGTTCCTGTGACAGCAGGGGCGCGTCCTGGAAGCGGCCGGTGCGCCTTAGCGTCACGGAAAAAATCTACGCCGGACAAATGGCGAAGCACCGCGTGGGAGAAGGAGAGGCAGTGAGGCTCATGACGGGCGCGCCTATCCCGGAAGGGGCGGATACGGTGATCCGCCAGGAGCATACAAAGCCTCTTGCAGATGGGATGGTAGAGATCTGCGAGGAATTAAAGCCCTGGCAGAATTACTGTCCCAAAGGAGAGGATTTCTGCAAAGGTACCATCCTGCTGCGAGAAGGAAAACGGATGGATTTTGCGGCGGTCGGCATGGCGGCGGCCGCAGGATATGAGAAGGTTCCGGTAAAAAGGAGAGTCCGGGCGGCCGTCCTTGCCACCGGCGATGAGCTGCAGGAGCCGGGAGAGCCATTAAAGCCTGGCGGGATTTATAATTCCAACGGGTATCTCCTTGGAGCAAGACTTTCGGAATTGGGCGTGGAGGTGGAAAGAAGCGTCCGGCGTGCAGATGATACGGAAGCGATTGCCGGATGGATCCGTGAAATGAGAGAGAAGGTGGACCTGATCCTTACCACAGGAGGCGTGTCTGTGGGGGAGAAGGATCTGATGCCGGAGGTGTTTGAGACGCTGGGGATCCGAAAGCTTTTTCATGGCATACAGGTGAAGCCGGGAGCGCCTACCATGGCGGGCATGTACGGAAAGGTTCCGGTGATCGCTCTGTCCGGTAATCCCTTTGGTGCCATGGTGCATCTGGAGCTTCTGGTGCGGCCGGTTCTGGAAAAGATGACAGGCAGCAGCTTTTATGCACCGGAGTATCGAAAGGGAGTCCTGGTCAGTGACTTTGTAAGACCTTGTGAGGGCTTACGTATTGTCCGTGCCCGGTGGGAAGACGGGCGGGTATCATTTCCGGAGCAGCACGCATCCGGTGTGCTCGCTTCTCTTGGCGAATGTAACTGTCTGGCGGAGATTGAGGGCCGGAAAGAAGGCGTAAGGAAGGGAGAGACGATATGGGTCAGGATGCTTGCAAACAACCTTTGATTTATTGTATCTGCGGAGAGAAGAACAGCGGGAAGACCACGCTTGTCACAGAACTGATCCCGCTCCTTGCGGGGAGAGGGTGTCTTGTGGCTACGGTCAAGCATGACGGCCATGACTTTGAACCGGATGTGCCGGGAACCGACAGCTTCCGTCACAGGAAGGCGGGGGCCTATGGGACAGCAGTCTTTTCGGATCATCGTTTTCTGGTGACGAAGGAGTGCGAAGGGATCACAGAGCAAGAATTGTTTTTGCATTTTCCTGAAGCAGACATTATACTGGTAGAAGGGCTGAAACACAGCAGCTATCCTAAGTATGTCTGCGGCTATCCGGAAAAAGAGGCAGATGCGGCAAAGATCGCAGAAGAGATATTAAGGCTGCTGGAAGAAAAAAGAAGGCCCTGTGATAAGGGAGACAAATAGATGAAGTACGAAAATATCGAGCCGGGAATCTTTCATTCCCGGCCCAATCGGTTTATTGCAAAGATAGAGATCCAGGGGAAAGAAGAGACGGTGCATGTGAAGAACACCGGCAGGTGCCGGGAGCTTTTACAGCCGGGGGCCTGTGTGTATGTGGAGCGGGCGGGAAATCCGGAGCGGAAGACGAAGTGGGATCTGATCGCGGTAAAAAAGGGAGAACGGATGATCAACATGGATTCCCAGGCGCCCAACCAGCTGGTGAAAGAATGGATCGAGGAAGGAAATCTCTTCCAGAATGTGACGAAGATCCAGCCGGAGTATACCCATGGAAGCTCACGGTTTGACCTGTATGTGGAAGCAGACGGGCAGAAAATCCTGATCGAGGTCAAGGGTGTGACCCTGGAAGAGGACGGCCGGGTACGTTTCCCGGACGCGCCAAGCGACCGGGCGGTGAAGCATGTAGAAGAGCTGGCCGGAGCGGTGCAGGAGGGATGGGAGGCGTACGTATTCTTTGTGATCCAGATGAAGGACGTCCGTTTCTTTACGCCGAACCGGGACACCCATCCGGAATTTGCCAAGGCTCTGCTGCGCGCATCGGAAAAGGGAGTCAAGATCCTGGCCTATGACTGCCAGGTGTCAGAAGACGAGGTCCATATCAAGGATCCGGTGCCGGTGGTGCTGGAAGATCCGCTGCTGTATGAGATGGCAGAGCCATTGATCCGGTGGTACCGGGAAAATAAAAGAGAGCTTCCCTGGAGGCAGTCCCCGGACGCCTACCGGGTGTGGGTGTCGGAGATCATGCTGCAGCAGACCAGAGTTGAGGCAGTGAAGCCTTATTATGAGCGGTTTCTGAAAAGACTCCCCACGGTCAGGGATCTGGCAGAAGCTGAGGAAGACGTTCTTTTAAAGCTCTGGGAAGGGCTTGGATACTATAACCGGGTCCGGAATATGCAAAAAGCTGCAAGGCAGGTAATGATCGATCATAATGGAAAATTTCCGGAGACCTATGAGGAGATCCGTGCGTTAAAAGGAATCGGAAGTTATACGGCGGGAGCCATCAGCGCTTTTGCCTATGGGATCCCGAAGCCGGCGGTGGACGGCAATGTGCTGCGTGTCATATCCAGGCTCACCGGAAGCCGGGAGGATATCATGAAGCAGTCAGTCAGGAAGAAGATCGAGGAGGCGCTGGAGCATGTGATTCCGGAGGGAGAGGCCAGCGATTTTGACCAGGGGCTGATAGAGCTTGGAGCCCTTGTCTGTGTGCCAAACGGAGAACCCCATTGCGGGGAATGTCCTCTTTCTCATCTGTGCAGGGCCAGGGAGCAGGGACTGACAGGAGAGATTCCGGTACGGAGCAAGGCAAAGCCAAGAAAAATAGAGAACCGTACGGTGCTCATCTTTAAAGACGGGAAAAAGCTTGCCGTCCGAAAGCGTCCTGGAAAAGGGCTCCTGGCAGGGCTTTATGAATTCCCGAATCTTACGGGACATCTGCCCATGGATGAGGTGACTGCTTACAGCAAAGAAATCGGTCTTGCGCCCATCCGTATCCGGCCGCTTGAAAAGGCAAAACATATCTTCAGTCATATTGAGTGGCACATGATCGGATATGAAGTTATCGTGGATGAGCTGGAAAAGACGAATGAGAAAGGATTCTTATTCGCTTTGCCGGAAGAGATCGGTAAAAAATATTCTATTCCGTCCGCGTTTGAGGTCTATGTCAAACATGCAGGGATCGAAAAGCCGGGGATGGAATCTTGACGAAGGCCTGACTTTTATGGTAAAATCAGGAACGTAAAATTCCGGCAGGAAGCCGGGAAAGCAGCTGAAGCTGTATGGGTTTGAGGTAGTATTTTTTGATGTGACATTTAGTGAATCAGAAGAATTTGCAGGAGATATCAGGAAGATATCCGTTTTCAGAAGAAGACAGATATCTTCCTTTTGTATTGCATAAAAAGAGATGGTAAAAGGAGAAACAGATGACATTAGAACAATTTTTCCGGGAGAACAGGAAGGCGGCGGTGGCATTTTCCGGAGGAACCGATTCGGCGTTCCTTTTGTGGGCCGCAAAAAAATACGGCTGTGACGTCCGGGCATATTATGTGAAGACAGCTTTTCAGCCGGCTTTTGAACTTCAGGACGCCAGGAGACTTGCGGGAGAGCTGGACGTACCGATGACCGAGCTCCCGGTAGAGATCCTGGAGGTTCCGGAAGCGGCGGATAACGGGCAGGAGCGCTGCTATTACTGCAAGAAAGCGCTGTTTACCAGGCTTAGAGAAGCGGCAAAGCAGGACGGATTTTCCCTTCTTCTGGATGGGACAAACGCTTCGGATGATGCCGGGGACAGGCCGGGGATGCGGGCGTTAGAGGAGTTAAGGGTACGTTCGCCCCTGCGGGAATGTGGCATGACAAAAGATGAGGTGAGAAAAAGCTCCAAAGAGGCGGGGCTGTTTACCTGGGATAAGCCGGCATATGCCTGCCTTGCGACCCGGATCCCTACAGGCACCAGGATCTGCATGGAGGATCTGAAAAAAGTGGAAAGAGCAGAAGAAGCCCTTGCGGGACTTGGCTTTTTGGATTTCCGGGTGCGCTTGTATGGAGAAGCGGCCAGGATCCAGGTGACGGAACAGCAGATGGCATTGCTGCTCCTGGAACGGGAAAAGGTGTTAGAGGCATTGAAGCCTGTGTTTTCCGAGGTGCTGCTGGATCTTACAGCCCGGCAGGCGTCAAGATAGGAATTAAGATATCAGGTTTGAAAAGGAGAGACGTGTATGGATAATAAACAGGACATCCTGGAGCTTTTGCGAAAGGTGGCGGAAGGAAAGGTGTCGCCGGAGGATGCGATGCTGGACTTAAAAGAAGCGCCTTTTGAGGATCTTGATTATGCCAAGATTGATTTTCACCGCAGTGTCCGCCAGGGAGCGGCAGAGGTGATCTACGGCGCAGGAAAAACACCGGAGCAGATCCGGGGGATTGTATGCACGATGGGAGAAAGAGGGTGCAGGAATATCCTGGTGACCCGGATCGGTCAGGAGGTGGCAGATTACTTAAAAGAGACGATCCCGATCGATTATCACGCTATTCCCAGACTTGGAATCGCATTTCCCGAGGAGCGGAAAAAACGGGGACATATCGTGGTGGCTACCGGAGGGACCAGTGACATGGCCGTGGCAGAAGAGGCGGCTCTGACGGCAGAGGCCATGGGAAACCGGGTGACCAGGCTCTATGACGTGGGAGTGGCAGGGCTCCACAGACTGTTGTCGAATCTAGATCCGCTGATGCAGGCCCGGTGTGTGATCGCAGTTGCCGGAATGGAAGGGGCCCTGGCCTCCGTGGTGGGAGGCCTTGTGGACTGTCCGGTGATAGCGGTACCCACCAGCGTGGGATATGGGGCAAGCTTCGGCGGATTATCGGCCCTTTTATCGATGCTGAATTCCTGCGCTTCCGGATGCAGTGTGGTCAACATTGACAATGGATTCGGCGCGGGATATCTGGCCAGCAGGATCAACCAAATGGAAGGGATCAAGGAGGAGTAAGAGATGAGAACATTATATATCGAGTGCAATATGGGAGCGGCCGGAGACATGCTTATGTCTGCGCTCTATGAACTGTTGGAAGACCAAAAAGGATTTCTTGAGAAAATGAATAGTCTGGGACTTCCAGGGGTAAACCTTAAGGCGGAACGGGGAAAGACCTGCGGGATTGCCGGAACCCATATGAAGGTTACCGTGTACGGAGAAGAAGAAACGGAACCGTCGGCGGGTTGCGGACATAGCCATGAGCATGAGCACGGTCACGGGCATGGGCATGACCATGAGCACAGCCATGAACATGACCACGAGCACAGCCATGAGCATGCTCACATGCATGACCATACGCATGCACACACACATGCGCACGGTCACGGGCATCACCATGCCACGCCGGGGCATATCGGTGCGCTGATCGATGGCTTAAATTTGCCGGATGAGGTGAAGTGCCATGCCAAGGCAGTATATGATGCCATCGCCCAGGCGGAAGCGCATGCGCATGGCTGCCCGCTGGGAGATGTGCACTTCCACGAGGTGGGAGCCCTGGATGCGGTGGCGGATGTGACAGGTGTCTGCTACGCCATGTATCTTCTGAAAGCCCAGCGGATCATTGTCTCTCCGGTACATGTGGGAAGCGGAACGGTGCGCTGCGCGCATGGTGTGATGCCAGTGCCGGCGCCGGCTACGGCATATCTTCTGCAGGGAGTCCCAAGCTATGGCGGAGAGGTAAAGGGAGAGCTGTGTACACCTACCGGGGCGGCGCTGCTTGCTCATTTTGCGGATACCTTCGGACCTATGCCGATGATGAAGAGTGAAGGCGTAGGAATCGGTATTGGCACCAAAGAATTTGACCAGGCTAACTGCGTACGCGTTTTCCTGGGAGAGACCGTGGATATTGAGGAAAAGAATAAGGGCGGAAACGGAGAGATCTCAGAGCTTGTATGCAACATCGATGATATGACGCCGGAGGCCCTCGCCTTTGCCTGTGAAAGACTTCTGGAGCTTGGAGCGCTTGATGTCTATACCGTGGCCGGGACCATGAAAAAGGGGAGAGCGGGCCATGTGCTGACGGTGCTATGCGAGACAGATAAAGAAGAGACGTTTGCCCGTCACATCCTGGCAGAGACGACTACCAATGGCCTTAGGGTACGCCGGTGTGAAAAGTATTTTCTGACTCCGGGGATGGAAACAGTGCAGACAAAGTGGGGGAATATCCGGGTGAAAACGGCGGCTGGATATGGAGTGGCCCATGCGAAACCGGAATATGAGGACGTGGCACGGTGTACGAGAGAATCCGGGATGCCTTTTGGAAAGGTCTGGGAAGCGGCGGCGCAGAAAATCGAGAGAGCTGACGGACAGGAGGAGGCATAAATGGGGCAGAGAAGACGAGTAATCTCCCTGGTGTGTGTGGCGGCTCTTGTGGTATCACTGCTCCTGGGATGCGGGGGAGAAAGTGCGGAACGTTCCGGCGGAAGCAGAGACGGGGATTCTGTTGTGATCGCTCTGGATCCCGGATCGGAGCCGGAAGCCGGGTTTGACCCGGCTTATGGATGGGGAGCCGGGGAGCATGTCCACGAACCGCTGATCCAGAGTACGCTGACGGTAACCAATACAGGCCTGACCATCGGCTATGACCTGGCTACAGGGTACAGTGTCAGTGAAGACGGACTGACCTGGCAGGTGACGATCCGCAGAGACGCGAAATTTACGGATGGAGAACCACTGACGGCGGAGGATGTGGCGTTTACTTATAACACGGTGAAGGAGACCAGTTCGGTCAATGATTTTACCATGCTGGATCACGCAGAGGCGACAGATGATGAAACGGTGATCTTTCACATGACGAGGCCGTTCTCCATCTGGCCCTATACCATGGCCGAGGTGGGGATCTTGCCGGAACACGCCTATGACAGTGCGACTTATGGGACAGAGCCTGTCGGTTCCGGCCGTTATATATTAAAGCAGTGGGACAAAGGGCAGCAGGTGATCCTGGAGGCAAACCCGGATTATTATGGGGAAGCGCCAAAGATGAAGCAGGTGACGATCCTGTTTATGGAAGAGGATGCGGCATTTCTGGCCGCCCAGTCCGGACAAGTGGACCTGGCCTATACATCGGCAACTTACTCAGAGGAAGAAATGGAAGGATATACACTGGTATCTTACGAAAGTGTGGACAACCGGGGGCTTAATCTTCCGGCAATTCCTGAAACCACAGACTCGGAAGGACGGGCGGTGGGAAATGATTTTACCCCTGACGTTCTGGTGCGCCGGGCTATTAATATCGGTGTGGACAGACAGGAAATGATCGACCATGTGCTGAATGGATATGGAAGTCCGGCCTACAGCGTATGTGACCAGCTTCCCTGGTACAACGAGGCGTCGGAAGTGTCATACGATCCGGAGGGAGCAGCAGCCCTTCTTGATGAGGCTGGATGGGTTCTGGGAGAGGACGGTGTCCGGGAAAAAGACGGCGTCCAGGCCAAGATGAATCTTTTGTATTCCAATGGCGATTCTGTACGGCAGGCATTGGCGGCAGATTTTGCGGATCAGATGGAAGAACTGGGGATTATCTGTACGATCGAGGGCGTGGGCTGGGATACGGCTTACGACAGGGCTTTATCAGAACCTCTTTTGTGGGGATGGGGAGCCCATACGCCCATGGAACTTTATAATATTTATCATACGATTGAAGGAAATACGGTGGACGGGAAGGACCTGGCCCAGTACTCGCCCTATGCCAATGAAACTGTGGACACATACATGGATCAGGCGCTGGCGGAAAGCGACCTGGAAGAGGCCTATACTCTGTGGCAGCAGGCACAGTGGGACGGAACCACCGGTGTGACCCAGGAGGGGGATATCCCCTGGGTGTGGCTGGTCAATATCGACCACCTCTACTGGGTAAGAGACAGCCTTACGGTGGCGGAACAAAAAATCCATCCTCATGGCCATGGCTGGTCCATCGTTAATAATGTAGACCAGTGGAAATGGGAAGAGTAGGAGAAAGGAGCAAGGTGTGAAGCATCGTCTTGGATTTACAGGGAAAAAGTTGATACGGATAGCACTGCTTCTTTTAGGGGTAAGCTTTGTGACCTTTCTTTTGATGTCGGCGTCGCCTTTGGATCCTCTTCAGACCAATGTAGGACAGGTGGCTCTTGGCTCTATGAGTCAGGAGCAGGTGGAAGCTCTTTTGGCATACTGGGGTGTGGATACGCCGCCCCTTACAAGATATCTGGGATGGCTTGGCGATGTGGTGAAGGGAGATTTCGGCACATCCCTTCTATACCGCAGGCCGGTGCTGGAGGTGGTGGGAGAGCGGCTTTCCAGTTCGCTCATCCTGCTTTTGTCTGCATGGATCCTTTCCGGGATCCTGGGCCTCATCCTGGGAGTCGTTGCCGGGGCGTTCCGCGGGAGGCTTCCGGACCGGCTGATCCGGGGATACTGCGTGGTGATCTCCAGTACGCCGGCATTCTGGCTGGCGATCCTGCTTCTTCTGATCTTTTCTGTCTGGCTTGGCTGGTTTCCTATCGGAATGTCTGTACCGGTAGGAACGGAATCGTCGGCGGTCACGGTCTTCGACCGGCTTTATCATGCGGTGCTCCCGGCCCTGACCTTAAGCATTACCGGAGTGGCCAATATTGCGCTCCATACCAGAGAAAAGATGGCAGACGTGCTGGAATCCGATTATGTGCTTTTTGCAAGAGCCAGAGGGGAAGACGCCCGGGGAATCATTCTGCGCCACGGCCTTCGGAATGTGATGCTTCCAGCGATTACGCTGCAGTTTGCTTCCATCAGCGAGATCATTGGCGGTTCTGTTCTGGTAGAACAGGTCTTCTCCTATCCGGGACTTGGCCAGGCGGCTGTGACGGCAGGGCTTGGAAGTGATCTTCCGCTTCTCCTGGGGATCACGGTGATCACGGCAACTATTGTATTTGGAGGCAATCTGGTCGCAGATCTTCTCTATGGAGCCGTAGACCCCAGGATTCGAAGGGGGGCGGCAAAGTCATGAGAAAACAGATCAATCAAAGACAGAAAGCAAAGATCCTTGCCGCAGTGGCGACGGTCGTACTTGCGGCTGTGACGGTGTGCGGCATCCTGCTTACGGAAGCAGCAATGGAAACGGATTTTTTGAGCCGGAACCAGGCGCCTTCCGCTGCCCACATTTTTGGTACCGACTGGATGGGGAGAGATATGCTTTTTCGGACTCTTGCCGGGCTTTCCTTAAGCATCCGGATCGGACTTCTGACCGCCGCTATCAGCGGGGCAGCGGCGCTTCTTATCGGTATCGGAGCGGCGGTCCTTGGCAGGAAGGCTGACGCCTCCATCTCCTGGTGTATCGATCTGGTCATGGGAATTCCGCATATCCTTCTGGTCATGCTGATTTCCATTGCCTGCGGCCGGGGCTTTACAGGGGTGGTGGCCGGAGTGGCACTGACCCACTGGCCGTCGCTTGCGAGAGTTATAAGGGGAGAGGTGCTGCAGCTTCGCCAGGCTCCCTATATCCTTGTGGCAGAGAAGCTGGGAGTGTCAAAGATGAGGATTTCGGCCGTGCATATGTTTCCCCATCTTCTGCCGCAGTTCTTAACAGGGACGATCCTTTTGTTTCCCCATGCGATCCTGCATGAGGCCAGTGTCACCTTCTTAGGGTTCGGGCTGTCCTCGGAGCAGCCGGCCATCGGCGTGATCCTGTCGGAAAGCATGCAGTACCTGACTACGGGAAAATGGTGGCTTGCCCTGTTCCCGGGGCTTAGCCTGGTGCTGGTAGTCCTTTTGTTTGCCATGCTGGGAGAGCGCGTAAGAAAGCTTTTGGATCCGGCCAGCGTACACGAGTAGGAGGAAACTGTATGGAACCGATTCTTAAGATCAGGAATTTATCCATTTCTTTTACACAATATGAGAAAGGGACGAAGCAGCGCAAGATTGAGACGATCCGGAATCTGTCGCTGGAGATCCTTCCGGGGCAGGTGGCGGCCGTGGTAGGCGAGAGTGGCTCGGGAAAGAGCCTGCTGGCTCACGGGATCCTTGGAATCCTGCCCTATAACAGTCAGATGGAGGGAGAGATCCTTTATGACGGGCGCCCGCTTGATAAAAAACGGGCGGAAGAGCTTCGGGGGCGGGAAATCGCACTGATTCCCCAGGGCGTGTCCTGGCTGGACCCGCTTATGAAGGTGGGGCCGCAGCTCTTTAAGGGAAAGAAGGATGCGCGGACAAAGACGCGGTACCGGGAGGCTCTTGCGCGTTATGGACTGGGGCCGGAGACGGAAGAATTGTATCCCTTTGAACTGTCCGGGGGCATGGCCAGGAGGGTACTGATCGCCTCGGCAGTAGCGGAAAAGCCAAGGCTTGTGATTGCGGATGAGCCTACGCCGGGGCTGGACGAACGAACGGCTGTAAGAATCCTTGGACATTTCCGGGAGCTTGCGGATGAAGGGACGGCAGTGCTTCTGATCACCCATGACTTAAGGCTTGCGCTTACCATTGCCGACCAGGTGACAGTGTTCTATAATGGGGAGACGATCGAAAAGGCATCGCCGGAAGATTTTCAGGATATCCGCCGGCTGAAGGCTCCCTTTACAAAGGCGTTGTGGACAGCGATGCCGGAGCATGACTTTGAGGCGGCAGAGATAGAAGGAGCAGGAGACGTTGGAGGAGACGCATGGGCTTAGAGGCAAAAAATGTGACATTTTATTACCGGGGAAGAAAAAGGAAGCCTGTGCTGAAAGGCGTAAATTTAAAGATTCACCCTGGAGAACGGGTCGGATTAAAGGCGCCGAGCGGCAGAGGGAAAACGACGCTCTGCCGTCTGCTGGCGGGATATGAAAAGCCAAAAGAAGGGGAGATCCTTCTGGACGGGCGGCCTCTTGGGGAATACAAGGGGATCTGTCCGGTGCAGATGATCTGGCAGCATCCGGAGCTGGCGGTCGATCCGCTTTTAAGGCTGAAAGAGACCATGAAAGAGGCAGAAGAGCCGGATCTTGCAGAGCGGATGGAAAGCTTCGGGATACGGGAAGAGTGGCTGGAACGATTTCCGTCGGAGCTGTCAGGAGGAGAACTTCAGAGATTCTGTCTGGCACGTGCCCTTGGGAAAGAGGTGCGGTACCTCTTGTGTGATGAGATATCGGCAATGCTGGATCTTTGGAATCAGGCCAGAATCTTTGAGCTTTTGCTGAGGGAGACAGACAGGAGAAAGCTGGGGATTTTGATAGTCAGCCATGATGAGGCGCTGCTTGAGAGAGTGTGTACAAGAGTGGAATCACTGGAAGGAGGAAGCTAGGATGCCATCATTGGAGATAGTGTTTTGGTAAAAAATATGTGACAGGGCCTGGTATATCAGGCGCCTGTCACATATTTGATCATTTCCAGTAAACGATGATTCATAATGCCGGGATCTGATTCAGGATCCTGGCATTTTTCTTCCAGCAAAAATTTCAGAAAGCTGACAATAATCTCATTGACCATCTCCAGATTGTCTCTGCCGATGCGAAGGCCTTCGCAGTCCAGCAGGGATTCCAGCAGGCGGTAGCATCTCTCGGTAATATTTTTGCCGTAATACATGATGCCGATCAGTGCAGAGTATTCCTCTTTTTCCTCCGGAAAGATCGCATAATATTCTTCCATGATGTCTGTCAGATTGTCACTGTGTTTTCCGAAGAAAAAGTTGTAGAAAATATGGGGACTTCGGAAAACCGTGTGTCCGAAGAAGGACCATATCGCAAAAAAGTTATCCAAGGGTGGGAGATTCTGTCTGGAAAGTCTTGCAAGAGATCTGCTATAGTCGGTGAAGTGTTTGAGCGTGGCCAGCATGACCAGATGATCCATATCCCTAAAGTAAAGATAGATCGTCGAGTTGTGAAACCCGGCTTTTTCGGCGATCTTCCGTATAGAGAGAGACTCAAGTCCCTCCTGGTCGATCAGTTCCCGGGCCGCTTCGATGAAGCGGATCATGTTCTGTGTTCTTAATTCTTCTTTTTGATTCATTGACATACCTTTTGATTCCTTCATTTTTCACAAATTTCCTAAAAATGTAGGGCTGCCCGTAAAGAGGCTAAGCCTATAAATTATATCATTTTTGCAGTGCTTTTACAAGTGACAAAACGGATATAGACAGAATATATAAGCGAAAAAAATGTTTGTTAAAAAATTAATCAATATCATTGACAATAAGCGCGCTTATCTATATAATTATGGTAAAAATGTTAGAAAAAGCGCGCTTATCAAAAAGAATTATGTGAAAACTAACTATAGATTTTATCTATAGTTAAACATGGCAAGGAGGGAAAATATGAAACTTGAGATTGGCAATTTCTATGTCAGAGACATTGTATTCGGAAACGAACTGTCTTTGAAGGACGGTGTGCTCACCGTAAACAAAGAAGAGGCCCTTGACTATATCCGGCAGGATGAGAGGATCACAGAAGCAGAGCTTTATATTGCGAAGCCTGGCGATAAGATCCGGATGTGTCCGGTAAAAGAGGCGATCGAACCCAGGATCCGTCCGGATGGAAGGGGAATCTTCCCGGGATATACGGATGATCTGGCGCCGGCGGGCGAAGGTGTGGTATATGCACTGAAAAACTGCAGCGTCTTGGTTGTCGGAAAGCACTGGGGAGGCTTCCAGGACGGTGTGATCGATATGAGCGGAGAGGGACAGAAATATACATATTTCGGCCAGCTCAACAATATCGTTCTGGTGGCAGACACCAATGAGGATTTTGAAAAGCATGAGCAGCAGAAGAAAAATGACGCACTGAGAAGAGCCGGACATAAGCTGGCAGAGTTTATCGGTGCATGTGTAAAAGAGCTGACACCGGAAGATACGGAAGTTTATGAACTGGAAGCAGCGATCAGAAGAGATCCGGAAATTGAAAAGCTGCCTTCTGTTGTTTATGTAATGCAGCCGCAGTCCCAGATGGAAGAGATGGGCTACAACGACCTGCTTTACGGATGGGATACCAACCACATGGTGCCGACCTTCATGCATCCAAACGAGGTGCTGGACGGAGCGCTGGTATCAGGAAGCTTTATGCCGGTTTCCTCCAAATGGTCTACTTATGATATGCAGAACTGTCCGAACATCAAAGCGTTGTATGAGGCTCATGGCAAGACGATCAACTTCCTGGGCGTGATCATGTCCAACCTGAATGTGGCTCTGGACCAGAAGGAACGTGCGGCGCAGTTTGTTGCACAGATCGCAACCAGCCTTGGGGCGGACGGAGCAGTTGTTGCAGAGGAAGGCTATGGAAACCCGGACGCCGACTTTGTAGGCTGCATCGTAGCACTGGAAGATGCTGGTGTTAAGACAGTAGGCGTAACGAATGAGTGTACCGGACGTGACGGGCAGTCCCAGCCGCTGGTAACACTGGATGAGAAATGTGACGCTATCGTTTCCTGCGGAAACGTATCAGAGCTTATTGAGCTTCCTCCGATGGAGACCGTGCTCGGAGAGCTGGAAGCACTTGGAAGAGACGGACTTTCCGGCGGATGGGCAGATGATGAGATTTTAGGACCTTCCGTGAGAAAAGACGGTTCCATCATTATGGAAAACAATTCCATGTTCTGTGGTGACCAGGTGTGCGGCTGGTCTCCGAAGACGATGAAAGAGTTCTAGGCGGAGGTGAAAAGATGAAAAAAGCAGTTTTATATATCAATCAGTTTTTTGGTCAGATCGGTGGTGAGGAGCAGGCAGGGATCGCGCCTGAAATCCACGAAGGACAGGTGGGACCGGCGATGCAGTTTGCAAAGGATCTGGATGCCGAGATCACACACACCATTATCTGCGGTGATAACTATATGGGAACCAATACCGAGGCGGCAGTAAGCGAGATCCTTGGTATGCTGGAAGGAAAAGAGATCGATCTCTTCCTTGCAGGACCTGCGTTCCAGGCCGGACGTTACGGCGTGGCCTGCGGAACCATCTGTAAAGCCGTGAAAGAAAAATTCAACATTCCGGTGGTGACATCCATGAATGTGGAAAATCCGGGTGTAGAGATGTTTAAAAAAGATATGTACATTATGCAGGGTGGCAATATTGCCGCAAAAATGCGCAAGGATGTTACCGCGATGGTCAAGGTGGCGAATAAGCTGCTGAATGGCGAACCGGTGGGAAGCGCGGATGAGGAAGGATATTTTGCAAGAGGTATCCGCCGTCAGACCTGGCTTGCCGATGGAAAGCCGGCATCTGAGCGTATGATCGATATGTTGGTGAAGAAATTAAACGGAGAGCCTTTCCAGACAGAGCTGCCGATCCCGAAGATCGACAGGGTACCGATCGCTCCGGCAGTGAAGGATCTGAAGAAAGCAAGGATCGCACTGGTGACTACAGGCGGTATCGTTCCGGTAGACAATCCGGACCATATCCAGTCTGCGTCTGCAACGCGCTGGGGACGTTATGACATTTCCAATGTAGATGCGCTGAAGGGCGGAGAGTATAAGACGATCCATGCAGGATTTGACCCGGCGGCAGCTGATGCGGATCCAAACGTCATCACTCCGATTGATGCCTTAAAGGTGCTGGAAAAGGAAGGATTTTACGGAAGCCTGCATCCTTATTTCTACTCCACGGTAGGAACAGGAACTACGGAGGCAGAGGCCCAGAGAATGGCAAGAGAAATGGTTCCGTATCTCAAAGAAGACAATGTGGACGCCGTGATCATGGTCTCCACCTGAGGTACCTGTACTCGTTGCGGTGCAACGATGGTAAAAGAAATCGAAAGGGCTGGTTTCCCGATCGTTCAGATGTGTAATCTGATCCCAGTAGCAAAGACTGTTGGATCCAACAGGATTGTTCCGACCATCTCTATCCCATATCCGCTGGGAGACCCGGGCACACCGAAGGAAGAACAGTGGAAGCTTCGTTATCACAGGACAAAAGTGGCTCTTGAGAGCCTTGCTACGGACATTACAGAGCAGACGGTATTCCGTGTATAAGGAGGGAAGGGGCGGGAAGCGCCGCCCCTTGCCGGACTGGAAAGGAGAGAGTGTATGGACAAGAAGAAAGCGGGGAATACAGTATTTATTGTTTCGCTGGTCATGGTTGCTGTTATGGCTATATGGTCAGTTGTGTTTAATGATAGTTTTACGGTTGTCTCCAATGCGGCGTTTAATTTTCTGACCACAGATTTCGGGTGGCTGTATCTGCTGGCGATGATCGTATTTCTGGTATTTATCGTGTATGTGGCCTTTGGCAGATTCGGGAAAATCCGTCTGGGCGGTGATGATTCCAGACCGGAATACAGTAATCTTACCTGGTTTGGCCTTCTGTTTGGCTGTGGTATGGGTGTAGGTCTGGTATTCTGGGGAGTCGCAGAGCCGTTGAGCCATTATCTGAATCCGACGGAAGGAATCGAAGGAGCAACGCCTGAAGCGGCAGATTTTGCGATCAAATCCTTTTTTACCCATTGGGGAATCCTGCCCTGGGCAAACTATGCGGTGATTGGTCTTGCGCTTGCTTATTTTATGTTCCGCAAGAATAAAAAGGGTCTGATCAGCACGATCCTGGAACCGCTGATCGGTGAAAAGCTGGCAAATGGATGGCTTGGAAAGCTGGTAGACATTCTGGCGGTATTTGCAACAGTTGCAGGAGTGGTAACATCTCTTGGTCTTGGGACACTGCAGATCAACGCCGGATTGGAATATATGTTTGGAATTCCTTCTAACCTGATGGTACAGATCATCATTATTGTGGTGGTTTCCTTCCTTTACATCGGATCTGCGGTATCCGGTATTGAGAAAGGCATCAAGATCATATCGGATACAAACCTGTATGTTGCTATCGGGCTGATGGTCGTATGCTTTATCGTAGGGCCGAAGATCGAGGTGTTGAATAGTTTTATCAATGGCATCGGTCAGTATATTGGTGATTTTATCCCGGATGCAATGTGGATCAATGCTTATGGCGACAACAGCTGGCTGGGAAGCTGGAGGCTGTTCTACTGGGCATGGTTCATTGCATGGGCTCCGTTTGTTGGTGTATTTATCGCCCGTATCTCCAAGGGACGTACCATCCGTGAATTTGTGATGGGCGTGGTACTGGTTCCGGCTATCGCATCCTGTATCTGGGGAGCTGTTTTTGGAAACCTTGGAATCAACCTGGCAGAAAAAGGCAAAATGGCGATCGAAACTCTGCAGGAGGCTGTCGCTACGCCGGAGGTCGGATTGTTTGTCGTATTAAATGAATATCCGCTGGGATTTTTGCTGTCCATTGTGGCGATCGTATCTCTGTGTGCATTCTTTATTACGTCTGCAAACTCAGGCGTATATGTATTGTCAATGCTTTCCACAGATGGAGATATCAATCCTCCGAACAGCAAGAAGATCCTCTGGGGTGTGATCCAGTCTGTTATGGCTGTCGGCCTGCTGATGGCAGGAGGACTGAAGCCTCTTCAGACCATATCGCTGGCGGCGGCGTTCCCGTTCATTTTTATCATGTTCGGAGCATGTGCGTCATTTATCAAGGCAGTCCGCTCAGAAAAGGTTGTAGAGAAGCATGAAACAGGCAAGAACGCTGTGGACCAGGCAGAGACCGGAAGTCTGGGAGGAGCTTAAAAGCTCCGGCATATACCGGGTAAAAAAAGAATATATCGAAGAAAAAAACGGATCCATCACGGATTATTATCTGGAACTGTACCGATGGTATACGAAGACCGCCAAAAAGTATCTTACGATCCCTCCAGGCTGTGAGTATCCCATCTGGCTGTCGCTGGGCGAGGAGTTCATGCTGCAGCCAGTGGAGAATACTGTGATCCTGAAGCTCGAGATCCCGGAAGGGCAGTATCTGATCTGCAATATGAAAGGATGGGATTACCGGGTAAATTACTGGTATGTTCCTCTGGATCAGGAAGATGACAAAAAGCACAAAGAAGAGCTTAAGCGTTATGGTATTGCGTCAGAAGATGAACTGGTGACCGGGCGGAAGGGTGAGTTTTATCCAATGCTGAAAAGAAAGATCACTGGCAGCTGGGAGCGGATATTTACGGTGCCGCCGGATACGGAAGAGAATGCGGCGGCTACCGCGTGGGAACTTCGGAAAAGCTGGGTGCGGGAAGTGAGAAGATATGAGTGATGGAACAAAAGAAATAAAAAAGATGTTTACCGTGCAGGCGGATAGAGTGCTGTGTACGCTGGCCAGAGACGGCGTATACTATGTGAAAAAAAGTTACGTTCAACAAAAATATCAGGAGACGGCTTGGATCTTCCGGGAAGCCTACGATTTTTTTACAGCGCATGCATCTGAAATTTTAAGTAAGCCCCTTGAAGCTGAATCCCCAGTATGGCTTTTCGGCGATCCCGTATGGGCGCTGCCGGATCCGGGCACTCACCGCCTGCAAATAGAGATCCCCAAGGAGGAAGTCCTTTTATTTGATCGGCGTAAATGGAACCGGATCCTGAATCTTTCTTATGTAGGAACGAAGGAAGAGGAACAGGAATTTGACGCACGGATGAAAAAGCAAGGGGTCATGGATGCGTCGGATGTCTTTGCAAAGCCCTATTATCCTCAGCTGAAGGCGGAAATCAAGAAGAGCTGGAGGCGGCTGTTTGATGATTTTCATGAGGAGAAGATGGATGTAAAAGATATCCAGGGCGCTTCCTGGTGCCTGAAAAAAGAGTGGATCTCGGCAAAAAAATAGAGAAGGTCAAACAATAAGACGGAATAGAAAATATGTTCTATTCCGTCTTGCTTTTTTGATGTGCGCCTGGCGGCGCACGTTTCTTAAGGGTGCAAGTCCCAAATCCACCCGGTAGCGGGAAGGATATAGCCGAAGGCAAGGGTGTTGCAGG
>QWCV01000251.1_pt1 | contig 69610 bp, 59 predicted proteins | sample 1972621 | NCBI WGS metagenome assembly QWCV01 (sample SAMN09866699, study PRJNA288562) | Human gut metagenome isolate pre2_stool, whole genome shotgun sequencing... | isolation source: gut | host: Homo sapiens | place: USA: California | reverse complement strand
GCCGTTTTTGCCTTAGGGGGATTACTCTGATGTCATTTTTGCAAAGGCTGATGCCTCTGCACGTTGAGTAGCACTCAAAAATTATTTAGGACAATATTGCCTTCGAGGTGACATTTTCCGCGATTTCGTCACCTTTGAGGTGACTTTTTTTAAGGAACTGTCACTTTTGAGGTGACAATCCTTACTAAAATATCCCTCGGAGTATCGAAAGACGCGTATCTTCACGCTGTTTGTTCCGCCACATCAGTCCCTTTCTGATTGGCTGTGCGGCGCACCAGCAGGATGCTGAATTCATACAGCAGATACATGGGGAGCGCCACTACCGACAGCGTGAATACGTCGGAGGTGGGCGTGATGACGGCGGCCACAATCAGTATAAGCACTATGGCGTGACGGCGGTAACGGCGCATGAAGCCGTCGGTCAGAAAACCGAGTTTGGCGAACAGCCAGCACAGCACCGGAATCTCGAACACTATCCCCATCGCCAGCGACATGGTCAGCAGTGTGCTGATGTACGACTGCAGGTTGATCATGTTCTCAACGTCTGCATTAACCTGATATGTACCCAGGAACCGGAATGTCAGCGGAAACACCAACAGATAGCTGACGGCCACCCCGACCATGAACATCAGGTAGCCTCCGCCCACCACTTTAGTGGCATATTGCCGCTCGTCGGCATACAGGGCCGGCGACACATACCGGAACAGCTGGTACAGAATATAAGGCGACGCCAACAGCACACCGACGGCAAACGACACCTTAATGTGTATCATGAACTGCTGTGCCAGCCCGGTGTTGATGAGCCTGACATCGAACTGCTCGGTGCCTCCCTGCGAGAAGATGCCGCCAAGGGCCGAAAGCCATCGGTAGGTCACGAAGTTCGAATCACGCGGTGCAAGTATTACGGCAAACACCTGGTCGCGAAAAAAGAACGCCACGATGCCGAGCACCACCGTCACCACGAGACTCCGGACTATTACGTCACGTAGCTCGTCAAGGTGGTCCCACACGGTCAGACATTTCTCGGCGCTCACTTCCCCTCTCCCTCTTTCGCTTTTTCCTCGCCGGTGGATTTGGTCGGGTCGTCGTTAACCGTCTTCTCTATGTCGTTCATACCCTCCTTGAACGAGCGCACGCCTTTGCCCAGACCGCGCATCATCTCGGGTATCTTCTTGCCGCCGAAAAACAACAGCACCACCAGTGCTATCAGCAGAATCTCGGGCACTCCGAGTCCGCCTATAAATGCTAATATATTCGTCATTATCAATTAGTTTACAAAGTTTAAAAAGTTGAAAAAGTTCAAGATAAATGTACAAACTCCGAATGTCGCGTCTTGGAATTATCTTAACTTTTTAAACTCTTTCAACTCTTTTCACTTTATTATGCTTTCTTTGGAAAATTCTGTTTCAGTTGCTCCACGTATCGGTCGATTCTGTGCAGTTCGGCCGGTATGTCGATGCGTTGCGGACAATGAGGCGCGCACTGACCGCATCCGATGCAATGGCTGGCCTGGCGCAGCTTGGGCACGCTGCGGTCGTAACCCACCAGGAACGCCCTGCGGGCCTCGCGGTAATCGGGATCGCCCACATCCTGCGGCAGATGGTCGTCGTTGACGCATTTGTTGTAGTGCTGCAGAATCGAGGGTATGTCAATGCCGTATGGACAAGGCATGCAGTATTTACAGTCGTTGCAAGGTATCGTGTCCATGGCCACCATCTTTGTGGCTATACGCTCCAAGAATGCGAAGTCATCGTCCGTCAACGGTTTTAACGGAGCCAATGACCTGAGATTGTCCTTCAGGTGCTCCATCTCGGTCATTCCGCTCAGAACGGTATGCACCCCCGGGAAACTTCCGGCGAACCGGAACGCCCACGACGCCACGCTGCGGTCGGGATCGCGCTGCTTCATGTCGGCCACTGCATAATCCGGCACCTTGGCCAGGCGTCCGCCCAACAGCGGCTCCATTATCACGGCCGGGATATTGCGCTTCTCCAGCTCGTGATACAGATACTCGGCATCGGTATTACGTTCGTTCGTCGCCTTGGCGTGTTTCCAGTCCAGATAATTGAGCTGGATCTGCGCGAAGTCCCATTTATATTCGTCGTGACGCGACAGCAGATAGTCGAACACCTTGATGTCGCCGTGATACGAGAAACCGAGGTTGCGTATCCTCCCCTCCTTGCGTTCATTAAGCAGGAAGTCGAGGATACCGTTCTTCATGTATCGGTTCTCGAACTCCTCCATGCCGTCGTCGCCCATGCCGATGCCGTGCAGCAGCATGTAGTCGATATGATCGGTCTGCAGTTCCTTCAGCGAGTTACGGTACATGTCGATAGAAGCCTGGCGCGTCTGGCTTTCGGGCGCGAAGTTCGACAGCTTCGTGGCTATGAAATATTTGTCGCGCGGATGACGGCTCAGGGCAACGCCGGTGGCATGTTCGGACTGACCCTTGCAATAGGCCGGCGACGTGTCGAAATAGTTCACGCCGTGCTCTATGGCATAGTCCACCAGCCGGTTCACCTGTTCCTGGTCAATCTCGTCGCCCTGTTCGCGGGCCGACTTGCCGCTGACCGACGGAAGGCGCATCATACCGAATCCCAACAGCGACACGCGGTCGCCGGTACTCGGATTCACGCGGTATGTCATCTGGCCCTTCGGGGGTTCGGAGGTTTCGGAAGTCGCGTCGCTCTTACGGTTCTGCACCCCACAGGCAGCAAGTCCGGTGGCCATGCCCGCCGTGCCCATCATCTTCAGAAAATCGCGGCGCGACACCTCATGCTTCTTATTATGGAATAGTTTCATTTGATGTCTGGATTAAATGTCATGATGCACGCTGTAGCCCTCCACGTATATTGCGCTGAAAGGACGTGCGGGACAGAGATTCTCGCAGGCGCCGCATCCGATGCAACGCGCCGTGTTTACCACCGGCACCTTGACCGACGCGGGGTCGTCCTTCTTCGACGGCACCATGAAGATGGCTCCGGCGGGACAGTGACGGGCGCAGTTTCCGCACTCCACGCCGTCGGTCAGCGGGATGCAGTTGTCGGCTATCCATACGGCATGACCTATCTGTATGGCGGTTTTCTCCTCGCGTGTAATCGGCAGGATTGCTCCCGTGGGACATACATGCGAACATCTGGTGCATTCCGGGCGGCAATAACCACGCTCGTACGACGACTCGGGCTGCATCAGCGTCATGACGTTGCCCGACGGGCGCAACACGTTGTTCGGACAGTTGGACACGCACAGCTGACAGGCGGTGCAATGCTGACTGAAGTGTTTCAGACTGACGGCGCCGGGAGGCACTATCGGCGTCTTGCGCTTCGGCACCTTCTTGTCCACAATCTCGGCCAGTCCGCCGTCCACCTTCTTGGCCTGCGCGTTTACCAGTGCCGAGGCGGCGACAATCGTTCCGGCGGTCAGCACGGCGCGGCGACTCTCGTCTATCTTCTCCGTCTTTTCATTGGCACCTGTTTCCTGTTTCTTTTCATCTTTCTTCCCGCCATCATCGGGAAACGTAACCTTTTTGCCCCAACGCATTCCGTATGTTATGGCATCGTGTGTGCAGGTGTCGATGCAGTCCATACATGCCACGCAGCGACTGTAGTCCACCTTGCGGTTCTTGCCGTCGATGCACGAGCTCTTGCATTTGCGCGAGCAGAGACCGCATTCCACGCATTTGTCCTTGTTGATGCGTATTCCCAACAGCGAGAAGCGCGAGAGTGCGCCCAAAATGGTGCCTACCGGACAGATGGTGTTGCAGTACGTTCGACCGTTTCGCCATGCCAGTATGAACAGGGCGGCGAACGTGACGGCGGCGATTATGAATGTGGGAATGCTGCGAATCCACACCTCTTTCTCATAGAAGGCATAGCTGTTGAAATGCTCGGCTATCTTGGCCAGCAGGTTGTTGCCTGCGTCATATACCGGGCCGAGCAAGTTCCACACGATGCGGCCGTACGAACTGTAAGGTGCCAGCAGAGCCACGAACGAGCCAACGCCCGCAATCATGGCGATTATGAACAGGCCCAGCACCGTGTAACGCCACCAATTCCTGGCCGGAGAATACGCGAATCTGTATTTCTTCTTTTTGCGGCGACCGCTCAGCCATGATATGCAGTCCTGTATCACGCCCAACGGACATATCACCGAGCAATAGACGCGCCCCAACACCAGGGTCAGTGCCACAAGGACCGCCACCACGCCCACATTCAGGGCGAACAATGCCGGCAGAAACTGAATTCTGGCCATCCATCCGAACCATGTATGGAAGAATCCCGACAGATCCAGGAACAGCATAGTGATGCACACGATGAATATGGCCGCAAGTATGATTCGAATACGTCGCAACATTCTGATTTCGGTTAGTTTCCGCAAATTTAGCTAAAATTTCCCAAACACACTTCCCTTATTTACCTAATTTATAATCTTTTTTACAGATTGCCGCTAAAACCGAAACGGCGACGTCCCCACCGCCCGCACATAAACTTGACAGGAGAACAGTAGAACAGGAGTATCGTCAACATGCGGGCGGTGTCCCCACCGCCTGCATGTTGACGACGTGAACGTCGTCATTCCAGTTGCGAGGATGGGACAGCCCGCGCAACTACATGGCACTACGGACTCGGCAAGCCTGATTTTCCGACCGGATTTGAAGATAATTTGTTATATTTGTGGATTAATTCAAGAGATATGTCGAAGGCATCGGTCAAGAAGGCACTGAAGGAGCTGGATCACGAGGGGCTCGTGAACCTGCTGATGGATCTGTATGCCTGTCGCAAGGATGCGAAGGATTTTCTTGAATTCTGGGCCGACCCGGACGAGGATAAGAAACTGGAACGCGTCAAGGAACACATCCATAAACTCTTTTTCCTGCCTTATGACAAGCCGCGCCGCAAGCCGGACATGACGGAAATCAAGACGCTGGTCAAGAATTTCCGTTCTACGACACTTTCGCCCTCTCCACGTCGGGCATATCATGATTGTTATTCTCCTTGAGATTCTTTCAGGCGATAATGCTCCTTAGCAACCGCAATCGCCCTTTGCAATTTTTCAGATAATAATTTTTTATCCGGCAATTTGGTGTAGTATTGAGCTGCTTTTATGGGTGAATCCTCGTCAAGCATAAGGTACTCAATATGTTCGGTATTGCCTTCAGAACATAGGATCAGACCTATGGGCGATTCTTCGCCATCCCTGCGGTCATGTCGATTTAGATAGCGTAGATACGACAGCATCTGCCCTTCATAGGCAGGTTTGAATTTACCCAATTTTAGGTCAATCGCTACCAACCGCTTCAACCCTCGGTGGAAAAACAGTAAATCCAGTTTATAATCCACTCCGTCAACAGGTATCCGTTTTTGCCTGTCTACAAATGCGAAATCAGAACCGAACTCCTTCAAGAACAACTGAATCTGATTCAGTATGGCAGTTTCCAGTTCACTTTCGCTGAATACATCAGGCAGCCCAAGCATATCAAGGAAATAACTGCTTCTGAAAACCATATCCGGCTGTATCTCGTTTTTCTCCTTCGATTTCTCCAATTCAGCCTTTATCACTTCATCGGGTTTGCGACTGATGGCTGTACGCTCGAACAACTGCGCATCGATTTTTTCATCAAGGGTACGTGTTGACCAGTGTTCTATGCGACACATTTCCATGTAAAACTGACGTGCAAGAGCATTCGGCACCGCCATCAATGACCTTAAATGTGTCCAGCTTAATTGTGTACGCACTGCGTACATTATTTCTTCCTCACTGAAAGTGTACGCGGCGCGTACACAATGTTGGAGTTTCTGATAACCCCAGCCGCTTCCATATCTGGCTCTCAATCTTTGAGCCAAACGTTTAAGGACCTGTTCTCCATAATCTGCCCGTTTGTTGAGAAGTACATCTTCCTTGATTCGTTTGCCGACATTCCAGTTCATCATGGATGCCTCGGAATTTACATACACGGCTACCCGATAACGGGCTTGCTCTATGATGTTGCAGACGTCATCATAGAGCTTGTTTTCGAGGTTAGGGGCTATTTCTTGTGCCATCGTAATCGTTTTATCAATACAAAATTACGAATTTTATGCGAGATATACCCCTGATTTCGGAATTATTAGCTAAGTGACATGGATTTTCCGACCGGATTTGAAGATAATTTGTTATATTTGTGGATTCATAGTAAGGGATATGTCGAAAGCATCGGTCAAAAAGGCGCTGAAGGAGCTGGATCACGAGGGGCTCGTGAACCTGCTGATGGATCTGTATGCCTGTCGCAAGGATGCGAAGGATTTTCTTGAGTTCTGGGTCGATCCCGACGAGGATAAGGAACTGGAACGCGTCAAGGAACGCATACATAAACTCTTTTTCCTGGCTCATGACAAGCCGCGCCGCAAGCCGGACATGACGGAAATCAAGACTCTTGTCAAGAATTTCCGCACTCTCGGCCCCGACCCGGAGAAAATCGCCGACCTGCTGATCTATCTGCCTGAGCAGATGTTGGAATGGCTGCAACGTCGCAACGGCACCGGCATGACCGCCGCGCGTTCACGATTCGACTCTATGCTCGAGGAATCCCGGACTTTCATCGAAAGCGCCGGCCTGGAACAGGTATTCGGCGTGCGCCACGACCGCATCGCCGAACTTATCAACGCCTACTACAATAGCTTCCCGGATGAAAACCGAATCCGCTCGTCACGCCGTTGGGTCCGCTTCCGCCATTAAAACGGATTGATTCAAACCGTTATAGGTTATCCGGTTCTGTCCATCACTGAATCCTGACTTTAACTGAATCAGTGTTACATTGTATCCTGACTTGAACCGAATCAGCGTTACATTGTATCAGGAGCAATATTTTGTTCACATACACGAAACATTTATGAAATAATCGCGAGATAACTTTGCAGCGTAATCATAATATTATCGCATGAAACGCATCACGCTGCTTATCGTTGGCTCGTTATCAATTCTCCCTGCATTGGGACGGGAGATTTCCGGCATAGTGGTCGATTCGACAACCGGAGAGACCCTGATCGGCGCTTCGGTCTATGTGAGACAACAGCCCAAGTCCGGCACCTCAACCGGTCTTGACGGATCCTTCCGGCTATCCACTGATGTCAAAGAGCCGACTCTGGTATGCTCTTATCTGGGTTATGAGTCACAGACTGTAACCAATCCGGGACACTCCCCTCTCACCATCCGTATGACGGAATCGGCAGCACAACTGTGTGAAGTGGTGGTTACCGCTTCCGCCGCGAACACCGATGCGGGCGCACGTATGATAGAGCGAAATTCCATGAATGTGGTCAATGTGATGAGCGCACGCGCCATGGAACTTTCTCCTGATATTACAGTCGGCAACATCATCCAGAAGATGTCGGGAGTCACCACCGAGCGTAATTCTTCGGGCGAGGGACAGTATGCCATTCTCAGAGGCATGGACAAACGATATAACTACACTCTGGTGAACGGGGTGAAGATTCCGAGTCCCGACAACAAGAACCGTTTCGTGCCCCTCGACCTGTTTCCCTCCGAGATTCTGGACCGCATAGAGGTGTATAAGTCCATGATGCCCAACCTTGAAGGCGACGGCATCGGAGGTGCGGTAAACCTTGTGATGAAGGACGCGCCGTCGCGCCGCATGCTTCATGCCAATATCACCACCGGATACAATGCACTTTACTTTGTCCGGGATTTCCTGTCGTTCGATCATGGCGCCATTCAACGTAAATCACCCAACGAGATAAAGGGTACGACCGGCGATTACGGCGTAAAGGAATCTGATTTCACCAACAACAATCTGCGTGTGAGGAGTTCACGCCCCTGGCCCGATATCCTGGCCGGCATATCATACGGCGACAGATTCTTCGGCAACAGACTGGGCGTCATCGCTTCGGTAAGCTATCAGAACCTGAATCGCGGCAAGAACAGCGATTGGTATTACCGCTCCGCATACATGACCAACGGAGTGGAACGCCGCGAATATTCCGACAACCGCCAGCGCCTTGCGATACATGGGAAAGTGGACTATGTGTTCTCGCCGCAACATAAACTCTCGTGGTATAACGGCTGGCTCAGCATGACCAACGAGCAGACACGACAGGCGCAGGATGACAAAACCTCATCAGTACGTATGCGCTGGAACCGTCAGGGCATATTCAATTCCACGCTTCAAGGCAACCACCTATTTCTCCACGATCAGCTGCGCGTTGACTGGAAAGCGGTTTTCTCCAATGCCACCAACCTCACGCCAGACAATGCCACCGTCTACATCCAGGGCAACCATCTGGCCACAAGCAAAGCCGCACTGCGTCGCTGGGAACACAACTCCGACCGCGACCTGGCCGGATACATTGACCTGAGCTATCATATCCGCAACTGGGACCTGTCGCTCGGAGGGATGTTTCGCGACAAACGGCGCGACAGCTTTTTCAACGAATACACTTTCGATTCCGCCACCGGCACCGGACACGTCCAGGTTTTCGGACAGGACTGGGATAATTTTGACGGGATTCTGATCACTCCGCGCGAGTTCGGCAACGTGGGCGACCCTCTGAACTATGACGCGGACGAACGGATAGCCGCCGGCTACGCGATGGCACGGCTTTCACTGCCGGATTGGGAATTTATAGCAGGTCTGCGTGTGGAATACACCAGTCAGGGTTATTCCTTGAAATTCCCGCGCGACGTTGACCCCACCGGACGCCAGAAATACACCGACTTCCTGCCGAGCCTGCACATCAAGCGGATGCTTACCGACCGGATGAACCTGCGCCTCAGCTATGCCCGCGCCATAAACCGCCCGAGCTTCTTCGAGATCGTTCCTTACAGCATCATCAACGAGGAATATAAGGAGAAAGGCAATCCCTCGCTGAAGCATACCGTGGCCGACAACATAGACCTGCGGTGGGAGTTCTTCCCGAAATCGTCTGAACAGTTCATGGCCGGTCTTTTCTACAAGCATCTGCAGAACCCAATAGAATATGGACTCATAAACGAAGGACAGGACACATATTACATGCCGATGAACATGGGCAACGCCGACAATATGGGGGCGGAAATCGACATTCTGAAGTATTTCAGCAAGTTCGGCATCAAGGCCAACTACACCTTCACTTACTCCCGCATCACCACCGACAAACGCACCATGCAGGGCAACGACATAATAACCGTGAGACAGACCCGACCGCTGTTCGGACAGGCCGCCCATGTGGCCAATCTCTCGCTTCTGTTCAAGGACAGCGACAACGGCTGGGACGCACAGCTCACAGGCAGCTACATCAGTCCCCGGCTCGCCGACGTCAGCAACTGGTATGACAACGACATCTGGGAGAATGATTACTTCCGCATGGAACTGTCTGCCGAGAAATCGTTCCGTTGCGGCCTGTCGATATTCCTGAAAGCCACCAACCTGCTCGACCTCCCTATGATACGCTACTATCACAAGGGGCCGCATACCGACACACTCACCGACGTGAAGCGTATACGGGGCAACGTGATGGAACGCAAGGAGCGTTACGGGCAGACCGTCCTGCTCGGCGTGAGATTCAAACTTTGACATCCCGCACGGGACACACTCCCATATCAAGCATTCAACAACCCAATAACAACAAATTCGTAAAGATGAAAAAACTACTATTCGCCGCCTTGATCGGCGCAGCGATGCCGCTGGTATCGTGCAGTGACAAAAACGATCCCGAACAACCTTCGGCCGACACCGAAATATCCGAAACGGAGATGACCGTGTCCGGCACATGGAAGGCCGGTACGGAAATCAACCTGGACCGTCACCTCGTCATACCGGAGGGGAAAAGCCTCACGATCGAGCCGGGAGTGAAGATAACGGCCTCAGCCGCCGGAGTCGGAGTAAACCACGCGCCCGTCGAGATTATCGTCAAGGGCAACCTCTATGTGCTGGGCACCGAGAATCAGCCTGTACTCTTCACCGTCGAGGAATCCAGACGCACCGAGGCCAACACCTTCGCCGGCCTGTGGGGCGGCATCGTGGCCACGGAATCGTGTCAGGAGATGGTGATAGACCATGCCGTGATCGAATATACGGGCGGTCAGGTCATCGAGGGTTCACCCGCCGCGACATCCGGCATCTACACCGCAGGCGATGACGCCTATCCGCAGATCACCACCACCAATATCAACGGCCGGTACGTCATCACGAACTCGATAATCCGCAACGGATGGAGCGACGGAATCTATCTTATGGGAGGCTCGGCCATCATTGCAGGCAACGTATTCGCAGCCAACGGCTACAGCGGCGCGGAGGCCGTAAACATCAAGGCCGGCGTCAAGGCTGACATTGCAGGCAACGTCATGTTCAGCCCCAACACCAACGGACTGAAGCTTTCCTCCTCCGGTCAGAGCGAAACCCGCGGACAGGCCATAGCCAATGCCTACAACAATACCATCATCAATGCCGGATGGCGCCGCGACGGTGAAAAGGGTGGATGCGTGTATGTCGAGAAGAACTGCCTTGCCACCGTCGTCAACAACCTGATGGTGAACTGCAAGTTCCGCGCCATGACTCCCAATTACAAGAATCCGAATTCGTCCGACGCGGGATATGACGACAAGTCGGTGATAGACTACAACATGTATGTGTCCGGCACTCAGCAAAGCTCCATTGTATATCCCGAGGAAAGCAACGTGGCTTACGCCTACGAAGGTTACAATTACGACCACAAGAGCTATAATCCTGCCGTTGACGCGCATAGCGTCATAGCGTCGAAAGAGAATCTCGTGAATCCCCGATTCAGCAATTTCGACATCAACGCCGTGGGTCTGACCGATTACACCTACAATTCCACCTGGGACTTCCATCTGTCTGCCGATTCTCCTGCTCTCAAAACCACATCGGCCACAGTGACCCCTTGTTTTGCAGGCGGTCTTGAGATCAATGGCAAACTGTATCACTCACCGGCACTTGAACCGCACTTCGGCGCGTTCGGTGCGAAATAACAATAACCATGATACGTAAATTCCTTACATCCACACTTCTGACGTTTGCGGCCATATCCGCCGCAAGCGCTCAGATTCCGGCCACCGGGCTGTCCGGCGACGTCACGCTGATGATAGGCAACGACCTGGGCCGCAACGGATACTATGAACAGAAACCCATAGCCGAACTGATGGGCAAAGTGGCCGAGGCCGTGGGCCCGGAGGCTTTCCTCGCGCTTGGCGACATTCACCATTACTTAGGTATCAAATCGGTGAACGACCCGCTATGGACCACCAATTACGAGCTGATGTATTCCCATCCGGAACTTCAGGTGGAATGGTGTCCGGTTCTCGGCAATCACGAGTATCGCGGCAATACGCAGGCGGTGATGGATTATTCCGGCACCAGCCGCCGCTGGAACATGCCCTCGCGTTATTATACCCGGATATTCGACAACGACGGCACCCGCGTCAAGGTAGTGTTCATCGACACGGCGCCGATAATTGACAAGTATCACGCAGATACGGCCGAATACCCCGACGCCGGCCGTCAGGATGTCGACGCACAGCTGCGATGGCTCGACCGGGAACTCAGCCGTGACGATAATGCCGACTGGACCATTGTGGCCGGCCATCACCCCGTCTATGCCCAGACTCCCAAGCAGAGCAGCGAGCGCGAGGACATGCAGAAAAAAGTGGATCCGATATTGCGCAAACACAAGGTCGACATGTACGTCTGCGGCCACATCCACAACTTCCAGCATATCCGCAAGAACGGCATCGACTATGTGGTCAATACATCCGGCTCCCTCTCCCGCCCGGACGTCAAGGCCACCGACGGCACGGTGTTCAGCAGCGGAGTGCCAGGATTCTCCGTTGTTACCGCCACTCCGAAGGCCCTGACGCTTTCCATGATCGACAACAACGGAAACGTAATCCACCAGGTCTCCCGCTCCAAATAATCATATAATCAGCAAAAACATACCGGCTGCAGCAAAATATGCTACAGCCGGTATTTATTTACATTCTATCAGAGTGCGAGCGGGGTGTATTCGAGGCCGAAGGCTTCGGCCACGGCCTTGAATGTGATCTTGCCGTCCACCACGTTGACGCCTTGGGTCAGGCCGTAGCTGCGACGGCATGCTTCCTTCCAGCCGAGGTCAGCCAATTTCAGCGCGTACGGCAGCGTGGCGTTGGTCAGGGCCATGGTCGAGGTGTAAGGCACGGCGCCGGGAATGTTGGCCACGGCATACTGCACCACTCCGTCCACTTCATATACGGGTTCGCTGTGTGTGGTGGGATGCGAGGTCTCGAAGCATCCGCCCTGGTCGATGGCGACGTCCACCATCACCGATCCGCGGCGCATCCGGCCCACCATGTCGCGCGTCACAAGATGCGGTGCCTTGGCGCCGGGCACCAGTACAGAACCTATCACCAGGTCGGTGTCGGGCAGTTCCTGTTCGATGTTATGACGTGATGAATAGAGCGTCTTCACGTTCTTGGGCATCGTTTCGGCGCAATGACGCAGCACATCGAGGTTGATGTCGGCTATCGTGACTTCGGCGCCAAGACCTGCGGCCATCAGAGCGGCGTTACGTCCCACTACACCGGCGCCCAACACCAGCACCCTGGCGGGTCTCACGCCCGGCACGCCGCCAAGCAACACGCCGCGGCCTCCCTGGGGCTTCTCCAGGAATCGTGCGCCCTCCTGTATCGACATACGGCCGGCCACCTCGCTCATGGGTATCAGCAACGGCAGACGGCGGTCGGTCTCCGAATATGTAACGGTCTCGTACGCGATGCACACGGCGCCGCTCTTCAGCATAGCGTCCAGCAACGCTCGGTCGCACGCGAAATGGAAATAGGTGAACAGCACCTGGTCCTTGCGGATCAGCCCATACTCGGGTTCTATCGGTTCCTTCACCTTGATGATCATATCGGCAGTGGCATACACATCCTCGATGGTCGGCAATATCTTGGCTCCGGCATCCTCGTATTCACGGTTGCTGAATCCGCTCCCCTCGCCGGCATGGTCCTGCACATAGACCTCATGGCCATGGTTCACGAGTTCCTTAACGCCCGCCGGTGTCGCACCAACGCGGTTCTCGTTGTTCTTGATCTCTTTTGGGATTCCGATTTTCATGGTCTGTCCTCCTATTCTTTAAGGTTTGTAACAGTGTTTTTCGTCTGTCTCTCGAAGGCACAGGGGCGTTGCCACCCGTCCTGTTTCTTCTCGGTAAAATTAAAATTTTATTTCATCTTTTGCAACACATAGCAACACTTTTTTTGTCCAATAGGCGAAAATAAATTAACTTTGTGGTTTAAAACTGCAATTATGGAAAACAACGATAAGAAAAAGATAGTACTGAGCGGCATCCGCGCCACCGGCAACCTGCATTTAGGCAACTATTACGGAGCCTTGCGCAACTTCGTGCGCATGCAGAACGACTACGACTGCCGCTACTTCGTGGCCGACCTCCACGCGCTCACCACGCATCCCGACCCGAAGATGCTGCACGAGAACGTGAAGGACATCCTGGCGGAATACCTGGCCGCCGGCCTCGACCCCGACAAGAACACCATCTACGTCCAGAGCGACGTGCCCGAGATTTCGGAGATGTATCTGCTGATGAACATGCACGTGGGCATCGGCGAGCTGATGCGCACCGCTTCGTTCAAGGACAAGGCGCGCAAGGCCCTGGGCATCCATTCCGAAGGCGACGAGATTGAGAAGGAGATAATCGGCAACCAGACCAACCAGCGTGTCAACGCAGGTCTGCTGACCTATCCCACCCTGATGGCCGTGGACATCCTGATTCACCATGCGGACCTCGTGCCCGTGGGCAAGGACCAGGAACAGCACCTGGAGCTGACGCGCCGTTTCGCACGCCGTTTCAACTCGTTCTATAAGACAGAATATTTCCACGAGCCCTTCAACTTCAACTTCGGTGCCGCGGCCGTCAAGGTACCCGGACTGGACGGATCGGGCAAGATGGGCAAGAGCGAGGGCAACTGCATCTACCTCATAGACGATGAGAAGACCCTGCGCAAGAAGGTGATGCGCGCCGTCACCGACGAGGGTCCCAAGACTCCGGACAGCCCCGTCAGCGAGCCTATCGCCAACCTGTTCACCCTCATGGACCTGGTGTCGGAGCCCGATGTGTGCGTCCACTTCCGCCAGGCTTACGCCGACTGCTCCATCCGCTACGGCGACCTCAAGAAGCAGCTGGCCGAGGACATACTGAAAATCACGCTTCCCATCCGCGAGCGCATCCTCGACATCCGTCAGAACGACGAGTATCTGTCCAAGGTGGTGCGTCAGGGTGCCGAACGTGCCCGCGAAACGGCCTCCAAGACACTGGCCGACGTGCGCGAGATAATGGGTATCAAACGTTTCTAAGCCACACTATTTCGACTCTGTAGATGGTTCTGAACTGGATCTGGATAGCCTTCTTCGCCCTGGCGTTCGTCATGGCGCTGGGACGCACATGCTTTCAGGGCGACCTGGACGTGTGGAGCCAGATCATGAACGCCTCGTTCGACCAAGCGGCCTTCGCTTTCGAGGTGTCGCTGGGCCTGACCGGCGTGCTCACCCTATGGCTCGGAATCATGAAGATAGGGGAACGGGCCGGAGTCATCGAATTTTTCGGCCGGCTCATCAGTCCCTTCTTCTCACGCCTTTTCCCCGGCATACCGAAAGGGCATCCGGCCATGGGGGCCATATTCATGAATATCTCGGCCAACATGCTGGGGCTTGACAACGCGGCCACCCCGATGGGTCTGCGCGCCATGCAGGAGATGCAGAAGCTGAACGACCGGAAGGACACGGCCACCGACGCCATGATCATGTTCCTGGTGCTGAACAGCTCGGGTCTCTGCCTGGTGCCCATCAGCATCATGATGTACCGCGCGCAAGGAGGCGCGGCCAATCCCACGGACGTGTTCATACCTATACTGATCGCCACGGCCATAGCGACTTTGGTCGGTCTCGGAGCGCTATGCCTGAAGCAGCGCATCCGCATGGACGGCGTGATATGGGCATGGTTAGGAGGCATAGCCGCGTTCGTGGCTCTGGTCACATGGTTCTTCGCCTCGCTGCCCGGCGACAAGGTGGGCACATACAGCACATTCGGCGCCAACTTCATACTGTTCTGCGTCATCATGGCCTTCATCGGGGCCGGCATACGCAAGAAGCTGCGCGTATACGACATGTTCATCGAGGGAGCCAAGGAGGGCTTCAAGACGGCTGTGATGATTATTCCCTATCTCGTGGCCATTCTCGTGGCCATCGGGATGTTCCGGGCCTCGGGAGCGCTTGACATCATCACCGGCGGCGTCGAGAACTGCGTGGCCTGGATGGGCTTCGACACGCAATGGGTGGGCGCGCTGCCCACCATGCTGATGAAGCCCCTGAGCGGCAGTGGCAGCTGCGCCATGATGCTGGACGTGATGCAGGCCAACGGTGCCGACGCCTTCGTATCGAAACTCGCCGCCGCAGTCCGTGGTTCGACCGACACGACGTTCTATATATTGGCAGTGTACTTCGGCTCCGTCGGCGTGTCCAAGACCCGTTATGCCGCCGGCTACGCACTTTTGGCCGACATCACGGGAGCAGTGGCAGCCGTTATCGTGGCCTATATATTCTGGGGGTAAAACATTAAAGATTATGTTGAAGAAAACGATATTCGTCACTCTGAGCCTGCTGTCGTTGCTGGTGACGCCGGCCCTACCGGCACAGAACGCGGCCAACCTACCCGACGAGCAGGCAGAGGCTGAAAAGAAAAATGAGAAGGACACTGTCCGCAAGATACTGTTCATCGGCGATTCGATGACCGGCTGGCTTGCCGAGGCCCTGAACGGCTATGGGAAACAGAACGGCTTCGATGTCGCCACCGTGGTGTGGGACGGCTCAACCATTCAGAAATGGGGTAAATCGCCCAAACTGACTCAGATCATCGAGCAGCAGGAGCCCGATGCCGTGTTCGTAAGCCTCGGGACGAACGAGCTGTTCGACACCAAGCCGGAACATCTCAAAGGCTCGCTAAATGAGATAGTCAAGGCCGTAGGCGACCGGCATCTGCTCTGGGTGGGGCCGCCGTCGTGGAACGGCAAGACCCAAGGGGGCGTTCTGAACAAATGGTTAGACGAGCAACTCGGCGGCGACGTGTTCTTCCGCAGCTTCGACCTGAAGCTGCCGCGCCAGAGCGCCAGCAACGTCCATCCGTCGCGCCAGGGCATGATAGACTGGGTGGATGCGATCGTAGACTGGATTCCCGAGCACGCATCATTCGCACTTCCCGGCTACGAAAAGCCCTCCGCCCAGAAGATGGTGCGCCCCAAGACTTTCATCTACAAACGCATGAAAGAATCCCTCTGACCTCGTCACTCATAACTCATAACACATAACTCACCACTCTGACCTCGTACTTATGCCAAAGCCCAAATACAATTCGCTGCTGGTCAACGGCAAGGATTATCTGATGATAATAGTAGGCCTTCTGATCTATTCAGTCGGCTTCACCGCCTGCATACTTCCGCACAAGATAGTGATCGGCGGTCTGTCCGGTGTGGGCACCCTTGTGTATTTCGCCACCGACGGCATGATACCCGTGGCCGTCACAAGCTACGTCTGCAACCTGTTGCTGCTGGCATGCGCATACAAGATCGTGGGCAAGAAATTCGTGCTGCGCACCATCTTCGGCGTCACCGTAGTGGCCTTAGGCATAGGCTGCACGGAAGGTTTCTTCATGTCCATCGGCCATCCGCTCATTCCGGACCGCGTGGTGAGTGTGGCGTTGGGAGGTATATGCTGCGGTATCGGCATCGGTACGGCGTTTATCCATAACGGTTCGTCGGGAGGCACCGATATCGTGGCCGCCATGGTGTCCAAGGTGAGCAACGTCAGCATCGGACGCACCATGATATATATGGACTTCTGCATCATCTGCTGCTCGATGTTCCTGCCGTTCGAAGGCACGTTCGAGCAGCGTGTGGAGGCCCGTATCCCCACCATCGTGTATGGCGTCATGGTCACGTTCATAGCCAGCTACGTTACCGACCAGATCATCAACGGCAACCGCAAGGCAACGCAGTTCATGATATTCTCGCCGAAATGGAAGGAGATAGCCGACGAAATCCTCGTTGACGCCCATCGCGGGGTAACCGTAATCGACGGACAGGGATGGTACACGAAACACAACCAGAAAATCCTCATGGTATATTGCCGCAAGATCGAGTCCGTGACCATCTTCCGCATCGTGAAGCGCATCGACGGGGATGCCTTCGTGACGCAGGGCGCCGTAAACGGCGTTTACGGCAAGGGCTTCGACCATGTCAAGATCAAGATGAAGATGAAGTCCCAGGCTCCGAAAGTCCCTGCCTCGCACGACGCCTCGGCCCTGTCCCCCACTCACCGCATCCGCCGCTCCTCTGCCGAAGAATAACTGTCACTGTTTCATAATCGAAACAGCAGATATCCTGATAATGGGACGGAAAGATACCTTATGCTTCCGGCAAGGAGAGCAAATATTCAGGAGCAAAATCCGCCCCGTTTTCCCATTCTATAGTGTTGTACTTCACAGTAAACCGCTTGAAGAAATTTAAATCTTTGAGCGGCTCAAACACTTTGCCTTGTAACGAAGTGCGCAAGTCCACAACTTTAGTCACTTTGTTATTGAACCATAACCGGACGCGGAATCCGTCCACATACTCGGCTTTCACTACTTCTGTAAACATGTCCGTATCTTATTTTAGAGGTTCTATCTTTTCCAAAGGGTCGCCCTTTTGAGCTTTCTCCCAATTATCCATCAGTTCTTCCTTGTGTTGGTCAAGCCATTCCAGAATCATCTTCAGTGCACGGCCGGGCATTTCGCCTCTTACCACTCCGTCTTTAATACTGATAATCGCTTTATATTCATTGTACCACGCATGGAAATGGGCAGGCGCATGGTCTGTGAAGTTCATCAAGATGATAATACCATAAAAAGTGCTTTTTGTGGCATAACGGTTTTCTTTATGATTGGCAAACGCAAAAATAGCATAAATCTTCGAAATTAAGCTATTAATTCCTGAAAGTTTTTATGACAGTCTGTAAAAGATTGCTGATATCCACTAATTAAGGCTTAAAATACCGATTGTTCGCCGCTCATCGGAAGCCATTTGATGTCGGGGTCGCGCTTCCACCAGGTCAGCTGCTTCTTGGCGTAGACGCGGGTGTTCTTCTTGATGCGCTCTATGGCGGTGTGACGGTCCATCGTGCCGTCGAACATGGCGAACATCTCCTTCAGGCCGACGGTGTTGAGCGAGTTCAGATGCCGCATGTGATAGACGCGCCGCGCTTCCTCCTCCAGCCCGGCTTCGACCATGGCGTCCACACGCCGGTTGATGCGGTCGAACAGTTGCTCGCGAGGCATCGTCAGGCACATTTTACGCACCTCGAACTCGCGCTCCTTCCTCTGACCGGTGCGAAGCGACGTGTAACTTTGCCCCGACGCCCTGATTATCTCCACGGCGTGAAATACCCGCTTCATGTTCTTGCGGTCCACCTCATTGTAATATTCCGGGTCGAGGCGCGCCAACTCGCCAAGCAGCCAGTCGTCTCCCCTCTCGTCATGCTCGGCCTTAAGCCCCAGGCGTATGTCGTCGGATACGGTGGGCAGTTCGTCGATGCCGTGACAGAAGGCGTCGACATACATCATCGAGCCTCCGCACACCACCACCGAGCCGCGTTCCTCTATCAGCCTGCGGGCTATGCTCAGCGCGTCCTGCTCGAACATCGCCGCGCTGTAATATTCCTCCAGCGGCAGAAAGTCGATGAGGTGATGCCTCACGGCCGCTCGCTCCTCGTCGGTGGGCATTGCCGTGACTATCGGGATACCCGTGTATATCTGCCGGCTGTCGGCGCTGATTATCTCGGTGCCGAGCTGACGGGCCAGGCGTACGGCAAGGGCCGACTTGCCCGAGGCAGTCGGCCCTGTTATGACGTATGCGGTTCCTTTCACGCTTTCCCGGCCACTATCTTGCAGATGTTGACAATCACCGACACCGCCTTCTCCATGGACTGGATCGGCACGTACTCGAACCGGCCGTGGAAGTTTTCGCCGCCGGCGAAGATGTTGGGACACGGCAGACCCTTGAACGACAGCTGCGCGCCGTCCGTACCGCCGCGGATGGGCTGTACCTTGGGCGTGACGCCGGCCTCGAGCATGGCCTCCTTCACATAGTCGATGATGTGCATCACCGGCTCGATCTTCTCGCGCATATTGTAGTACTGGTCCTTGATCTCGACCGTGCAGCATCCGGGATACTCGGTGTTGGTCTTGCGCACCAGGTGCTCTATCTCGCGCTTGCGGCTCTCGAAGCGGTTGCGGTAGTGGTCGCGGATTATGTATGTCAGCGTGGTCTGCTCCACATTGCCCTCGATGCCTACGAGGTGATAGAAGCCCTCGTATCCTTCGGTGTGCTCGGGAGTCTCCCAGCGGGGCAGCATCTGGATGAAGTTGCCGGCCACGCGGATGGAGTTCACCATCTTGTGCTTGGCGTATCCGGGATGCACGTTGCGTCCCTTGATGGTCACCTTGGCCTGCGCGGCGTTGAAGTTCTCGAACTCCAGCTCGCCCACTGCGCCTCCGTCCATGGTGTAGGCGAAATCGCAGCCGAATTTCCGGACGTCGAACTTATGGGCGCCCAGACCTATCTCCTCGTCGGGATTGAAGCCAACGCGTATCTTGCCGTGCTTCACCTCGGGGTGCTGCTGCAGCCATGCCACGGCGGTCAGTATCTCGGCGATGCCGGCCTTGTCGTCGGCGCCGAGCAGAGTGGTGCCGTCGGTCACTATAATATCCTGGCCCACATAATTCTTAAGTTCGGGGAATTCGACGGGATCCAGGTTGTATTCATCGTTCAGTCTGATGACGCCTCCGTCATATTCCTTGACGATGCGGGGCTTCACATGCTTACCCGACATGTCGGGGCTTGTGTCTATATGCGCGATGAAGCCGATGACCGGCACCGGCTTGTCGGTGTTGGCCGGCAGCGTGGCCATCAGATAGCCGTTATCGTCCAGGTCCACGTCCTGCAGACCCATCCCTTCAAGCACCGTCCTGAGGTACCCGGCAAATTCCATCTGACCCGGCGACGACGGCGTCATGTCCGTCAGCTCGTCGCTCTGAGTATCGTACTTCACGAAATCTAAAAATCTTTCTGTTACTGTCATGGCTATCTAATTTGCGTTCTGTTTTGCCACAGCAAGCCGTCATACGCGACTGTACTTCTGTTTTTGATGCACAAAATTACCGATTTATCGGCGCATTAACATATACTTAACAATTATTAACATCGATATTTGTGTTTTGCATATTTTTTGCACTAATTTTGCAAAGTATTTTCCGTTTAACCCCAATATATTGTCAGGACAGAAACGATAAAAAACACAGTCAATTAGGATAACAACAAATAAATAAACAACAGTATGAACAAAACGATTATCGCGATTGCGGCGGCAATGGCCGTCGGAGGCGTAACGGCGCAGGCGAAGGCACCCCGGGGCACTTCGGATGCATTGTTCCCCTACATGCCCAAGGCGCGTGCCGAGGTGCGTCAGGACGGCTTCGGCAAGCAGGACGCGTTTCAGGCCCAAAATGCCGGAGGCGGAGTCAAAGTGGGAACGTTCAGGACGCTCAATCCCAGCGTACTCTCCAAGAGCAGCGAGTCAGGATATCTCAACGCCCCTGACGGTTCGACCTGGTTTTTCTCCATCGACTACAAGACAAGTGAGACCAACAGCATCCAGGGATTTAAGATCACAGTGTTCGACAACCTTCTGCAGGAGGTAGGATCAGTGGAAGACGAGATTCAGCTCGAAGATAACGAGACACGCGTGGCGCAGCTCAGTATCGGTCCCGATCTGACTCAGAAATTCTTCAACTACGACACCAGCTACGAAATCATGATCGGTGTTGCCACCAACACCACGGAATTTGTCAACAATTACCGTACACGGGTGTACTCCATCGGCAAGAACGAGCCAATCACCACAATCGACGGATACTATTGCTCGGCTGTAAATGCCGCAAAAGACGCCTGGTCGGAGGATTTCTACATCACTTTCTACACCACCGTCGACACAGAGACTCCCGAGGTGAACGGTGTCGAGAACACTTTGGACCACCGTTTCGTGACATATAAGAAAGCAGGGAACAGCGGCATGGGCGACCCGGTGATCGACGTACGTTTCCCGGAGATATGCACCACCGGTGCGGATGCGATTCCGGTCCTGTCCGTAGTCAACGACGGCAAGCCCTGGATTTCCTTCAGCCATCTGAAGTATTGCTGGTTTGAGGATCCCTTCGACTTCTCCAACGAAAATCCCACCCCCGACAACGAGATGATCGTAGACGTGTACACCACCGGCAGCGGATGGAATGCTCCGATGGAAAAATACAGTTCCACCACATTTCCACTGAACGCCAGTGCCGACGACCTGTATTTCCTGTATCACGGCAACTTCCAGTATGACAACGACCTGAACCTGACACTGAGCGGCGACGGCACTCCATCTCTGTACATCACCACGGCTCATTACATCCCGGGCGGCGACACGTTCAGCTATGACTACGCCTTATACAGCGCCGCGCCCAAAGGCGAGACTGCAGCCGGAGTAAAGAAATTCGACTTGGCCCAAGGCGTAAGCGGCGGTACGTTCATGACCGACATACCGGGATTCGCCCCCCAGGTCATGTTCATCATCCCGGACGGTGACGGCGACGTGTTCTTCCAGTTCGTAAACGTAAACACCGGCCAGATGGAGCATGAACTCAGCGCCTATCTATCGGACGATGATTCTAACATATCGCTCACCGCCAACACCGACCGTGTGGCACATAAGGATTCCTACCTCTACTTCGCTCCGCAGACCAGAGGCATGTCGGACGAGAACAACGACGTACACACTCAGGTCGTATTCGTCAATCCCGAAGACGGCTCCATTGTCAGCACGGACGATATCAACCTGGGCCAGAATGTGGAATACGCACAGCTCTATACCGGTCCGGAGGCATTCGATCCCTATCTGTTCAATCTTGACTCCGACCGCGAATATATGGCTCTGATCAAGCGTAAGAGAGCGAGCGGCAACGGCGTAGACGAACAGCTGACCATCCGCAGCACCGACTCCTCCAAGGCTCCGCTGCTTGAAATCGGTCCTGAAGAGGGCAAAGGCAACCTTGCCAACATCTTCATAGCCAACTACGGCTCCAAAGCACCCAAACTCATAGTGACATACATGGACGTCAGCGACTGGAAATACACTCTCCAGAGCTATGACCTGCCGCTGCAGCTGTTCGAGAACGGAGACGGAACCGCCGAGAACCCCTACCAGATCAGCACCATAGGCGGTCTGAAGCAGCTCATATCCGCTCCCGCAGCACACTATGCCATAGTCAACGACATTGACGCCGCCGGCTATCCGTTGGACATCAAGGACTTCGAATTCACCGGCTCGATCGACGGACGCAATCACATAATCAGCAATCTGAGCCTCACCGGCCGCGCGCTGATTCCTCAGCTTAACCGCCCCGCCGACACGGCCGAAGGCGTATCTGCCGATACCGAGGGCCTTGCGGGAACCGTGCGTGATATCAACTTCGTGAACGCATCGCTCAAGAACGCGGCTTCGGGCCACGGTCTGCTTGTAGGCACGATGTCCGGAGGCGTAATCGAGAACGTGCACGCATACGAATCGACAGTTCAGGGTGACGATGACTTCGGAGGTCTTGTCGGTAAAGCACGTGTATACGCCGGCATCAGCGGAAGCTCGTTCCAGGGCGATCTGATCGGCGGCGAGGAATCGTCGACCGTAGGAGGTATTGTAAGTTCTACCATGACAGGGGCTACAATACAGGCATGCGCGTTCAAGGGCAGTATCACCGCCGGCACCGGCATAGGCGGCATCGTTGGCGATCTGGGCAGTAACGCCGGCAAAATCAGCGACTGCCATGTCAACGCCACCATCAAGGGCAAGAACACCATCGGCGGCATCGCCGCTACCAGCGGCCGCTCGCTTATCGAGAAGTGCCATGTACAGGGCAGCATCGAGGCTACCGAGGCCCCGCGCTGGGGAGGCGGTCCCTGCGTGGGCGGTATCGTTGGCGATCTGCAGCCCGACTATGGCAGCCTGAATCCCGACGAACCCGACGAACCTGCCACTCCTTCGTTCGCCGTACAGGGCTGCTACGTCAATCTCTCGTCACTCGCATTTACCGGAACTCCGGCCGAAAGCGAGGAATTCCCCGGACAGAACGACACAATGCACCGCATCGTGGGAAAGAGCGTGGTCAATAACGAACCCGAGCCCATCGGCTACGACCCGGATACATACGAACCCATCTTCAGCGACGAGCCCGTGGCTCCGGATGCAGGCCTGTCCAACAACTATGCCGTTGCCACTCTGACAGCAGGCAGCGACAAGATCGAGGTCGCCGCCACCAGCACCGAGGGCGCTTCCGTAGCCGCCGACGAGACCGGCATCTCCTTCTTCCAGGAGCTGGGCTGGAACTACGGCAACGACACCGAGAACCCCTGGAACATGACGGGCGACCAGTTCAACCCGACACTGTACTTCGAAGGAGGTCTGCTGGTATGCACCCCCGCCGAGGTCACAGTAGAGGCTGAGAAGGAAGTCACCATCCATCTGCAGCTCGTAGGAGAAAGCCTCACCGAGGAAACGATGGGAGACTTCTCATTCGAAATCAGCGACGAATCCGTAGCGGAGGCAGGCGACATGAGCTTCGACAACGACGGAATCTATATGGTAATCAAAGGCCTGAAGGAAGGCTCCGCCAACCTCACGGTAAACGTGGCCGGCAAGCAGACACAGGCCAGGATAACCGTAACAGCCGCTGAATCCGGCATCGGATCGATCGAAGTCGAGTCCGCAGGCAACATCAGCTTCAACGGCAACACGGTTTCCGCACAGGGTTGCGCCATCAGCGTATTCTCCACCACCGGAACGCTCGTGGCCGCAGGCAGCGACACCGTATCCCTGGACAATGTGGCAGGCGGCATCTATATCGTGACCGCAACGGACGCCAAGGGACACCGTTCGTCGCTCAAGATCCGTCTGTAATCATAATCCAATCTGTCTTAGGACTAATCAGATGGGGCTGTGTCAGAATAGGCACAGCCCCATCGTTTACGTGCCTGTCGACATGTAATCTGTTTGCTATTCTCGCGGTTTCTCGCTAACTTTGCGGTGATGAAACAGTTTTTAGTCATAGCATTGGTTGCCGCCGCGGCTATAGTGATGGCCGTTGGCATGAACCGCCGCGAAAATGCGGAACAAAGCGAAGAAAAACAGGAAACAGTCGCAGAGGCCAATTCCTCAGCAGCTCAGAATAATAATACTGCGTACCGCGACCTGGACCTGGTGCGCGGTTCGTCGTCCAAAGCCATCCGCAAGGATTATACCGGGTTCCGCCTGGCATTCAATCCCGACAACCGCACGCCGGAATGGGTGGCGTGGGAACTGCTGGGCTCGGAAACGGACGGCCCGGCATCACGTTCCAACACTTTCTGGCAGGATGAGGAGGTAGAGAACTGCCCCGGCACCGGCGACTACGCCCGCTCGGGCTACGACCGCGGTCACCTCTGCCCGGCCGCCGACCAGAAATGGAGTCCCGAAGCAATGTCCGACTGCTTCGTCATGACCAATATGTGTCCGCAGGACCATTCGCTGAACAGCGGCGCCTGGAACACGCTGGAAAACAAGGAACGCAATTGGGCCAGGCGCGATTCGGCCATCGTGATCGCGGCCGGACCCATATACGAACCGTCCGACACCAAACGCATCGGTCAGGCCGGCGTCCGCGTACCAGGTGCTTTCTACAAGGTGTTGCTGGCCCCGTACGTAAAGGAGCCGCGAAGCATCGCATTCGTATATCCCAACATGTCGTCGCCCGGCAACATGGAGAACTACGTCACCACCGTCGACGAGGTTGAGAAACTGACAGGACTGGACTTCTTCTACAACCTTCCCGATTCCATTGAGGACAAGGTCGAGGCCGTATCATCATTCCGCGACTGGAACAGACGAAACTGACCATGCAACTAACCGATTCAGAACGTACCATCGCCGCCATAGCCACGCCCGCCGGGCAAGGCGGCATCGCCGTGATCCGCGTGTCGGGTCGCGACGCCTTCGACATAGTGCAGAAGATATGGCGTGGCAAACCTTTGGCGCAATGCGCCTCGCATACAGCGCATTTGGGCAATATATTGCAGGAAGACGGCTCCGTGCTGGACCAGGCGGTCATCACGCTGTTCCGCGCACCCTCATCGTTCACCGGCGAAGACACCGTGGAGATATCCCTGCATGGATCCCGATGGATCCAGCGCGAAGCACTTAATGAGCTTATGCGCTGCGGCGCCAAACCCGCCGGACCCGGAGAGTTCTCGCAGCGCGCCTTCGCCAACGGACGCATGGACCTGGCGCAGACCGAAGCCGTGGCCGACCTTATAACCGCCGAATCGCACGCCGCACACCGACTCGCCCTCTCGCAAATGTCCGGCGCATTCTCGCGCAAGCTCAACGAACTGCGCGAACAGCTTATCCACTTCGGATCATTGCTGGAACTGGAACTTGACTTCTCGGAGGAGGACGTAGAATTTGCCGACCGCACGCAACTGATAAATTCCGCAAAAGAAACATTCGGGATTGTGCAGCGTCTTGCACTTTCATACAAATCAGGACGCGCATTCAAGGAGGGCATCCCCGTAGCCATAGCCGGCGCGCCAAACGTAGGCAAGTCCACGTTACTGAACCGTCTGCTTGACAGCGACAAAGCCATAGTGAGCGACATCCCCGGCACCACACGCGATATAATCGAGGACACACGCGAAATCGGAGGCATACTGTTCCGGTTTATCGACACCGCCGGCCTCCGCGACACCGCCGACACCGTAGAGCGCATCGGCATCGAGCGCGCCAAAGATCACATAGAACGCGCCGCCGTCACCCTCTGGCTGGTCGACCCCACACAACCCCTTGACGCCCAGCTTGCATCCATTACAGCCTCAACTGAAAGCAAACGGTTTGTGATTCTGACGAAATCGGATCTCAGCGGCAGCGCGGTCACAGATAAGATTCTCGAAGCGTTGCCTGCCGGCTGTCCCGTGCTGACCATCAGTGCCAAGACCGGTTCCGGGATTGACGGGCTGAAATCCGCACTGGTGAGCATGGCCACAACCGAGCACAATCCCGAAAACGAGCTGATAGTGACCAACGCCCGTCATTACGAAGCCCTGACGGCCGGCGCCGAAGCGTTGCAACGAGTCATTGACGGCCTTCAGACCGGCATTCCCACCGACTTCGTAGCCCAAGACGTACGCCAAGCCCTTCACCACCTCGGCCTCGTCACCGGCGCCGTCACCACCGCCGACCTCCTCACCTCCATCTTCTCCCACTTCTGCATCGGCAAATGATGTAAGTATTAAAACCGATTAAAATATATCACCAAATATCAGAAAGGTGCTCATAATGAGTGCCTTTCTTTATGTCTGCTTGTCGGCGTTTTAATCGTTTGTGGTCGTTTTCAAGTTATTTTTTCCTCGTTTTTGTACCTCATTTGGCTCTCATCGTCATCGGTTGAAAACCACTCCAGCGAGATGATAGATGATGTTGACTGTTGTTGACTATGATTGACTGTAGTTGACTAAAATGGCGAAATGAGTGGCGAAATCATTGACCAAAAACACAGAAATGACGGCAAGTAAATTCAAGATTGTCAAGATCTGCGAAAGGTGTGGAAAAGAATTTCTGGCGCAAAAGAGAAGTACCAGATTCTGTTCCCATCAGTGCAGCAGCATGGCATACAAAGATGCCCAAAGGCTTGAACGGAAGAAAGCCACGGAAGCGAGAGTAAGAGCAAGAGTTCAGGAAATTGTCCAATCAGAAGTTGGGGAAAAAGAACTACTGACATTTCGTGAAGCAGCCAAGCTCCTCGGAATAACTAAACAAGCTATGTATGCTCTTGTAGCAAGAGGAACACTCGTTGCTTACAAACTTACCCGGAGAATATCCCGAATCCGTAAAACGGATATCGACCAAATGCTCCTGAACAATCCGTATGTATCATCTCCACTGAGATCCAAGAAAGAGCGCGAAACAATCACCGAGTTTTATACAACAAAGGAAGTGCTTGAGAAATTCTCCATAAGCAATTCGTGGCTTTTCACAGTTGCTAAACGGCAGAACATTCCCAAAGTAACTCAGCATGGCAAGACATACTGGAGCAAGAAACACTGCGACATGATATTCGACAAAAAGGATACATCTGTTGACGAAATCACCGAATGGTATTCTGTCCCAGAGATTCAGGAAAAATACGGCATGACCTTATCTGCCATCTATTGCCTGGTTTCAAAAGTCGGAATACCTAAGAAGAAAGAAGGCAAGGAGGTCCGGTATTCCAAAAAACACTTCGACGCGGCCAAAGGCACGGCAGAGCCCGTGGAATCCGAATGGTACAGCATTGCCGAGGCAACCGAGAAGTTCAACATGTCACGCGACCAACTTCACTATTATATCAAGACCTACAAGGTCAAGAAGAAAATGGTCGGCAAATATTGCTATCTCGCAAAGGACGAAGTAGATGCACTGTTTGAGAACATCTTCACTCCACCTTCAATCTAATCCGGTTGCAAGTTTTTCCAAAGTTGTACCTCAATAACTTACCAACCGGGGAATAACTCCACATATTTGCAGAAAAAAGAAAAACTATGGCTACATGTGCTAAGGTATATCTGCGGCAGAAACCTATAACAAAAGGCCGCCTGTCTCTGTATCTCGATTACTGGCCCGCAGTCCGTAATCCCCATACAGGGCGTCTGTCTCGCCGGGAATTTCTCGGTTTCTATATCTATGCCGAACCGAAGAATGACATAGAAAGAGATTATAATGAAGCAATGCTCACCCAAGGCGAACTCATCCGTTGCCGTCGTCAGGAACAGGTAATCAATAAGCAGTTCGGATTTATGGACCGACATCAGGAGAAGGCAGACTTCCTTGACTACTTCAAGAAGATGTGCAAAGGCAAACCCCAGAAATGGGAAATTGTCTATCGTCACTTCGAGATCTTCGTCAAAGGGAAATGCCTCTTTGAAGAGGTGACGGTGGAACTATGCACAAAGTTCCGTGAATACCTTCTGACAGCTAATAATCTGCGCCTGACGCATAGAAAACTTTCACAGAACTCTATCGCCGGTTACTTCTCGACTTTCAGAGGGCTACTGAAAGTAGCTTACAGGGATAAGCTCTTGAAAGAGAACATCAACGACTATCTCGACAAGATAGAATGGGAAGACGTTCAAAAAGAGTATCTCACTCAGGACGAACTCATAATGCTCGCCAAAACGCCTTGCAAGATTGATGTTCTGAAAAGAGCCTCCCTGTTCTCCTGCCTCACGGGGTTGCGTATCAGTGATATAGAGAACCTGACATGGAACAATCTCCGCATCGCTCCCGATAAAGGCTCATGTGTCAGAATCAGGACTCAGAAGACATCCACCGAGGCAATTCTGCCGATAAGTTACGAGGCTCTTGAACTCTGTGGAGAACGTGGTGAAGGGAAGGTCTTCAAGGGGCTGACACGTTCTATGATCAATGTGCCGCTCAAACACTGGATTGAGGCTTCCGGCATCAAGAAGCACATCACGTTCCACTGTTTCAGGCATACATATGCCACACTTCAGATTGCCGCAGGAACAGACATTTACACTGTCTCAAAGATGCTGACTCACAAATCAGTCGTAACTACCCAGATATACGCAGATCTCGTATCTTCCAAGAAGCGTGAAACCGTCGATAAGATAAAACTGAAATAGCCCTTATTTGTACCTCGTGTTGAAAAGGATGCCCTTCGGGGTGTCCTTTTATGCGTTAAATATGCTTAATATATCTCGGTATTTGTAAATGTCCGGGCTTGAAAAATTTCAGTTCAAAAGAAATTCATCCAAGGGCTAAATCCTATTTTTGAATTTCTCTCGCGGCTGATTTCCATTCAGCCGAAATGGATGGAAATATAAATCCCGACGTACTTTATAACAAATCATAACATTGATTTTCAGGGTATTTCTCATGCGTTATTCTATTAGAAAATAACGAACTCATAATTGAAATTAATACATATCGTAAAGATGAAAGCCCCTTATAAATCCCCTTGGACAAGAGCATATCTCACCGTTGTAACGATGTCGGCACTTGGCATCGGTGTCTCCGATTATACACGAATGATAACGGAAACCTCCGATATTTTCCTTGCCGTCTTTCATACGATATTCGTATTATCACTTGTATGCGGCACAGGATATCTGGTTTATCTAATATCCGCCTACTATATAGTTCCTAAACTATGCGTTTCCCGTAATTCAAACGAATCCTGCGGACCGGAAAACAGGAGGCTTCAGAAAGTAATTCTCACTGCGACTGAGTCAAATAAAGAATCCGATATCATGGATGACATCCTCTCGTATTCATCCCTCACTTTCGAAAGGCACTTGTCTGAAGATCAGATTCAAGTTTTGTGCAACAACATTCAGCAACTTGCCAAAGGCAAAGATGTGTCAGATGATATTACAGTTAAATTGGATGGTGTCACCTCCAATGACCTGTATCATTTCGGCTGGAATATTGGGAAACGTCTCAAAAGAACCAATATACAGATAGCCTGGTTCCTTAAGGATACCTTCAAGATAATGTTTTCAGATGTTGCTGTTGACACCATCCAGACAAAACTGGCTATCAAAGAAGGGTCTTTCACTCTCAAGCTCATACCGCTTGACCAGCCCCTCATACCTCACATGTTCCCGGCTACCGGCTTCTAAAATCAACAGTAAATTCCAACCGCAATCAAGTCTGAAAATATAATAAAATATGGAGAATACGCCCTCATTCGATACTATGCCCAAAATGCTCGCGGAAATGATGGAACAGATGTCCTACATGACCAAGGAACTCACAAGTATGTCCAAAAGACTCCAGAGTCAATCCAAAATGATTCCGGCCGAAGGCTTCATAGACCTTGAGACAGCCTGCGAAGTAGTCCATCTGAAGAAGCCGACTATCTACAAGTTGGCTCAGAAAGGTCTCATCCCCCATTATAAGCCGGCCAAAGAATTATTGTTCCGACGATCTGAACTCATTAAATGGGTTGAAGACAGTCGCCGGATAAGCAAGATGAGTCTGGAAGAAATAACCCAGATGATGACAGGCTCAGTAAAACGAAAGCCTAAGAGATGGGATGGCTGAAAACCATTCTTATTGTCTTTCATGGGTCTCAGAGTTTCTCTGAGGCCTTTTTTATGTCCTTACATCTGACCCTTCATTTGGGTCTGCATTTCATTCCGCATTTGACTGTGCATTTGATTTCACATTCGGAACCACTTTTAAGATGACAAAGCAAATTGGAATGGTCTTCACATAAGGCTTGTCATTGGCATCGCCTGTTATAACAGCGTTTGATGTAGCTGCTCTCGCCATCAAAATTGCCGAAGAACGTCTCTTAATCCCGATGGGGCAACCTATTGACTTCTGTTTTCGTATGCGTCTGCTTCAGGCATTCCAAGTGGAACTGTCTGACTTCTTAATCTCGAATGACCCACTTTTGCTGCCGGTATCCGTGTCCTCTTTTGATTGCTGGTCTGATTGTGCTTCGCCATTGAGTACGGTCGATAGATTTTCTCTTTGCACCATTGAAGTTGGAGGACTGATTGCGCTCTCATGACGGCATGGTCACGCAGCTTATATAAGGAGGTTGGCTCTCTGATGCAGTATCGGCGTATCCGAGACTGTCTGCGAACCGGAGAGCAGGTATCCCGATTTCTTTCCATGTCCAATTTTCCGGTCGAAGCAAGAGCCAATCATTTTACTGCGCAAAGGTTGTATGCTGCGACATCTTGAAGATGTCCCGTGGACGCTTCCGCAAGGTCGCTCTGCCAATGAACGTGTGAAAAATCTTCCTTTCCATAGGTTCGTGCCTCTCTTATGGCAAGAGTATTGTTTCACACAACCCCCGGCTGCCACTGAAGCCGCACACCCTGAAATGCACATAAAATTAATTTACTCACTTCTAAAAATTTACAGACATGAAGAAAATCAGCAACACCTTCGAACTCTCCGGCTTCATCGCAAACGACGCCCAGATCCGCAACTTCGACACCGCATCGGTAGCCCGCTTTGCCATCTCGGTGAGCCGCGCCGAGAAGAACCAGGCCGGTGAGACATCATTCAAGTCTGCCCTCATCAACATCGAGGCATGGCGCAAGAACGAGAACCTCGACTCCTTCGACCGCCTCAAGAAAGGCGAGCACATCACCGTAACCGGCTACTTCAAGCCCGAGGAATGGACGGGAACCGACGGCAAGAAGAACCAGCGTGTCGTTCTCGTGGCAATGAAGTTCCACCGTACTCCCGAAGTGGAGGAACAGCCCGAGGCTTCCGCCAAGAAATCTTCCAAGAAGTCAAAGAAAGCCGCCTGATACGGTTCTCCCTCAGGAGATTTGCGGTCTCCGGACCGCTTTTCTTTTGCTCAGTCCGACCCTGTTATATTATTCCCTGACCTTTATAAGCCATTGCATGAATCCATCCGTAAGGAGTCGCGTGATTTTATGTCGGCAAAGTTAAGGACACCTACGGATACGTCAAGGCCCGACGGCATCGTGCCACGGCATCACCCGTGCTGCTGTGGCAGCCTTGTCTTAATCCTTTTCGGTATTCTTCCTGTAGCCTGTAAAATTTCACGGCAACCCTCCCGGAAATGAATTAAGAAAAGAGGGAAATAACAACTTAAAAAACAATGTTATAATGACAACAACAGAAATCACCTATCGTGATGAAACCTACACCTGCCGTGTGCTTTCAAGCAATGACGGAGAGCCGCTGATTATCGCCGGTCTTAAACTGCTTGACGCACTTATGCCATATCCTATGACCGACAACTGCAACGGTTTTGCAGACAAAGAGGCGGAGAAAATTGATGAAGATATTTTCTTTTATACCAATGAATGTGATTTGAAACTGGATGATAAAAAACTTACTGAACTGATGAGGGCAAGCAATCCTGACTGGTTTTGACAACTAAAAAAAAATCTATGACACGCAGAGAAGAAATAGAAGCTGCCGCTAAAGATATATTCAAGGACAGTGAATATCCTGTCCCAAATATATGCTGCTTCATAAGAGGTGCTGAGTGGGCAGACAGGAACCCCTCTCCTGAATGGCATAAATTCACGGATTCCGACTGCAAACCGGAAAAAGAACAGGTAATAATCCTTGCAATAATCAACATGGAGTTCAAGATTGTCTCTTATGAATTAGTCCGCTACGACCCGATGATACATTATTATGGCAATGATAATGTCCGTTGGCTGGCTGTCCCGGAGTTATAAATCAAGCATTATATGGCATGGAGGTATGCAGACTGACATGCCATTTTGTTTTTATGGCGCTTACCTCTTATAGTGTTCATGCCTCAGTGTCCTTTATATCATCTTTAGTACCTTTTTACAGCTTCGCTTCGCCCCCACCCAGGCATACACGCGGATTACTTTGGACGAGAGTCTTTCACGGCAATGCTGTATTGCCAGGAAAGACACTCGCCTGTCAAAGCGGATGGCTGAAGAATATCGCTCAGACTCGCTTGCAGGAAGCATAGGTTACGCTACTCTCCACTTATGCTTATCCTTACAAGTTCGCTTGACCGACACTCTTCCTGACAGCCATCCTATAATCCGCACTGATATGCCTTCCCTCCCTTCATTACTTTTTTATTCATAGTCAGCCTATTCTATACTGCGTCAGGTTTTCCACTAATAATAATCGAGCCTTTTTTAGTTCGGAGTTTTATCAAGTGCCATCCGAAAGGGAGCCGTCGATTTTTATGTCGGCAAAGTTAAGGCCGCTCGTGGATATGCCAAGGTCCGGTGGCGAGTGCCACGGCATCACAAGTGCTGCTATGGCAGCCTTGTCGAAATCCACTGTGATCACGCCCTTTCTGATTTGCCGAAAAAATTGATTCGGTCCCTTACGGAAACGGACTTTGAAGATAGGGAAGAAATCAATCGCTACACAGATAACAGAACATTAATCTTTTAGCATCAACGAAAATGGAAGCTAACAACACCAACGCCAACAACGGCAAGAAAAACATCATCAACTCAACCGTAGTCAGCGGTTTCGTAGCCACCGAGCCGAAAATCACCACCTGCACCGAGGCAAGCGTTATCCGCTTTGCTCTCGCCGTCAGCAACCGCGTTACCAACAAAGCGACGGGCGAGGTTACACGCCAGTCCTCGCTCATCACGGTCGAGAAGTGGGCGAAAAATACAAATCTCTCATCATTCGACGCTATCAGAAAGGGCATCCTTGTGGAAGTCAAAGGGTTCCTCAAACCTAACGAGTGGAAGAACGCAGAGGGCGAAAGCCGACACCGCATCGTTCTCGCTGCAAGAAGCGTGAAGCCAATTGCGAAGCCGGCCTCAATGATGGAGTCACAACCTGAAGCTATCGCTTCCTAATCCGAAGTCTCACTATGCCCGAGGCTCACTCTCCGAGCCTCGGATAAACATTACAGCGACATGGACGATTTTGAGGACAGCGTAATCGGGTGCTTCTGCACTCTGCTTGAAAGTTGGCGAGACCATGACTGCGGAGAAATCGTTGAGGACTCCGGAAACCAATATGTAGTGCGACTGACATCTGGGCAACAAATCACCTTGAGCCATGATGATGTGGTAATCTGCGACTGACTAAAACTATAACCGACAATCCGACCTTACTGAGCCGGATTGCCGGTTTTTAACGTGGCAAGTTTCCTGTTATATTTTTTGCTGTTTTCCTCTTTTAGATGGAAGGGCCGCACTTTAATAATATAAAGACGGGGTGCCATTTATAAAATTTCCCGGTGGCCCGGGAGGGCTGCCGGTGATTCTGCGGCAAAGTTGGAGGCCGGGGCAAATGTCAAATCGGGGCCGAAGGTCACGGCTTCGCTGTGAATTTGCCTCATTGCCCCTTGCGCCTCCCCTGTAATGCCTGAAATCTTAAGACAGCCCTCCGGCAGACCAAACGGTCTTGAACGGAGGGAAGAAATAAATCAGATATATGGCATACAACAAACACAAATCATTTGAGGATAATGTCAAGGCGATAGAAACCGCACTGACCGTCCTCTCGCAGAAGCGAAAGGCTACCGAGCCGGAGAAAGAAACAATGTCGCTCTATTCGGGCTTCGGAGGTATCAAAGAGGTGCTGAACATCGGCACTGGAAAGCCAATCCCTCAAAGCATGGAGGAAACGGCAAACCGACTGTTGAACGTCCTCGGCAGTTTCCCGACCGACAATTCCCTGTGGTGCGACACAACCATTGACAGCATCAAGACATCGGTACTGACCGCATTTTACACCCCTGCCTTTATAATAAATGCGGTTGCACGGCAGATACAGTCCACGTTCAAGACGCACGGACTTAGGATGCGCACGTTCCTTGAGCCGAGCGCAGGCATCGGCGGCTTCCTGCCAGTTGCCATGAACGGCACCAGGTCTTACGCTTTTGAAAAGGACACGCTCACAGGCATAATCCTCTCCCTGCTCAACGACGATACGGAAACCTATACTGCAGGTTTTGAAAGTATCGGGGAACAACGGCTTGAGCATACATCTTTCGATGTCATAGCCTCAAACATACCATTCGGCAATTTCCGTGTGTTCGACGCAGACCTGTGGAAGAAAGGCGGCATACATGAACAGTCAACAAAGACCATACACAACTACTTTTTCGTAAAGGCAATGGAACTGCTCAACGAGGGAGGACTGCTTGCTTTCGTCACATCGAGGGGCATTGCCGACACTCCCGGCAACAAGTTCGTGCGCGAGTATCTTGTAAACAACGCCAACCTCATAAGCGCGGTACGCCTCCCCGACAACATCTTCATGCAGACAGGCGGCATCGAGGTCGGGAGCGACCTGCTCATATTCCAAAAGGACACAGCCAAATCCGGCCCCTCATCAAGGGAGGCGATGTTTCTCCAGACCTCAAAGGAAAAGCACGGCGAAGAAAATACCGAACCGTCAAACCGTCTTTTCGCCATGCCGAAAACAACACTGTCAACCGACAGCCGCATTGTGAAAAACCAATTCGGCAAGCTGACACGCAGATACTCATGGTCGGGCAGCGAGGCTTCAATGGCTGACTATCTCGCAGCCATACTGAAATATGATTTTGACCGCAATTACAGGCCGAGCCTTTTATCCAATCCGGGAATTGGCAGACAGGCGCAGATGTCGCTTTTCGGAGAGCCGGACATTGCGTCAGCAAAAGGACTGCGTGGCTATACCGGGGAAATGCCCGAATGGTTCAAAGAGGGCGCACTGGTAGTGTTCGAGGGTCAGGTGGGAACGCTTGAATACCGCAAGTCAAGCCATTATGAAGATATTGCCGTCGATTTCGTTCCTGTTGACAACGGCGGCGTGAACATCGAGAGAGCAAACGACTATACGCCGTTAAGGAGCGTCTATTTTGAGCTTTCCAACAAGGAGAGGGAGGAAAAAACCGAGCAACCGGAATTAAGGGAGCGACTGAACAGCCTTTATGACGCTTTCACAGCCAAATGGGGCTTCTTCCACGATAACGACAACAAGGAATTTATCTCTCTTGACAGCCTCGGAAACGAGGTGCTGACACTTGAAATGGCTGTCGGAAGGGAGATTTACAAATCCGACATCATGCGTGAGCCGGTGGCTTTCAAAAAGACCGACACATCGGTGAGGCTTCTCCCCATGGAAGCACTCGCAAGTTCACTGAACTATCACGGTCAGGTCAACATCGACTATATGTGCAAGACCGCAGCAATGACCGAGGACGAAATAACCGAAGCACTCAAGAACGAGATTTTCTACAACCCCGTTACAGACCGCTGGGAACATAAAGGCCGTTTCATCGGCGGCGACATCGTTACCAAACTGCGTGATGTTTCCGAACTGCTTCCGTTACTTGACGAGCGCAAGAAGTCTTTTGCCGAAATTTCCGCAAAGGCACTTTCCGATGCGTTGCCCGAACCTGTGCCGTATGAGGAACTTGACATAAATATGGGCGAAAGGTGGATAGACCCGAAAATATACGCCTCTTTCGCGTCATATCTTTTCGGGGTGGAGGCCGAGCTGATGTACTTTGACATAAACGACACATACCTGCTCCGTCTCACGGGATATTCAGCCGTCGCCTACAATACCTATTCCGTAAGGAACTGCAACGGCGAGGACATGTTTGTCTATGCGCTACAGGACACAGTGCCCGAATTTACAAAAGAGGTATATATCAACGGTGAAAAGACCCGTGTCCCCGATGAAGAAGCCATACAGGAGGCGGCAGCCAAGATACAGGAGATACGCTCCATGTTCCGTGAATGGCTCGACCGCCAGCCCCTGCCTGTCCGTGACGGTCTTGTCGCAGAGTACAACAGCCGCTTCAACTGCTATTTGCGCCCGTCATACGACGGATCGGCGCAAACTTTCCCCGGCCTCACATTGGAGCATTTTCCATACGACAGCCTCTATCCCTCCCAAAAGGACACCGTGTGGATGATAAAGCAGAACGACGGAGGCATCTGCTGGCATGAGGTCGGTGCAGGAAAAACAATGATAATGTGTATCGCCGCATACGAAATGAAGCGTCTCGGTATTGTCAATAAGCCTATGATTATCGGGCTCAAGTCCAACGTGCATGAGATAGCCGACACTTTCCGCAAGGCATATCCCATGGCAAAGATACTCTATCCCGGACGCGAGGATTTCACGCCTGCAAACCGCAAGGAGATTTTCTCGCAGATAAAGAACAACAACTGGGATTGCGTGATACTGACCCACGACCAGTTTTCAAAGATACCCCAGTCACAGGAAACTATGGCTGCAATCTTCCGTGAGGAACTTGCCGATGTCGAGCGTTGCCTTGAGGTTCTCGAGAACTCCACCATGCGCTACCGCAGCTCAAAGATGCAGACGGGGCTTGAGAAACGGCAGGAGAACCTGACCGCCAAACTCGCAGAATTACGTCACGACATAGACCAGCGCAAAGACAACACATTGGATTTCAATACTATGGGAATAGACCATATTTTTGTAGATGAATGTCATGCGTTCAAGAATTTAATGCTGCAGACACGCCATACAAGGGTTGCGGGCATCGGAAACACCAAAGGCTCACAAAGGGCGATGAACCTGCTTATTGCAATCCGTGACATTCAGAGGCGCACAGGCCGTGACCTCGGAGCCACATTCCTGTCAGGCACGGTTGTTGTCAACGCTCTTACCGAGCTGTATGTGATGTTCAAGTATATGCGTCCGCAGGAACTCAAAAAACAGCGGATAAGCTGCTTCGATGCGTGGGCGGCAATATACACCGAGAAAAAGGCGGATTACGAGCTTGATGTCACCGGTAATATCAAGCGCAAAGAGCGTTTCCGTTCATATATAAAGGTGCCGGAACTTGCCTCATTCCTCCGTGAGATAACGGATTACCGCACAACGGACATGATTAACCTCGATGTTCCCGAAAAGAACGTGCGCTTCCTCTCCAATCCCCCGACAATCGAGCAGGAAGAAATGGCAGGGAGGCTTGTATCATTCGCCAAATCGGGAGAATGGGCTGACCTCGGTCTCGATATGCCCGAACCCGACAATCTCGACAAGGCGAAAATGCTTATAGCTACAAATGTAGCGAGGAAAATGGCTCTTGACATGAGGCTTCTCGGCGACAAGTTCAACGATGACCCCTGCAACAAGGCTTCGATATGCGCAAGAACTGTCTATGACTACTATGTGCGCTCTAACGCCAACCGTGGCACACAGTTCATTTTCAGCGACCTTTCAACCTACAAACCCGGCGAGTGGAATATCTATCAGGACATCAAGGACAAACTTGTATCTATGGGAATACCCTCGGAAGAAATACAGTTTATCCAGTGCGCCAAGACCGAGAGGGCAAGGAAAAAACTGTTCGCCGACATGAACAGCGGCAGGGTGCGTGTGCTTTTCGGCTCCACAACCATGTTAGGCACAGGCGTTAACGCCCAGGAACGAGCCGTGGCGGTGCATCATCTTGAGATACCGTGGCGGCCGGCCGACATGGAGCAGCGTAACGGCAGGGCTGTCCGCAAGGGAAACACCGTGAAACTATGGGGTGGAAACACCGTTGACATCGTTATTTACGGAACGGAGAAAACTCTTGATGCCTACAAGTTTAACCTGTTGAAGAACAAGCAGATGTTCATAAATCAGATTAACAACGGCACGATTGCCGTGCGACGCATCGACGAGGACGGCATGGACGAGGAAAACGGCATGAACTTTGCCGAGTTCGTGGCAATCCTTTCCGGCAACACCGACCTGCTGAAAAAGGCCAAACTCGACAACAGGATTATGCAGCTTGAAAAGGAACAGGCCATATTCAAAAAAGAAAGAGGCCGTGCGGAGCGCAAGATGACGGAAAATCAGACAGCCATTGCAGCAGCAGAGGAACTGATTGCCAAAATGAATATGGACTACCGCTGTTTTGTTTCACGGAAAGATGATGCAGCAGTAACCCTCGTATCCGGCACTTTTGCCACGCCGCAGGAAATCGGGCGAGAGCTTCACCGAATATCCAAGTCCTACCGGGGAACGGAACACAAAGCCGTCGGTTCTTATATGGGTTTGCCCATGACGGTAAGGAGCGAGTTTAATATTGCCGAAATGTTCGAGCGCAACATCTTCTTCATCGAGGGGGCAAGCGGGCTCAAGTACCGCTGTTCACAATCGGGAGCGTTGCCCCTCTCATTCGTGGAAGCCGCCGCATATCCCTACGCTGTCATGGAGCGTATGCCTGCCCGGATAGCTGAAAAAGAAAAGGATATAACGAGACTGCGGGAAGAAATTCCGGTGTTGGAGGAAATCATAGGTCGCAGATGGCCTAAAGCCCCGGAGCTTGAAACTCTCAAGGCTCAATGCCGGGAGTTGCAGCAGAAGATCGAGGAAGACCTCAAAAATGCCGAAAAAGGCATATCGCTGTCCGACGGTATCTCGCCGGACAAGCCGACAATTACCGAGGAAGCGGCCTGACATCACCATATATCTGACTTTTATTCCCTGTCCGGTTGTGAAACCAGGCAGGGATTTTTTACTGTATTATGACATTGAACTGCGGTGGCGCAACTGCCTCTTTTAACACATAGCCTTTTCAAAAAATGCTTTATACCCTTCGTAGCCTTTTTGCTCTCTTTTATACCGCTGCGCCCCGACCCGGCATCCGCGTGGCTGACTTTGAGCGAGAGACGGCCTCGGCAATATTTCATGTTGCCCGGCCCGACACTCGCTTTCAAAGCGGTAATCCGGAAAATGCCTGTCGGCCTCGAAGTCAGTACAGGTATAGGTTCCGTTTCCCTCCACTTACGCCCGTACTTCCATATCTTCGTTGACCGGCAATTTCCCTGATGGCTTACCTTTCATCCACACAGGAATGCCTCCCGCCCTTCTTCCCCTTCTATTGACAGTCTCCTTTTATATCGCGGATCAACTTCCTGAGTACCTGTTTCAGATATGCCGGGACACTTATATCCAAGTACGGGAACAGTTATATCCTGTACGGCTTTACAGATGCCGTCCGTGACGGTTGCCGTGATTTTTGAATCGGCGAAGTTAAGGCCGCTCGTGGATATGCCAAGGCCCGGCGGCAGCGTGACGGGCTTCGCCCTGTCAGCCTTGTCGTAATCCACCTGTGCAGCGACCTTCCTGACTTGCCGAAAAAATCAGTCCGACACCCTCCCGGAAGGAACTGATAAATGTAAGGGAGAAAAAACAATATTTATCAACATCTTAAAAGTCAAGATTATGGAGACCAAAGCAGTCAGAAAAGAAAACGTATCACTCGCACTCATTCAGCCGAGCGCATTCAACCCTCGCAAGACCTTTGACGAGGCAGCCCTCAAGGAACTATCCGACAGCATCGCCTCGCAGGGTGTTCTTCAGCAAATCGGCCTACGCCCCATTGCGGACACCGACCGCTACGAGATTATCTTCGGGGAGCGAAGATACCGTGCGTCCGTCATGGCAGGACTTGAGACTATCCCTGCCGACATATACGATGTCACCGATGATGAAGCGGTTGAAATCGCCGTCACCGAGAACCTTCAGCGTGAGGATGTCTCACCGATTGAGGAAGCAAACGCATACCAGAGCCTCATGGACAGCGGAAGATACGATGTGCAGTCATTGGCTGTGCAGTTCGGCAAGTCCGAGGCATACATACGCACACGACTGAAATTCACATCACTTATCCCCGAAATAGCGCAACTGCTGGAGGCTGACGCTATCACAATGAGCGTGGCTTCCGAGATATGCAGATACGGAACGGACATTCAGAAAGAGGTTTACGAAAAGCACCTCTGCGAAAATTCTTACGGCTACGGCTCATGGCGTGGGCTGAAAGCCTCCGAGGTCGCAAGGCGAATAGAGCAGAATTTCACAACCGACCTTGAGCGTTACTCATTTGACAAGGGAATGTGTGCCTCATGCCCCCACAACACCAAGAACCTACTGCTTTTCTGCGAGGGAACTTGTGGAAAATGCACTAACCGCAAATGTCTTGAGGATATGAACACATCGTATCTCGTTGACAAGGCGGTGGATATGATAGCCCGGTATCCTGCCTACCCTTTACGGCAAGGGCGATTTGGCACAAACGAGGCGGCGATTGAGCGTCTTTCGGCTATGGGACATGAGATTGAAACTCCAAACACATATATTCAGCCGTACCCTGCAATGCCGCAGGAACCGACTGCGGAGGAATACGAAACTCCCGAAGACTTCGCAGAGGCACATTCGGAGTATGAACAAGACCTTTCCGAGTATAACGATGCCGTGGAGGAAGTCAATGCAAAGGCAGAGAACGGAGAAATCATTGTCTATATTGTCATTGAAAAAAATGACATAAGCATAGGATATGCGATGAAGCCGTCCGAGGCTTCCATGGACGGCACTGCCGACAACAAGGCGGACGACCCTATAGTGAAACTTGAGAAACAGGACATGCGCAACAAGGAAATCGCCGTGGAGAAAACCGTGGCAGACACCAAGAAGCAAATCCTTGAGGCGGACATGACCGAGACCAAGTTCGGGCAGGACGAGGAAAGAATGGTGTGTTATTTCATGCTCTCATCGCTCCGAAAGGAACATTTCTCGGCTGTGGGACTTACTGAGAAGCAGGCAGGCTGTCTTTCCGATGATGAAAAAATGGAGATAGTCAGCAATCTCAACGCCAAGGCAAAGGCTGTAATCCGCAGGGACTATCTTATAGCCAATTTCAAGGAGGCATTCGGGAGCAACACGGTTGCAAAACTGCTGCTCGGCTTCGCAAAGAAGCACATGCCTGAACAGCTTGCCGAGATTGAGAAAGGCTACAACGAGGTCTATGAGAAACGGCATCAGCGCATAGAGGAAAGAAAGGCGGCTCTCATGCCGAAAAACGAGGAACCGACTGCGGAGGCAAACGAAACCTCCGAAGATGAAAGCAACGAGGAAGCGGCTTAATATCCATAATCATAGGACGATTGCAGGGGCTGTCAGACGGCCTCTGCTTTCTTTATTCTGACCACACCGGTATATACTTTTATGCCAGCGGCTCCATTCCGGGCCGCTCAAGCCTCTTATACCTTTTTATGCCATTTCATTTGCTCTTTTAATCAACTGGGTCACTGTTGATGAATCCTGGTTTTAATGTCTGTCAGCCTTTTATAAACTACGGATATTCCGCTTATAATCCTGTGCCTGTGATCCGGGAGATGCCGTCCGTCGATTGTCACGGCAAAGTTGGAGGGCGGGCCAAATGTCAAATCAGAGCCGGAGGTCACGGCTGTCACCGTGAATTTGCCTTATTGTCCGCTTTCGCCTCCCCTGAAATGCCTGAAATCGGTCAGACAGCTCTCCGACGGACCAAAAGGTCTGAAAAAGAGGGATAAAAATGTAAATTTATGGCGAAAACGATAGACATTGAGCTTCAAAAGCAGTTGGATAAACCGCAGACATGGTTCTGCAAATATTTCCCTGCACGCATACGCAACGTAGGAGAACGGGAGATAGCCGACCGTAAGTTGGTTTTTGACTTCAAGGACGGACGGGCATACGAGGAAGTGGCACGGCTCACGGCGACCGCCATGACTGAGCGTTACGGAACAACGTGCGCTGAAATTGTGTTCTCTCCCGTTCCAGCTTCTACAAGAGAGAAGAATGAGATACGCTACAAGGCATTCTGCCAAATGGTGTGTGAACTCACCGGTGCAATCAACGGTTACGACCATGTATCGGTTTGTGGCGATAGAATGACCGTTCACGAGAACCGCAAGGCAGAGACGGATGTCCGCAAGGCTGACGTCATTGAGTTTGACCCGACTTTTTTCAGCGGTAAAATGGTTGTGGTCTTTGATGATGTGATAACGAAAGGCTTGAGTTATGCCATATATGCCAACCGCCTTGAAAGCCTCGGAGCCAATGTGCTCGGAGGTGTATTCCTCGCAAGAACCCATTACAAAGTGAGATAATATGGTTCAATCAAAATATGATAAGTCTGTATCCGCTTGCTTCAGCGGACACCGCATCATTCCATACTTTCATTCGAAGCGACTTGAACGGCAATTAAGGACAGCGATAATATCGGCATACGCTGACGGCTTTCGTAATTTCTTCTGCGGCATGGCTATGGGGTATGATTTGCTGGCAGCAGAAACCGTCCTTTCCCTACAGTCTGGATTGCCGGATTTACGGCTCATTTCCGTTATTCCGTATCGTGGACAGACCGAGAGGTGGAGCGATGCCATGAAATCCCGGCATGATGACATTCTGCGTAATGCAAATGATACTGTGATTCTGAGCGAACACTACTATCAAGGCTGTCTGCTACGGCGCAATGACTATATGGTAGTCCGCAGCTCACGACTTATTGCATGGTATAACGGGAATCCTAAAGGCGGTACGTTTTACACCTGCCGTATAGCTAAGGCTAATGGATTAACGGTTATAAACCTGTATGACAGCCGTAATTAATCGGCTGTTGCAATTAGCATCAATATCACATATTTACTTTGATTAGGTAAAGATGCAATTTTGTGGTAAAATGGTGTCTCTTATAATTCGTTATAAATCCTGTCGAAAATCCGGCGCAGCCGGGGTTCGTCTTTTATAATCTCACGGAGTGAATCGAGCCTTTCTACATTCGGTGATTCCGGGAACCACAGTTTCAGATAGCCGCCCTCGGCATATTTCTCATGCAGGTGGTCGAGTGTGCGCTGCCACTGGCCCTCTTTGTCAAGTTCGGGATAATGGTCGAGTCCGTATTGTACCGTCCTTTCGATTATCTTCTCCGGTTCGATGTAGCGGTCTCCTTCGGCGACAATCTTACCGTAAATGCTTCGCGGTTCATGGTCGGACGATAACCGATGGTCTTCGACCGCCTGTGCCATTGTCTCGATTTCCTCTTGTGTAAACCACTCAGACAATCGAGGATCTTCCCGCACTATCCGGCCGGATTCAAGGTGATGGGTCTTCCTGTCGATGGCAAGTCCTAAATCATGGAACGCTGCTATGGAATATACCATTTCATGTTGAGGGCGTAATGCCGTGCAATGTCAAGGCTCTGCGCTATGACCATGCGGGCATGATCCTCCCGGTGTGCCTTGTCGAATCCGTTGTAGCTGGGCAGTATTTCCCTTTCTATATATAATGTCAGACCTGTGTTCATATTTCGGTACAGCCCTTTGTTTATAAATTTCCAGTATGCTATATCGGTAATTTTGCAAAAATTACCGATACTTTGGATGCCCAATTATAATTTTATTAAACGAATTCTATTCTGAAGTTCAACCATTCGTGCGATTAACTCATCAAAAGAAATAGCTGTACCATAAATATATCCATCTACCATATTCTCTTCATAATCTTTTCGGAAATTCTCTAAAACCTCACCTGTCGGAATGAAAGAGATATTCTGAGGGTAATCAATAGAGTAATCTCCGACATAACCTAAATGATAAACGGTGGCCCTATGAGTGACTATGGCCTTATAAAGGTTCGTATCAGCTAAGGCTGCTCGACCGTATTCGGTATCCATAATCTTTTCGATATCATATAGGTGTCGGCTCATCCTGCGTGTTCTCGGATGGTCTTTTTGAAATTCCTCTGCCAACAGGAATATCTTTTCCAAGAAGGTTCTTGATGGTGTAACTGTTCGTATATCGGTTGTCAGTTCAGAATCCAATTCAGAAAACCGTTCATGAAGCATCGTTGAAATTGCTTTAATTTCAAAAGGTTCATCCATTGACTGACAACTTATTTCAATTTTAACTCGTGGCTGTATATCTCCATCGTAAGGCGGGAAGATACTTTCGTAATCCACGAATATAACTGTTGGGTCCCAATCATGTGATATAGGCTTTAATCCTTCAGAAGTCTGCTCATGAGTATGATTCCTGACTGTGAAGCCTGAAATCCGGAGCTTTTCCAGCTCTTCTTTCAATCTCAGTGACAACTCTCCATGAATGTAATCTCTGGATGCTTTTCTGAGATTCTTTCGCTGAGTGTTATTTTCTGTTTTGGCGAACAGAAGCTTACGCACAGTTAAGAAAAACCCGCGACCAATTGACAGGTCTGCATCCTCACTAAAACGATCTATGAGCGACCAACCCTTACTGAGCGATGTGCCGCCCTTAAAATTCAGCCACGATGCGCATTCTGTATTATAGAGAGCTTTTAAAACCGCAGTAACCCACCAGTCCTTTTCAACAGCTCGTTCATCGATTTTCCGGCTTAAAGCTGTTGCCTGAACAGGGATGGTGCTCCGGAACTGAGCACAACCGAAGGTAATTTGAGGTGTAGGGTTCAAGTTTCGGGCGTGCGAAAGTGGATGTTGTGTATCAACGTGTTACGAGAAAAGTTGAGTATTTTCATGTAAATTTTAAGGATAGTCTGGTGTAGTCGGATTTCGGTTTCGTAGTCAGACGGTAGTCAGAGCACTTTGAACTTAAACATAAATTTGTTATCTTTGTATATAGAGGTAAGGGGCCTCGGTAGTCAGAAATCGACTGATTCTTGCCGAAAATCCAAAAATTGAACCCTCTAAAACAGTAAAAATTTCTCTCTAAAAACTGCTCAAAAATGGCTACCATCAGACGTGAATTGACTGCCAAAAAAGACGGCGACGGGAAGGCTGAATTTCTTCTCCGTTTTACTATCCGGAGAGGTCTCCAATGGAGGCTTCATACTTCGCTCAGAATTCTCCCTGAGCTCTGGGATGACGAGGATAAAAGGATACGTTTCCCTCGACTTGACCGTTCAATGATTAATGAGCTTCGTCAGCTTGACGAGACTCTGAAGGACATCGAATCCCTCCTTTATAAAGTGTGCGAAACCGATGATGTCTCTATACTCACACGCGAGAAGCTTGAGGCAAAGATCGCGGACTTCCTGCGTCCTCAGATAATAGAGGAAGAGGAGAAAGCCCAGGAGAAGGCTCAGGAGAAGATAGTTTCGACTTTCTTCGACTATATGCACGAATTCATTGAAAAGCGCCGTCTCTCCGAATGGCGTAAGCGCCGTTATCACGTACTGCTTCGCGCCCTTAAGCGTTACGAGCACTACCGTAGGCTGTCACGTCACAAAGACCCCATCCTTGACGTCAAGACCTTCTCTGCTGATGACCTTTTAGGCTTCGAAACATTCCTGCGAAATGAACATGAAATCTATGAGATTGCGAAGTACAAGGTTATTTATAAAAAGAATCCGGCCGATACACGTCCTGTTTCACGGAAGAAGGTGCAGACCAACAAGGTTGCGCAGAAGAAAATCAGGACACGCGAGGAGGAAGATGAGATGATATATCGTGGGCCACAGAAACGCGGCGACAATACTATTTTCAATATGTTCAGCTGTTTGCGCTCATTCTTCAAAGAACTTGTCGCAAATGGGATCATAACATCTTCGCCTTTTCAAAAATACCACGGTATCGTGTCTGAGAACTATGGTACGCCTTACTACATCACTCTTGATGAACGTAATATCATCGCCGACCATGACTTTTCCAAGTCTCCTTCGGATGCCCTTCAGCGTGACATCTTCATCTTCCAGACTCTCATCGGCTGCCGCGTCTCCGATCTTTATCGTATGACACCGAAGAATATAATCAACGGAGCCATTGAGTATATAGCGAGCAAAACCCTCAATTCGAGGGCTAAGGTAATCCGTGTCCCGCTGAACCAAAGAGGATTGGAAATTCTTGACCGCTATAAAGGACAAGATCCGGAAGGGCGAATCTTTCCTTTTATCAGTCAACAGAAGTATAACGTGGCCATCAAGCGTATTTTCAAAGAGTGTGGGATTACACGCCTTGTCACTATCCTGAATCCTACCACAGGCCAAGAGGAGCAACGCCCCATAAACGAAGTTGCCAGTAGTCATATTGCCAGGCGTACATTTGTCGGCAATCTTTATAAGAAAGTGAAGGATCCGAGTCTTGTCGGTGCCCTCAGCGGTCATAAAGATGGAAGCAGAGCTTTTGCCCGCTATCGAGAAATCGATGATGATCTGAAGAAAGAGTTGATAGGATACCTCGATTGATACGTCCTCTCCCTTCCTTCAATACAAAGTCCGGTTGCAGCATTCACACCGCAATCGGACTCGCTTTTTAATGTTGGTATTGCAACCTGTTTTGACACGCATATTGGCACGCGGATTGACCCGCATATTGACCGACATTTCAGGCTGCATATCAATAGACAGAAGCCACGTCACAACGCGGTGCGTCTGACAAGGCTCAACAGACTTCAATCACAGCCTTCGGATTGAAAGACTTGTTTTCTCCGTGACGGACGTATCCAAGCTGGTTGCAGTGCAGTCGGGTGTTACCGATGATGTTGTCATTGCCTCCATTGTAATGCGTGTGACCATATATCCAGTTCTCGATGCCGGCTTGTTCTATAAATCGGTCAAGGTCTACGCAAAAGGCAGAATTGATTGTACTGCCGGGAAAGCGTGGGTCAACGAATCGCTTGGTAGGACAATGATGAGTCACCACAACTTTATGCTTGGCTACGGATTTTGCAACAGCCTCCGTAAGCCAGTTCATGCTTTGGGTATGAAGCTCATCATAATCATTGGCGTTAAAGTCGCGTCCCTTATATATGATCCGGTAGCAATCGGTCATACCCATCTGTACCGGTACTATTTCCAGCGGATCAATTTTGCACCATAACGTGGAGAAGAAGATTTCAGTATCATTGATTACTACCGACCGATTGTTGATATAATGCACGTTAGGGCGGATTGACATTTGAAAGTCAGCCATTGTATCTGCAAGCTCGAAACCGTTGTAATATTCGTGATTGCCCGGGACAATATAGGTTTCCTTAAAATGCTCAGAGCACCAGTCGAAGAACGGGTTGCGATAGTATTTGCTTTTGCCAAGGAGCGTGATGTCACCGGCCAATATCAAAATATCAGCCTGGACATCAAGTGGAGTCGAAGCGAGCAATTCGCTGTTCTCCTTAAATTCCAGATGAAGATCGGATGCGTATTGGAGTTTCATCATAGCTTCATAGCTGAAATATTGTGGCAAGTTTGCTCAGAAAGTCTGCCTGACTGATTTCGGCAACACCCATATTGTTGGAGAGAGCCTTTGTATTCAGCTCATGCGCCCGCACTGTCTCAATGAAACTACGCATATCTGTTTTAAGAGTATCGGTCAGGCTGATTCGGTCGGCAGTCTCATCGAGAAGGAACGACAGGCGATAGACATCCTTTTTATGCTTGATGATGTCATCGCTTTGTACACGATTCCCCGATTCCTTACGTGCAAGATTGCTGATGTAGGCTTTTGCCTTCAGGACTATAAGCGCAAACTTGTCAAGCACCTGCACCCCTTGCATTTCGACACTATGTCTGACTGCAAAGTTGTAATAATCGTCATCCATCATTATGGCGGAGAAGCTTGACAGATACTCATCTTCGCTACTGATATGCACCAGATGCATATCCTCGGGTACGTCGATGCTGTCAGGTACGCGACAGAACAGTTCGATATATCGGGGGAAGGTTGAGTCCTTCGGGTTAACGAAACGATAGAATGTGCGTTTGACACCGGTATCCGTTTTGATGACAGCCGGCTCATAACCCGCAGCACGAATCATTTCCCAGAACCGGGCAAGATAGTCCGGTGTGATGGCCTCGCATACCATTATCATGTCTATGTCGTGAGTAACACGACCCTCAAGAGCGGCATCTTCCAAATTTATATTGGTTGCCGTTCCTCCGATAATCACATAGTTGCCTTTGTATTCTCCGAGGTATTCACGTATGCGTTCAATTCCTTGTACTGTCATAATGTCCTATCTATTAATCTTGAAAGTTCACCTTGTATTCGTTCATCGTCATCATTGCGATAATACAGATATAGCGATAATGGATCAATGAACCCATTGTCGGAAAGTTTAACCGGGTCGTATGCCCAGAATTCAACCCTGGCCATGCCGTCTTCGTACTCCGACTGAATAATGCCGTTGAGTGCCTTTGCCTCATCAGAAAGTCGGTATGTTGCGTATGCTTTTACTTCCTCACCAACCACATCGGTGTAATGAGAAAGGGCTGCCTCGTATGATTCCGGCATCTTCTCTGCGTTTGGCACGATGGCAGAGACATATCCGACTCGTTTAACTGGATTAGTCATCATCGGGAGAGATTTGGACCAGATATCCTTTTTATCACCTGAAAATACGATCATCTTTTCTCTTCCCGGTCCTGACTGCAGCTCGCAGATGCCGGCATTGGCAAGTTCAGAGGCAGCGGTGCTGATATTCTTTTTTATAATCCCGGTTGCATTCATAATCTCATTATAACTGCACCCGTTCAAGTCCTTTTTGAGAAGATGAAACAGCAAAAGAAACTGAGTATTGGCCGAGAATACCGATTTCTCGGAACCGTTATCCAGCTTGCTTTCCGAGAGTATAGTACCCAGTTCAGGGATGAACACCTGCTTATCGGGGACAATAAAACTTACTTTTTTCTTGATTAACTGCCTTCGCAGCACGCCTGTTATAGTCGGGATAACCAATATGCACGGGATGCCCGACATTTCCATGGTTTTGTAATACCGCTTGCAGAGAAGTTCCGGCTTCACATCTGCCATGGTCGGTGACAGTAATAGGAATTCATGGCCTCCTATCAGGCTTTTGCGCACATCAAAGAAATGACTCAATGGGACTGGAAGCGCATAAACCCCTTTATCCTCAGCTTCTAATCCGAGGACATTCCCCATATAGTTTTTTGCGTTACGAAATATTTGCATAATTACGTTTACTTTGTAACGATGCAAAAATAATGTAAAATACTGAGACTGACAAATATTTTGCAAACTTTCCATCTTTTTCCCTTTGTAATTAATGACTTTTGGAATACCATCCTGAGGGAAGCCGTCGATTTTTGGGTCGGCGAAGTTAAGGCCGTGCGTGGATATGTCAAGGCCAAGATGAATGCCTGGGCGGCAGCCTTGTCGAAATCCCCTCGGTCACATCCTTTTTGGATTTGCCGAAAAAATTGATTCGGCTCCCTCCCGAAAGGGATTCTTAAAGAAAGGGAAAGAACTCAACCAACAGAACTTCAACACTTGGAACTATGGACTATCAAAAGACAATCGAAGCAGTGCCGACATGGGCGCTATGCTATATAATCAATGGTGACGCCGAGGGTATCACCGATGATGAATCCGCTGAAATCGACCGGTGGTTGACTGACCTCAAAATTGATGTTGTGTCTCCAATCACCGATGCCGAGGGCGATTGGTCGCCATACTTCAAGGCATATCCTATTTTCGGCAAAGGTGCCGAAGTCGTTGACTGCAATATACTCATGCGTAAGTAATCATCTAAATCTCAAAGCAATGAAAGGAACGGAACACTTTAAGGAAATCATCCAAAACTATCTGGAGCAGAGAAAAGCCGAGGACGCGCTTTTCCGCGAGAAAGCCGAGCGCGTAAACCGCCCCATTGATGACATCATCACCGCCATACTCAACTATGTGCAGAAATCCGGATGCTGTGGCTACTCCGATGAAGAAATCTATGGTCTCGCCACCCATTTTGCAGAGGAAGAGACCATCGAAATCGGCAAGCCTATACAAGGACAGGTAGTTGTAAACCACCATATTGACCTCACGGAGGAAGAGAAAGCCGAGCAACGAGCCGCAGCTCTCAAACGCTATCAAGAAGAAGAATACCGCAAACTCCAGCAGAGAAATTCCAAACCGAAGACGGTTAAACCGCAGACCCAGGCAGAACCCTCACTCTTTGATTTTTAAGCAGATGAAAGCAAGAACATCCTTTGAGAAATCGGTTGTAGTTGCCAATGAGCAACTCACCGACATCGCCCAAAAGCAGATAGATTGGGCTGTGAACAAATGCATCGACCATGTTGCGTTCAGAACTGCCCATGGCAAATGCGTCTGCGGAGACTGCGGAAACTCCTTTATCTATGAGGGAAAAGCCAAGACTATCCGTTGCCCTCACTGCGGAAAGTCGCTGACAATCAATGATACCAAGAAGCGCAATCTTGAATATAAGACCTATTTCGGGGTACTTGAAATCAAGAACGGCATACAAGTTCTGCGAGTGCATCTACTTGAAGTGAAATACCGCAAAGGTCAAGAGCCTAAATCTTTTGCCGTAGAGGTCTGCCGTCTGTGGGTCAGCAACAAAGGTCAAGTAGCCGCAACCAGCCTCAAAAGGTGCTTGGGATGGTATGTCGATAGCTTCAACTGGGCAAGCAAGATAGAACTGCGCCAGTTATCGGACGTTCTGATGCACATATCCGACTGCTATATCTATCCCCATTACCGATTGCTTCCCGAACTTCGCAGAAACGGACTGAAATCAATCACTGACATTCATCCAGTATCTCTGATGAAGGCTCTGCTGACTGACCCGCGCATTGAAACCCTTCAGAAGCGAGGCGACCACAATGCGCTCAAGCACTTTATCTATAGCGGGAGCGACCTTGCAAGATGTTGGGACTCCTACAAAATAGCAATGCGTAGAGGCTATATGCCGGAGGATATGATGATGTGGTGCGACCACATAAAACTGCTTGACAAGTGTGGACGCGACATCCGTAATCCCAAATATCTATGCCCCACCGACCTCAAAGCCGAGCACGACCATTGGCTCAACAAGGTCAGAAAGGCTGAACAGAAGAAACGCGATGAAATTCAGTTGAAGAAAGCCAAGGAAGATGAAGCCAACTTCTATGCCACAAAGAGTTGCTATTTCGGAATTGTCATCGCCGACACTGACATCGAAATATCAGTGCTCGACACCATCGAGGCTTATAAGGACGAGGGCGAACACATGAAGCACTGCGTATTCAGAGCGTCATATTACTCCAAGCCGGAGTCAATAATTCTATCGGCACATGACCGCGAGGGGAACCGCATAGAGACAATCGAGTTTTCGCTGACAGAAGGTCGGGTAATCCAAAGCCGTGGAGTATGCAACTCCAACACCGAATTTCATGACCGAATTGTCAATCTCGTAAATTCAAATGCCTACCGCTTTCTTAAAGCCAAGGCTACCGCATAAAGTTCCAAGTTCTGATACCCTCCGACTCTCGCAAAGATGCGCGAGCCGGAGTTTTTCATTCTGAATGACCCAAAAGTTGGTTACAGATGGCTATATAATTAGTATCAATCGATGCATCACCGTAATAAGCCTCTGCAAAGGCTCCGGCTAAAACCATTGCAAGATGTCTATCGCGGGAGCATTTAGATGCGTTTATAATTGCCTCGTTGAAGCTATGGCTGTAATAGAAGCATCGCCAGGCAAATGTTATGTACTCCAGATAGTCACGCCAATGATGCTCCGAACCACTTTTGTAGTAGTTGAGCGTAACCGGATAATCCTTTGCAATCTCATCCTTGGATTGACCCTCTTTTAACCTTCTGAGGATAGGCATCAATGCCCGAGCATAATGCTCTTGCTTACCTCCGTGAAAGAAAGATACCCAATCAAGATGCGTCTGCCTTTCTTCAGTTTCATTCCCCGAAAGGATGAAAGCTGCCGTAATCATGGCTTGCTTCATCTTGAATGGGATGCCAATTCGAGGACCATAATAATCATAGTTCCATGTCTCGAGATTCAGATGATTCTCATATTTTTCTGAATCCGGATGATTAAAAGCATAAGAGAGTTTGGTATAAAACCGATGCTTATAGTAATTCCCGCCATCGCAGAAAAACGGCAACTCCGTTTTGATACACAGCCCTATTGCTGATAGCTTTGCCTGCGGAGAAACCAATCTTTCATTGAAGCATTCTTGGTCATGCTCATATGTCCATGCGGCCAGATCGCCAACCAATGCTCCACTAAACATTATCATCTTCGAAATCTAAAATTATGGGTACACTCTGACCTGTACCGAAGTCCGAAAGGATGTCGGCGACTGTCACAGATGACAGCAAGGAACGGCTGATTAGAAAGTAGTCAATTCGATTGCCCATACCGGTAGAACGGTAATTACCATAGAATGTTGGAATATTGGCATCGGGATTGATCTCTCTGAAGCTATCAACGAGACTACAATTTTTCAACAGGTCGTTAAAATTTTCACGTTCCCATTTATAGAAGCAAGGACGATTATGTTCCAGACGCTTCTCGCAGGTATCCTTTATTGTATGGACGATGTTTAAGTCACCGCAGATGACAACAGGCTTCTGAACAGTTAGTTGCTTGATAAAGTCCTGAAATGCTGTGTCCCAACGTTGTCGATATACCTCAGCTCCTTCTAAAGTCTTATTTGCAAATGGCACATAGGCATTGACAAGGAAGAAATCCTTGCAGTCGAAAGCCTGCATATGCCCATCCTTGCTAAGAAAATCATCATTTATCCGTTCCGGAGAAAGGAAACCAGGAAACATGCCTGCATCCTCCGGAATCTTCCAGTAGGCTGTAACGCCGCTCCAACTGCCATAATCGTTGAGATTGAAGAGTTGGCGATACCCTTCAATCTTGTATTCGTCTCGACCATCGTTGCAACGCACCTTCTGTAGGCAAATGAAATCCGGACGGTATCGATAAGGCAGTTCTTCCAGTTCATCATACCGCTTACCAATTCCATTGATATTCCAACTGATAATCCTCATATATTTGATGCTTTAATCCCAGTCGGCAAAGTCGTCCGGGGACGGTTCATGAAAATATAAGGTGCGATAGCGAGTGCCTCTATTGCAGGTGCAATTCGGACACTGACATTCAGGACAACATTCCTGTTGTGTCGGCTTACTATCTTCCGGTTTTTCTTCTTCTGTTTCCATATCATTCCGTTAAATCCGGCATAATGGCTACCTTTATGACATTGTCCTTCTTTTTCTCGAAAAGCTTATATGCCTTGTCAATTTGAGACAGCGGGTAACGATGCGTGATCAAAGGAGTTGTGTCGATTTTGCCGGCTTCTATCAGCTTGAGTATCTCCGCGCAGTCGCAACCGTCGACACCGCCTATCTTGAAAGTTAGGTTCTTACCATACATCCACGGCAAAGGCAACTCCTGCGGTTTGTCGTAGAGGGCAACAATCGAGACTATGGCATTGGGACGGGCACATTCCCAGGCCATCTGAAATGTATCCTTGGCTCCAGCCACTTCTATAACTCGGTCGGCCCTGCGATCTTCGGTGAGTTCATCAATAACTTCCTCGCACTCCCACGGCTCGACGACATACACATCGGGATAATGTTCACGGACGAAATTACGTCGAAATTCATCCGGCTCGCAGACTACAATCTGCTTGGGATTGTAGAGAGCCACGCACTGCAATGTGCAGAGGCCGGTGGGGCCGGCACCAAGGATGAGCACAGTATCCTCTGGCGTTATCTCCGATATACGGGCAGCCCAATAACCTGTGGCGAGAATATCACCTACAAAAAGAGCCTGCTCATCGCTGACGCTATCGGGTATGCGGTTCAAGCCCTGATTGGCCAAAGGTACGCGCACATATTCAGTCTGACCACCGTCGATTCGGCAGCCAAGAGCCCAGCCGCCATGCTCCGACTCGCAGTTGTTGACATATCCACGCTTACAGAAAAAGCATTCCCCGCAAAAGGTCTCTACGTTGACGGTTACACGGTCACCTACCTTGACATTGCGAACATCAGGGCCAACCTCTTCTACAACACCGACCATTTCGTGGCCAACGGTTATTCCGGGCACTGCCTGAGGCACTCTGCCATGCTTTATATGAAGGTCACTCGTGCAGATGCTCCCGAGTGTAACTCGCACGATGGCATCCTGTGGATCCTTCAACTCCGGTTTAGACTTGTCAATCAATTCAAACCGTCCTTTTTCTATATATGTATATGCCTTCATTTTACTCTAATATAGTCTTCCAACTGGCTATCTTTTCCTCCAATGTTGAATGAGTGTTTGTAGGACTGGTACTTGGCAACAACACTAATCTGATTTGCGCCGGGATACAAGATATATCAGTATGTTCCCTAAATAAGTTCATCGTCTTTTTACCGTTGAATCCGATAATTCTTAATGATGGATGCTGAGCAACAAATCTAACTATATCATTCGCATTGCCATCAGTAATATCAGCATCCCCGCTGCTTTCCCTTACAGCGGAGTCAAGAACGTCCCAAAGGGCGATTTTACGCCGTTCTAACAAGGACAATTTTGCCATATACGAATCAGGAATAGCCTCATTGAAAAGTTGTGCTATAATCCTCCAAAGTTGATTGCCGGGATTGGCGTAATATTCCCTTTTCTGCAATGACAGCTTTCCCGGCAGGGTTCCTAATATAAGAATCTCGGAGTTAGCGTGGGCAATAGGAGGCAAGCCTTTCGTTATTTTCACCGAAGGAGATGTTGCATGTCCGGTAACCTTCGCAACCCCATGGGCTTCAACGCGCTTGACTGCCCCCTTGCTGTTTCCGGAGTGTCTGATTATCCATCGGTTGCCCGATGGCTGCGAGGCATTAGGTATCAGTCCGTCACGCAGAAGTTTGCGCAACGGTTGCCCCTTTGTGGAATAACTCAGCACTCCTTGTCGCTCCAGATACTTTGAAATCTCGTTGGGCTCAACATAGTCTAATCCCTTCATTTCGAGATAAGAGTCTATCAGAGCGATTATTCTTTTGATATCAGCCATATTTATAGTAGCGAAGTATAAATTCTTTCGAAAATCAATCTCAATCGAGCTTCATCCTTTATAATCTCCCGAAGGGATTCAAGCCGAGCAACATTGGGCGACTCCGGAAACCATAGCTTCAAGTAGCCTCCTTCGGCATACTTCTCATGGAGATGGTCGAGGGTGCGCCGCCAATGCCCTTCCTTATCCAACTCCGGATAACGGTCGAGACCATATTGGATAGTGCGTTCAATAATCTTCTCCGGCACGACGTAGCGGTCGGCTTATGCAACAATCTTGCCATAGATGCTTCGCGGCTCATGGTCAGAAGATGCACGGTGATCTTCTACCGCCTGGGCCATTGTCTCTATTTCTTCCGGAGAGAACCACTCTTTCAGTTGTTCCGTTTCCCGGACGATACGTCCTGATTCCAGATGATGCGTTTTTCGGTCGACCTCCAATCCGAGGTCATGGAAGGCAGCAATCGCATACACCATCTCCTGAATCACCGGATAATGTTTTGCAATCTTCAGACTCTGCTTGATGACCATCTGCACATGATCCTCCCGATGGACGGCATCAAACCGCTCATACCTCGGGAGTATCTCCCGCTCTATGTATAGGACCAGCGAAGTAGTCATAGTGTCACCCCTTTATACCAATTCTCTGAAATATCTAAAAATTATTCCAGTCTCATCCAAGGCTCGAAACTTCTTACGTAACACTTGTAGGAAGTCATGACCTTCTGAGAGAATCATGTAGATTTCTTCAACTGTCATTGCTACAACGGTCTTGCCTTCTCTCAACTTGAAATACTAAACTACATGATCAGGGATGCGTTCTTGGCAGACAAATAACCCTCTCACAAATTGGGATTTTGTAGCGATCTTATTGGAAAAGAGTATTAAGTCATCCTTAGTAGGAGAACTGCTTCGATATTTTGCTTCTAACAGCACAGTATTGCTATCCAAAACAAAGCTGCCGTCAATCTGGTCATATTCTGTTCGATAAGAAACCCTTGGTGATAAGTCGTATGCTTGGAACAAATCATGGAGGAATCGTTCAAAAGCATAGCCTTTTTGTTGAGGAGTATTCTGTGGCTGGTCAATGCTTAATAGATTTGCCAGATGCCTTTTCGCATTAAAGGCTGGTGCATCGGTGCATTGCTCTGATGGCTTTGCTTTTTTAGGCTTTGATGCAGTTCGGCCTAACTTACTGCTGCCAAGTTCAGTTAACCGTTTGATATACTTATCCCCGGAATTTGATATATCTTTAAATTCCCGGTATTCAATCAGCTTGAGTATAATCTTACCCGCGAACGAATCATTCTGTTCTTGGAGAATAGCCCGAAGAATTTTCGCTTTAGATAGTCCTCTGTATTCCTGCTTATTGTAGGGGTCAAAGCCAAAATGTTCATCAATGAATTCAGCGAATGTCCGATTGGTGAAATCAAGTACATAGCCGCCTCCCATACCGAAAGCGGCTTCTATCATTTCTCTTTCAATGGAAGTGAAATAGGCCATAGCTTTGAGTTGTTGCTGTCAACCACCTTTCTTGGAAGGTGGCAGTGGAACATTTTTCGAAGGATACACCTTCGGGGTTTCTTTATGTGTATAATCATCCATACTTATTTCTTTGTTGGTGGCGGTGGCGGAGCCGATTGTTTTACTTTCGGCAACTCCCTTGTATTCGCTGTTTCTGCCATAATTACTTCTTTTTAGGCGGTGGCGGCGGTGTAGAAATTTTTGGCTTCGGCACATCATTGATATGACGTGAAGGCTCTTGATAAACAGGTGTATTGGGCATGTTACTGATATTTTGAACGTAGATATTTTTCCGCCTCCCGGTTATACTTATTGTTTTCAAAGAACCAGATATGACGAACTAATGGATTCATTTTTGCCTCTTCCTTAGAAAGACTGACTTTGAAATCGCTACATTTCTTTTGTACATCCATATTGGATACTCCTTCTGTCCGAATACTGTATTTAACTTTAATCTCTTCCGCATCTGCAAGTATCTTCTCAAATCTGGGAGCCAATTTCTCTATTGCTTTGAGATTATCCTCTTTTGGAATGAACGCTGGAGTATATTCTTTTAATATTTCAATAATTGCAGATACGATAGAACCATAAAGTGTGTATTCGGGCTTAATGAAATAGACAAAGCAACCTAAGATAAGAATCACAACGACACATAGAGTTAGAAAACGTTTACATTTCCTAACTCTGTCAGGATAACCCAGACAACATAATGAATCCACTTTCGCTCGTTTCATTATCTGCCATAAGTCATTCCAGACAAACTGATCCATTGATTCTTCCTCTGTCATAATTCTTTAGATTATCCGGCGGTTGGCGTGTTGGTCAAGGTTATCGAGCGCTGCTGACACAAGGGTATCAAACTCATCGTGGAACTCGGGATTGGTATGATACTGACGGTAGAGCTGATTGTCAATCTTGCGCTGACGGAGTATCTCCTTTTCAATGAGTTGCTTAATCATCTTGGCAGCAGCCTCTGTGTCAGGATTTCCGACAACGGTAGCGATGAATTCCGGTGAGGTAGATACATTCTTGGCGATGTTGATGACTTTTATTTTCTGCTCGTCAGCTGTTGCCTCCCAGCCATCCATGTGGCGCTCACGAAAATGCTCAAGAATTATGTCCAGTTCCGTGCGGTCATCATCTCCTGATGCTCCGGCCATGGCAGCTGCGGTAGGGTCAATTACCGTTTCCTCATCGTCGAGACTGATTTTTTGATTCACGGCTGTACGGCTCAGACAGTATGTGCTGAGATTGGTGTTGTCGAGCAAGTCGCTCATATCATCACCCCCATTGGTGGGAACATGGAGCTGAGGAATGAGGAACTTCAGGAACCAATAGAGCTTTTCCCATTCGGGCACGTTGAACGGCAGCAGAGCCGCAAGACGTGAATAGACCTTCACGAATTGTTTGCACTTCATCTTGAAGTCCGCTTTACCAAGCTCCGGCCAATCTATCTCAACGTCGAAACGATGCTGCGCTCTATCAAGAATGGGAGTAAATTCGCTTTGATCGGCACCGTTGAGATACAGGTCGATGAACAGGTTTATCTCGTCTTCGTAGAATACCCCGAAGTCCATAAGCGTCTGACGCAACTCATGAAGAATGTTCGGGTCAGTTTTATCAGACAGAGCCGTTGTGGTGAAGTACGGGTCAAACGACTCTTTCATGTCATCGATGGTATTGTAGAAGTCGAGCACGGTTATATCTTCATCGCGCTTGCCATATTCAGGGGCTATTCGGTTCAGGCGCGAAAGAGTCTGCACTGCGAGCACACCGGCAAGGGGCTTGTCGATATACATAGTGCAGAGTTTCGGCTGGTCAAAACCTGTCAGATATTTATTGGCAACCACAAGTATCTTGTTCTCGTCCTCGTCGAACACCTCGGCAGTCTTTGTTTCCGGGAATCCGTTAAGTTCGGCTTCAGTGTATGTGGCGTGATCTACCTCTTTCTCGCCGGAGAAGGCTACAAGGATTTTGTATGGCAGATTACGCTCCTGTGCCAACTTCTTCAACGCAAGGTAATAGCGGATGGCGCACTCGATGTCTTTGGTGACGACCATTGCTTTTGCCTTACCTTTGAGCCGGTGTGAACGGTAGACTTTAGTGTCGAAATGGTCGAGCATCACCTCTGCCTTGGCTGCTATTGTATGTGGTTCGCGCTCCACCATCTTTTTCAGAAGCTTCTGAGCACGTTCCTCATTGTACTCGGGATTTTCTTCGACTTTCTTGCCGGCTTCATAGAAACTTCGGTAAGTAGTGTAATTCGTCAGCACATCGCGGATAAAACCTTCTTCAATGGCCTGCTTCATCGAATACAGATGAAACGGCACATGCTTGATTTTCCCTTCTTCGTCGGGTGGTAATTCCTCGCCAAAGCGTTCAAGGGTATAACGTGTCGGAGTCGCGGTAAAGGCGAAATATGATGTGTTCTCGCTCATTTTCCGTTCCTCGATAAGTTTCTTGATAAGCTCGTCAGTGTCGGCTCCGTTGCAATCCGGGTCACGGTAAAGCGAAGCATTGAGTTTGTCGGCAGCAACACCACTTTGCGAGCTGTGAGCTTCGTCGATAATGACCGCAAAATTGCGGTCATTCATATTGCCGATGTCACCGACAATGAACGGGAACTTCTGTATGGTTGTCAGTATGATTCGTGTACCATTCTCAATAGCTGTGCGCAGTTCTTTTGAGCTGTCGGCATGTTGGACAATCTTCGACCCTTTTGCCCGCTTGTCGAATGCCTGAAGGTTGAGTGTCAGCTGCTTGTCGAGAATCTTTCGGTCGGTCACAATTATCACTGTTTGGAACAACTGTTCGTTCAGCGCTTTAGCCCTCTTGGCATCCATCGAATCGGGGGTAGCCTTCAGGAGCTTGAAGGCAAGCCATGTTATGCTGTTCGACTTCCCGGAACCAGCTGAGTGTTGTATCAGATAACGGTGGCCGACGCCTTTTTCCTGAACATCCCATATAATGCGCGAAACCGCGTCATATTGGTGGAAGCGCGGGAATATAAGGCGCTTGGCGTTCTTCATAGTGTGGGCCACAACGCCGCCTTTCTTGGCCTCGCCATAGTCGATGTGTGCGAAGTTGCCGATAATGTCGGCAATGGAATCCTTGCTGAAGATGCAGTTCCAGAGATAAGAAGTCTTGTGACCGTTTGGATTGACAGGATTCCCCGCACCTTTGCCCTCTGGCAGTCCCTTGTTGAAAGGCATAATGAAGGTCCTGTCACCTTGGAGTCTTGTTGTGAAGAAAGCCTCGTCCTTATCGAAAGTGAAGAAAGCAATACATCGGCCGAAAGCGAACAATGGTTCGCGGGGGTCGCGGTCTTCTTTCAGTTGCTTGATCCCGTTGTATCTTGCCGTCTGGTGAGTCCATGGATTTTTCAGCTCTATGCTGAAGACAGGAAGACCATTGATAAATATGGTCATGTCCGGAATCTGTGCTTTCCCTCTGGTTTTTGTAACGACTTGGCGTGTTATTGAAAATTGGTTCTTGGCATAATCATCTTGTGCTGTCTGACTGTCGGCAGCCGATGGCTTCGGATAAAACAGCACAAGTTTCTTCTCGCCAACAAGGTTGTCGATCTCCAAGCCATTGCGGAGCATTTCCAAAGTGCCGGCGGCATCAATTCGAGCCTTTATAGCTTTCTCAACTGAGTCACGCAGTTTACCACGTCCGGCCCACGTAGCGAGCTTGTCTCCCTGAGTTCTTTCAATGAAAGACCAAAGACGGGCGGTGTCGATAGCCAGCTTATCATTGAAATCTCCGGGATTTCCCCAGTAGAATTGATTCGGACCGACATATTGCTCGGCTGGCTCTGCAGCCTGTGCTGCAAAACCGCCCCGCTCCTCGACGGTAGAACCAACAAGAGCTTTCTCGATCAAGGCTTCAAAAGCCTGCTCATTCGTTGATGTCGCTGTCATTTCTTAAAGGTTCTAAGATACTCAAAATTCTGTTCAGTTCGTTCTCTATGTCTCCAATTTTTGACTTATCTCCGTAGGAAACGGATGACACCCTCACATAATCGCGATGACGTTTTTCAATGGGTATATTTAGTATATCTTCTCTTGAAAGGAGTTCAACGTCAGAAGTATACACATCAAAATCTACCCATTTCCATACGTTGAATGTAAGTATGATTTTAAATTGACTATATTTTTTTTGAATGGCGATATCCCAATTAAAGGCATCTTTAACAGGGCCTTTTATCATTTTTTCTTGATTCCTATCGCAATATGTCATGCTATATTTATCAACTAACATAGGAATCATTAAATGTCTATCAGTATCCAAAACTATTCTATCCCAACGAGTACTTGGCATATTAATCATTAGGGAAGATCGGTTCTCGATTATTTGGAATCGATTCCTTCCGCCGCGGTCAATTTCTCTTTCTTGCATCCAATCGAAGATATGAGGTGCAGCCTCGTCTGTGACTAATCGCTGGAACAGTTTTTTGAAACCTTCGCTTTGATTCTCGTCAGGGACAGCAGCCCGGATCTTATCGTTCAGATATTCTTTAAGAGTCCTTGAATCATCAGTAGCTTCCTTGTTGTCGAAATAAGAACAGAAGAGAGCTCTGACAGAAGGCTTGCTGACAAGAAGATTTTTTAGATATTCATTGTTCTCGTCATACTCGGTTATAAATTGATTCCCGAAACTTGACCATTTGGTCAATTGGCTTAAAATGGCTCGGATAAGGATATGATTCTCACGATAATCTTCCGTTATGCCATCTTTTTTACGGAATAATTCACACATTTTCAGGTATCTTGCAGTGAAATCTGTATAAGAACCTGCCGGTGTTTTTTCGGTAAGGAAGAACAACACTGAACCCTTAAATACAGGGTTAGCTTCGGCCGACTTGAAAGCTTCTTCCCATTCAGGAATAAAATTGCGGTAAGCGTTATCTGAGAACATTTCTCTTGCCTTTATCACTTCCTCCCTAAATTGACGATTCTCGCTTCTGAAATCGCTTGTGGCCAGTGCAGAATAAAAATTACCTGAAGTTGCACCTTTTGCCGATGCCATTTCTTTGCAAAGCTTTACTGCGCGTACGGTGGGAACGGCACTGTCAATCGTCGAATTTTCAATGATATTGAAAATAACACGAAGCATTCGACGAAAATTATTCCTTATATCCGCATCATCGAAAGACTTTCCCTTGGGAATTTTTTCAATAAATTCCGTAACCGCGGCAAAAATGACACGTTGATGTATTGATATTTTATCTGCACCGGGATTGAATTCCCTAATATTTTTGAAGGGGTCTGCTGTGACGCATTCCTTAATGAAGTCGTTATAAGTATGGAAAGTGTCAAGTACTTTCTTCAAACCGTTAAATATAGTGTTGTCAAGAAAAACCGGATTCTTTTCATCTAATCTCATTCCAAACAATGTCTCATACATATTCCAGCCAAAGAGGCGCGTATGCATTTTCTCTGACTCGGCATCGTAATAGAAGAATGAAGTCAGATTGTTCAACTTTTCTCCCGACAGACTATCTTTCTCTGCTGATTTAGTAAAGAAATAACGATTCAGAAAATTAAAATAATGTCGGCCGATAGATGCATCATCAATCGGAATAATAGTATTGGAACCAATGGACTGATCGCCTTCAGAATATGGGTATTCCCAAAAAAGGTCTATCCATTTTGAATCTATATCAGAAATGAATGAGAACCAAAAAGGTATCACACCATTTGTTACTTCTTCTTTTCCGTAGAGACCATCCCTTTTTTCTGACTTCATATACTTCACAACCGATGCCTTGAAATTTTCGAATGGTACAAGTGACAGCCCTCGGGAGTTCATCTTGATATATAGTTCGTCGTTCATATCGAATTTACCGAGCATCAGAACATAGAACTGCAATCTATCAAGACGTTCATAGATATTTACACAATTTCTTGCGTTATAATGTGCATGGATAGAATCCAACATCGTCAGCATGGCGCATACGGTTGGATCGCAATAATAGGCATCTGTGAACCATTTATTACTTTTAATCGCGGCAGAAGGAATAGTGTCTTTCAAGCATATCTTGAAATTTTCTGCTGTAATATTGATGAGAAATTGGGTCGAGGTGTCGCGGGTTTCGTATGTGAACTTCTTTAAAAAATCAGGGATTTTGCCGTTGTTCTCAACGATGCTTACATACCAATAAAGGAGGAAGAGCGTAGTCGTTCGCTGCTGACCATCTAATAACTCAAAACCTTCAGCAGAACGTTTCGCGACCATTTGTTTAGAACCGAAAAGGAAACTAAGTTCTAGCGTTTTTCCATCTTCGTCAACAAGAGTGTCAAAAAGCGCATCCAAAAAATCCTTTCGGATGTCACTTTCGTCCTTTCTCCCTTGTGCATAAGCTCGCTGGATTTTCGGAATATAGATACACGATATTTTTATCGGCGCATCGGCATCTTTAATCCAAATGCCCTCCTCGAGGATAGATTTAAGTGTATGTAATTTGGATGTTTTCATTTTGACTCTTGATTTTCAGTATTATATTTCTTCAGAAATTTCTGAATTACGTTGAGGATGTATTTGTGATACTGCTTTTTATCGTTGAAATCCCATCGAAGATTATCCTTAGTGCAACCTGGATATGTCTTGCTAAAGATGTTCTGCGTACAAACCGGTGCGAAAACTCCACGGTTTAGCCTTTCACGAAATATTTGACGTTTTTTGGCAAATATTTTATTTTTATAGATACGATTTGTTCCGCTGTCCAATAGGGTCAGATTTCCGATCCAATTTTTGCGCACCTCATCGTCATCTTCTCCCACAAACAGTCTGATGGCCTTAAGAACATTGTTCATGAGTTCTTTCCGGTCTCCGTCGCCTTTGTCTAAAGCTTCCTTCTGTGTCTTATAATATTGATCTTCCTTCAATTTCTCAAAAGCTTCTTCTGCTTCCTCAATCCAAGTTTTTTGTTCAATGGGGTTAGTGAGTGAATTGCTGGATGCAGAATCGATATGCTCGATATCCCATCCGAATGCATCGAGGGCATCAAATGGGAAACGATATATTGCACATTCTTCATCACGATTGCTGCGTCCCATATCAGAGCCTCTCTTTTCTTCATCTGGTTTGTCAACATCTTGAAGAAGCTGTTCTATTTGCTGACACATGATATTGACATTTAAGAACCTCAGCAGCCCGGGAATCTTGGCTTTATCTGAAGATTTGTCAAAGAACAGACTGATATACTCATCCTCTTTTCTCATGTCAAGTTCCTGATTTTCTCCCTTGATGATTGGTATCTTAGAAATAATATCCTCACAAACCTTCTTTTTGAGGCTTAAAATAAAGTCATCGGTAGTCTTTACTTTAGGAGCATCATAAAGATCAGAAATGTCTTTGATTGTGACATTAATGGTTTTCTCTTTTATCAGAAGGCCGATGAGGTTATACACGCGAGGATTCTGATACCAGTTCTGGAGCATTCGAAATGCTTCCATTACTTTTTCCCATTCTGAGACTATAGTTAAAGTTCCAGATGCGCTGCCGTTGAACAGATTATAATAATATCTGAAAAGATAATCCTTTCCCTTGTAGCTCTTATCTTTACAATCTCGGTCGTATATATATTGGAAAATCAGATTAATGCGTCCATCCTCCCTGTCTTTATCATTACTGATAAACGACCAGAAGTCATTACGATGAAGCGTATTTTCAATTAGTTCCCAGTCCTTGGCGATACCAAGTTGGATGAAATTTCCGATATTAGTTTTGTCTTTTCTTTGCATGAAAAGACCTCGTATCTTTTCAGTGTCGGTAAGGCGGATTTTGCCCTTGTTCTCACTTAGAAACTCCTGAATCGCATCTTTGTTCTTATCTATCTCATACCAAATAAATTGAGCATTGGGTTCGGATGTGCTTTTGGGATTGTTCAAAAGCTTAAATAGAATATCTATTACATCATCCAATGTGAATTCTTTGTCTGAAAACATTTCCCATGTCCTCTGAGCGCATTGGGGGTCGCTTTCAGGAGTATTATTTAACCATTGCCGGATATAGTTATAAGAATTAACTATATGGGCTAAGTCAATGTCTCTGATATCTTTATTGAATATTTCTTGATACGCCAGATTGTCCACGAAATCATAGTCATCGGGCCGAGTTTCGTAGTAGATATGATATAAAGATACTTTTTTTCTTTTCTTTAGGTCTTCCGGCGAAGTATATCGGCTTTCTCTCATCAGAAGTTTATAGAGAATATAAATTGAAGTCAGACGTTGTTGACCGTCAATAACCTCATAAACATCTTGAAGCCTATCCTTGACCATTTTAGAAGCCTTTTTGACTATCAATGGTTGAAGACTGTAAAAAGCTTTTTGTGTTATCGGAGTGTTAGTCTCCTTATCTATCGTTGTTGTTGGTTTAATAAGGGCATACTCCAACAGGTCGTTACACAGGTCGTAGATTTGAGTCTTGGTCCAACGGTAGCCACGCTGATATGACGGGATATAGAACGTGCTTCCATCAAGCAAGTCTTTTACGGCTTTCTGCTCAATGATGTTACACTTATCTTGGATGTTGTTCGTTTCGCTCATAACACTTTCACTTTTCCGGTTACTACTTCGTTGATAATAATTTGCTTGCGCTCCTGTAGAAGAGAAATTAGTTTTTGACGAGAGATTATTGATTCTTCTATCTTATCCATAGAAGAATTAATAAATTGTGCTATCACTTTTTGTTCAGAAATAGGTGGAACGGGAACTTCTATTCTGCCAAAGTCTGTATAAGAGACCTTTAATCGACAAGTATTTACTCGACCATCACCTCTATCTATTGACATAATTCCTCTGCCAAGTCCACGATATAAACCACGGATGCTTCGACAATTTAAAAGATAAGAGTAAAAATTAGCGTCTATATTTTCTGAAGATGGATATATAATATAGTATGCTGGACTTACGCACCCATAATAAGGTGATAACCCCACAGCTCCTACAATCATATTCATACTATTAAGGACGATATCCCCACTGTGAGCTAATTTATACTGTGTAAAATCTTCTTTAAATCTATCTAAATTGGTCGTTTTTTCCGAATAAAGAGTAACTCCTTTATCTATTGACAATGATAAACGTTCTTTACTCCTTACGGGAATATTGACTTCGTTTCTTTGGTTAAAAATGAATTTGATTGGTTGAATTTGCCAATTGGTTGGAATCTTCTCAACCCAATCGATTCCAGAAGGCTTTAACGAGATGTCTGGATTAAGTCCGCGAGTAACAGCATGGTCTATGATGATTTGCTTGCGTTCATTGAGCAAATCAATCATACGTTGCTGCTGGGCAATAGCCTCGTCAATCTTTGCCGTCTTTTCTTGAATATGTTTAACAATTAAACATTGCTCTTCAAATGGTGGAACTATTGCAAAGACACTTCCGAATTGTGGGGTATAAAGGCGGTTAAAACCTTCTCCAACGCCCTTAGATTCAGAACGCCACTGCTCTATATATAAATTGGTACGAAATAAATGAGCAAAGAAAGGAACATTAACTCTGTCTGATACAGGATTGAATACGCTATAATCTGGAGAGACACAACCCTCTTTATCAGCATAGGCGAACATTCCATTCCATGCCTGAAGCCGGTTTTCCAGAAGTTGACCTACGTGAAGGACTTTATAATTGCTTATATTCTCTGAAGGAGCTTCTTTGTCTGAAAGTTCTGATTGATAGATTATACCTTTTGTTTTACTGAAGGATAAGAGCTGGTATGTTTCAGAAATATTTCGTTCCTCGGCTTCATTAAATAAATATTTTATACGCTTAATCTCCCAATGGCTGGGAATTTCTCCGAGCCATTGTATGCCGCTATCCTTATATGAATCGTATCGTTTCATAGTCAATCAGCGGTTGAGTGGTTGAAAAGAGACCGAATGAAACCCTGACTCTTGGCATCGAGCGCAAGAATGTCAGCCTCGTTTTCAGCGAGTGTGCGCAGCTGCTTGGGCTGGTAGAAATATTTGTTGAATGATATTTCACAGCCTATCTTTGTAGCCGGGAGATTGATCCAAGCATCGGCAACGTACGGACGTACTTCGCGAAGGAAATACTCGTAGATGTCCTCTTTGACGGGAATCTTCTCCGTGTCGCGAAGTTCACTATCGCTCTCATAGACGATATATTCGTTTTTCTTTGACGGATAGAACCCATACTCATGGAGCTGTTCCACATCTATACCAAACGTATTGACCAACTCTGTTATCTCCTTTGCCGAAGACTTGACGGTCTTGGCGATAACAGGTTCGGCTTTCGGATCTGTTACAGCCATCTGTCTGCAAATCTTCTTATCAAGTTCAGACTTGGAAAGTTTAAGACCGAGCTTCTTGGCGGCCTCGGTGACGCGAATTATGAACTCGTTATAATCCATGAATATACCGTTGCCGACTTCAGCGGCAAGCTGCTCGGCATTCTTTTTAAGTTCCCGGCGTGAGTTCCATCCTTCGGGGTCGATGAGCTTGCGCAACTGCTTATCGGTTAGCTTGATGTCATCGTTTTGCAATGATTCGCGAATGGCAGTTGACTCTGCGGCAAGTCCGGAGAAAACCTTTTCTCCGTATTTCTCATAGAGCCAGCGGGAAAGTTCTGCCATGCCTGAATCGAAAATCATATTCTCAATGGCTTCGGCATTAAACTGGGCGCGTAGACGTAACGGACGTTCAATGGTCACCGCATGGTAGCGGAAATCGTCAGAATCAAAGATTTTTGAGCGAATCGGGCGTTCTTCTGTAGCCTCACACTCGCTGAAATCTGCATAGACATCATAGATTGCCTGACGGAACGGCTCAATGGTGCAGTTGCGGTTACCCTGATTCTTGCGCAGTTTTTCAAATGCTTGCGAGGCATCAATCAGTTGTATTTTGCCTTGACGAACTTCGGGCTTTTTGTTGCTGAAAATCCAAACGTAGGTTGATATACCTGTGTTATAGAATATGTTATTGGGCAATTGTATGATTGCCTCGACATAATCATTCTCTGTAAGGAAACGCCGGATGTTGCTCTCGCCCGAACCGGCATCGCCCGTAAAGAGCGACGAACCGTTATGGATTGACGCTATGCGAGATCCCTGGGGCTGAAGTGTCAAGGGCTTCATGCGGTCAACCATCTCGAGGATGAACAGCAACTGACCGTCAGATGAACGAGGTGTCGAGGCGACCTGCTCCTCCACGCCAGCGAAGTTGGTAAGCGGCAGCAGGTAGCGGTCATCCTGAAGCTCCTTCTCAAAATAAACGGCTTTCTGCTCCTCCTTCCACGACTTGCCGTAAGGCGGATTGGTAATCATGTAACCAAATGATTCGTTGAGGTCGCGAAAATGATGCTCTGAGATTGTGTTGCCGTTGTAAATTCCCTTAGGGTCAAAACCTTTGATAATCATGTCTGACTTGCAGATGGCATAAGTCTCCGCATTTATCTCAGTTCCGGCAATGAAGATATGTTCCTTGGGAACATTATGCTTGGTAAGGTAATCGATAGATTCCGTAAGCATACCCCCCGAACCGCAAGCCGGGTCGTAGAGCTGCACCAAAGGAGGCAGATTGTCAATCACCGGCTCGAAGACTATCTTACAGAGCAGCGAGATAACGTCGCGTGGAGTGAAGTGCTCACCGGCTTCCTCGTTGTTTTCTTCGTTGAAACGGCGAAGCAGTTCCTCGAAGATGGTGCCCATGTCGATGTTGCTCACCGCCGGAAGCGGCAAGCCGTTAGGATCTTTGACTGTTCGGTCGGTAAGGTTGATGTATGGGTCTGTGATTTTTTCAATTATAGCGAAGAGGCGCCCACGGTCAGCCAATTTCTGCGCTTTGCTGTAAAACTCAAATTTCTGAAGCACATCCTGGATGTTTGTGCTGTAACCGCTGAGATATTCGTTAAAGTTGGCTAACAGTATCTTTTCATCTCCGGTAGCCTGATTTTTAAGGCGGTTAAGTGTCCAGCGACTTGCGTTGTAGTAAGAAAGTCCTGTTATATCGGCTATCGCTGCTTCATCAATATCCTTGAACCCCATTTCTTTCTGCTCCTTCAGTTCAGCCTCAACAGCTTCTTTTGTAGGTTCAAGAAGTGCATCGAGGCGGCGAAGCACCACCATGTGAAGAATTACATCACGGTATTGACCGCGAACAAACACATCGCGCAACACATCGTCGGCAATGTTCCATATAAGTGATACAGTCTGGCTGTGAACGTTATTCATGGGTGGTTTCAATCAGGTCTTTTACATCAACATTTAATATTTTGGCAATCTCAAACAGTTGTGGTAGTGATGGTTGAATCTTATTTGTGGTCCATCGGGAGATGGTGAAATCAGACTTGCCAAGTTGCTCCGCAAGCCATCGGTTACTTAATTCTTTCTCTGCGAGTACCACTCTTATGCGGTTCATCTTATTTTCGTTTGCCATAAATAAGCTTCTGATTTATTCTATTTGTACAAAGTTAGTCATAATATGTCAAACTTGCCAACTTTTAACGCGATTTTTTTGCTTAAAATCTTAGGCAATACAGTGAAGAAAAATAGAACTCACCATTTAAATGTGACCAAAGTCGTATTTCCTCTTTAATAATCCTGGCGGTCTTGCGATGCCTGTCTGAAGGGTGGCCGTCGATTTTTGAGTCGGCGAAGTTAAGGCCGCGCGTGGATATGCCAAGGCCCAACGGCGCGTGACATTGTGCTTCGCTCCGTTGCAGCTTATGTCAGCCTTGTCTAAATCCCCTATGTTCACGTCCTTTGAGATTTGCCGAAAAAATTGATTCGGCAACCCTCCCGAAAGGGATCTAAAAGATAGGGAAAGAAAATTATTACTGTCCGCTAAAACATAAAGCAGAGAGTCCAACTTCTTGAAGGGGAGAAGTTGGGCTTACTTTTAGTGTATGACAAGCCCTCTCAGATA
>QWCV01000246.1_pt1 | contig 69900 bp, 66 predicted proteins | sample 1972621 | NCBI WGS metagenome assembly QWCV01 (sample SAMN09866699, study PRJNA288562) | Human gut metagenome isolate pre2_stool, whole genome shotgun sequencing... | isolation source: gut | host: Homo sapiens | place: USA: California | reverse complement strand
AAGTCTTGTCTTGTCAACGTTTATACCTGCGTCTTCGGCTATCTTCATATCGGCTCCAACGGCTCTCATGTCTTGGCCTAATTTTGTTTTTCTAAACCAAACTATGAAAAGACAAGCTAGTATGATAACTATGAATGTTGCTATTGGTAATTGAATACCTAGAACTGATATGTCTTGACCTATGATTCTATCTAATAATTTATCAAGTCCTTTTTGACTTTGTAGGTCGATTGCGTTTCTAACGCCGTAACCACGTGATAAAATTAAGCTCTTGTTAGCGAATGGAATTACTCCACCAAAAATATATAATACAAAGAATTGATAAACACCTGTCATGAAGTAACCAAGTATCATGGATGTGATCATTTCTCTTGATTTTGCTTTGTTTAATACGCCACCTGCGAATAAACCAAGTATAATTGAGATAGGGATGGATACAAGTGAAGCAATTATAATTGCTGGTAGGCCTGTAATACCCCAGTTTTCAACGAATATAAGTGCAATTTGTCCTGCCATGGCTCCTAGTACCATACCAAAGTTTATGCCTAGACCGGCAACTATAGGTATTAGTAGTGAAAGTACCAAAAATGCGTTTCTTGCAAATCTTATAACTACTTGTGAAACCAAAAATTGTGGTGTGAATCTACTAAAAACTATACCTATCGCGCATATGATGATAAACATCACAGGAACGGTGTATTCATTTACTGTAAAGAATTTATTACGCTTTTTCATTATTTTCCACCCTCCTTACGTGTTAAGGCAAATAGTATAAGTCCGTTTGATATTATAAGTCTTAAAACTTCTGATATATCTACCTTTATTGCTGTGTTAATAACTGTTGGTGTCATTGTTAATATACCTTGGAAAAGTAGTGTACCTATTAAAACGTTCTTTATATTAGCTTTTTTAATGGATGCACCGCCAAGTAGTATGGCTGCAACGCTTGGGAAAGCGAAGAATTGTGGTGCGTTATACATTTGAACGAAGCCGTAACTTTGTTCATAGATAACCATACCGGCTGCGCCTATAGCACATGAAAGGATTACTGCTAGCATCCTTGTCTTGTTGATGTGTGCACCTGCTGCTCTTGCGTAATTTTCGTTTGAGCCAACAGCTGTCATTGTAGTACCTTTTTTAGATTTAAAGAAAAGATAAACTAAATATGCAAATATCGCAAAAACTATAAACATACCTACTGGTATAAGTAATTTGTCTCCTAATTCACTTGCTGTATCAAGCTCTATACCAAGTATACGAGAGAAGGCTTTCTCCCAATATGCCTTTAAAGATATAGTTGTTCTTAAACCTTCACCATTGAAACCCATAACTGATTCTGGATTTCTAAATGGAAGTACTACCCAAAATATATTCATTAGTGCGATGAATGAGAAACCAACGTATGTTGCGATAATCATTTCGTCGCCTTTTACTCTATTTAAGATTAGGCCATAAACCCAGCCAAAGATTGCTCCGAAAAGCATTCCTAGGCCAAGTGCGAATGTTACGCCGCCTATACCTGTTAATCTTAATTCAAGTGATAAAACTGCTCCTAGCATACCACCTATAAGTCCAACTGGCAAACCGAAGTTAAGTCCGCAGCCCGCTTGTATCATAGGTATCATTGATAATACTAGTATTGCGTTCATACCGAAACGTGTTAGAACGTCTATGAATGATCTTTTTAAGTCAACGCCTATAAAGGATCCAACTATGAAAAGTCCTACTATGAAAAAGAAAATAATTATTCTAGGAAGTCCGACTCTTTTAACAAAACTTTCTTCTCTCATATTCTACACCTCCTCCGGTTTTGTTCCGGCCATCATTAGTCCAAAGTACTCTACCGGATCTGTAGGCAATAGCTCTCCAAAAACTTTTCCTTCGAATATAACAAGTATTCTGTCAGCTATGCTTCTTAACTCTTCAAGTTCACTTGATATGATGACTATGGATGTTTCATGCTCTCTGTTATACTTTCTAAGTGCTTCAAGTACAAGTGATTTCGCACCGATATCTATACCACGAGTTGGTTCTGATACAAATAAGAATTTTGGCTCAAGTGCAAATGCCTTTGCCAAACATACCTTTTGTTGGTTACCACCTGATAAGTTCTTTGCTTTTTCACTTGGACCTTGAGTCCTTATTTCAAGCTCGTCAATGTATTTAAGAGCGGCTTCTTTCATCGCCTTATCATCTCTAAACTTAAATGGTCCGACCTTCTTTGTGAATCTATCGTTAACCATCATAGCATCGAAGGCTATGTTCCAGTCAATTCCTTCATCAAGAAGAAGTCCAACACCACGACGATCCTCTGATACAAAGGCTAAATTTTTCTTTAAAACTTCCTTTGTATGGTTTATATCTAGCATCTCGCCTTCATAGGTAACGCTGCCTCCTGATGGGTATAGACCCATGATTCCGTTTGGAATACCAAGTTTACCTTGACCAGCTAGACCACATACGCCAAGTATTTCGCCTTTTTTAACCTCGAAGGAAACATCACGAACCGACTCACCTGGCATATCTACATAAAGGTGTTCAACCTTCATTATAGTCTCATCGCCAACTTCTCTTAGCTCTTTAGTTTGTTCCTTCTTTGACATATCACGGCCAACCATCCAGCTTGCTATCTCCATGATATTAAGGTCTTTATTTTCAGTATCTTTTATAATTTCTCCGTCACGAAGAACTATGACTTGATCACAAACGTCGATTATTTCACGAAGTCTGTGTGAGATGAAGATGATGGCTATACCTTTTTTCGCAAGTCTCTTCATCGCATCGATAAGTATATCGGCTTCCGACTCAGTTAGTACCGCAGTCGGCTCGTCCATGATAATAATTTTTACTTTTTCTTTAGAAAGCTCTCTAGCTATCTCCAAAAATTGCTTGTGACCAACTGGCATATCTTTTGCTAGCGTCTTTGTGTTTATGTCAACACCAAGCTTTTCTATAGCTTCTTTAGCCTTTTCTTCCATCGTAGATCTCTCTAATGTTTCCAATTGTTTGCCAAATACAGCAGAGATTGGATTCTTTTTAGTGATTTCACGATTTAACAATATATTTTCTGTTGCAGTAAACTCTGGAATTAATGAAAACTCTTGATGCACCATACCGATACCGGCATTTAATGCGTCTATAGGGTTTTTAAAATTAACTTTTTCGCCATCGATAAGAACATCTCCTTCATAGCCACCAGTCTCTTTAATGAAACTCATACCAAAGAGTATGTTCATCATGGTCGATTTACCAGCACCATTTTCTCCTACAAGTCCTAGGATCTCTCCTTCTTTAAGTTTGAATGAAACATCCTTTAAAACGTGATTACCGGAGAAGCTTTTTCCTACATTTCTAAACTCTAATATTTCGCCCATAAAAAACCTCGCCTTCCAATAATGTTAAACGGAGCAGCAATGAAGCCGCTCCGTCCATTAATCAAATATGTCTATTTCTTAGATTGATAATCTTCTAGCATCTTATAGATATCAGGAACTTCTTCATCAGTCATCTTTAAGAAACCTTTACCAAATACGTAAGTGTCTTGTAGTACTAGTAAGTGATTCTTTCTTTCTTCCATGCTTGTTCTGTCTTTATAAACAGTTGCCTTCCAAGCAGCACCTGGAGTCATGTCAGATAATACAGCTGCAACGTCGTCAGTGTTCATCATGTCTTTTCCAGATTCAACCATTCTCTTACCAAGTTCGATTAGAGCTTGAGTAGTTGAGAAACCGTATGAATAAGTCCAAGTACCCATTCTACCAGGGTTCTTCTTAGATAATACTTCTTCTTCTTTTTCTACAATCTTAGGGAAATCTCCGGCAGCGTCTTTAAGGTCAAGTCCTAGAGCTCCTGGATATCCAAGTATTGGAGATGGTAAGTCTTGTTCTACGAATAATGCGCCTAATTCAGAGATTTTTAAAAGCATTGGTTCAGTATGAGCATCGTTTGTTGCAAAGAATGCAGTATCTTTACCATATTTTTGTACCCAAGCTGGCATTTGTTCCAAAATAAAGTTTTGTGCGCCTGGGATACCGATATCACTTGTTGGGTCTGGTGCAGTTTCCATAGCAAATTCCATACCGATCTTATCACAAGTTGCTTCCATTATATCTTTTCTTAAAGACAATAGTTCGATTGACATATGTCTTGGGAAAGAAACGTGAACGAATTTCTTAGCGCCCATCTTTTGAGCTGCTAGTGGGATTAAATATCCACGAGTAACGTTATCTGGGTCGATAACTAGGTCAGCTGCGCTTTCGATAAGGTTAGGGTCTTCTTGAGAGTTAGATACGAAGCAGTAGATGTCAGGACGTCTTTCCTTAACTTGCTTAAATGCTGCTGCAGTTCCAGGAACACCTTGGTTAACAACGATAACTTTTAGTTTAGGGTCGTCAGCAAGAGAAACTATTTGTTGGATAGTTGTTTCTTGTTCAGCAGAGAAGTTATCAGGATAGTTCTTATGAACTATAAGTCCACCTTCCTTAGCGTCTCCGTACTTTTTGATCATAGCTTCACAACCACGTTGTTCGTCTTCAGATTGTGATACAGTACCAGTTACAACACCGATGTGGAAATCACTAGCTTCAGTAGCTTCTCCGTCTTTAGCTTCGCCGTCTTTAGCTTCGCCATCAGTAGCTTCAGTAGCTTTTTCGCCTTCAGTCTTGTTAGCGTCAGTAGCAGGTGCATCGTTTTTGTTACATGCTACTAGAGAAAACATCATAATTAGCGCGATTAACATCGCAAGTACTCTTTTCATCATAAAACCTCCTCGTACTTTAATGTCCTCTTAGCTTAAGATAATTTCAAAGGATCTTAAGTTATAATTCAAAGAGCCCTAATCTCGTGAGATAACTCCCTTAGCTTGAATAGCCTAGCGGTGTTTCTTGTAGTCACGATAGCTATGTTACACTTTATCAAGTGGAAGCTCTTTTATATATTATAGCACCTTATGTTATAAAATACAAGTCTTTTTGAAATTTTTATATAAAAATTTGCAATTTTATTTAAAATATACTTCGAACTAATGGTATCAATCATGTATATGCAATATACAATTACTTTACTTGCAATAAATTCACTATATTATGAAGTAAAAGTGCTAAGTAGATAAAATATTTTTGCAAAAGAAAAAGTCTTATGGACTTGCCACAAGACTTTTGCCTACATTTTATAAGAACTAATTTAATTTATTCACTATACAGTAATTTCGCGAATAAATTTTACAGTAATTTTGCAGAGCAAATGAGATGATTGGGCGACGTGGACCGACGAGGCAAGCGGAATGTACAAACGTACCTGAGCATTGCCAAGGAAGGAACAAGCCCAAGGGCTCATTTGAATGCGAAAGTACGGAAAATTAATCTAATTCGTCATACATCGCCAACGCCTTAGCTCCATACGCAGTTCCCGGACCGCCATTCATCAAGATACAAGTTTTGATGACGTCGATAAGTTGTTCTCTAGTGCCGCCTGCTTTTTTGAAGCTTGTGATGTGAGCTAGCATACATGGAATGCACTTGATTGTGATTGAGATGCCTAGAGCAACCATTTCTTTTTCAATGAAACTTGCTGCGCTTTCTTTTGAGTAAACAGCGTGTAAATCACCAAAGGCTTTCATGATTTCTGGCGCTGAATTGACTAGCTCTTTGTTCATAGCACCATTTAATTCTCTTTCTTTGTTAAAATCCATAAAATTACCTCCATTTATATATTTTTATTCTCTTTAATTATATATTACCCATTAGCAAATGGCTTTGATATTGAATATATTTATAGTTTTGCCGTGTATTATAAGATAAAAAAATAGTAGGGAGCATCTGCCCCTACTATTTTGATTTCTATAGTTCATATATAAATTCTATACCTATCTTAAATCCTTTTTTCACTCCGCTATAAACCATATCCATCTCCAACGCTTCTCTCATAAATTTATCAGCTTCTTCTTTTGTGATATCATCTATATAATAATACACTTTGATTTTAATCTCGTCTATGCGCGGCGCTTCATCAACGCCGACTACTTTTAGCGTGCGAAGTGGGTTTGTCGTCTTTACTTCTGCCTTTGCTTCTATCTCATCTAGTGAAAGCTTCTTGATTTTAGCTTCTCTAATGATTGTGAGCATCATCGACTCCAAAATTCCTGCCAAAAATATCTCCACGGACGATAATTCTTTTTTCTCGTTATCGTATGGCAGCTCTTGGTCTGTAGATATAAAGGCCATGTCGCCGTAGCTGTTAACGGTTTTGATGTTGTTCGATGTCGCTCTCATCGTAAAATCAAAGCGGCCCATCTCTTCCGTACTATTGAAATTACCGTAGCTACTCATATTTTTCCTTCAATTCTTTAACTGCTGTCTCAAGCTCTGCTAATTTTTTGTCAATTATTTCAAGTGTTGAAACAGGTCTATTAGCAAAAGTAGCGAAACCGCAGTCTGGGTTTAAGAATAATCTTTCTTTGTCGATGTAGCCAAGTGCTTCTTCGGCTCTCTTGACCATATCTACATGCGATTCAATCTCATCTGTTCTTGGATTGATAACGCCAAGACCTAGAATGTAATTTTCTCTAATTTTGTCTGACGCAAATAAACTTTTTAGTTCGCCCGCTCTCTTTGTTGAAAATTCAAGGAATAACGCGTCTGTATCTATATCTTCAAATAATTTGATTAGCGGTGTATATGGTCCTTCTAGCAAAATGCTTTCATCTTTGGACCAGTTGCCACGGCACACGTGAAGCGCGCGTATCGACTTAGTCCTATCGATATGGCTCATGCATGACTTAATTAAGTGAGTTGCAAATTTTAGCTCCTCTGTCGGATCCTTCTTTTCAGAAAGTGCTGCGCACATGAAGGTACGTGGCTTTCCTTCTGTAAATACGACTTCGGTTAAAACTGGTTCGTCAAACTGAATTATGTCAACGCCAATCTTTTGAAGCTCTTCTATCTCTTCCTTATAAATCTTGATAACATCTTCGCCAAGCTCTTCCTTTGAGCCATAAGCCTTGCTAGATAAGTTATATAGCCACATTGAACGAGTTACTAGATAAGGTCCTGGCAAAGTAATTTTGACCTTGTGATCGGTTCTTGCCTTTAGTCTCTTTAGCTCGTCGCAAACGATATTGGTCTTACGAGAGACTTTTCCTGTACATATAGCGTTCTTTATGCTTATGGCTGGAACGTCAAGTATAGAAAGTATTTGCTCAAAGGCTTTTTTATCATCGATGTACTCAAGCATCTCAGACATGGACATCATTTTAACACCATTTAACTTTGTCGATATAAATGAAACGTAGTTATCTCTTGATAATTCGCCTGATGTGACGTAGCTGATGCCGTGTTTTTCTTGCATGCGAACAACAGCTTCTTCCTCAGCATCTATTAACTTAATAAAATCCTCTTCACTTAGAGAACCCTTAGATCTCTTTCTAAGGGCCCTTAATATATCTTCATTTCTTGGCATGCTTCCTATAAGTGAAGTGGAGAATGCCCTAGTCACGGTACTTGCCGAAGAAGTCTAAATACTTATCGGCATTAGTTATTTGCTCAAAGCCAGTAGTTCTGCCTTCAACCCATTCAGTAAGGCCTTCAAGGTCCATGATCTTCTTGTGTTCTGGATCATTATAGTCCATTTGAAGAAGAATTTTAGCCCATGCTTTAAAGTCTTCTGATGGGAAGCCTACGCGAGCTGAGAATATACAGTGATCAAAGTGAGGTGTTTCGCCTAAAACTTCTAATTGATTGGCATCGATAGTGCCGTCCTTTGACCAAGCGTTGAAGTTTAGATCGATAGTAAAGGCACAGTCAACACCTTCTGCTTCAAGTGCTTTCACAGCGTCAAGTTCGCCGCCAACGTGGTCACCGTTAAGACCAACGCCCTTGTCAAAACGAACTTCTTCATAATCTTTGCCATATTCTAAGCCTTTAGTTTTTAAATAATAGATAGGTATAAGTCTTGCTTGAGGGCTGTCAAATGCGCCGAAGCCTATTTTTTTGCCCTTAAGATCTTCAAAAGACTTAATGCCTGAGTCTTTTTTAACTAGGCAGATAGTCTTTCTGTCTCTATCTGTATCTCTCATAGGACCATTTTCACTTTTTCCGTGAGTCCTGATTTGAGTTTGTAACCAAGCTAATGGTGAGTTCCAAGAGATATCAATATCGCCGTTAACAACAGCATCTACTTGTAAATCATAGTCTTTGAAGTAAACGCCTTCAACTTCCATGCCTCTTTCTTCAAAAAATTTGTGGATCATGTCCCAAATGATACTAACCTTTGGATCATAAAGAACTGCTCCAACTTTAATTTTATCTGTCATCTTTCCTCCTATGGTATTGGTTGATCTGTGATCAATTTACCAAGCCAAATTGTAAGCACGTCTACTGATGGTGCCATAATTTGACTTGCATATGCGTCTCTCATATATTTTTCTATAGGGTTTTGTTTGTTATAGCCCTTACCGCCAGCAACTCTCATTGCATCGATAGATGTCTCGATAGCTGCTTCACTTGCATTAACTCTAGCTGCGATGATGTCAACAACTGCATCAGCGTCGCCTCTTTCAGCCTTTTCAGCTGCAAGCTTTGTAAATGCTTCTGCTGCGTGAGTTCTGTTGTAAATCTTAGCTAAGTGTATTTGAACTGTTTCAATATTTGCAAGAGATTGACCTGTAGGGTATTTTCTCTTCATAGCATGTTCGTTAGCTGCTGTAGAGATGGCTTTGCCTAAACCTGAGTAAACACTTGCTAGACCTAAGATGAAGTATGGTGCAACAACTGAGAATACTTGTGCTTGACCGCTACCCCATTCGCCAATTCTGTACATATTTTCAAGTTCAACGTCCTTAAGAAGCATTGGACAAGATGCGTTGCTTCTCATACCCATACCGTTCCAAGCTTTCATTTCAAAATGAACGCCTTTTTTATCTATAGGAACTACCCAGTTATCAATTTCTCCTTCTTTTTTAGAAGGCACTAATACTAAGTAGTAGCTAGCGTATTCAGCTGAAGTAACCATTGACTTAGATCCGTTTAATACACAAGAGTTTTCTTTGTGTTCAATACCCATCTCTGGCATGTAGAAGTGAGTTCCTGTGCCAAATTCGCTGTATGCAAGTGCACATAGTTTTTTATCTTCAAGAATTTCTTTAACAATCTTGTTTTTAAGCTCATCATTGCCATTAGCTAAGATACACATAAGTGCTACGTTATGCATCATGTAGCATAAACCAACAGATGCGCAGCTTTCAGCTAATGCCATACAGATTTGTGAGTGGTCCTTTATAGTACCGCCTTCACCGCCCATTTCCTTAGGTATCATTATCTTAAAGAAACCTTCTTCTCCTAGTTTATCAAAAATTTCCTTTGGAAATTTTGCTTCTTCGTCTAATTGTTTTGCAACGGGATCAATGTATTTCTTTGCAAATTCCCTTGCTCTTTCAAATGAATTCATAATAAACCCTCCCTTTCGTGTTTATGTCGATATCACTATCGTCTTAAGTATAGCACAAGATTGAGTTCATTACAAATTAGATTTTTCAATAGTTTCGGCCGTTTGTATAAGATTTTTTTATATATATTTTTCTCTGATATTTTAAAATTATATAAGCTGTATAAAAAGAGCTAGACCGATGGTCTAACCCTAAAAATATTTAAGTTCTTGGATTAAATATCATTGCCAAAACTGTTACATTTACAAATATCATTAGCATGGTCAATGGTAAATACACAAGTAACTTTATTTTGCTTGTCTTGTCATTTTGATCAAATTTTTTATTTGCCCACACAATAAATTCAGTAAGGCCCAATATGCTAAACAATATTAATGGTATGATAAACATAAGATTACTATCTGAGCCAAATTTAAATGTGAAAAGACTTATGAAGTATAAAATTTCTAGTATTATAGTCATTTTGCCACCTATTTAAAATAACTTACTACGCCCGCTTCACTAATATCTTTCATGCCGATAGCTTTGTAAAACGCATTTGCTACTTCATCTTCGACATCGGTATTAACTTGTATCCAGCGAACGCCCTTGTACTTTTCAAAAACTTCATTCATAAGTTTTTTCGCTAGACCCTTGCGTCTATAATCTTTTTTAACGATTAGGTCTTGCACTAAAACCACGTGTTCAGCGTCTCCTACGCATCTTACAAAGCCTAGAAGCTCGCCTCCATCCATATACGCAAGCGTTAGCAAAGAATTTTTTATCGCATTTTTAAGTTTTTCGTCATCACCTAAATAAGCGCTCCAGCCAGATTCTTCGTAAAGAGCCTTTATTTGTGATAAATAGCTTTCATCTATTTCTATTAGCTTCACTATTCTATCTCCCAAACTACTGTTACTGAGTCATTGACATCGATATCATCAGCATCTATGTCTATATCGAATGAATTAGATATCTGCGCACTTTTACACTCGCAGGCCTCAAAACTTATTGGGTGCGAATATATCTCAATTTCGCCCCAAGAGTAGTTAATGTCCACAATCCCCTTAAGCTTAACGCCTGCCGCCTCACTAAGGACTTCAGCCTTCATCTTCGCGTCTTTAACAGCTTCTCTAAGTAAATCATTCTTAGCCTTCTCAATGTCCTTAACAGTGTAGCTTATATCGAATTCCACATCAAGAGGCGATGTGCTCACCTCATACAAAAGCCTACCTAGGACTTTATTGTCATTATCAATCTTGATATGTGAGCTATGAGTGTACTCGTAGCCGATAAACTTTTGATGCATATGGTCTTTATCGTCGTACCAAGTATCATACTTTGGCTTTACGTCAAGATTTCTAGTCTTAAGAAGCTCGCTATCGATGCCAGCCTTTGCTATGACAGCCTTTAAGTCCTTAGTCGCCTTGCTTGCCATGGCAATGGTCTCTGCATAATCAGTGTAGACCGCACTTGATCTAAATTTTACGACAATGGTGTCCGGATGTAGTGATAATCTTCCTTTTCCTGTTACTATGATTTGTCCCATATATTTTCCCCTCCATTAATATATATACTAATTATATCACAAAATAATAGCGTCCACAATATTCATGTGAACGCTAAAATAAAAATATTTTTATTTAATGCAAATTTAAATTTCACGAATTAACGCTTACTCCAAATTTTGAAGAGCAAATGGATGGATAAGGCGAAGTGGAGAATTTGTCAAGCGAGCTCGTACTAACGCGTACGTGGAGCGAAGACAAATTCGAACAAGCCTTAGGCGACATTTGAATTCAAAATTAATTGATATTATCGTTTGCTTTTGGTTTCGCCACTATACTCACCACTATAAATACCACTGCAAAACCCACCATTATTAATACATTCGGAAGCATAGTGCTAAACTCTGGCTTCTCCATAAGCATGTCGTTACTCTGAATGTAGTAAAAACCTGGAAAGACTCTTCCTAATGTCAAGGCTGTATCACCAAGCAGCTCTTGCGGAGCAAAGGCACCGCACAAGAATGACGAGCCGAGTGAAACTACATTCATTACACCTGAGATGGCGTTTTCGTTCTTAATTAGATTTGCTATCATCACCGACATGGCTACTACTGTAATCGTAAATATAAATGAGTTAAGCATCATAAGGTTGATGTGCGTCTTAGTAAAGTCGTACTTATACATAAGCACGAAAAGTATCATATATAGTAGCCATAAGAATAGACCTGTAACGATGTGACCGAGCATCATTTGAAGATTAATCTTCGCTCTTGGCATAGGCGATACAAGATTTCTCATTAATATAGGCTTTTTCCTATAAACTTTGACTATGGTCGCTACAACCATGATTGCTTGCGCAAGTAAAACATAATTTAGGAAATTAAAGTAAATACGTGAATTATCTCTCTTAGTATCAACGCTGCCTTCTTTTATCTCAACATCAAATTTATTAGCCAAATCTTCTTTAGTATACTTAATGGCATCATCCTCACTAAAGCCTGACGCCTCGTATGCAGCTACTTGACTTAAGTAGATATTGACCTTCTCCTTAACGCTCATGCCGTACATCTCATCTGGTGCCGCCTTATATAAAACTTTCTTCGTTTGATCAAAGTCCTTAGGTATTTCAATTGCGCAGCTGATGTTGGCGTAGAAAAGCTTGTCTTCTACCAAAGACTCGTCCATGTCTATAGGTTTTGCGTTAGTATTTAAATAATCGCAAAGTGCTTTAGAAAGGCTTGTGTTAGCGTTATCTTTTAAATATATTCTTACATCAATACTTTTATAAGAGGCCTCTTTTGTACCCTTTGTGCTAAAACTCATTATGACAGCAAAAATAATCGTATAAAGAATTATGGCTGTCTTGTGAGCCCATACTATTTTGAAATAATTTTTAAAGACTTTCATACTCTTTACCTCTCATGAAAAATAGTGAAGCCACTACGAATAACAAAGTAATCAAAGCTAGATTAATCATATCCCAATTAAACCTTGCCATCGAATCGTAGTAGTATAACGAATAAACTGCATCAGTCACTATTGCAACTGGATTTAACTTGTTGATGATGGGTGCCTTCTCAGCGATAATTATCTTTAAGTCCGATACCATCATACCAGCTAAAAACGACATAAGCATAGTTATGGCGATGCCTAAACCAATCTTCGTGTCTAAACTTGCCTTATTTGAAACGCCAAGCAAGACACCAAAGGCAACACCACTTAGTGACGCTAGTGCGCTAAGCACAATAAGTGGAAGGGCTCTACCGCCAAAGTCAACGCCGAGACCATATTTTAAGTAAATAATAAATATAAATATTATAACGAAATTAATAATCCAGCTGACCAAAAGCGATGCCGATAGCATAGTGCTCTTCTTTGTTGGCGAAATTGCATTACGCTTTGCATTAGTCGATAGATTTGCTTCGTATTGATAAATGACAAACATACCCCACATGTAGCCATAGATTGCCGTCATACCAAGAAGCGTGTAGAAAAACGTGTTTGTCATATCCATATTTTTACGCGAAACATCTTTTATATGATCATCCACACCCACAATTTTACTTAAATCAGTAGTCGGATCCTTTTGCATTATCCTAGCTATCATAGAGAACTTTTGTGAGTAAACGTTCATGATCGTCTCAACCATGGTCTCAGATATGCCAGAACCCTTAGTGTAAATCTTGTCCATTGATTCGATGTAGGCCTTAGGAGCATCTTTTTCGTCCAAAACATTCTTGTCTTTCGCTTCAGTCACATGGAAATATTCCTCGTCCTCCATCTCCTTCATAAAACGTTTAAAATTCTCATCCTTCATAAGGTTTTCATTCACAGCCACGTCTATGGTCTTGAACTTATCCATCTCAGTTATATTGCCAAAGGCAAGCTTAAAGAATATGCCTAGAACTATAGGAAATATTAAAGCCCAAAATAACATTGCCCTCTGCCTTAAAAGGTATCTAAATGTATTTTTAAATGAGTGCAGCCACATACTAATCCCTCAAATCTTTGCCAGTTAATTCCAAGAAAACGTCATTAAGACTTGGCTTTTCAACATTTAGAGAGCTGTAGTGAATTTTATTCTCATCAAGAAGCTTGATTAAATTCATTAGGTAGCCATCACCATGAGAAAAGCTTAATTTAACAGAGCCGTCCTTATTCTCATAACTAAGTAAATTATCAAGAGCCTTAATCTTTGTAATAAGATCCTCATTAAGTTCCTTCGATGTAAAGCTAATTTTTTCATTCATAGTAATCATGTCCTTAAGCTCTTCAGAAGTGCCCTTTGCAATGACCTTGCCCTTATCAATTATGACTATATCATCACATAAAAAGTCAACCTCGTCCATATAGTGCGAAGTGTAAATGATAGTTGAGCCCTCATCGTTAAGCTTTTTGATCCCTTCCAAGATATTGTTTCTTGATTGAGGGTCGACAGCAACAGTCGGCTCGTCAAGAATGATAATCTCAGGTCTGTGAGCAATGCCACAAGCAATATTAAGCCTTCTTAGTAGACCGCCAGATAGCTTTTTAGGTTTAAATTTTACAAAATCATTAAGACTAACAAGGTCAATCGCTCTTTGTACAAGCGCCTTCCTCTCAGCCTTATCACTAATGTATAGACCGCAAAAGTAGTCGATGTTCTCGTAAACACTTAGCTCATCATAAACAGCAACGTCTTGAAAAACAACGCCTATCCTTCTTTTAATATCGTATGCATCAGCGCTCATCTCCTCGCCAAAAATCTTCACAGTGCCCGCATCCTTCTTAAGAAGAGACAAAATGCAGTTTATAGTCGTCGATTTACCACTACCATTCGGACCAAGCAGACCAAGTATCTCGCCCTTTTTTACGTCCAAATCCAAATTGTCCACAGCAGTGAGCTCCTTGTATTTTTTAACAAGACCCCTAACCTCTATAACAGTATCCATAATTACCTCCTATATTACCATTGATATAATTATATCACCAAAACCATTAAAATAGTATAAAAATTATGTAAAACGCATGTAAATATGTCTAAGACGAATAATATTATCATAAAGAGGCCCATATCACTTGACAATATCAGATATAAGTCATACAATATAGGCAAGATTGGGGGTAATAGTTTTGAAAAAGATATACCAAGGAAAAACAAAAGACGTTTACGAATTAAACGACAAAGAAGTTTTATTAAAATTTAAAGACGACGTAACAGGCAAAGACGGCGTATTCGACCCAGGTCAAAATCAAGTCGGCTTAACAATGGAAGGCGCAGGACACAGCGCATGCCTATTAACAAAATTCTTCTACGAAAAACTAAACGCAAAAGGACTAAACACACACTTCGTTTCAGCAGATCCAGAAAAAAACGAAGCAGTAGTTAGAAAAGCAAAAGTTTTTGGTAATGGCGTTGAAGTCATCGTGAGATACAGAGCAGTTGGCTCATTCATTAGACGCTACGGCCAATACGCAGAAAGCGGCATGAAACTGCCTTCATACGTTGAAATCACACTAAAAGACGACGACAGAAACGACCCACTAATTACAAAAGATGCACTAGAAATCTTAGGCATAATGACAGGAGCTGAATACGACGAGCTTGTAGGCCTTGCTAAAAAGATCGGCGAGTTCGTAAAAGAAGAGCTAGCAAAGAAAGAGCTTGAGCTTTACGACATAAAATTCGAGTTCGGTATGGTCGATGGTAAAGTCGCTCTAATAGATGAAATCTCAGGCGGCAATATGCGTGCATATAAAGGAGACGAGTACGTAGAACCACTTAAATTGGAAAAGATATTGCTAGAAGACGTTAAATAGATTGAATGGATTGAAGAGATAAGAAAAAGGCTATCGGGTGATAGCCTTTTTTTGATTTAATTAATTTTGATTAACCATAACTGATAAAATAAATTCAGACACGGTAATAGCCGCATTTAAACATAATTGAGCGTGATGTTTTGATATATTGATTCTCTCATCACCTAAACCATGAGCATCACTGCCTTTGTTTCTCATTTCAGCAACACTATCTACTATTGTGTTTAAACCAGAAAGCAATTTTTTTATGCGTTCATCAGCGTTTGGATCAATGTCCATATTATATAATTTTCTAACTTGTTTATATAGTTTAGTAATATCACCTTTATTTTCGTTTACATCTTCTTTCATCTTAATAGTATATATAAATACCTCTTCCATTAATGTTCTAGACTTTGTTATTGCACTATCGTATTCTCCATTCTTAATATCTCTTATTGCTCTAGAGGTAATATCACTAATAAACTCTCTATCAATCTGTTTTATATTTTCCTTAGGAATTAAAACCTCACCATCTATCGATTGGACCATATAATTACTACCAATTTTTACAAGTTCATTACCGCCAATATATAAAGTTCCATTAATCGATTCTATAGCTTTGTTAACTGTTGCTTCGTGAAGTTTCTTAATGTCTGATAAATGATTCATTTTAAAAACTTTAGCAAACGCTCCTTTACTAAAAATATAATTTAATAAATCTGAGCATTTATTTTCTTCTATGCAACACTTAATTAATTTATCAAAATACTTCCACCTAGATAAACACTTGCCATCAACCTCATAAGGCATTGAAAAGCCAAATTGTTTAGACAAATTACAAATCTCTTGACCTGTATAGCGAGGCATCTTTAAAACAGTTATAGTCCCATCTAAAAGAGTATAGTTACCTAACTCTGTATCTCCTATAAATATATCTATAATTTCTCTTTGAGTTAATAATTCAAATTTATTCTCTTCTATCTTAATCACCTATCCTAAAATTCATCTTCTAATCTATGCCAATGCTCACTGCTCATATCTTCTGTATAAACTGTGTTGTTGATAAACGGTCTTGAATCTCTATATCTTACAAACCCCCATTTTATTCTTCTTAATTCTTCTGCATAACGTTTAAATGCTTTGAATTTATTTTCTGATTGCTTATCGATATTTTGACTTTCACCTTGCTTTTCTCCGCCTTTTGTCTCAATTATCCAAACATCTCCGTTTTTCATTTTAAGAATATAATCTGGATAGAATAAATACTGCTTATCAATGCTATTTCCATACAATACAGATAGATATTTTTGACCTGTATCACCGTTTTTATAATACCAATCAACTTTATCGTTATTTTCTAAGTATCTTTCAAATTCTTGCTCTGGACCCGATCTCAAGCCAGATACTGTCATAGCAGTTGAATAATCTTTGTAGGCATTCTTCTCATAAACTTCTACATCTTTTTCATAAGGAGCGTATCTATAAAAATCTTCTATCGGTAATTTCCAAGTGCTAGTCTTAATATCAAGCATTTGCAAATAATTTTTGTCAGCGTTTGATGACAACTCCTGAAAATCATCACGAAGTTTATAAGCATTATTAATCATAAAAGCATACCACTCAGGATTAGATAATTTTAAAAGTTTTTTAGGCGATCTATAATTTTTATGAAATAAAAGCTTTAATATTGCCCCCATCGTATCTGAAGGAACGCCTGTAACCTTCTTAATCATATCTACTGCATGTAACATGTCAATTCCATTTCCATGTGTTGACACTTCATAAGCTATTTGTCTATGCTCGCCAAGTTTCATATTTTGAATATCTTTAAGCTGTTGGAATTTTCCAGACCTAAATGTACTGTAAACTGAAGTGCCAAATATATATCCCGAAGCCTCCATAGCTTTTTTATTTTCTTCTATCGCAGTTCCAAGCTTATATTTTTTAACAAAATAATCATATGCTAATTCTCTAACTAGCACTTCATCAATGGCATTGTAATCGTTATTTCTATATTGTTTTACAAGCTCAAAATTTTTGCACTTATCCTTTAAGAATAATCTCTTAACCTCATACGAGTTTCCGCCCTGAAGAACACTTTCCTTATACTTTTCATCAAATGTATATAAGTAACAGTAATCAAGTAGTTCATTGTCATAATGTTTAGCCTTAGGCATCCTTCTTATTCTGCCGAGTGTTTGTATCTCAAAATTTTCACTCATATTCTCACGAAGTTTAACTAGTATTTTTGCTCTAGGACAGTCCCAGCCTGTTGATATCGCTTGCTTCATGATAAGAAAAATCGGTTGAGCATTATTTTCTTCCAAATTAGTAACATTTGTTTTGCCTTCGCTTAACCATCTAGCAACCAATTTATTATCATAAGTATATCCTAAATCTGCTAGCATTTCTTCAACTTTATTAATTAAACTAGTTGACATGTCTGGGAATTGAATTATAACAAGTGGATTTATATCCTCATTGTTCTTTATATATTCATTTTTAATTTCTTTTCTCTTGTCATCAGCCTTTTGTAGAAGATATAAGGCTTCACTCTCAAGATCATCAACTTGATCGATGTCTATATCAGGATTAATGTATAAGGCCTTTGTAATTAAACCAGAATTAATAACTTCTTCCTCAGGTATTTCATAATACTCAGCTAGTGGATTCTTTTTAGTAGTAGCAGATACTCTAATCTCTCTTTCCGCAACAAATGCATTTAATACATCATCAGCTTTAGCCGTATTATTTAAGTGCTCTTCGTCGATAATAGTTATAAATGAATATTGCTCCCTATGAGCTTCAGCTATCCTTTCATATAGATTTTTCTTCTCGCTATCTTTTAGCGCATTATTTGTTTTATTTGTAATCATTTCCCAGTTAATAAAATATGTGTATCCTGGTTTAAAACCTTGTAAAAGAGCATCACTAATGTTTGCAGTCTTGGCGTTTGGCAAAATCGCTTCCATCTTTTCCTTAGATTGTTCCTCTAAATCTCCCTTGCCTGGTGTTAACCATATAAATATTTTATTAGTGTCTTTGTACAATAGATAATCTTCTATAAAAGATATAAGTATAACAGTTTTTCCCGATCCTGTGGGGCTCTTAACGATAATTCTTTGCTTAGAGCTTGGATCGTTAACTTTATCAAGCAAATAATTTTTAGCATCACTTTGAAAATCAAATAAATTTAATATCATATTTCATTCGCCTCTCTTAACTCATCCATAAAGTAATACTCTGGTATTTTTACCAAATTAATTTTCTTTTTTTCTATCAAGTTTTTTATTTCATTAGATAAAAGTATATATACTGGCATATATAGATATGCTTCATCTTTTATTGCCTCTATATTTTGTTTAAGGTTTTCATCACTTAGTATAATAACTCTATTTTCTCCGTCTATCTCACACATATTTTCAAGTTCTACCATCTCTTTTATATGGTCAAGTAGCCTGAATGATAGTATGTCCTCTTCTTCTGTAAATTTAGGTGTAAAATCTGTTTTAAAATACTTAAGATTATGAGGTAATTCTTCTTGAATGTTTTTAAGTCTTTTATAAGTTACTTCTTCACAAATTTTGTTTTCATTATTAGTACATAAAATATATTTTCTCTTTCCGCCATCTTCTTTGTTAAGTTGCATAACTGCATGTCCGGTAGTTCCAGAGCCAGCAAAAAAGTCAAGATATATAGTGTTTTCATCAAAGATTCCCAATATCCTTTTCATAAATGTTAATTGTTTCGGATTGTCAAAATCAATATTCATCTTTTTTAATAGGGTATAATCTGGTCTTTGATCATCACTCATTATAGACTTTGGCCTTTGTTTTTTATTTTCTAATAGATATCTTTTAAGTCTTGTTAAGCTACCGTCTGTATGAAAATGTATTCGATTATCATCTATAAGTTCTTGTAATTTTTCAGCATTATATCTAAATCCTCCAGGCGGTACTGGATCTTCCTTATTAGTAAGAGGATTAATTATAGGAGTTTTATTGCCATTTTTAACTCCACCAAGATCTGCTTTTTGATATAATCCTCTTTCATCGAAATACCAATAATTTGTAAAATCTATAAACCTTGGATATTTAGTTAGTTCTTTAAGCTCCTTTGTTATTTCTTCGTGTGACAATCCTAATTTTTGTAATTGCTTAACTTTTTGTATATACTCATCAACATTATTTTTATCAGTTTCCCATTTATTATCTTTGTGTTTAACAGCAAGTTTCTCGTAATCTTTTGAATACACTAAGCAATACTCATGGCTAACAGAAATATACAGGCTTTGATTTTTTGATGAATTTGTATTTCTTATTATATTTGCAATAAAATTTTTTTCACCAAATATATCGTCACACAATATTTTTAACTGTGCTTGTTCATTATCATCAATTGAAATAAATATTACACCTTCATCAGACATTAATTCTTTTGCAATTAATAACCTTTCGCTCATGAACGATATCCATTTTGAATGCCTATACATATCATCTTCACCAACTCTAGTATCGTTATAAACAAATTCTTTATTTTTAGTATTATAAGGCGGATCAATATAAATTACATCTATCTTTCCTTTATGAGTTTTTTCTAAAAGCTTTAGTGAGTGAAGATTATCTCCCTCTAAAAGAAAATTAAATCCTTCGTTTTCATCAGCAATTATCTTTCTCTCTTCTATTTCTGTAAAGACTGGTATATTATGAACAAGTTTTTTATCTACTTCTTCTTCGTGTTCTTCCCAAACTAATCCATATTTCTTTTCTGTTAATGCTGTCTCTATTTTTTCAAGCGCTATAATGCTCTCATCGTCTTTGTGTATTTCTTTAAGCTTGTTGATATATTCAAGCATTTCTTTTCTTTTTTCTTGAGATAAATTGCTCATAATACCACTCTCCCATCATTCTTACTATAATTATATCACATAATATTCTTTTTAACTTATAAAAATAGATGCCAAGTACTTTTATATCTTGACATCTATCATCATGTTTCTATTTACTATAATTTTATTCTTCGCTCACACCATTAAAATATTCATCTGTATATAATACTTCTACTTCTCCTGACCAATTAAGAATTGAACCAATAAAATCATTTACATCTAGTCCTGGCATTTCATATATTTCTTCATCTCCAAAAGTTCCACAGGCATCCTCTACAAATACTGTTTCATAACCTCTATCAGAAGACAATATACTAATAAATAAACAACAATATTCTGTGTTAAAACCACAGATATAAACCTTTGATACTTTGTTTTCACTTAATATTTCTTGAAGATTTGTATTATGAAATGTATTACATGATGATTTTGATATCACATAATCGGCAGCTTCTCTAAATTCATCTAACAATTCTACATCGCTGGATCCTTTATAAAACGGACTGTCGCTGTCGTCCGAGAAGTGTTGTGTTAAGAGTACGATATCGCCTTTGCTCTTAAAATCATTTATTAACAAGCTAATATTTTTTAAAGTGTTTGAAAAATCTTTTTTCTTTAAAATCCCCTTTTGTACATCTAATACAATTAATGCGTTCATAATTGATATGACCTCCTTTTATTATTTATATTATATAACGTTATACTCCTTATAACCTATAAAAAATGGATACCAGTTTTAAAATCAAATATTTTCATTTACTCTTCTATATTCATCGTATAAAACCTTTAAATTATAATCATTAAACTTCTCTATAGCTTTTTCCCAAAGAGGTGCCATCTCGCCAAATATGCTTATATAGTCATAATTTGCACTTATAATTTTTTGTGCCGCTTCATTTACCCGTTTTTCATTTTTATTTCTTTCTAAACCAAGGTATCACTCTATTGACACTTCTTTTATACGCTAGATATTCTTCGCCAAAATTTTGATAAAGCCACTTCTCTTCTGTATTTTTCATAAGTATTGTTAAAAATATCCATAAAACTATGGGTACTACAAAGAGTGCTGCATTTCTCTCGCCTATAATTACTCCTGTGGATATGGCTAGAAATGCTGAATAAACTGGGTTTCTGACTATGCCATAGACACCTGTTGTAATGAGTTTACCCTCTTTTGCATTTTTATTTATTTTTGAACCGATGACTGAGGCTAGCCATAGATATGTGCCTAGCGCTATAAAAATTATCTCAAGTGCAGTGAAGATCCATGTTTCGCCTGTGATTTTGCCATTGACAAGTGCGCCTCTTCTATTCAAAACGACTGAGATAACAGTGACTAAAACTGTTGTTATCACAAAAATCGGTCCAACGCCAAAAACTGGCATACTTTTTTCTGTATCTTTCATTTTAATCCTCCTTATTTTATGTATGCTAGTCTTTTAAATATATGTCCATCTCAATCCTAAGCCATTCATCAACGGTCTCTTTATCCTTAATCCTTGCGTAAAGCTCTTTGCCAGCGTCCATAAGCCTTGAGAATACTGCGTTATCGCCTCTTGGTACATAACCAATCTTTTCCTTTTGAAGTGTTTCTACGCGTATGGCCTTTTCATCATGAGGATTATCTTCTCTGAAAAATAATAATTTATCGTCAATATTTAAATGCTTTTCTATATCGAAAATATTGTCAACGTGCGTTGTTCCGGCGACATGCGTGGTAAATAGATAAATTTCGCGCTCGAATGGCTTTGGTACGACAAGACCACCTGTGCCATGCAAAACACCTAAAAGGCCGCCGCCATCATCTTTTTTAACTAAATCACTCATTTTTCTCCTCCAATAGTTTTGATATAGCTTCTTCTAAATCATTTATTGCATTTTCATAATCTTTTATCGATTCATTAAGCTCATCCTGTTTTTTCTTCATAAGAGCATCATCATCAAGATAAATCTTAAGTGTATATGGGAAGCGGCTCTTGATCTCATCCATGTTCTTTTTGATATTTTCTACAAGTTTTTCAAGACGAGCCTTTTCCTCAGCCATATCCAAAACGGTTTTTAGCTTAGTATCATCATCTTTTTTCTCTTCATCAGCACCAGAAACTATATAGATAAGCCTCATGCTGGCAACGTCACCCGCTTTATACGCTTCGACCGCCCTTACAAAAAGTTCTTTCTCAGCCTCAGTAACTTCTGGATTAAGGTCTGGATGGAGCTTTTTAACGACTTTTCTGTACATATCCTTAAGGTCTTCGCTCTCGACATCAGACAAAAATTCGCCCTCGCTTCTCTTGATTGACTCGTTCACTTCGTTTAGCTTTTCTTCAAGGTCTTCTTTATATTTTTCAAACTCTTTGTCAAGCATCTCATCTATCTCTATAAGGCTGACTTTTTCCTCTCTATAGACCTTCGCTTGAATGAGCTCCTTCTTCCTCTTGAGCCTTTGATACTTAAGGCTTAATTCATAAAGTTTGTACTCAAGGTAGCCAGCCTCAATCATGTACCTCATCTTTATGTTGGGGCAAGTCGTGTATATTAAATTGTCGCGCTCCTCAACAAGCCTTACAAGCTCCTCTCTAAGCGCCTTTATATCGTCCTTTAGTTCAATTTTGCCCTTGAACTCCATAATATCCGCCATAGTCCACCTCTTTAGTTAATTATATCACTAGAGATGACAATTTTCAAGGCAAAGAAAAGCTCTCTACTTAATGAGTAAAGAGCCGAATTTTTTATTCAATACTATTTAATCCATCATAAAGCTCGTTGAAGGACTTAATCCTCTTCATCCTTCCGTATGAAAGCTCTTTGTTCTCACCAAACTCGTACAGAAAGCACTTTGCGAGCTCTTCGACTGTCACCTCAAGCGCTGTGAAAAACTCTTGATAAGCAAAGTTTTGCGCCTTGCTTCCTTCGTCGAACATATTTATAATCATCGATTCACAAACTTGATCTAGTGGATACATCTTGATGTGCATTAGCTCATGAACTATGGTCTCTTCGATGTTTTCGTCCTTTGGATTTACTGCGTTTAGCATAAGCACCGCCTTTTTGTCTGTCGGGTCTATCTTGAAATCGCCCGTCTTTTTCCATTCAGGATCTTCGACAAACTCAAGCCTTATGTCCCACTCAGGCACTATGCGTAGCTTTTTTGTGTATTTATCAAATAATTCTTTTACTTTTTCTCTGTCCATAATTTACCTTCTTTTTTTATTCAATAACTATGCTAATGGTATAGCCGCCACTCTTAATCACTTCTGCTTTAATTAAACTGCCGTCGTCAATTACTATGACATCATTAACTTTCCTTACGCTAATGGTCCTCGCATCTTTATAAAAGCCTTTGCCGATGTATTTTAGATAAGCTTCAAGGGCTGTGAAACGCATAAGAAATTCTTCTTTATTATTATAAGCGCCCCCATCGAAGTTCAAAAATTTTGTTCTTTTAAACTTTTCTAAATCAATATCGCGGCCATTATCTTCTATATCTACTCCAATTGCTTCACTTGCCACTCCCACAACTGAAAATTCTGTGCTATGTGAGATGCTAAAGTCTTTGTCCCAGTCATTTATATATGGCTTGCCATATTTATTTTGCTGCCAAATAGGCTCCGCTTCACTATTCTCTAGCGAAAAAAGTATATTGATTAGGCCCCTCGTCTTTATAAAGCGGATTTTTTCTCTCTCGTCTTTGATCTTTTGTAAATTTTCTAAATTAGCTTGGCTTAAGTGCTTTTGAAAATCATCTATATTTACTAAATCCATTGGCAATTTAAAAATTACTGGCTCAGCTAAATTTAATTCGCTTAAATCTTTTGGCGAAGTGAGTTCCATTAGCCTAAAATTTTTACTCGTATTCACTAATATCTGTTTTTTCATCTATATTGATTCTCTTAAGCTTTTTAAGCGTTTCAGGCAGTCCCTTTACGATGTAATTTTTGCCCGGCTTAACGCCTAAAGTGACTTTGTAGCCGACTTCTTCAGCGATCAGCTCGCTTAGACCGTCGAAGTCGCCCTCTGGATAAGCAAATACAAGTGGTTCACCGTCCGCAAATTCTTTATAAAGTGCCTTGTACTTGGCAGTGTCCTCTTTAAAGGCTTTGACATAGGTCTCTTCGCTCTCGCCAGGAAGTCTCTTCGCAGTCCTTCTGAATGTGTATTTATCACTAGGATATGCCTGATGCATCCAGTATGTGTGTGAGCCAAACTCAATCACATCTGACATCTCTTTTGCCTCTTTCGCGCTAAAGTGCTCGTAGATATCTTTATCTGTATCTGGATATTTATTTAGCCCCATGGTCTTGCCAACTGGGAATATTGTCGCTTTCAAGCCATATTTTTTTAATAATGGATAGGCTTCGGTGTAGTTTGATCTATAGCCATCGTCAAAGGTGATAACGCAAAACTTTTCTGGTAGATCCGCATCGCCATTAACATAGTTATATAAATCTCTAAATGAGACTGTAGCAATATTATTTTCTTTTAAATATTTCAAAACGCTCTCAAACTTTTCTTTTGTGATGATGTAAGCGTTTTTCGGGTCCTTGTCAATGTGGTGCAGCTCGAAGATGTAAAACTCTCTTGCATCGGGCTTTGACTCTGTGTATTGAGGCGCCTCGGCCTTGTCAACGTAGCGGCCAAAGTCCTTGCGTCCAGCGTAAATGGTCTCGAGCATCATCTTGCCAAGGGCGTTTCTGAAGTGAGCTGGGTCGTAGAAAAATCTCGGATCGTTCTCGTACTCAGTTCCTGTGAAGTCCCAGAAGGGGCTGATCTCTGCAAGTCCCTTGTAGTAGCTCTCTACCTCTGCTTTGTCATAGCGAGCCGTCTCGTCCTTATACATTGGGCATAAAAGCATTGTAAGCTCTACTCCGGCATCGTCACAGGCTTTTTTCATGCGGCGAATTGCTTCAAGCGCATCATTTGCGTGAGCCATCTTAAGCTTTGTGTAGTCCTTATTAAAGCCTTTCTCTGCCTTGTAATCCTCTTCGCTACCGATGTACTCGATGTCCCTTTGACTCTTGTCATAAGAACCGTCAAGGCTGAAGACGTCGAAGCTCTCTTGAACGAGCGATCTCTTGCCCATTGTCCTAAATTTTTCAATCGCATTTCTCGGATTAGCAAAAAGATACTTCGCATAAAACAAAATTTTGCTCTCGCCAGAAACATCCGGATTCATGTAGTAGTTTAGTGAAGTCCTCTCTCCGTTGTATCTAAGAGCCGATGGTATTGAAAGTGGCAGTATTACTGACTCCACCTCATAATTTTTCAAAATATAATCTAAATTCTTCTCAACAACATAAAGGTCCGCACCATAAGAAAATAGATTAAAATACTTTTTGCCAGTATATTTCTCAAGCTCCTCTGTGGGAATGGATGAGGCGCCACTTGCGCCCAAAATGAAGTTCTTGTAATCTTTTCCCTTGATGTACTCAATCTTGGCCGTCCTTGGGTTTTGTGTAAAATCATAAGTATACCACTTAGTAAATCTATCGCCAAAGACATTAAATGGGTCAGCTAGCACATTTAAAATGGCTACGAGCAAAGCAAGGATTAAGATGCATACAAAAAATATTGTGATGAATTTTTTCTCTTTCATATAATCACCTAATAATTTCTATAGATAAAGTCTACTTTTGTAAAGCCACTCGCAAATACGCCAAAGTATGCGACAAAGGCCATAAATATAAGTAGTCCTGTGAATAAATAGATTGGCTTAATCTTAAGAACTTTTTCTTTCACATCAATTTCTTTTTCTTCAGCGAGTGAAACGATGAAGACTATGATAAGCGAGATAAATATAACGGCGTAATCAAGCCTGCTTAGACCAGTCGCTGCGTGTCTGAAACCTCTATCGACAAGGGTTTTCTTTATCATGTGAAGAGCTGTTCTAAGGCCAGCAGATCTCGTAAAATACCTGCCTACAAAGACTATCATAAGCGTTGAAAATATTTTCGTTATTCTATAAGTAAGTGATGTATCTTTTAAGCCGATTTTATTTCTGAAGGCTTTAAATCTATCTTCAAAAATAAGTCCCAAGCTGATTATGGTACCATTATATAGACCGAAGGCCAAAAAGTTTAGACCAGCGCCATGCCATATACCTATGATGAAGTAAACAACAAAGCTTGCTATGCTTAGTGTTAAGTACTTACCAAATTTGCGGCCAAGGTGCTTTCTTGACTGTTTGTTGATAAAGACGAAGGCCTTTGATAGCGATAAACTGTAGAAAACGTAGTCTTTCATCCACGAGCCAAGGCTTGTGTGCCAGCGTCTCCAAAAGTCTGCAAGGCTTGTCGCGAAGAATGGTCTTTTGAAGTTTCGATCAAGCTTCACACCAAATAAATAGGCCGCGCCTCTTGCGACGTCGATGCCGCCTGAGAAGTCACAGTAAATTTGAATTGAATAAAATATAATTGCAATAAAAACAAAGATGCCCGAATATAAATCTGGCTCAGTAAAAACTTTATTCACAAAAACCGCTGCCCTATCGGCAATGACAAGCTTTTTAAAGAAGCCATAAAGTATTAGCATAAGGCCATAAGAAATGTCTGTGGCACTACTATCATCATGGTAAAGGCCATGAGATATATCATCGTAGCGCGAAATAGGTCCTTGCATCATTTGCGGGAAGAATGAAACGAAAAGCGAGTATTTGAAAATGTTTTTTTGCGCTTCGTACTTTGCTCTATAAACGTCAATCACGTAGCCAGTCGCCATGAAGATGTAAAATGAAATGCCAAGCGGAATGAAGTTTTCGAAGATATTGACCCTCGTGAACTTAACTAGGCTTAGCATACCAAAATTCAAGATGAGTGCAAGAGTCAAGACGAGCTTATTCTTATGCTTTTCTAGATAAATGGCAGAAAAATAAGTGCTTAAAATTACAAAGATTAAGTAGACAAAGGCCTTTACACTAAAGCTTGCATAATAAGCTAAAGAGATGAGTAAGAGCGCCTGCCACTTGTACTTAGCAATCTTAAACACAATAAAGGAACATAGTAAAAATACTATGAAAGTGAAGCTTGTAAAACTCATTGCAATGATTTAATTAGTTTCTCTATCGCTAAAACGTTTGCGAAATTTTCTGGCAATAGCTCGGAAACTTGTATTTTAACGCCAAAAGCGTCGTTTAATTCTATGACTAAAGTCACTATGTCGAAGGAGTCTAGTATGCCTTCTTCGATGATCTCAGTTGTGTCCTCAACCGCTTCTCCAGTGACGTCTTCGATGATTTCTTTTATTTTTTCTTTCATTGGTCTTCCCTCCAAATATATACGTAGGACTTGAGTCCGTCCTCTTTAAATCCATATTTATGGTATAGTTTTATCGCTCTCGAGCCTTCGTCTGTCCACACATTGACGCGTTTTTTCTTAGAAACAGATCCAAGATAATGGCGTAAGATCTCTGTGCCAAGTCCCTCGCCCCTCTTAGCTGGGTCTATGTAGAAGTGCTCGATACTGTCCTTAAACGCATCCGTGCTAAACTCGATAAAGCCAGCGCCGTCAATCCCTATGAAAAGTTTTTTCTCTATGCGCTCCTTAACCTCATCCATGCTAAGCCTTTCGCCTGAGTATTCATCAAAGCTTTGTAACGCACCATAAATAAATTCTGCGTCGTCAATGTACTTAACTCGCTTTGATTCATAAGGCTCTTTATGATTTAGGCGCAGTCTCACTCTTGTCTTGTATAGCTCAAAGCCAATATTTTCAAGCGTCTCATCCATTTGTTTAGAAACGATTTCGCTCACAAAAGTGCCTTTCGCATCAAATTTTTCATTGATATCATTTATATAATAATAAAGTTTGTAATAGCCTTCTCTTTTGATTAGGACATAGAAATTCCTATCGCCTTTTATGTAGTAGAGCCTAGCTATATTGGCTTCATATAGCGAAGTATTCATGTAATCGTTTGTGATGGAGCCCTCATAAGATTTTAAAATCTCAAGCTCCTCTACTCTATTAAACTTCTCCACTCTCATAAATTTCTAAAAGCCTCTTCTTATCTATCTTAGTGTTTTGCGTCTTAGGAAGAGCGTCCATGTGCACAAACTTCGATGGAAGCATGTACTTTGGCAGCCTTTCAAGTATAAAGTCCTTAAACTCCTTCCTCGAAAATTCCTTTCCAGAGTAAAACAAAATTATAATTTCATTTTCTTTATCAAAAACAGCGCTCGCCTCGTGTATGCCCATGGCGTAGACCTGTCTTTCTATCTCGTCTAGCTCGATTCTGTGGCCAAAAACCTTAACCTGATTGTCCTTCCTTGCCAAAAATTCTATCTCACCAAAATTATTTCTTCTAACAAAGTCGCCGCTCCTGTAGACAATCTCTCTATAAGCCTTGTTTAGCGGGTTTTGCACGAAAGCTTTCTCAGTTTGATCAAGTTTATTGTAATAGCCATAAGAAACGCCTCTACCCCTGATAACAAGCTCACCCTCGTCAGCTTCCTTGTCGCCATCAAGTATCATTACTTCCATATTCTCACAAGCCTTGCCTATAGGGATGATCTCGTCATCTTGAAAGTCCCTGTCAACTTTGTAATAGCAGCAGTCGCAAGTTGCCTCAGTCGGTCCATATAGGTTAAAGTACTCAGCCTCTGCAGCTTTGCGCCAGATGTTCAGCTTTTGCGCGCTCATTTGCTCGCCAGCAAAAGTAACTAGCCTTAAGTATTTTGGTTTATCTATATCAAAAACATTTGAATTTGCAAGTATATTAAGCGCCGACACCGACCATAGTATCGCCGTAATTTTATTTTCGTTTAAGTATTCAATTACCTTGACTGGAAATAAAAAGTCCTTTGGATCCATTAGGTATAAAGTCGCTCCAGTCTTAGTAAATAGGCAAAGCTCCTTAAGCGACGCATCAAAGAATAGCGGCGTTTGATTTGCAAGCCTATCGTTTTCGTTTATTTTTAAAGTCTTCTCTAGCCAATCTTGTAAGTCCACGAGCATGAAATTACTGATAACAACGCCCTTTGGCTCACCAGTTGTGCCAGATGTGAATAAAACATAAACAGGATCTGCGTCTATCATCTTTGCTCTAATCGCTTCAAGAGCCGCCTCGTCACAGCCATAATCATGGCTAAAGTCATATTGAAGAGCATAATCTTCGAAAATATTCTTCGTATGATAAATGCCTAAAGTGCTCTCAAGACGCTTTTTGATAGTCTCAATCCTCTCACGAGGCATAGCCGCATCGATGGGCACGTAAAAGTTGCCGCTGTAAAGAACCGCGAAGAAAGAGATTATAGTCTCCAGTAGCCTGTCAGTCTCAACCATGATAGGACGTTTCGTTTGTGGATGAATTTTATGTATCTCACTTGCAAGACTAATAGCCCTCGCGCGAAGCTCACTAAAAGTGATGGACTTCTCTTTGTCAACGATGGCTACTTTGTCAGGATATTCACTTGTTATACGGTCGAGTTGATCGATGAATAGCATATTACACCTCGTATTAATATTAACACAAAGCCCTCTAATTGTCAATAATTAGAACTTTCGCGTTCGATCTAATCAATAGTGAGAAAAGTGATTTTCACGAGCGCAGCCTTCGGAAAAAACTGTTTTAATTTCTTTGCGAAGTGAGCCGCCTATCTGTTAAATATAAAATCTCCCTTCAAAAAACTATATTGTCTTCTGTAGGGAGATTTTACTTTAACTAAATTTGTCTAAAAATAGAAAAGATCTTCAAATTTCTTTTCTAAAGCAATGCAAAGTATCAAAGCTAACTTAGCACTTGGACAAAATTGACCAGTTTCAATTGAGCTAATAGTATTTCTTGAAACACCAACTTCGTCAGCTAACTGCTGCTGTGAATAGCCTTTTTCTTTTCTAACTTTCTTTAAATAATTTTTTAAAACTAGTTTATCATCCATGATTATCACTACTTCAATGTTATAATGTTAGCTACAAATAAGGCAATTCCTACAACTGACATAAGCAATCCCATTAACAATTGCTTTTTCTCTTTTAGTTTTGCATACATTACAAGATTTTTCGATGCCTCAATACTAAAATAAATACATAGTATGCCATAATTATAAGAATTGTAGAAAAAAGCTTCAATTCCGAATAGTATGGCAGCAACAGCCAATCCGATTTGGCTAGAAGCTTCACCTGCTTTTTTTAAAACGTCAAGCATCATCTCATCGTGATTTTTATTCTCCTCACGACTTTTTGCTAAAATTTCATCTCTGTTCATAATAATTCTCCTTTCTTGTTTGCCAAGTTTACTTGGTATTTGTATTATAGCACATGCCAAGTAAACTTGTCAATAGTTTTTAATAAATATTTCAAGTTTTTTAATAACAATCTTTGCTATCTAAATATTTTTTAAAAATTTATATCATGTCAATGAGCCATCTCAAATAAATTATATTATAATAACTGTGAATACAAAAAGAGAGCAAAAATTATCTTTGCTCTCTAAAATTATTTTAATCAATTTTTGTATCGTGTCAATGAACAATCGCCAAACAGAGTTTGTAGGAAAAAGAAGAACATCGTCCATAAATGGAAGAGAACCTTAGTGCTTCGCACTGATATAATTGAGCGAAGTGGGCCGACGAAGCAAAAAAGAGAGCAAAAAGTAATTTGCTCTCTAATGGTATTTTTATTAAAATTTTTATCGTGTCAACGAATCATCGCCAAACAGAGTTTGTAGGAAAAGAGACCAAAGATTAACTTTGATCTCTAAAAATATATTTTGCTATTTTATATAGTGTCAATGAATAGTCGCTGTACTAAATTTTTAGATAAAACGCGATGATTACGCGAAATGGAGCTTTGAGGCAAGCGGAGTGTACGTACAAGTACTCGAGCATTGCCGAACAAGCGAATGAGCGTAAGGGCGCGTTTTAGCAAAAATTTTAAGCTAGTGATCCCATAGGGTCCCAAGGTTTTAGTACTATAGCTGCCTTCTTATAATCTTCTTGTTCTTTCTTAGTTAAATATTTCTTATTAACTACGGCTTGATATACAAAGCTATCGAACCATGCATCACTCATAACGAAGTGACCTTTGTAGCCGAAGTCGTCGCCCCATGAGTTTTCGACTTTGAATCTGACTGGCTTAGTGCCATCCATTTCAACGCCTGTAAATGTCATGGCGTGTGTCATTAGTGAGTAGCCATAATCAAGACCATCTTCTTTAGAAATTTCTAGATCGATGTCGAATAGTGTTTCGTAATCTATGACGTCTTTAGCAAGTGTTGCTCTCTTGTCGTCTTTTTCGCCTCTATACATGTCTTTACCTACGTCGCAGCCGAACCAAACTGGCATACCGTCTTGCAATTGCTTAACGATGGCTTTCTTTAGGTCTTCAACTTTTAGGTTAAGGTGCTTAACTTCTTTGCCTTCAACGATGTTGCCAAGGTATTTGATTGTGAATGTCTTGTTGTATGGCTTATCTTTTGTTGGTGCGTTTGTGATTGAAACGAAATCGTCAAGATTTAGTCCAACATATTTTTTGAAGAAAGATTGTGGTGTTAAATTCTTTTCTTCGATAAGCTTGTCGTCTTTGTCATGTGCAATGAAGTCAAATGTTTCTGGAAGCTTACCAAGTGTTGCTGTTAACACATTAAATATGTCTTGTAGAGCAGCTTCTTTAAGTGCATTTACTTCAGCTTTACTCTTTCCTTCTTTAATTGCTTCTCTTAAAGTAACTGTATTTTTTCTAAGTATCTTTGAAAGGTACTTATTTAGCTCTCTTGTATTTGATGAAGCGATTGTTTCTGGATAAACATATTTTGGCACAAGACCATATTTATTAACGATGTTTACAAACATATCCCATTGGCCGCCATCACATAGTGGGTCGCCCATAAGATATTGCATTACTCTATCTTCTATCGGTTCATCTGCTTTTTCGATAACTGTTTCGAAGTAGTAGTTACTTCTTTCTAATTTATCAAAGAAGAATGGATAGCTTTGTGATAATTCAAAATTTTCTAATTTATATTTTTTAATGATGACATTTCTCATAAAGTTTAATGAAGCAAACATCCAGCATCTGCCTGATGCTTTTTGGTTACATACATCACCGTTATTGATATCAATATTAAACTTATATGGATTTTCTTTAATTTTGTTAATGTCTGTCGCTACTTTTCTGATACCGCTTTGAACTGCAGCGTTCATTGCAACGATATTTTTCTTGTCAGCTAAAAATTCTTTTTCTAATTCATATAATTTATCTGTGCTTAATTGTCTCATCTTCTACCTCCTATAGCTCCCATGGCATTAGCTTGATTGCTTCTTCATCAAATGCTGCAAGCTCTTGTGCGTTTAGGTATTTTTTCTTTGGAATGATTTCGAATGCATAGTTATCAAACCAAGCTTCATCCATAACTAGGTAGCCTCTGATGCCTGCTTTTTCGCCCCAAGAGTTTTCTACTCTAAATTTAAGTCCTTCATCAGTTCTGTCGTAGCCAACTATAACCATGGCGTGAGTGGCAGCGCTTTCTTCAGTTTCCATACGTTCTACCTTTGTTTGCTTTGTGTCAATATTAAATAAACTGTCTCTGTCAAGTAAATTATATACAAGGTGACCAGTTCCGTCGCCGTCACGTGATACGAATGAATCCTTACCTACGTCGCAAGCAAACCATACAACTTCGTCCTCATCAAGCATAGATAGAACTATATCCTTCATTCTTTGCATTGAAACGTTTAGATATTTTAGTGAACCGCCAAGTCTTTGTTGGATGAAATCTCTTTCATAAACCTTGTTTTCTTCCTTGCCCTTGCCAGGATAGTTACCTAATTCAACGTATTCATTCATATCATCAGCCATAAATTCTCTGTAGAAATCAATAGCTGTGATATTTCTTCTCTCAATAAGTTCGTTATCTTTGTCTCTTAGGATAAGGTCGAATCTCTTTGGAGGTACACCTAAAGCGATGGCTGTGATCTTGTAAACATCTTTAAGTGCCTTGTCTTTAATCTCGTCTATCTCTTCATCAGTCTTTGCATTTCTAATGTCTTTAGCAGCTATCTTTAATCTTTTATCCAAAACAAAGATTAAACTGTCAGTTCTCATAACATCAGCTGTATCTGGATAAACATATTCAGGTACTATACCATATTTGCTGATTAGTCTTGCAAATGTTGTCCACCAAGCTCCGTCATCAGCAGCATAGAAGACAACGCCTCTATTTAGCCTATCGTCAAGGTCTTTATCCTTAAGTGCGATAACGTCTTCAAGATATTGATTAGCTCTTTCAAGCTTATCGAAGAAGTATAGATACTTGTGTGAAAATTCAATATCACCAAGCTTAAACTTCTTCATCATATTTACTCTGATAGTGTTAAGACCAGCAAACATCCAGCATCTGCCAGATTGTCTTTGATTAGTCATCTTACCTATCTTGATAGTTTTTTTGAAAACATCTGGGTTTTTGTTAAGCTTTGCATAATTTATGGAAGCGTCCATAATGCCAGCAGATGCTATCATATTTTGTGCTGCCTTGCTAAAATCTTCATCATAAGACTTTTTGAACTTAGCAAGAACATCTTTTGTAATTGATTTTTGCATATTGTCCTCCTTTATATATAAAAATATTTCATCTCTCGTAATAATTATAACTCTTTAAAATATTTTTTGCAAGATAATTACAATAAAAGAGCATATTTAATTTTAAAAATGGAGGGACCATAAGTCCCCCCTATATATCCAGCCGTATAAATAAAACTATTTAGATCCTAGTTCTCTGTCTATAGTAATCTTTGCTGCGATGTTATCGCCCGCAAGTGTGAAATTATCTACGATATCAAGAGCAAGTTCTTCTTCTTCGATTTGTTCGTTGATAAATTGATGCATAAAGATTTCAGTTGCATAGTCATCGCTCTTCTTAGCAACGTCATGAATCTTGTAAATTCTTTCAGTTACTTTCTTTTCATGGTCTAAGATGATCTTAGCTACTTCTAAAGGTTCTTTTACATCAAAGTTTTTCATTTCGATAGGCATTAATTCTGGTTTTGCATCACGTTTTTGAATAAACTCGATGAATTGATCAGCATGAGCTAATTCTTCTTTGTAGTGATTAGCAAGCCATTTTGCATAACCTTTGTAGTTTTCTCTTTCCATAGCGATGGAAAGGTTTAGATAAATATAACCTGAGTATAACTCAAAGTTAATTTGTTCGTTTAATGCATTTAATACTTCTGTCTTCATTCTTTTTTCCCTCTTTCAAAAGATTTTTTAATTATACGGCCGAACAACAAAATAATTATATGAAGAAAGCCGGCTCAAACCGGCTCTTCATATATGATATTTAATTAAGCTTCTTTCTTTTCGTTTTTCTTCTTAAGCCACTCTTCGTAGCCTTTTTGAAGCTCTGCGTTTTTCTTTTCGCACTCGCATTTCTCTGAACAGCAAGCGCATGTGCCGTGTTTTATTGAATTTTTCACTCTCTTTATACCCAAGGAAGCAAAAATTAAAACAAGAGCAACTATAATTATATCAACTGGACTAATTAAGACACCTTCTTATACTTTTGTCTTTGCTCAATCCTTGCGATAATTGCTCCAACAACTGCAACTACTACTAAAGCAAGTAATACATAAAGAATTAAATTACCTTTAACATCAATTGCTTCTGAGGCCTCTTCAGCGGCACCGTAGTCAAGCATAACTTTTTCAGTAAGCTTAGTACCGCGGAAGATCAAGTTACCAACTTGGTTAACGATTAACGCTAAGACATACGCAAGTCCTGTTTGGAAGCCTGCTGTGAATAAGGTGTCCTTAGTGTTACCAAGCTCTCTTTTCATTGCACCGATAGCTGCAAAACAAGGGGCTGCAAACATTGTAAAGATAATGAATGCAAAAGCGCTAACGTAGCTGAAGTAGATAGGTGCCTTGGAACCAACAGTTGCAAATGTAGCAACTACAACTTCCTTCGCAACAAGGCCAGTTATAGAAGCAACAGCTGGTGCCCACGAATCACCAAAACCTAGAGGAACGAAAATGTATCTTAATGCACTACCGATCTTAGCTAGCATTGAGTCTTCGATTGCGTCTCTTAAGAACTCAAGTCTAAAGCTAAAGCTTTGTAGGAACCAAAGTGTTAAGCAAGCAAGTAAGATAACTGTTCCGGCTTTGACGATAAAGCTTCTGCCCTTTTCCCACATGTGAATAACAACATTCTTAAATGTTGGTATTCTATATGGAGGAAGTTCCATAACGAAAGGAGCAGGGTCGCCTTTAAATCTATTAGTGCGTTTTAAAATTATGCCTGCTATAATAACAACCACTATTGAAATAAGATAGATAAGTGGAGCGATCCAAGATGCGTTATTGAATACTAGGGATATAAACATAGCGAATATTGGTAATTTTGCTCCACATGGAATAAATGGTGTGAGTAGTATAGTCATACGTCTGTCTGCGTCAGACTCAATGGTTCTAGTAGCCATAACGCCAGGGATTGAACAGAGCGTACCTATAAGCATAGGTATGAAACTCTTACCAGATAGGCCGAATTTTCTAAATAATTTGTCCATGATAAAGGCAACTCTCGCCATATAACCTGAGTCTTCTAATAAAGAAAGGAAGAAGAAAAGTAGCATTAGTTGCGGAACAAATGTAAATATCGAACCTATAGGTTGAACGATACCGTCATTGACAAGCGATGTAACAAGTTCAGAAGCGCCTAATTCAGGAAGCTTTGTTGTTAAGAACTCGCCAATCTTTTCAAAAGTAGTTTCGATGAAGCCTATGCAATAATCTCCTAGGATAGAGATTGATACATAATATATAAACCACATAATAGCCAAGAATATTGAGATAGCTAGGAATCTGTTTGTAACAATTCTGTCAATCTTGTCAGATAAAGTAAGCTTCTTTTCGCTTGACTTTTTAACAATTCCTTTCATATCCTTTTGAATGTTTTTATATCTTTCACTAGTGATGATTGATTCAGAGTCATCATCATCTTTTTGAAAATGATATTGTTAGTCTATGCTAACTATTAAATTATACACCGCTAACTTGTAAATGTCAATAGTATTTCGCAAATATCTTCTTATAGCAAGCATTTATAAATTTTATTTATAGTATTGCATGTTAATATAAAATTTTCATATAAAAAAGAGACCTTAATTGGTCTCTTAAAAATTTAATATATTTTTTTAAATGAATAGTATACAATTTTGCTGGAAAAAGAAGAACCTTTACGCTACGCATGGCAAACGGATGAATCATAATCTTTATTCACTTATTAATTAATTGAAGAACCTCGTACGCTAAGGCGTTCGAGAACCTTTACGCTATGCGGAGCGATTTGATTCGTCACAAAATATATTTATTCACAAATTGAAGAACCTCATACGCTAAGGCGTTCGAGAACCTTTACGCTATGCAGAGCGATTTGATTCGTCACAAAATATATTTATTCACAAATTTTGCGGAGCGATTTGATGAGATTGGCGTTGTGCAGAATTTTTTGGAGTGAGGTGTGCAAAAGCACTCCGCAGCGACAAAAGAATTCGAAACTAGCCAAGATCGCAAATCGAACGCAAAATTATCCTGCTATAGTTTTTAACTCCTTCACCATATCAATCCTTTTAATTTTCCTTCTCTCAATCCATTGACAAAGTATAAAGACTACAACTGTCATCAAATAGCTTGTTACAAAAACTCTCACTGGTACTGTTACTTCTAAATATGCGTCAAATTTTTGCATTGCTATAAAATAAAAATATTTAACGAGTTTATCTAGGATTGGAATTAGTATTATTTGAAATATTATTAGCATGGCAAAGCTTGTATTTACATAAAATTTCGCGACTTCTTTATCTTTATATCCAAAAACTTTTAGATAGGTCATATTGAGTTTGGCTTTGTCTATGATGAGCTCTGTTACCATGAGTATCAATATAAAGAAGAATGCTACGGCAACGAGCTGAATCATGATGAAAACTGCTGAGAATGAATCTAAAAAGTGTCTCATGAATCTTGACATTTCTTTTCTGTCTATATGTGTAAGTAGATTTTCTTTAGTAATTTTTAGCTCTTTATCGCTAAGATAAGCGTTGTAATAATCACATTCTTTACCGATAATTTTATTTAAAATATCTCTTTTTGTAAAAATTTGGAAATAATTATTGGTCTTATCTATGTCCTTGACCACAAGATATTTTTCTTCTGTATTGTATGGCTCTCTAATCTTAATTTTATCGCCTATTTCATAGTTAAATCTCTTTGAAAGGCCGAGACTGATAACTACTTCATCAGCTTTAAGGCTTTTTACATCAATCTCATCATATTTTGTATCAGCGTCTATGCCATAAGTTTGGACTTTTTCCTCATCTCTATCGACTAGTTCAACGCTTACTAAGCTTGTCTTGCTAGCATCTAAATCGTCCATATCGCTCTTGACAATGTAGGTGTGGGCGTATTTCATCTGATTTTGCATATCATCAGCATATTTTGTAAATATGGGTTCGGCGGAAACGCCAAAGATTAAAAGTAAATTTGCAATAAAAACGCCAAAAAGTAATGAAATATAGCTAAATTTGTTTGCAAATATAACTCTTAATTTAAATTTATTTATAAAATTCATATTTTTTAGCTTAAATCTGCTTCTTGTTTTTGCCTTTTTAAAGTTTTTTCTCAAGAAATCAACTGGTCTCATCTTAAGGCTCTTTGCTATGATGATGTAGTTGATCACAAGATACAAAACTAGTGGCATAATTGATGTTATCAAGAAGGAGCGAAGTGTGATATATGGCTCAAAGACTGGTAAATCATAGGATTGATAATAAACGTTTGCATATATTTTATACACACGAAGATAACTTATCGCATTTCCCGCTATTGACGCAATTATTACTATGAATAGTGGCATTGCCATGTAATTTAAAAGAAGCTCTCTCTTTTTATAGCCTGAAGCAAGCAAAGTTCCGATGATTGGCGCTTCTTCTTCGATGATGGATTTAACTTCTGCGCTCGAAATGAAAGCGATTGCAATGAAGAGAAGTGCTGTAACTATGCTCATTGTAGGTACGTCGCCGCTCATGTCATCTGCAATGTAGGTGATGCACTTGTTGTCAAAGCGTGTGACAGCGTCAACCACAAGATTATCCTTGTTAACTATCTTGACTATATCTTTTAATTTTTCTCTCGCATCTTTTTTATTTAAAGCCTCGTCTGTGTGATAAGAGTAAAGATATTTCACTTTAGCGTCCTTCATACCGTCAAAAGCTTCTTCAGATATAGTCGCTATGCCGAAGTGAGCTGTGTCCATAACAAGATCGTTTCTATTTCTAAGTGCTGAGGAGTAATCAGGGAAGGATGCTAGTGAAGACACTTTAAATTTTTTATTTTGTATAGTGATTTCATCACCAATATTTATTTTATTATTTCTAGCATAATTAGCAGAGATGTTTATCTCATCATCTTTTTTAGGCAAAGCACCTTCAAATATTTGTGCTTCGTTTATATCTTTTCTATTTTTAAAAATTCTTAAAACTTTACCACTAGCTATTTCTTCTTCAAAATAATAATTTTCATAAAGTTTTACACCAATATCTTTTATCTCATCTTTTGCCTCATCGCTAAGCGCATAAATTGCTTCAAACTCGCCATCTTCAACTTTTCCATTAATTATTTGCTTATTATAAAGCTTTTCAACTGATTCTTGTGAAATGAAGAATGACGATGCGAAGACAACTATAAAAGTAAGTGCTAGCAAGATGGGTATGACTTTTAAAGGCTTGTATTTAAACTGCCTGTAAATACGTTTATTAATAGGACATCTCATCTACCAAGTCACTTCCTTTGCAGAGATTTTCTCTGTATTTCTCTCTACGCTCTTGATGCTGCCGTTATGCAAGGACAAAATTACGTCGCTCATCTTGGCAATTTGTGTGTTGTGGCTCGCGATGATGACTGTTGCGCCATATTTTTGATTAAGTTTTTCGATTAAACACAAAACATCTTTTGCGCTCTCATAATCAAGTGCTCCAGTTGGTTCATCGCAGATAAGTAATTTCGGGCTCTTAATCATAGCTCTTGCAATGGATGCTCTTTGCGCTTGACCACCAGAAATTTCGTTTGGGTACTTGTACTTGTGCTCATCAAGTCCTAAGTCCTTTAGAAGCTCGTCTATATCAAGCGGCTCCTTCGATAGATACTCGCCCACTTGAACATTCTCAAGAAGATTGAGGTCGCTGATTAGATTATAGAATTGAAAAACAAAACCAAGGTAATCGCGCCTGTAATTTTCAAGTGCCTTCTTTGACATAGATTTAATATCCTTATCAAATACACTTACATCGCCTTCGTCAATAGTTTCGATCCCGCCTAAAATATTTAATAAAGTTGACTTACCAGAGCCAGATGGACCTAAGACGCAGATGATCTTGCCATCTTCAAGTTCAAGGTCTATGCCCTTTAATACCTCCACCCTATTGTCTTTTGTGCCGTAGTACTTATGCAAATTTGAAATTTTTATCATATAAACACCTCATTTCAATATAGTATTATAATTATTGAAATAACCTTTCAAGATAATAATAGCACAATTTTTGGTTAGCGTCAACTAACTTTTTTAATATTTTTATTTTTTTCCACAAAAAAGAGACCCGTTAAGGTCTGCTCCATTAATTTTTTCGTAAGTGTACGTACACTTACTGTGCTTGCTCAAAAGAATGATTAACATAACAAGCATTAAGATAATATTAAGTTCATAGATATTGTAACATAATATATGAAATGTTTGAAATTTATTTAACAGCTTTTAGCAAATGAAAATTCGAATATTTTCAAAATAGACTTGACATATTTTGCTTGTGGTAGTATAATCTATTTAGAAATATATCGAAATAGAATTTTGAAGTTTAAAATAGAGTAGACGAGGTAATTTTAGTGGGATTTCCGAATACATTTAAGGCATTAGCAGATCCTGTGAGGCGTGATATTTTACTTTCCTTGAAGCAAAAATCACTTACAGCAGGAGAGATTGCTAAAAAATATGATTTATCTAATTCAACCATTTCTTATCATTTATCCTTGCTAAAAAAAGCAGAATTAGTAACGGAGAGGAAGTATAAGAATTTTATATACTATGACATAAATATATCCGTATTTGAGGAAATGATAATTTGGTTATCACAGTTTCAAGGAGTGGAAAATGAAGAATAAAAAATGGTATGTGGTAATAATACTACTTAGTTTTTCAGCAAGTATATACCTATTAACTATCGGAAATGGAGAAATTAGTTTCTATAAGTTGTATATACTACCAATGATAATTTCGGTATTTAGCATATGCTTAGATATAATTGGTGGGATGCTGGCGAAAAGAGATAGATTGCCACATAAATTAGTATTGCCTATTGCAATGAGTGTTCCTGTGTTATTTTCCATATCACAATATGGAAAATATGTTTTTAATCAAGCAAACGAGAACTATACTCAGAAAATAATACACGTATTAGCAGCTCTAATTATCATCGCTGTTGGAAATTATTTGCCAAAGACAAATCCAAGTCGATTTGTTGGACTGAAATTCTTTTGGCTTTTAGATAAACCAGTATTATGGTTTAAAGTTCATAGGTTAGCGGGATATTTGTGGATTATATCTGGTATTTTGATTCTCTCTCTTGGAGTTTCAAATAAATGGTTTTGGATGATTAGTTATGCAATGCTGCTATATGTCATTCCATTGATATATTCCATTGTGTTATTAAAAAAAGAAAAGGAGGAGAAAAATGAAATCATCAAAGATTAAGCACCTAATTATTAGTAGTATTTTATGCTTAGCTACAGTTGGCATTTTCTTGGTATTTGGTAAGAATTTACCAGATATAGTACCAGTACATTGGGATTCATCTGGAAATGTTAATGGTACTATCGCCAAAACCTACTTAACTTACGGAGCACCATTTGCATATTTACTTATTAACTTTATTGCATTTGCAAAGTTTCAAGGAAGTGAAAAAGCAACATGGAAATACTATCTTGTACCATTAAGTGTAATAGCAATTAGTTTCTTGGTAATATTTTTAGCTTTGAGATAAGAACATAGTGCAGAGTAAAATAGCTCCAGACAGATTATTCTGCTGGGCTATTTTTAGGAGGAATTATGCTGAAAATAAATAATTTTTCGAAAATCTATAGTAATGGTCATGTTGCAATTGCTAACTTAAATTTAACGGTAGAAGCAGGTGATATATATGCGTTTATCGGTTCTAATGGTTCAGGTAAGACATCAACTATAAAGGCTATCGTGGGAATACATGATTTTGATGGTGAAATCATTGTTAATGGTAAAAAAGTAAGCAGAAAAAATGAAACTTATAAAAAAGATATTGCTTATATACCGGATAATCCTGATGTATATGAAAATTTGACAGGCTTTCAATATGTCAATTTTGTATCTGATTTATACGAAGTCGCAAAAAATGTAAGAGAGGAAAAGTTAGATTATTTCTCAAACTTGTTTGAAATGAAATCCTTTCTAAACAATACAATTTCATCTTATTCACATGGTATGAAACAAAAAATTGTGATTACCTCAGCATTGATTCATTCCCCTAAGTTATTAGTAATGGATGAGCCTTTCGTGGGATTAGATCCCAAATCATCATATTTGCTAAAAGAAGAAATGAGAAAGTTAGCGAGAAATGGTGGAGCAATTTTCTTTTCAACACATGTTTTAGAAGTTGCAGAAAAGCTTTGTAATAAAATTGCCATGATAGATAATGGACATTTGATTTTTGAGGGTAAAACAACAGAAATATTAAAAACCTCTGATGGATTAGAGCAATATTTTATGGAGATGATTAAAAAATGAAAAATACTATCATACTTGTAAAAAATCAAGTGATCAATCTCCTTAATATCGGTAATGGAGAGAAAAACAAAAAAGAAACATTGATATATACTTCATTGAGTCTATTTTCTGTATTTATGTTGGTTTGCTTGTACAATTTCTTTTCAATAAAATCAATTACAGAAATTGGGTTATATAAGTATGCTGTATCGTATGGAGTTTCCATATCGTTTTTCTTTGTGGTTTTAGCAACGATTTTTAGAAGTAATTCTATTTTCTTTTATAACAAAGATTTTGAAATGCTTAGTTCTTTTCCGGTAAAAAAATCTGAAATCATTGCAAGTAAGTTTTTTCTATTATATTTAATAGACTTAATTATATGTGAAAGCGTACTGCTACCAGATGTAATTTTATTATTATTAAAACAATACATTTCAATTGAACTATTTTTGATTTTTTTAGTAGCAAGCATAATTGTCCCTATTATTCCTATGTGTGTGGCTTCTGGCTTGGCGATTTTAATTGAGATGTTAGGTAGTTTATGTAAAAGAAAAAATATTGTGAACATCACATTATCATTTTTGCTTTTCATGGGATATTTTATAGTTATATCAATAAATCGTGGGGCGAAATATTCAGCGTTAGAAAAAATTATTGAGAATAAACTTATAAAAATATTTCCTTTTGCAAAGCTATTTTATATCGGAGAAAGTTTACAAATTAGACTTGTTATTTTCTTGTTGATTTCGGTTGCGATATTTAGCTTGTATTTCACTTTCTCAATGAAAAATTACGATAAAATACATCTATTTCTAAATAGAAGTTTTCAAGGGAAAAGAGAGAGTAACTTAATATTTAAAACAAAAACACCATTTAGAGCGTTGTTTGAAAAAGAATTGAGGAGGTATTTAGGCTCAAGTAGTTATGTGATAAATACTTCTTTGGGCATTATGATTTTGTGTTTTGTATCATGTGGATGTATTATATTTGGAATTTCTAATATAGAAAATCTGTTAGGAATAAGCTCATTGGAATCAATACTTACTCAATATGGTTCATTGTTTATTGCTTCATTTTTAATAATGTCTTGCACTACATCATCGTCCATATCATTGGAAGGCAATAACCTATGGATATTGCAATCATCACCAGTGTCTACAAGGAAAATCATAAATAGTAAAATAGCGGTTAATGTTTCAATACACTTTGTTGGATATGTACTTGCAGTAATGATGATTCTTTTGAAAACTAAATTGAATGTGATTCAAATGAGTTTTGTATTGATTGTTCCGATATGTTATTCATTATTTATTTCTGTTGTAGGTCTTTATCTAAACATGCGATACATGAAACTTAAATGGAATGATGAGATAAGTGTAATTAAGCATAGTACAGCATCCATACTAACAAATCTTATTGCAATCTTGATGATTGCAGTTCCTGTTATAATGATGATTTTCTTGCATTTGTCATATCAAGTAACAATGCTTATAATATGCACCTTAATGCTTATTGATTGTCAAAAATTATATAGAGTTAGTCTATCTATAAATTTTTGCAAGTAATGTGAAGAAAACAAAATGGATGCCACCTACTTTTTATAGGTTAGCATCCATGAATGTAAACTAAATATTAATGTGTCCAGTTTTCTAGGTACACATCAGTAAGTAACTGCATTTAAATTAAATATTATTTAATTGCGATTCAATATACTGCTTCCTATACAAATTATAATACATTCCTTTTTTAGCGATTAGCTCTTTATGTGTACCCATCTCAGCTATACGTCCTTGATGTATATATAAAATCCTATCGCTGGTAACTATGGTCGATAATCTATGAGCAACGGTGATTGAAGTTCTTCCCTCAAGAAGTTTCTCGATTGCATCTTGTATTCTTTTTTCTTGATAAGTATCGACTGATGATGTCGCCTCATCTAGTATGAGTATTGCTGGGTCCTTGATCAAGGCTCTTGCGAAGCTCACTAATTGCTTTTCGCCTTGTGATAATTTTCCTCCGCCTTCACCGACGTCTGTGTCGTAGCCGTATTTGAACGAAGTTACTATCTCATCTAAGCCAACTAATTTCGCGGCTTTTAGCATATCGTCCTCTGTCGCATCGTCTCTGCCATATAAAATATTTTCTCTTATGCTTCCTCTAAAAAGGTACGGCGTTTGCAAAACGTATCCCAAATTCATTTGCACCCACTTAAGCGGCATCTCTTTGTAATTAACTCCATCGATATAAACTTCGCCCTTTGTTGGTTCGTAAAATCTTGACGCTATGTTAATGATGGTCGACTTACCTCCGCCAGTTTCGCCAACTAGCGCAAGTCTTTCGCCATCTTTAATTTTTAGAGAAAAATCTTTTAATATATAGTCATCATCTTTGTATGCAAAATACACATCTTTAAACTCAATCTCGCCCTTCATCTGTGGAAGTGAGTTTTTAGGCGCCTCAAGTGCATCGCCATAAACTTCTTCTATCTCTTTCGTGTCGTAGACATCGACATCTGCTTCTAAAATGCTGTTTACTCTGTCAATGGAGGCTTGCATAGATATAAGCTCAGTTAAAACCGAAGCAAGCTGCCTGATTGGCTCGTAAATTTCACTTGAGTACTGAACCATGGCAAATAGCGTACCAACTGTCAATGTGCCAGCTATAGCGCTTACTCCGCCATCTTTAAGAATAAAAGCTGTTGCGATTGAGCCTAAGAATGTTAAAGACGGGATATATAGACTTTGCAGCGTAACTGAGTGCTTGCTGCGTCTTTCGTACCTCTTTGATATCTCTTTAAACTCTTCAAGATTTTCTTTTTCTCTAAGAAGCGTCTTAATAGTCTTTTGTCCTTGTATATCTTCATTTAGCTTGCTTGTAAGGTCTGATGACGCTTCTTTAATCTCTTTTTGCGCCTTCATCATCTTTTCTTGGAAAATGAAGGTGAAAGCGGCTATGAATGGCATGCTTGCTAAAACATATAGCGATAGCTTTGCATTAAGCACAAACATAGTTATAAATATGATGGCTAGCCTCGAGACGCTATCTGCCATATCGAAGAGGTTCCAAGCAACCGATTCTTTGATTGACATTGTGTCGTGAACAAGCCTTGAGACCATCCAGCCAACTTGGTGCGTATCCATGTACTTGGCTGATAGTTTTTGCGTTTTCAAAAAAGTTTCGCTTCTTAAATAAAGAATGACCTTTTTTTCAAATTTTCCCGCCATAAAGCAGTAAGAAAGCTCTGTTAGTGATATCATCACTACAAAAAGTAGCATCACAATGATAAATTTGGGGAAATTATCTATATCATTTTTATAAATATAATTATCGATGATAAATTTTGTAAGTAGTGGCCAAAAAGCAAGAAGCATCGCATATATCATATTAAGCACCGCAACGATGGCGGCATCTTTTTTAAATTTTTTCACTAAATTAATTAAACTTATCCTCATCTAGTCCACCTCGATGTTTTGTATCTCATAAATTGTCTTATAAAGGCCATCTTCGCGAATAAGTTCATCATGAGTGCCCTCTTGAATTTTTTTACCTCTCTTCATAACGATGATCTTATCAGCGTTCATAAGCGTTGAAATTCTGTGCGAAATGATAATCTTTGTCTGAGCTTTTTCGTTTTGGCTAAGTGCAGTTCTTATGTTAATGTCGGTTTGCGTATCAACAGCCGATAGTGCATCGTCAAAGATAATTATAGGCGTGTGAACGAGTATAGTCCTTGCAATTGCAAGTCTTTGCTTTTGTCCGCCAGATAAGCTCACACCCTTTTCGCCAACAATTGTATCGTAGCCATCAGGAAAATTCATGATGTCATCGTGAATATCCGCAATTTTAGCCGCTTTTATAATCTCTTCATTACTCGCATCTGGCCATCTATACGCAATATTTTCTTTTATGGTCTTGTTAAATAAATATGGTTCTTGAAGAATTATAGAAATATTCTCCCTTATCTTGCGCTTGGATATAGTATTTAACTCAGCTCCGTCAATCTTTATTGATCCATCGTATTCCATAAGCCTTGGTATAAGTGAAACTAAAGTTGATTTACCTGAACCAGTCAGTCCAAGTACGCCAAGCGTTTTACCCGCTTCAATTGTAAATGACAAATCTTTAATCGCGTCATGCGCCTCATCATAAGAGAAAGACACCTTGTCAAAATTAATTTCGCCTTTAATGTCAATATCACTTACTCCGCTGTCAAGATCTTCTGAGTCCATCTCTAAAACTTCGTCAAAACGTCTGATAGCAACAGTAACTCTTGTGAATCTCGAAAGCATTCTGCCTGTGCCTAAAACGACCCAAACCATGTTCAAGGCAACAGCAAAAACCGCTGTGAATTCACCTACAGACACAGAGCCGCTTCTGTGCATTATTACGCCGAAAATTGCGATCAAAGCTATTTGCAAAAAGCAAAGAAATTCAGCTATTGACCAGAAATATGCAAAATACTCCATAATCTTGTAATCTTTATTCGCAAGATCCATGCTCGCCTCTTCAAATTTATTGATCTCGTGCTTTTGTTTGAAAAATGCCCTAACCACCTTGTATGAAGATAAATTTTCTTGAACAATAGTAGTCAGATTTGCCTCTGATTCTTCAAATTCGTCGAAAACCTTGACCACGCTTCTATCAAAAAGGAAAGTTCCTATGAAAAGTATGGGAAGTAGCGAGACCGATATAAGTGAAAGCTTAAAGTTTATTGTAAATAGCGTGATTAAAGAGATAACTATGTAAGAGATATTTCCCATAAGCGCCATCATGGTCGTTGAAACCATGGTCTCAAACTTTGTTATGTCGCTCGAAGCCCTTTGAAGCATGTCGCCAGTTGTGATCGATGCCATGTCTTTGATGCTTAGAGAAGAAATCTTCGCATAAATACTGTCACGAATGCCTTTACTGATAGTGTAAGTCGCCTTGCCACTCATGTATGGCCTTAAAAAATTTAACAGAGCGATTGAAAAACTAATTGCGATAAAAGCCGCGGCGATAATGCCAAGGCGCTCTCTAACTAAGTCCCTGCCGCCTAAAAAGTTTATGAAAGATATCATGATTTTATTAGTCGGCTCCTCACTGCCAATGATGCTGTCAATCGTTGTGCCTAGGATTATAGGTATAAGCATTTGCAATGCGCTCGATAGAATTTCAAATAAAAATGCTAAAAAATAAATAAATATGTATGGCTGAATGTATTTTTTAACTAGAGAATATTTTTTCATTGTATCACCTCATTTTTGCCATGATAATATTTATTATAACACTTTTTATTGTGAAGAGCAAATGATTTGTATGCAAATGATTCGCATTCTAACGGCGCAATTGATCAAAAGCCCTAGCATTGCACATCGAAAAATGTTTTATTTATAATAAATTTTTACTTTCAAATTTTGCAAAGAAAACAAGATGATTTGACGTTGTGCAGAATTTTTTGGAGTGAGTCGTATGAACATACGTCGCAACAACAAAATAATTCGAAACTAGTCAAAGGGCTTGTTTTAATGCAAAAGTTGCGCAGCTTAGTTCAACAAATTGACAATTGCTAAGCTTGTCCGACTATAAATCCATATTCGTTCCGCTACGCTCCACTAGATGGATTTATGGCCGTCGTCCTGCGCCAAGCAATTGGAGCAATTTGTCTCAATGCGCTGCTTTTGGAACATATCTTTTCTCACTAATTGCAATTTATTCCGAAGGCTGCGCTCGTGAAAATCACTTTTCTCGCTATTTTTGCGCAAAAACAAAAATGGATACAAAATAAAAATGTATCCACTAAACTATTTATAAAATTATTTTCTATTAGAACTTTATTTTACTCCGTGTCAACTAAGACTTAAGCTTAAAATTTTAATTTTAAGTTTAAGTCATTCTTCAAGCAGAAGAAGAACCTCGTCCATACGGACGAGAACCTTTGCGCTATGATGGATAAGGCGAAGTGTTTTTTAAATAATGCTATACAAAGTCACTCAAACGCTTAGTTCGCAGAGAAGTTGAGATGATTTTGCGTTGTACAGAATTTTTTGGAGCGAGGTGTGCAAATGCGCACTCCGCAGCGACAAAATAATTCGAAACTAGCAAAAGGGCTCAACTTAATGCGAAATAAGATCTAGTATGCCATTTAGATAGGCTATTACCACTCCATAATTAGTCATAGCAATTCCCTTGCGCTTAGCCTCTTCGACCCTGCTCATTACGTGAGCCCTGTTAAACATGCACGCCCCACAATGAATTATCATGTCATATTTTTCAATATCATCAAAATCGTCGGCTCTTGTAAATGTAAACTGAAGTCCATCGCCGAAGCGTTTTTTAAGCATGGCAGGAATTTTCACGGTTCCGATATCTTCGTTAATGGGTGGATGCGTACAAGCCTCGGCTATCAAAATCTTTTCGTCGCCCTTAAAAGCATCGAATTTTTTCACTGATTCGATGAAATAATCTATATCGCCTTTCATTTTTGAAAAAAGTACCGAAAATGAAGTGACTTTTGTTATTCTGCCAAAAATGTCATAAACTTTTTTAAAAACTCTTGAGTCGCAGATAACAAGGTCTATGCCCCCAAATTTATCTCTCACACTCTCAAGGTCTTCATCACCCACGACTATGCTTGTCATGCCCTTGTCGAGTGCTTCTCTTATGGCTTCAACTTGCGCTTTGATCAGCCTTCCCTTTGGTGCTGCTGCGTCTTGCGGCATAACCATGATGATGGTCGCTTTGCCATCTACAAGACCGTCTAATAATGATTCTTCTTTTGTATCTAAAACTTTTTTAAGCGCTGAAAATATTTTTTCTCGTGATGAGTCATCTCTATAAACGATTGCATCTCCATTATCATAGCTCACGTCTCTATCAATCGCCATAATAACTTTGATGACTGGCTTATTGTACTTTTCTAGCTCTTTTAAAATAGCCTCATCATCATTATCATCGATATATATAAAGGCATCGGCCTTAGAAAATTCGGCGCGAGTCTTTTTTAGCCTCTCATCTGAAAGGGCTGTGTCGTCGCCAAATCCAGCTGTATCAATGAATACGACTGGCCCAAGTCCCGGAACTTCGATGGATTTACGAACTGCATCTGTCGTCGTACCTCGTTTGCTTGAGACTATGGCTGCATCGGAGCCCATGATGGAGTTAAAAAGCGTTGATTTGCCTGCATTTACTCTGCCTGCGATGACAACGTGCTTTTGTAATGAACGCGCCATCATAGTCTGAAGTCTCTCTCGCCATTTTCAATCTTTTTAAGATTGTCTCTAACTATCTCTTTAACTTTTTCTTTGCCAATATTATTTATTTCTCTTTCGATAAGTGCTTCGCCCTTTTTTCTTGTTTCTGGCGATGCATAATCCATTAAATATTCTTTAAGTGTCATAAGTGCGTTCGGTTGACAGATGTTGCCGATTTGTCCTGCTTTAACAAGGCTCATGAATCTATCGCCTGTTCTGCCTGCTCTGTAACAAGCTGTGCAGAATGATGGTATGTGGTTTGTATCCATCAGCCATGAAACGACCTCATCAAGTGTTCTTTGGTCCGATGTGAAGAACTGCTCTGTATCAGCTGATGACTCTTCTTCTTCGTGTGCGTAGCCGCCAACGGATGTTTTTGATCCGCCACTTATTTGGCTTATACCGAAGTCGATAATCCTTGCTCTAGTCTCTACTGACTCTCTTGTTGATATAATCATGCCTGTGTATGGCACAGAAACTCTGATGCAGGCTACTATCTTTTTAAATATATCGTCAGAAATTGCATTTTCAAAAGTTTCTGGGTCTATGTCGTCCGCTGGTCTGATTCTTGGCACACTAATTGTGTGCGGTCCAACGCCGAAGCGCGCTTCAAGGTGCTCCGCGTGCATCAAAAGGCCCACGAAATCATATTCGTAGTTATTTAGTCCAAATAAAACGCCGCAGCCAACATCGTCGATGCCGCCTAATTGTGCTCTGTCCATGGCCTCTGTGTGATAAGCGTAGTCATGCTTTGGTCCTGTTGGGTGAAGTGCTTCATAATTTTTTCTATGATATGTCTCTTGAAATAAAATATAAGTACCTATGCCGACATCCTTTAATTTTTTGTAATTTTCAACGGTTGTCGCAGCTATATTAACATTTACCCTTCTAATGTCACCAGCTTTGTGATGAACGGAATAGATGGTATTAATTGACTCAAGTATGTACTCGATCGGGTTATTGACTGGGTCTTCGCCTGTTTCAAGCGCAAGTCTCTTGTGACCCATGTCTTGAAGAGCGATTACTTCATTTTTTATCTCTTCTTGAGTTAATTTTCTTCTGCGAATAGTTTTGTTCTTTAAGTGATATGGACAATAAACACAGCCATTGACACAGTAGTTTGACAAATATAGCGGCGCGAATAGAACTATCCTATTGCCATAAAATTTACGCTTGATATCGTTTGCAAGCTTGTAAACTTCTTCGTTTAAGTCCTCTTCTTCAGATGATAATAAAAGAAATGCTTCTCTGTGTGAAAGCCCCTTAACTTCCTTCGCCTTCTCAATCGCAGCCTTAATCAGCTCTCTGTTGTGCTTATTTTTTCTGCCGTACTCAAGAGAGGCAAGAATTTCCTCGTGATTTATAAATTCATCTGCTTTTTCAGAATTAACATCGTATTTATACATTGTAGTCTCCTCTCGTAAATTCAATCTCATATCCAAATTCTTTCAAATATTCGTTTAGTTCGCGAACGCCTTCAATCGCCTCAAGGCCTGATGCCTTCTTGCCGTCGTATAGATTATAGCTCTCGCGTGCAAACTTTGGTGACACGTTTGGCATGATTACATTCGCCCCTGATAATATACCCAATTTTCTGCCATTTTCAACAATAGTATTTAAAGCTGTAGTCGATGGTATTAGCGCCTTAGGATGCTCGATTCTTAGTATCGCAAGTAGTTTGCGTGTCATTTCAAGCGTTCCAGCTGGACAAGACTCAAAGCGCGTTCCCTTCGATGGAATGAAGGGCCCCATGCCTATCATGGCTGGGCCTATCTCTCTAATTAATTTTATATCTTTTATAAAGCTATCTATATTTGTAAATGGCGCTCCGACCATGAAACCCGTTCCGACTTGGTAGCCAAGCTCCTTTAAATCATAGATTGCTTTTAGTCTCCTATCTAAGCTTTGCTCAGATGGATGAAGCTTTTGAAATATATCTTTATCCGCTGTTTCGTGTCTTAATAAAAATCTATCTGCACCAGCATCTTTAAACATCTTGTAAGACTCATAGCTTCTCACTCCTAAGGATAAAGTGATGGCTGCATCATAATTTTTCTTTAAATGAGAAATAATTTCAGTGAAAATTTCGTCCGTGAAATGAGTATCTTCCCCGCCTTGTAGAACAAAGGTTCTAAAACCTGCTTCATAAGCCGACTCAGCCGCAGAATATATCTCTTCTTTACTCAAGCGAAATCTATGGACAGAGGATTTATTCCTGTTTATGCCGCAGTAGTAGCAGCCCTCTTTGCAATAGTTTGAAAATTCGATCAAAGCCCTTATGTAAATCTTGTTCGAGAAAGTGGCTTTGGCCGTTTCGCGCGCTTTTTTGTATAGCTCTTCTAAAAAATTTTGATCCGCACTTAAAAGTATTTCTCTAAGCTCCTTATCAGAAAAAAGCATTAAACCCCCTCCAAATCAAAGTTTGGCGTGTAATTCTTGCCATCTTGCTTATCTTGAACGAAGGCCTTCGATATGCCAAGGTCCGCCGCATAGTCGACGAAGCTATCGTATTCTAGGTCGCTAACAGTCCTATTGATCTTCTTATAATTTTTAGCTAAATGCATTGGCTGATATTGGTTCATTAGTGAAAATATCACGCTATCACCATATTTACCATAAAGAAGACGAACTATCTTTTTAGCATCAAAATATAAATTTGGCAATAAAAGTAGTCTTATAATGACTCCTTTCTTCATTATCCCGTCCTTGATAATTACTTCAGGGACTTGTCTGTGCATCTCGTCAATTGCCTCAAGAGCATACTTCCTATAATTAGGCGCGTGTGAAAACTCATTGGCATAAGTGTCTGAAAAGTACTTGAAATCAGCTAAGTAGATGTCGATGAGACCGTCAAGATTTTTGATTGCCTCTTTGAGCTCGTAGCTGTTTGTGTTGTAGACGAATGGCAGATCAAAGCCCTTTTCCTTCGCCAGAATGATGGCGTCCCTGATAAGATGACTAAAGTGCATTGGCGAGACCAAATTGATATTGTGAACACCCTTTGCTTTTAGCTCGAAAAATATTTCTACGAGCCTTTCTTTGCTTATGTACTTAAATATAGCGTTTTTATTTTGAGAAATTTCATAATTTTGGCAAAAGACGCAAGATAAATTGCATCCTGCGAAAAATATAGTTCCCGAGCCGCGTGTGCCCGAGATGACAGGCTCTTCAAAGACATGAACACTTGCCTTTGAAACTGCAAGTTCATTCTTCATTTTGCAAACACCAAGTTTTTCATCTCTGTCTATGCCGCACTTACGCGGACATAAATTACATATATACATCATATCACCATGAATATTATATAACTAATGAAGGATTATTGTCAATAAATATGTATTGACATAAACTTTATAAAAATATATAATATAATCAGAAAGTAAGAAATTCTAACTAAGGAGGTAAGACTATGTTAGTTGAGTTAAAAGCTAAGTCGCAAGTGACTATACCTAAGGAAATAGTGAGCTTGATGAATTTAAATCAAGGAGATAAATTCGAAATTATCGAGGAAAGTGGCAGGATAGTTTTGATACCGCTTGAAGTCTACCCAAAGAATGTGATAGATGAACTAAAGGCCTCAGTTGAAGAGATAAAGGCAAGTATTGATAATGGTGAAAGACCTGTCTTTGATTCGATAGATGCCTTGTTTGATGAACTTGATAAGTAATGAAATACAAAATTACTTATTCAGACGCCTTTAAAAAGCACTATAAAAAACTATCAGATATAGAAAAGGCTCAAACAAAGAAAAAAATTAATTTATTTGTAGAAAATCCATATCATCCGTCACTAAGAACTAAAAAAATAAAAGGCACTGACAATATTTATGAGTTTTCAGTCAACATGGACATAAGAGTTATATGGTTTTACCATGATGATGAAGTCATCATACTTTTGGATATTGGTCATCACGATATACTTAATAAGCTATAATGAAGAATGCTAGACTTTTTTTGTCTAGCATTCTTTTATTTCTTCAGCACATTGTTAATAAAGTAACTAGTAAATTTTTTTGCTCCCTCACTATTCAGATGAGACGCATCATAATAATCATCAAAGCCTAGCTCCTCACCCATCACTTTGGTAAAATCTATAAAGTCTGCGCCTATACTATGAGCGTAGCTCTCAAGTGCAGCGATGTTCTCATCGTAGACGTCCTTTGTGAAAATCGGCGTCTTTATAAAATGCACTTCAACGCCATTTTTCTTAGCAAGATCATTTATCCTCTTAAGTGCGGCGTATTTTTTATCTCTAAAGTCCTTATCGTGCGCTTTTGTGATATTATCAAGGTTTTCCTTGCTTAGCTCAGGATTTTTAACAAATTCTTTGCTCTGACGTTCGAGCTTCACAAAACCATTCAAGTCATCGTGATAGTCCTTCCACTTGGCCTTGTAATCTTTTTCTTCAAGTGCCCTCCATCTTGTGTGGTACTTGATTAAAGGCATCACATTCTCCGCCCATTCCTCAGGAGGAAGGCTATCCTTAATCATCATAGCCTTGTTTATGCCCATGGGGAAGTAGTCGGTGTAGGTGTGGACGCTTCCTTCATCTACGTCATTCATAGCCAAGGCATCGAGCACGTCGACGTAGATGGCCTTTGGCTTTGACCTCTTAATCGCTTCTTTGATGTAGTAGTATGTCGCCTCAAGTGGCTGTTTTTGGCTCGCTAGTATATATGAACTAATGCCATGCTCCGCCAAATCTTCTGTATCAAAAGAGCAATATGCGTGCGAAGTGCCAAAGAAGATGACATCATAAGGCTTGTCCTCGTTGAAATATCCCGAAATCTTGTTAATCATGTCCCAAGGCTTCACATCGGATTTTCTGATGAAGATGATATTTAATTTTGCAAGCACAAGGCTCAGAATTATAACAAAGCCCGCGATTTTTAAAATTCTCTTAATATATTTCATCTCTCTCACCTTTTAGAATTGGAAATAAATGAACTGTGCTTCGCTGTATCCCGGTCCATATATGCCAAAAATTAGTATTACTACTAGTAAAAATATATATATCGGCCATCTTATAATTAGGCTTCTCTTTTCAATTCTTTCAACCATGTTCACCTTATTGTAAATAAGTATGTCAATCACCACGAGCATGGCGATGGCAATGAGTAAGATGACTGTGTCTTCGTATGGAAAGGCGATAGACGCATCCAAAGTCCCTGCCTGCCTCTTAAGAATCCCAAGTATAAAGGCCTTTGCCGCACCAATATTTTTGCTTCTAAAAATTACAAAACTTATGACTGCAACGACAAAAGTTATAAGCCTGCGAATATTTTTATAAATAAAATTATTGCTAATATTTTTTGTGATGCCTTTAAAACTATCTTCCAAAATGTTGAAAATGCCATGAATTAAACCCCAAAGAACGAAGGTGTAGTTCGCTCCGTGCCAAAGACCGCTCACCAAAAAAACTATGAGCACATTTAAATGCTTTCTGAAAGCACCTTTTCTGTTTCCCCCTAAAGGGATGTATAAATAGTCCTTAAACCAGGTAGATAGCGAGATGTGCCAGCGTCTCCAAAATTCTGTGATTGATTTCGAAAGGTATGGCGCTTTAAAATTATCCATAAGATCGTAGCCCAAAATTTTGGCAGAGCCCTTTGCGATGATGGAATATGAATAAAAATCGCAATAAATTTGCACCGCGAAGAGTAAAGCGGCGTAGCATAAAAATACGTATGAATAGCCTTGGTATGAGTCATAGACTTGATTTACGAAGATTGCTGCCCTATCTGCAATGACTAGCTTTAGGAAAAAGCCCCAAAGTATGTATAAAAGTCCTTTTGATAGGTTTTCGTAGCGTCTGTGGCCTAAATTATCTATCTGCGTTAAAAGATTTTTTGATCTCTCTATAGGTCCAGCGACTAATTGTGGGAAGAATGAGACAAAGAGAGCGTAATTAATAAAATTTCTCTCAGCCTTAATCTCGCCTCTATAAACATCGACGATGTAGCCAAGCGCTTGAAATGTGTAAAATGAAATGCCGACTGGAAGCAAAACATTGATCAGTGGCAGATTTAAGCTCACTCCCACAAGGCCAAGTATTTTATTTAAAAAATTAACTGTGAAGCCGTAGTACTTAAAGACGAAAAGTATCGCCAAATTTACAAAGAAACAAAGTCCGAGATAGATTTTTTTCTTTTGTTTTTCGCCCACCATGTCCATGGCGATGGCTGTTAAGTATGTCGCTACTGTGCTAAATAGCATTAGTAGTGAGTACTTAAGGTTCCAGCATGAATAAAAGAAATAACTTGCCAAGAGCAAAAAGGCTCTCTTGACTTTTTTTGGCAATATGAAATAAACTAGGCAAACGATTGTGAAAAACACAAGGTAGCCAGCTGAATTAAATAGCATATATATTCTCCTAAATATTTAAAATGGACAAAGACCTCTATTTACGCGCCTTTGTCCAAGTTCATCATATAGTTTTGTCTGAAAGTTTTCTAATATCGTTAATAATAATCTTGTTACGTTCGAGCGTGATTATACCCTCATCTTGAAATTGGCTAAGCTTTCTCGAGATAGTTTCACGCGTAAGTCCTGTGAAAGAGCCCATCTCCTCACGATTGATCTTAAGGTCGACTGTGATGACACCGTCCTTGATTGAGCCCGATATTTTAATCAGATTGATAAGGGCCTTGGCAACCTTCATATCCGCGTTTATAACTGAGAGCCTGTCAATAAGCTCTTCTGACTTTCTGATTCTGTAGTAGGCTTCTTCCAAAACCTTCAAAACGAAGTCCTTGTTCTTTAGCATGATATTTTCGAAGTCATACTTATTTATAACTATGATCTTTGCGTTCGTTGTGGCAGCTGCATTGTAGACATATTTGTCCTGATAAAGTATGTTGAAGCCGCCAACGAAGTCGTCTTTTTTGTAGATGTAGAGAATTTGCTCTCTACCATCCGAAAGATACATAGATATCTTCATAAAACCTTCGTAGACGATGAACATCCTGTCCGCGCTGTCGCCTGATGAGAATATGGCGTCGCCACGCTTAAGTGTCTCAAGCTTAAGACCTTTTCTGATCTCGTTAAGTTCTTCGTCTGAAAAGTATGAGAATAATGGTATCTTCTTTAAATCGATGCTTTCTGGAAATTTATTAAGCATTTTATTCTTTATTAACTAGCACAACAAGGCTTTCACTATCGTCCAAAGCCACTGCGCTTATAGTATTAGTGCCGTCGAAATTAAGTGCTTCGCCAGCCTTTACAAGGTGTTTTTCTTCTCCGCCAATAGTAATCTCGAAAGAGCCCTTCATCACAGCGAAAACTATTTCCTTATCTGGATGATTGTGTTTATCAATAATGTCGCCCTTTTTCAAAATTTTGTGAACAAAATTAACCCCATTTATGCTTTTTATTAAGCCTTCATCTTTTAAAACTTTTGCTAACATCTTATCACTCCTCTAATATATTTCTGATTTTTTCTTTGTAAACTTCTACACCCGGCTGACCATAAGGCTCTACCTCGTCCATAACAGCGTTATAAACGCAAGATGCCATATAAAATATAGAGAGCTTTGCAAGGCTTTCTTCGCTAATGGTCTTTAGTTTAATCACGCAGCTTGGCACGCCGCCCATGTGATGCGCCTTAACAGTCGCTTTGAAGGCAATTTCATTAATCTTATTTATATTCATGATAGCCTCATCTTGAGTTTTTTTCGCCTCCGCAAATAAATGCGTCTCGATTATATTGCGCCTGCCCTCTTGCAAGAGCTGACCCATAGAGTGCAAATCCTGTGTATACTTAAGATTAGAAACAATGAGTCCCTTGCCGTCCTTGGCAAGCGATTCGCAAAGAAGCTGCTTTATCCACTCAGTAAATGAAGCAAGCCTTTCCTCGTAAACGCTGATAAACTCAAGCGCATAAGTCTTTCCAGCTAGATGCCTATAGTAAGCGTAATCAAGAGCTGTGTTTATGGTGCCGTCGCTTTCAAAATATTCTTCCTTTGCATTTTTTATACCCATAATTACTTTTTCTATATCAAGGCCACTGGCCGCCATTGGCAAAAGGCCAACTGCAGTGAAAACGCTGTAGCGCCCCCCTATATCTTCGGGTATGATAAAAGTTTTCATCTTATGTAATAGAGCAAAATTTGCTAATTCACTAGTTTCTGAGCTAGTCACTATAACGCTATTCTTAAGGTCAATGCCTTTTTTCATCATATCGTTAAGGAAAATTTCGAATACAAGCTTTGTCTCCATAGTTGTTCCTGACTTGCTTATAACGTTTATCGCGTAGCGCTTATCTTTTAGTTCATTAATTAAATTAATAAGGCACTCGCCATCAAGATTATTTCCGGTGAAATATATTGGGAAATCATTTCCTAAAGCGTCGGTGAATGCCTTTGCACCGATAAAAGATCCGCCGATCCCGATAACTACAAGAGCATCAAAAGATTTGCGTATGTACTCAGCTGTTTTTTTGACATCACTAATAAAGGCTTCGCTTAAGTAATCAAGCCTAATCCAGTCAGACGCATATTTCGTATGAAATTGTTTAAATGCATTAAGCTTTTTCTCGGAAGCACTCGCCTCGAATTGAAGCGGCTCCTTATATATTTCAAGCTGCATAAGATTCACCTCGCTTATAAGTATCTATATTATAACACGAAAGAGCATAAATTTCCAGATATTAATATAGACTTTGATAAGATTGAGCCTATTGATGAAGAAGAAATTAAATAAAGCGTTTAAAATTTTTCATTTAGGGTAAATAAATTACACTAGGGGGTAATAAATATGAAAGAAAGAAAAGGTATAATAACATTTGGCGGTTCACCAGTAACTTTAATTGGTGAAGAAACAAAGGTAGGCAGCAAGGCGCCTGATTTCAAGGCTCTTAAGAATGACTTATCTGAGTTTTCTCTTGACGAAGTGAAAGGTAAAGTAGTTATCATCAGCTCAGTTCCTTCAATTGACACACCTGTTTGCGAATTACAAACAAAGAGATTCAATGAAGAAGCTGCTAAGCTTGGTGATGCAGTTGTTTTAACACTTAGCTGCGACCTACCATTTGCTCAATCAAGATTTTGCGCTGCAGACGGCATTGACAAGGTTATAGTTTTATCAGACCACAGAGACCTTGATTTTGGTACAAAGTACGGTCTTGTGATCAAAGAGCTTCGTCTACTTGCAAGAGCCATCACTATAATTGATAAGGACGGCACTATCAAGTATCAAGAAATTGTTAGCGAAGTTACTAAGCATCCTGATTATGACAAAGCTTTGGAAGAAGCAAAGAAGCTTATCTAAGTAAATACTTTTTTATATGACAATAGCTGGGCCACGAGGTCCAGCTATTATTTTTGAAAATAGTTTTTGCAAACAAAAAAACGCTCGGCCAATGAACGTTTTTTTAGGTGGTGTAAATTATGTGTCCAAGATTATTCTTACAATTAATTATAATATAGAACATAATTCTTGAAATGTCAATGGATTTAGCTAAATTACTCGCTTGTATAATAAATTGCAATACATGGCCCACTTAGTATAGATAAAATTTATAATTATAGTAAAAAATTTTTATTTTTCATAAACGCATATTAATGGTATACTATTTAAGAATAGGAGTGATTTTTTTGAATACAATATTTGGAATAATAATCGTGGCGGCGGTGACACTTGTGAGCGACTATCTCTCAAAAACCTTGCCAGTCTCGATGCCAGCAAGCATTTACGGCATAATAATACTTTTTTTGCTTCTGCAAATGGGCCTCGTTAAAAAAGAAAAAGTTGAAGGCGTGTGCAAATTTTTGATTAAAATAATGCCGCTAACCTTTATACCGAGCGCTGTTGCACTTATTGACAGCTTCATAGACCTTAAAGTCATCATAGTCCCAGTTCTAGTCGCAATCGTTTTCTCGACAATTTTCGTTATGGCTTCAACAGGTACTTTTTGTGAAACGCTATTAAAGATAAGGAAGGTGAAGTGATGACAGCCATTTTCATGCTTTTACTAACAGCACTTCCATATTTTTTCTTTGTTTACATAAAAAAGAAACTTAAGTGGTCTTTTATAAACCCGCTTCTATTTGCAATAGCTATCGATATGGCTGTGCTACTGAGTTTTAAAATTGACAGCAAAACTTATGCATCGGGCGCAAAATATGTTTCGCTATTACTAACACCAGCAACCATTGCCCTAGCCTTTCCCTTGTATGAAGAGCTAAAAACCATAAAAAAAGACATAGTCCCAATACTTATGAGCATAGTCTTCGGCGTATTCTCTTCAGTTTTGACAGTTTTTGCAATTTATAAGATATTTGTGCTTGAGAAAGTGCATTTTGCAACGCTTTTGCCAAAGTCCATCACCACAGCTATAGGTATAGACGTTTCTAGATCGATGGGCGGCATCGTTTCGATTACAGTATTTACGATAATATTTACAGGCATATTCGGAGCCATGGTGAGTGATGCTGTTTTTAAAATTATGAAAATTAAATCAGACGTTGCTAAGGGAGTTGCCTTGGGAAGCGCATCGCACGCGATAGGTACAGCGAAGGCAAATAATATGAATGAATTGACTGGTGCGGCGAGCTCGATGAGTTTGGTAATCAGTGGCATACTAAGTGTAATAATCTTGCCTTTCTTTGTATGATTTTTTGTTCAAGCGCGCCCTTGGGCTCGTTCCTTCCTCGGCAATGCTCACGTATTGCATATACGCTCCGCTTGCCTCGTCGGTCCACTTCGCCCAATCATCACGCTTGCTACAAAAAATTTGTTTGGCAATGATTCATTAACAAGGGTAAAATTGCTTCGCCTTATGCTAGAATTTTCTCTGCAAAACTAATTATACTGGGTGAGTTCATTCGCACCTACAATTAAATTCAAACGACAAAGGGACAGATTTGCTCTGTCCCTTCTTATATCTTATATACCTATTTAACTATAGTTCAAAATTCTTTATAGTACATATATGCACCGTACCAGGTCCTGTATGAGCGCCTATGCATACCGCAAATTGGTTTAGCTTTATCTCCATGTCTGGATACTTTTCTACGAGTAGCTCCTTTACCTTATTTGCAAGGTCTTCGCAGTCCGCATGACATACGTATATCGTGTTAGCGTACAAGTCATGACCCACTTCATTTTCGAAAAAATCAACAGTCCTTGCAATGGCTCTCTTAGTACCTCTAACCTTGTCTTCAGTGTAGATCACGCCATCAGAGTGCACATCAAGCACAACCTTCATATTGATCAAGTTACCAATTGCAGCACTTAGCTTTGAAACCCTGCCGCCCCTTTGCAAGTACTCAAGCGAGTCCACGAAGAATACATACCTTGTATTCTTGACAAAGCCATGTGCATAAGCCTTAAGCTCATCAAAAGTCTTGCCTTCTTGATTAAGCTTTGCTAGAGATAAAACCTGCAAACCTTGGCCCATAGAAGCGCCACGCGAGTCAACAAGCATAAGCCTATCGTCACCTATACCAAGCGAGTTCTTCGCAAGCACAGCGTTATTATATGTAGAAGACATGCCAGTCGACAACGATACATATATAGCCTTGTCATACTTTTCCAAAACTTCCTTGAACTTCTCCTCATACTCATTGGGAGATATGGCACCAGTTTTGTAAACAGTCCCCTGCCTCATATCGTCATATATCATCTTTCCACTTATGTCCACACCATCAAGGTAAGTTTCGTCACCCTTCATGATGACTATGGGCATGATGTCTATGTCATATTCACTTGCTAATTCATAGCTTATGTCCGAAGCTGAATCCGTTATAATTTTGATGCTCATGGTATCCTCCTTAGATTTAACTAAATATATTATATGATAAAATCATAGATTTTTCAAGTTTTTAATAGTATCAAGAACTATAGCCGCGGCAGACTCAAGCTCTTTCTCACTCATAAGGCCATAGCCAAGTAAAAGAGCATCTTCACTTACGCTTTTTTTGCCAAAAGTGTAGCTCGATATAGTTTCAGCCTTGACACTTCTCTTATCAAGCATTTGAACTAGCCTACTGTAATCATCAAGACCACTCATATAAAGCTTAAGGTGCATACCAGCCATGGAGTCCACAAGCCTAATGCCAGAAGCGTCCTTGAGAGCGTCTAAGAGCGTAAGCCTCTTTCTGTTGTAGATACCCTTCATTCTGTTGAGCTGCCTTTCAAAGTGACCCTCATTCATAAAGTCCTTCACGAGAATTTGGACAATGTTTGAAACAGGCGAGTTCATGAGTGGCCTTATGCCATGGTACTCGTGCAAAAGTGCGTTTGGTAAGACCATGTAGCTCACCCTTAAAAGCGGGCTTATGGACTTAGAAAAGTTTCCTATGTAGATTACCCTATCCATCTCATCAAGGCTCTTTATTGGGGATATGGCTCTGGGTGCATAACGAAATTCACTGTCGTAGTCGTCCTCAATAATGTAGCGGCCACTTGCAGCATTTGCCCAGTTTAAGAACTCCAGCCTTCTTTTGATAGGCATGACAGTCGCAGTTGGAAACTGGTTAGATGGCGTAAGTAGTGCAAGCTCGCAGTCCGCCTTTAGAAAATTTTCAAAGCTCATACCACTTTCATCGATGTCAATCGGCTCGTAGGCTATACCATTGACCCGTAAAAGCGTCTCCAAAACCTTGTAGCCCGGGTTCTCCAAAGCAAGCTTCACCTTGTTTTGCAAGATTAAAAAGAGAGTCATAAGTAGGTACTCAAGACCCGAACTTATAATGATATTGTCTTCATTAGTCTTGATGCCCCTCGCCTTGAATAGATAGTTTTTAATCTCGTGCCTAAGACCATAGAGCCCTTGGTAGTCTCTTTCGTAGAACTCAGTGTCATAGATGAGCTCCTGAGTAAATATCTTTCTAAATCTATCTATAGGGTAGGACTCAGGATCGCCCTGTGTAATTAAAAATGAGTACTTATAAGACTTCTTCTCCTTACGCGTGCTTATCTCTACATCATCATGCTTAAGAGTGTATATAGTTCCTATGTCATTGACGAAGTAGCCACGCTTCTCCTCGCTCCTTATGTAGCCTTCAGAGATCAGCATCTCGTACGCACTTGTCACCGTGTTGACGGCGACAGAAATCTCTTTAGCGAGTGCCCTCTTAGATGGCAGCCTCTCGCCTTTTTTGAAGCGTCCTTCAAGTATTGCATCCTTAAAATATTCATATATCTGTTCATAAATAGGCCTATCGCTTTTTAAATCTATTTGCATAGCTCCTCCTATCTGGTACCATCAAAATAATCATAATTGGTACTTTTAATTATACCATAATTCAAGTATAATTGCTATAAAAGAGGAGGAATATTATGAATAAAAAATTTTTAGACTTTACAAATACACTTAAGGGCGGCGTCATCATGGACGTTACTAATCCTGAGGAAGCGAAGATTGCCGAAAGTGCTGGAGCATGCGCTGTCATGGCACTTGAGAGGGTACCTGCGGACATCAGACGCGAAGGCGGCGTTGCTAGAATGAGCGATCCACAAATGATTTTGGAGATAAAAAAAGCCGTTAAAATCCCTGTTATGGCGAAGTGCAGAATCGGTCACTTTGTTGAAGCAGGGGTTTTGGAAGCGCTTGGCATTGACTACGTCGATGAATCAGAAGTTTTGTCAAAGGCTGATAACGACAATCACATAGACAAATACCAATTCGACGTGCCATTTGTTTGCGGTGCAAGAGATCTTGGCGAAGCACTTAGAAGGATCGAAGAAGGTGCATCGATGATTAGAAGCAAGGGTGAAGCAGGTACAGGCGACGTTGTACAAGCTGTAAGCCACTTAAGACAAATACTTGGCGGTATCTCGCTACTTGTTTCAAAAAGAGAAGATGAGCTATATACTTTTGCAAAAGAATATAGAGTTAGCTACGATATAGTAAAGTACGTTCACGACAATAAAAGACTACCTGTACTTAACTTCTCAGCTGGCGGTGTCGCAACACCTCAAGACGCAGCACTAATGAGAAGACTTGGTGCTGAAGGTGTCTTCGTTGGAAGCGGTATATTTAAGAGCGAAGACCCAGAAAGAAGAGCTAAGGCAATAGTTAAGGCAGTGAAAAATTATGAAGATAATAAGATTATAGCTGAGGCAGCGACTGGATTAGGTAAGGCTATGTTTGGGATTAATGAAGATGAACTTGCTGTTCACATGGCTGACAGATAAAATTTCTTGTTAAAACGTGCCCTTTAGCTAGTTTCGAATTTTTTGTCGCTGCGACGTATATTCATACGACTCACTCCAAAAAATTCTGTACAACGCTAAATCATCACGAGTGCGAAGCACCAAGGTTCTCGGGACCCATTCAAAGCGAAGCTTTGTAAATGGGTGAGGTTCTTCTCTTCCGGCATAGCGTAAAGGTTCTCGGCCATAAGGACGAGGTTCTTCATTTTGTTTGGTGATGACTCATTGACAAGGATAATTAATTTGTGAAAATTATATTTTTAGGCAAAAATAAAGGATAGAGATTTTATTTTCTCTATCCTTTATCGTTATTTGTGTTAAATTATTTAATTAAATTGATTTAGAACTTTCTTTGTTTATTAATCAATCCATACACATTAATTTTGCTGTTAAATTTTAATAAACAATTTTACTAATTAATTTGGCTTTTTCTAATTTTGCATGGCAAAGAAGAACCGCGTCTATATCTTTGCTCGAGCTTAGTTCGAAGAGAGAGTCGATGGATGGGACGAGACCTTTGTGCTAAACATGTGCTTGTTCAAGTTAAATTTCGCAGAGAAAAGAAAGCCTAATATATTATCAAATATATTTAACAAAGTGAGATTAATTTTTCTAATCTACCCTCTTAGTTCACAGATAAAACAAGATGATTTGACGTTGTGAAGAATTTTTTGGAGTGAGGTGTGCAAATGCACTCCGCAGCGACAAAATAATTCGAAACTAGTCAAAGGGCTTGTTTTAGCGTGAAATAAGGCGAGCGTTTTTTATCACAGCCAACGGGAACGGAATCTCTTCACTATTAAAAACTGTTAGTTCCCCCTCTACTGTGATGATTTCTTGTGGTTTTGGATATTTTTGATTTTTATCTTTTAATATATATTGAAGGCCTTGTTGACAACAGGCTTGGCGGTCGTTGATGACGATGTAGTGGTCCATGCCGGATGTGTCTGTAGTCTCTAGGTCTACGGCGACGCCTTGTAGCTTGATCTTGACTCCTTCGAAACTCTTTGGGTCTTCAGCTATCATGGCGACGATGACGTAGTTCATATCTAGGTCATTGCCTGTTAAATCATAGTATTGGCCGCTTTCATCTGCACCATCATTTGTATCTGGGTCAATATTTTCATCAGAATTTTCATTTGTATCAATATTTTCATATGAATCAGCATTTTCGTCTGGGTCAATATTTTCATCTGCATCATCATTTTCAGTATTGGCATCAGCATTATCAACATTTTTAGCTTTTGAACTTTCTTTCATCTTTTTAACTGTCTCGTTCACAGCGCTGTTAGGCATATAACGGTATATAACTTTTTTATTTGTGAAAAATACGAGTATCAAAACCAAAATCAATATGCCGACTATGGCCAAAATTCTCTTTCTTGTTTTATCCACGTTTCATACCTCCAATTATTGACATGATTAAAAATATTACGAGATTCATCACGACGATGGTCGAGCCAACTGGTGTTGCCGCAAGTATCGCGAATATCGCACCACCAAGTGCTGATATAAGCGAGATTATGGCTGAGGCGAAGGCAATCTTTCTAAATGAATGAAAGACTTTCATCGCTGAGACTGCTGGGAAAACGATTAGTGCTGCGACTAAAAGTGAGCCCACAAGCCTAATTGCAAGTGTGATCACAACTGCGACGACCATGGACAAAACTGTGTTAAGCCTTTCAACCTTGATGCCTGAAGCATTTGCAAGGTCTTCGTCGAAGACTGTGATGTAAATTTCTTTATAATAATAAATGAAGAAAAGTATCACAAGTATCGATAGTGCCACGGATATGATGACGTCTAGCTTTGTTAATGTGAGGATGGATGTCGAGCCAAAAAGTGTTGTGCACACGTCAACTGAGACGTTTGGTCCGACTCTGAAGACATTCATGACTAGGTAGCCCATAGCTAGTGCCGAGACTGAAACCATGGCGATGGCTGCGTCTGAGATGATTTTCTTGGAATTATTTCCTTGTAAAAGTATTAGCGCAAAAAATATTGTTAGTGGTAGTGCTAATACTAATTTTTGCGTAAAACCGATGGCTGTCGCGATTGATAGGGACGCGAATGCTACGTTTGATAATGAATTTGCGATGTATGAGTAGCGTTTCAAAACGAGTATCACGCCTAAAAATGCTGATGCAAGCGCTATGAGTGAGGCGCACACTAGTGCGTAGCGCACGAATGGGTAGCCTAGGTAGAAGACAAATTTATTGATTAATTCCATTCATTTTGCCTCCCTCCTCGTAAATCACACGTCTTCCGTCAAGCTTAATGACTTTGTTTGCGTATTTAACTGCTCTTTGGCTATCGTGTGAGACCATGATGATGGCTGTGCCACTTTCGTTTATTTTTTCAAGCATTTCGTAAAGGCCATCTTGTGCCTCTGGGTCGAGTCCGGCAAGCGGCTCATCTAGTATAAGTAGCTTTTTTTCTTCTACAAAGCTTCTTGCAAGCAAAACTCTTTGCCTTTGACCGCCCGATAAAGAGGAAAATCTTCTGTCTTTTAGATGCGCTATGCCAAATTTTTCTAAACATTCAAGTGCCTTACGCTTTTCTTCTTTTGTGTAGAAAAATCTTTTTTTAATCTTAAATCCTGATAAAACAAGTTCCATAATCGAAGTTGGAAAATCGGCTGCTATTGATAATATCTGTGGTAGATAGGCGATTTCGTCTTTTGAAATGCCCTCCATAATTATCTCTCCAGATATTTTTTTATTTAAACCTAAGATGGTTTTGATTAAACTTGACTTTCCCGAACCGTTTTCGCCCAAGATGACTATGTAGTCACAATCATTTAATTCTAGGTTTATAAAATCACTTAGGACTTGACCTTTATAGCCAAATCCTAAGTCTTTTAATATTAATTTCATTAGTTTAGAGCCTTCTTTAAAGCGTCTAAGTTCATTTGCATATAGTCAATGTATGACTTGCCGTCCTTTGAGCTAACATTTTCCATAGATGTCATCTCAAGTATATCTTGGTCTTTTGTCTTTGTAGAATTTTTTACTGTGTCGGCGATTTTGCCGTCTGAACCCATTAACTTGATTATGTGTTTTAAACCAAGTTCGTCAAGTTTTTGTGCTAAGAAGCTGATAGTTTCAAAGCTTGCTTCACATTCAGCTGAGCAGCCAACAAAGGCAGCGAAATAATCAAGGTCAAGGTCACTTACTAAGTAACGGAATGGGAATCTGTCTGCAACTAAGATAGTATCAACTTTTGCAGTTTTTCTTGCTTCGTCAAACTCATTTTGAAGAGCATCAAGTTTTGCTGCGTATGCTTCGTAATTTTTCTTGAATGTATCAGCGTTTTTCGCATCGATTTCGCAAAGAGCGTCAGTAATCGCCTTTGAAATAGTTTTTGCATTCTTTACAGATAACCAAACGTGTTCATCATATTCTACTTCTTCATGATCATGATCATGATCATGGTCATGGTCGTGGTCGTCGTGATCAGCATGTTCGTGGTCATGTTCATGGTCGTGGTCGTGATCTTCATCTCCATGTTCATGTTCGTGATCTTCATCTCCATGTTCATGTTCATGGTCATGCTCGTGTTCCATACCTTCTTTTACTTCTTCTTCCTTAACAGTATCACCTAAAATTTCAAGCATGTTAAGAACTTTTGCGTTAGGCGCTTGTTTTGCAGCGTCTGGAGCCCATTCATCAGATTCTCCTCCAACATATAAGAAAAGATTTGATTTAGCAATCTCTTCGATGTCTTGAGCAGATGGCTCGTAATTGTGTAGGCTCACGCCATTGTCAGTTAAATTAGTGACCTCTACGTCAGTTCCTTCAGTAATATTTTTAACCCAATCATAAGCTGGGAATATGTTAGTAACTACTTTTACAGCTCCGTCCTTTTCTATGCTATCAGCTTCACTTGCTGGGATTGACTCAGTAGCAGGCTCTTCTGCCTTTTCAGGCGCTTTATTTGAATTGCAAGCAACTAGCAAAACGACTGCTAGTAGGCAAGCTAAAAATTTATTTATATTCTTCATTTTATCTCCTTTATATTTATATTTTTGTATATTTTGTATATTTTGTATATTTTACCGATATTAAATTTTGCCGTCATTATATTTGGGGGTCAATCTCTAATCGTTCATGCGCACCATAAGATCGACAGGTGTCTTCACCTTCGCCATAGTCATGGCAATGTTTGTGAGCCTTATCGATACTAGCACCCAAAGTATTATAAGTACAGCCGCATTTGAATGATGCAAAGACCTTTGAAGGTCCGCTACCATGTCCATAAAGCGGCAAATCGGGCAAGCAGAACGCTTGCAGATGTGGAAGGCGCTTGTAGCCGCGACGAAAAAGCTTAGTAGCGACATTGCGACTAAGATGATACAAAGTATAGAAAGTAGTATTTTGATACGCTTTGGCATTTTGCCCCTCCTTTTTACACGCCTTATTATATAGCAAGGTCTTAAGAATGTCAATTTGTATGGATTAAAATATATATGTAAAATTGTTTATATAAAAACGCATAAAAAAAGAAGGCATCTCTGCCTTCTTTTTTAGTTAAATTATTTTATTAGTAACCAGTCCTCTGGCACCATACCTTTGTAGCGTCTGATATATTCGTGAGTATTAGTAGCCTCAACCATATCATTATATCCCCAGAATGTTTCGTCAAGGTCGATAAATCTCTTTAGCATCAAGGCGTTTTTGCATTTAGCAAGTGACATCGCATCGTAATTTCTTTCGAATATCTTGTTAAGGATTACTGCTGCTTCAGCTCTTGTGATGTTTGCGTCTGGTCTGAATAGTCCGTCTGGGTAGCCTGTGATTCTCTTTGCTTGATATTCTGAGCCTATAGCTCTTTCTGCCCAATGTCCTTTTACGTCTACGAATGGTGCTTCGCCATAAGGTTTGTTATCTATTGTAGATATCATTTGAGTGAACTCGGCTCTTGTAATAGGCGCGTTTGGTCTGAATCTTCCATCTGGGTAACCTTTCATTATGCCTCTTGCTACGATTGCGTTTATTGCCTTGTTGTACCAAGAGCTTTCTGTGTCTATGAAATTTGGTTTTGCAGATGAACCGATGGCTTCGATGTTTAAAAGTCTTGCTAGCATTGCAGCTGCTTCGGCTCTTGTGATTGAGCCGTTTGGTCTAACTGTGCCGTTAGGGTAACCAAAGATGTAGGCTTTGTGTTCTTCTGTTTTTATTATTTCTGGCTCTGCTTCAACTTCATCCCATATTGCATAAATTGTAGTTGGCTCATAAATTCTGTCATCATAACGAACCTTGTCTAGGTGTTTTTTATCGTAGCTCCAGCCTTTGAATGTAAAGCCTCTTCTCTTTGGCTTGTATAGGTGTGGTTCAATAAGGTCTCCAGCCATCACTTCCTTGTCGGTGATCTTTCCTCCTCTGTAGTTTTCATCTAGTGTAAGTCTGACTGTATCTTGAACATTTTCCCATATTGCATATAGGTATAAATTTCCTTTAAGTGTATGTTCTTTACCTGGTTGGAAGGTAAGTCCTTTTCCATCAGGCTCTGTGCTCCAGCCAAGAAATTTTTTGTTTCCGTTAGAAATATTTGTATCTTTTAGTTCTTTTATTTTTACTGTATGATAGTCAATGCTTCCAGCTGTATAAGGTGTATCGCATTCTTTAACGTAGAAAATCTTTCCTTGTCCACCGTTCGGATCATAAACTGTGGAAGTCTCTTTATTAACATAATTTATATCGTAATTATTTAGTAAACTATCTACATGTTCATGATCTTCACCTTTTTTAGCGACAATTCTTTTTGGTCTTGAATGAGTATCATGAGTAAAATTCTCATAGTCTTTATAATTTTCTGGTGGATTATAGTAGCCATAGCCTGCTGTGTTGCCACCAAATTTAACGTTATCTTGTATTATAAGTTTCTGATTCTTATCCTTTAGTTCCTCATCATCATATTTATCAAGAACATAAATTCCTCCGCCAAAATGATCCGATTTATTATTATTAATTTCTCCACCCTTTATTGTCAATGTAGAAGTATCACCTAAGCTTACAAATAAAGCTCCACCTCTGCATTCGCCATCGCCTACAAGTGAAGTTCCATCTTCATCTTTAACTTCAATTGCTCTATTATTAGAAAATATAGTGTTTTCAATAAAACTATCATAAGTTAATCTATTTCCGGAAAATTTTATCCCCGCTCCTGTTGATGACTCATTATCTAAAATGAATGAATTTTTTATTTCTAATTTAATGTCACTGCAGGTAATTGCACCACCATCTAAATTTTTATTTCCAATAAACTTACTATTATTTATTATTAGCTCAGAATTATCTGAATATGAGTTTTCTACATATAATGTGCCAGATCCATATTGAATACCATTGCCTTTAAATACTGATCCATCAACTTCTACCTTTCCATTACAATACACAGTAACCATAGTTTGACCTGCTGCACAACCACTTATCTTTGAATTTTTAATTAAAAGATCTCCATTTTTTATTTCTATAGCGCCTGTTTGACAATCTTGTATAAAACTATCTTCTATTATTAAATCTTTTAAATTGTCATCAGTAATTGTTTGATGTGATATTTCGGCACATATAGCTCCATGTCCACCATCCAAGCAATTTTTTATAATTGTACCAGCTTGAATTTTTAATTTTGCATATTGAAAAAATATA
>QWCV01000243.1_pt1 | contig 70578 bp, 74 predicted proteins | sample 1972621 | NCBI WGS metagenome assembly QWCV01 (sample SAMN09866699, study PRJNA288562) | Human gut metagenome isolate pre2_stool, whole genome shotgun sequencing... | isolation source: gut | host: Homo sapiens | place: USA: California | reverse complement strand
CGCAATCCCCTGGGCTACAACGGCTTCAACGGCGGCGCCTATCCCACCTTCGACAAGGACCACGACGAGAAGGGCCGACCCACCTACTACAAGAAGTAACTCCAGTATTCAGAGCAGGCAGAAAGACTTTCCGTTTTTCTGCCTGCTCTGGCTTTCCGAAGATGCCAGATTTCAGGTATGCTCAGCAGACTCCCCGCTCTTCTCTCAGCGCGATGTATGATGACCGGGGTGTGTTTGACGCCTATCTGTTTTTAGATGCAAGCCCTGATATTGTTATGGTAGATCCCTGCATGATCTGCCCTCCTCCCGCAAGATTTTAGGTCGCAGGAATGGGTGACGCAATGGTGACATGGTTTGAAACCGGGGCTTGCCTGCACTCGAGAAGCAACAGCCGCGCCGGGGGGCCTCCGGCCATCGCGGATATATGGTTGGCCGCCCTCTGCCGGAGAACGGCTATGCGGCAACATTCGCAGGAGAACGCAAGATCTGCACATCTGCCACGGACAACATCATTGAGGTCAGCACCCATCCATCCGGCGTCGGTTTTGAGCGCGGCATTCTAGCGGTGACTCACAGCATCCGGAAATGCTATGCCCTTATTCCTGAGCTGCACAGAATTCTCCACGGCAAGCTGATTCCCTTCTGCACGATTGTTCAGTCGGTACCCAAAAACGCACCGAAAGCAGAAATTGCAGATGCGCTCTTGACTGCAGATACGGCAGGAAGCATTTTTAAGAACAGATAACCCCCAGACTGCTCTCCTTGTTTTTCTGCAGGAAGACGATCGATAATCATCGAACACACAATATCGCTGGGTGCCTATCACGAAAAAACCGCTCCGCGCGGTACTGCGGCTTTTCCCTGCGCAGCTAATCAAGGTTATATTCAACAATTTGTAGCTGGGCAAATTTATTCCATATTGGCATCATAACGTTGAATGGTTTTTCCTTCTGAATAGACACATGTGTGGTTCTTTTCAAGCTGCGGGTTGGACAGCGCAATTTACTTCCATAAGCAGCTCAATGTTCTCTCTGGTATGACACCGCGGGAATACCGTGCCAATCACTCCACGCAAGTATGCGGTCCTTTGATAGGGCCGGCAGTATGACAACAGTTCATACAGTCCCTGCATCGTGTTTTGGCCGCCTTTTTACTTGGTTGTACCATGGGGCCCCGTATAAACTTTATTTTTATCCTCTTTAACCGCTCTCAATAGTATCCATCTCACAGCAAAGGAAGCCTGCCCCTTTCGGGACAGGCTTCCTCCTTCTCACAGAGCCTCCAGTTTCTGCGCATACGCCTCCCAGTTGATTTGTCGGCTCTTAAAAACTTGGAACCCCAATTTCCCCATCACGCCGGATAGGCCAGACAGGCAGCAGAAACAACCGCGCTTACGTTTCTCATCAGCCGGAATGCCCTGTACCTGCGGTAAAGACCGCTGCCGGGACGCCTCTGCCTCATGAACGCCGGGGCTGTCTCTTTCGCCTTTGTCACACTGCCGGATGGGACATCCCCCGCAGCTCCAATTTGTCAGTGGGCCGTTTTTCATAGCCGCAGACAAGGACCGCCGAAAATTTTTAATTTTCGGCGGTCCTTGGTGCGCCCAGCTGCATTCGAGGCAATGGTCTGCAAAGTTGGAGTTCTCAGTCCGTCAAAGAGAAACTCATTGGAGCACAAGGGGTTCCGTGGAGTTGCACAAATTTCGGCACATTGAGGAGAAGTACCCGGAACCGTTGCACCGCAACAGCTCCGGGTTATTTACAAATAGGTGTGAAACAGTCGTCCAGGCAATTTTTTTCAATCTCGACTCATTTATGCCCATGGAATCCAGTATTTCAAGTGCCGCAAAATGCATCACACATCACATGAAGAATAAAACGATCTTTTCACTGAAATTGGAATGCATCCGCTGTTACTCCACCTTTAGCATCCGGTACCCTACTCCAATGTGCGTCTGAATATATTGCGGAGAATCCGGATCCCGTTCCAACTTCTTGCGCAGGGTGGCCATATAGACCCGGAGAGATGCCACATCGTTTTCCCAACTCCTGCCCCAGATCTGCTGGGCGATGAAGGTGTGCGTCAACACTTTGCCCACATTCTTGCACAGCAGGCATAGCAGCTTGTACTCACTGGGCGTCAGATGCAGTTCCTCTTCGCCCAGAAACGCGCACCCCGCAGCATAATCCACCTTCAGCCTGCCGTTGGTGAATACAGCGCCTTCGTTCACCACTCCGGCCTGCAGGGTAGCCAGCCTGCGCTGGGTTACCCGCAGACGGGCCAACAGTTCCTCCACGGAGAACGGCTTGGTCAGATAGTCATCTGCCCCGGCATCCAGCGCCTCAATCTTATCCGTGTCCTCGCTGCGGGCGCTAATCACAATGATCGGCAGATTCGACCAGGTGCGGACACGGTGAATCACCTCTACGCCATCCAGATCCGGCAGTCCCAAATCCAACAGCATGATGTCCGGATTGTGCGAACTGGCTTCCAGAATAGCGGATTCCCCGTTGGCCGCAGAGAGAAAACGGTAATCGTGCGCCCGCAGAGTCGTTGTGATCAGACTGCGGACAGGCGCATCGTCCTCCACGACCAAAATCAAGGGTTTATTCATGCAATTCAACCTCCTCAATTGGTATGGTAAACGTAAAAACTGTCCCATGGGGCGCGTGGTCAGCCACCGTGATCTCCCCGCCATGGGCCGTGATGATAGACTTGCACAGCGCCAGCCCCAGCCCCATGCTGCGACGGCTGTCGGCAATCCGGTTCGAGGCGCTGTAGAACATGTCAAAAACGCGGGGCTTTGCCGAGTCAGGAATGCCCGGGCCGTTGTCAGCAACCGACAGTGCGGCGAACCGCCCCTGCCGCTCCCAGCTAATCTCAATGTCAGAGCCAGGCGGCGTGTACTTGATCGCATTGTCCACGATATTGATGATGACCTGCACGATCAAATGCGCGTCCATCTGCGCCAGCAGGTACTCGTCGCCGCTCTGGATATGCAGATGGTGCTCCGCGCTTCTGCGGTTGATGTGCCGCAGCGCTTCAGCCACCACTTCACCTATCAGCTCTGTGGACAGGTGCAGATTCATCTGCCCTCCCTCCAGGCGGCTGACGGATAATAGATTCTCCACCAGATTGATGAGCCACATGGCGTCGTCATAAATATCCACATACATCTGATGCTTGGTCTTTGCGTCAAACATATCTCCGTTGGAGAGAAGGTTGCTGGCATTTCCGGAGATGGAGGTGAGTGGTGTGCGCAGGTCGTGGGAAATCGAGCGGAGCAGATTGGCCCGCAGCTGCTCGTTCTTGGCCAGGACCGCAGCCGCCTCTTTCTCCTCCAGGTTTTTCTGGTTTTCCATAGCGAGGGCGCACTCCCCCAGGATCGAGAGGAGCAGTCCGCCTTCAAAGGAATCCATCTCCTCGCCAGAGGCCGCGACGCCTATGACCCCATATACCTGTTCTGCGGTCCGGACGGCCAGATATGTGCAGCACGCATCCGAAAACGTCTCCGTCCCGGCGCCCGCCCGCTTGTTGTTGGTCAGAACCCACTGGGCCGCCTGATGCTCCGATGCGGCGGAGTATTTGCTTTCGGAAAACGCATCATCAACCGGAAAGATCTTCGGCGCGTCCAGCTGTCCCTGATCTGACCGATAGGTGACAATATCGCGCTGAAAAATCTTCAGCAGCTGCCGGGCGGTGACAGAAAGGATCTCGTCCTGGGTTCCGGCCTTCTGCAATTCCTGATTCGTTTCAAACAAAAGCTTGGTCCGCCATGCCAGCTGGGCTGAGTGCTTCGCCAGAGATTTCAGCTTGGCGGCCAGAGAGCCTGTAAGAAGGGATGCCAGAAACATGACCAAAAATGTGACCATATAGTCGCTGGCGTAGATATGCAGTGAAAATCTTGGCTCCGTAAAAAAGAAGTTAAACGCCAAGACGCCCACCACCGAGTTCAGAAAGCTGCAAACCGCGCTCTTTGTGAAGATAGAGGTCAGCATCACCCCCAGGATATAGACTGTGATGATATTGGCCTCGCTCAAGCCCAGATAATAGAAGATAAGGCCCACCAGCGTAGACAGCACCAGGAGCAGAGTGCTTTTCAGCAAATCCAGGAGGGGGACCGCGGGTGCATACAGCTCTTTTTTGTAATGGGAGGCAAACCGCCTTGCTGTTCCAGTGTCAGGAATGATGTGGATGTCCAGTTCCGGTGTGAGCTCAACCAGCCGTTCCGTCAGCGAGGGCTTCCAAAACAGGATGCGGTTGGAAGTCTCTCCACGGCCCAGCACAATCTTGGTCACGCCGGACAGCCTGGAAAATTCGGCGATCTGGTAGGCCACGTCATCGCCATATACCGTCTCGACGGATGCACCCAGTTGTTGAGCCAAACGCAGATTGGCCCTCAGACGGTTCCGATCCGGCTGCGGTATGGACTGAAAATTTTTTGTCTCAACAAACAGCGCCGTAAAGCCGCAGCGGAACGCGTCGGCCATCCGGGCAGCCGTTCGGATGACACGTTCATTGGAAGGTGCTGCGGAAAGGCAGACCAGGACATGCTCCCGGGTCCGGTACCTCTCTCCGCCCCGGCTCTTTTGTGTATCCAGAGCCGTCCGGTCCGCGCAGCGGCGAAGGGCAAGCTCCCGAAGCGCGCTCAATTTGGGCTGTGAATATTCAGACAGCAGATCCGTCCGGTCCTGCCGGATCAGGCGTTCCCGCAGGTCTTCCGGTTCACAGTCCACGAATTCCACGCGCGCGGCCTGATCGAACACCCTGTCCGGAATCCGCTCCTCGGCCGGAGCGCCCAAAATTTCGGAAACGGTGTCCTGAATACTCTCAATGTGCTGTACATCCAGCGTCGTATAGATATCAATCCCTGCCTGCAGCAGTTCTTCAATATCCTGGCAGCGTTTTCTGTGGCGGGAGCCGCCCGCGTTTTCATGAGAGAGCTCGTCGATCAAGAGAAGCCTTGGGCCGCGCTTCAGACAGGCATCCACGTCAAGCTCATAAACGGTCTTCCCCGCCTCCGAAAACGCTTTGAGCGGCAGCGTCTCAAAGCCATCCGCCAAGATCTGCGTCTGCGGCCATTGGCTGCAGGAGAGCAGGCCGACGGCAACATCCTCTCCAGCCCGCACGGCGCGGCCGGCAGCCTCCAGCATCCGGTAGGTCTTTCCCGTGCCGGAGAAATAACCGGCAAAAATCGTAAGGGATCCTTTCCGCCTCCGCTCTCCCCGTCCGACCTGCGCAGAAGTCTCCATATTACCGCCTCCCTTCAAACGGCTCTATTATAGCACGTTTCTACGGTTTCTGTTCACAAATTCTCTGAACAAATTCCGCAGCCAGGGAAGCAGATGTATTCTGTTTCAGCAATATCCTTTGCCGCCGCACGCTTGTGTCGATAGATGACAAGGTCGTGCAATCCTCCACCGCCCGGAAAGAAACCGGCGAAAACAGAAAGTCTCTGCTTTCAAACGCCGCTCCGCCCCCTGTCTCACCGGGGAGAATCGCAACGTCCACATTGCCTGTGCTGAGACATCCCAAAACCTCCGCTTCTCTTCCGAAGGACAGCTCACACCACAAGTCCGGGTGCTGCTCCTTAAGCGCCGACACAGTTTTAAAAACAGGCTGCATCACACAGGGGTCCGATGCCGCGATCTTCAAGCACTCGGCATGCTGCCGCCCCTCCTGCTCTGCCCGCGCCGCATTCAGAAACCTGTCAACCCTTCCCATCATCCAGAAACCGACCAGTGCAAACACGAGAAGGCCGCCAAGCAAAATTATATACTCCATCCCAACCTGTCCTTTCCATGCCTGGAGCCGCAGCCGCTAGATGTGGAAGCATTTTTGAACGTTCTGGTTTGTTCCCAAAACCAGCATGGTGCTGTTGGCCGGGAGACAGGTCTCCGGCGTAATGACCGTCATGGCGAAGTGTCCGTTCTGCTTGATGGCCAGTATGCTCACATGATGCCGTTTCCTGACATCCAGCTGGCCGATGGTCTTGCCGACCCAGTTATCCGGAACCTGAATCTCAAAGATGGCATGATCGTCCCCCAGCGCGATATAGTCCGAAATATTATCCGAGCTGTATCGGATGGCGGTCCAGACCGCGATCTGCCGCTCTGGGTAGACGACCTCGTCCGCCCCGTTTCGCAGCAGGAATTTGGCCTGAATGTCCCGTGCGGCCCGGGCCACCACCTTTTTCGCCCCCGCCTCCTTCAGCAGGGAAGCCGTCTCCAGAGAACTCTGGAAATTATCGCCGATAGCGACGATACATACATCAAAGTTTCGCACCCCCAAAGAGGCCAAAAATTCCTCGTTTGTGCTGTCTCCGATCTGGGCGCTGGTCACATAGGGCAAAATCCGGTTGACTTTTTCCTCGTCCTGATCCACCGCCATCACCTGATGGTTCAATTCGTGGAGCTTCATGGCCACATGGCGGCCGAAGCGGCCTAAACCGATCAGCAAAATTGTCTTCATGTATTTCATCCTCTTTATTTACAGATTCACCCTACCGTAATCCGCTCCTGCGGCAGTCGGGCGCTGGAATTCTGGGTGCTGGAAAGGGCAGCGAATATCAGCGTCAGACCCCCTACCCGTCCAAAGAACATCAGGCCGATCAAAATCAGGCGTGAGACCGTATGCAGCTGCGGCGTCAGTCCCAAGGACAGGCCCACAGTTCCGATGGCCGAAGCCGTTTCAAACAGGCTGTCCAGAATAGGCTGCCCCTCCATTCGGCTGATTACCAGTCCTCCGGCCAGAAACAGCCCCAGATACATCGCAAAAATTGTCGCCGCTTGGGAGATGGTCTCTTTGGAGATCCGGCGGTTAAAGAAATGCGGATACTCATTGCGCCGAAAAACCGCCAGCGCGTTCGCCAGAAGAACCGCCAGCGTTGTCGTTTTCATGCCGCCCGCAGTGGAGCCTGGCGAACCACCTATGAGCATCAGCATGGTGATAATCGTCTGCCCGCTTTCGCTCATAGCGGTCAAATCCGCCGTATTAAAACCCGCAGTTCGGGGCGTGACCGCCTGGAAAAAGGATAAGAGGAGTCGCTTCCCCACAGGCTCCCGCGCAAACTCGAACAGGAAGAAATAGATGCCGGGAAGCAGAATCAGACTGCCGGTGACCACCAGAATCACCTTGCTCTGCATCCGGTATCTGGTTATGTGCAGGCGGTTCGTACGGATGTCATCCCAAGTCAAGAATCCAATGCCGCCGATGATAATTAGCAGCGGGATCGCAACGGAGACCACCGGGTTGTCCGCGTAATCCACAAGAGACGAAAAGGGCTCCTTGATCCCCATCAAGTCGAATCCCGCATTGCAAAAGGCGGAAATAGAGTGAAACAGGGCATACCAAAGTCCCTTTATCAAGCCGAATTCCTGCCAGAAAACGGGGAACAGCGCGGCAGCCCCCAACAGCTCTACCACCAAGGCAGTTTTCAGGATAAAACCTGTCAGGCGCACGACCCCGCCCACATTCGGCGCAGCGATGGCCTCCTGCATCGTGCTGCGCTGCATCAGGCCGATCCGGCGCCCGGAGAGGATACCGAAAGCACCGGCCACGGTTACCACCCCAAGGCCCCCGATCTGGATAAGCAATACGATGATGAACTGTCCGAAATTCGACCAGTAAGTAGCAGTGTCGTGAACAACCAGGCCTGTCACGCATACCGCCGACGTGGCAGTAAACAGAGCATCCGAAAACGGCGTGACAACACCTTCTTTTGTGGCAACCGGAAGCATCAGCAGGAAGCTCCCCAGCAGAATCACCAAGAGAAATCCGAATATGATGATCCGAAACGGAGACGACCAGCTTTTATGAAAAGGCCGCTGCGTAAGCCCCACCCCTTAATATGTCTTTATGGAGTCTTAATCACATTATCCACTTTTCGTCTTAAAGGGGCATTAATTTTTAAGGGCTCGTATTAAAATTGTATTAAGGCCCTCTTCACAGGTACCCAAACGCCAAGGCCAGCGGCAGTACAAGAACGGTGGAGCAAATACATACCGCCGACAGCGTCACCAGAGGCATCCCGATAAAAATCAATAGAAATCCAAGGATCTTGTGTTGAAGCAGGAAATGCTCCACGAGCCCATCACACATGCGCTCAAAATGCAGGAGCCTCGTTTTCCAGGTCATCATAATCATCCCTTCCTTTGACCTTATCATACTGCTTTTCAGCTTAAATCGGGAAAAAGAAAGCGTTTCCCGTATTAAGGAATCATAAGAGGCTGAAAGGCGAACCGGATGTACCGGTCCGCCTTTCAGCCTTATTTCAGAATCTCTCGGTCATTGGTTGAGCGGGAACAGGACTTTCATCAGCACCTGCTCTGCCGCCTCGGAATGGTCTACACCGAAATAGATGCGGTGTCCTTCCTTGTCCAGCAGCTCAAATTGTCCGTCCTTACAGAAAAAGCGAATGTTCTCTTCCTCCAGAACACGATAGAGCGCTAAATGCCACTCGATCCAGTTTGGAACAGCTCCCTGGAGCATTGCATCTCTGAGCCATTCGAATTCCGGCAGAAATAGCCGCTTTCTCAAAAACATCCGCCACAGTTCGCATTTCTGCTGAAGCGTCAGTCCGGAAAGCCATCCGACCGGGTCCGCGCTCTCCTCTTCTTCAAGGGAGACATAGCAATAGGAGAGTGTCCGGTCAATTCTTGCCAGCCGCTGCTGTTCCAGAAAATCGGCGTACTCCCACTCCAGGGCCACGGCAGCAGACTTTTTCTCCACCGCGTCCAGCAAACGGAACATACAGTCCGCCGCCAGAGGATCCGGGAACTTCACGCAGAAGTACAGGTCTCTCAATTCCGCACATGGAATCCCGGAGACGTTCTTCTGCTGGATAGTGGGGGCTGTCCCCTCCTTTGTGAAGGACAGCTCGACCAGCTCATCCTGGCTTCCCATTCCAAATACCTGCACAGGCCATGCCTGATTGATCGCATAGATCAGCGGGCCGAAAATCTGTGCAAACTCCGCAACCGGGAACGTCAGCACCTCATAGCCGAACTGCAGGTACGGCTCCTCACTTTTGCAAAAGATTCTGGGACTCTGGCCGATCCAGTCCTTTATGGACTCCGCCAGGCAAATCATCAGCCACGCCGGGGTCTCGTTCGTAACAGTGACCTGCGGCTCATACCGCTTTTCCAGCGTTTTCTCAAAATGAAACTGCATACCAGTGTCCTCTGCCCAAGAAGGCATCCGGGGCCCGTGATTACTTGGAGATCTCGCCCACCAGGCCCATGGCCAGGGCGATGTCCAGATTCACGCCCAGCACGTTGACGGTCTCTTCTCCGAACACGCCCAGGGTCTTGCCCTTGGTGTTGTCGGCGATGATCTGGCGCACCTCATCCTCACTGAGGCCGGAAGCCTCCACAATGCGGGGAATCTGCACCTCCGCAGAGGCGGGAGAGATGTGGGGATCCAAGCCGGAGCCGGAGGCAGTCATCAGGTCAGTGGGGATATCCTCCCGGCTGACACCGGGATTCTTCTCCAGGAATTCCTCGATGTCCGCCTCCACCCGCTCCGTCAGGGCGGGGTTGGAGGGGGCGTAGTTGTTGGAGCCGGAGCTCAGGCCGGCGAATTCAGAACCGTCGTTGTAGTACTGCTCCACCTGGCCGTCGCCGTCGGTGTCCTCTTCATAGTAAGTATTGTAATTGTACGCGGAGGGACGGCACCACATAAAGTAATCCTCGGTGAAGTCCTGACCCACGTTCTTGGCGCCCACGGCGATACCGTCTGCTGTCACCAGAGAGCCCTTGGCCTGGCTGGGGAAAATCACAGCAGAGAGGCCGCTGAGCAGCACCGGAAATACCAGGCCGCACAGCACCAGCAATACCACGGTGACCAGAACGGCCTGCCGGATATTGTGGCCAATGCCATGTTTCTTCTCGTTCATCATTCAGGTTCCTCCTTACATACCAAAGCCGAGGGCAGCCAGCACCGGGGCGATGATCAGGTCAATGATCTTGATGCCCACGAAGGGGGCGATGATGCCGCCCAGGCCGTAGATCATCATGTTCCGGCCCAGCATCTTCCCGGAGGACATGGGGCGGTACTTGACGCCCTTCATGGCCAGGGGGATCAGACAGGGGATGATAATGGCGTTGAAGATCAGCGCGGACAGAATGGCGCTGTAAGAGGTCGCCAGCCCCATGATGTTCAGCACATTCAGCTCAGGAACAGCCAGCTTGAACATGGCCGGGATGATGGCAAAGTACTTGGCCACGTCGTTTGCGATGGAGAAGGTGGTCAGGGAGCCGCGGGTAATCAGCAGCTGCTTGCCGATCTCCACCACTTCCAGGATCTTGGTGGGGTCGGAGTCCAGGTCCACCATGTTGGCCGCTTCCTTGGCGGCAGTGGTGCCGGAGTTCATGGCCAGGCCCACGTTTGCCTGTGCCAAGGCAGGGGCGTCGTTGGTGCCGTCGCCGGTCATGGCGACGATCTTGCCCTCGGCCTGCTCCTTCTTAATCAGGGCGATCTTGTCCTCAGGCTTGCACTCTGCCACAAAGCCGTCCACACCGGCCTCCTTGGCGATGGTGGCCGCGGTCAGGGGGTTGTCGCCGGTGCACATGATGGTCTTGATGCCGATGGCCCGCAGGCGCTCGAACCGCTCCACCATGCCGGGCTTCACCGTATCCTTCAGGTAAATGACGCCCAGGATCTTGTTGTTCTCGCACACCACCAGAGGCGTGCCGCCCAGGGAGGAGACCTCCTCCACATGGGTGTGGAGATCTGCGGGAACCTTGCCGCCGTTTTCCTTCACATACTGCTCGATGGCGTCGCTGGCGCCCTTGCGCACCTTGGTGCCGTCAGGCAGGTCCACGCCGCTCATGCGGGTCTGGGCCGTGAACTCCAGGAAGCTGGAGCCTGCGGGCTCCACGCTGTTATCGCCGAGGCGGCGGGCCAGCTCCAGAGTAGACTTGCCCTCCGGGGTGTCATCGTGGAGACTGGTGAGGGCCGCGCAGCGGATCAGATCGCTGCGGCTGGCGCCCTCCACCGGGAAGAAGTCGGCGGCCAGGCGGTTGCCGAAGGTGATGGTGCCGGTCTTATCCAGGATCATGGTATCCACGTCGCCGCAGGCCTCCACTGCCTTGCCGCTCATGGCAATGACGTTGAAGCGGGTGACACGGTCCATGCCCGCGATGCCGATGGCGGACAGCAGGCCGCCGATGGTGGTGGGGATCAAGCAGACCAGCAGGGCGATCAGGGTGGAGACGGGGATCTGTACGCCGCTGTATACGGCGAAGGGATACATGGTCACCACCACGATCAGGAAGATGATGGTCAGGGACACCAGCAGGGTGTTCAGTGCGATCTCGTTGGGGGTCTTTTTGCGGCTGGCGCCCTCCACCAGGGCGATCATCCGGTCCAGGAAGCTGTTGCCCGGCTCGGAGGTGATGCGGATCTTCAGCCAGTCGGACACCAGCGTGGTGCCTCCGGTGACGGAGCAGAAGTCGCCGCCGCTCTCGCGGACCACGGGGGCGGACTCGCCGGTGATGGCGGACTCATCCACGGAGGCGATGCCCTCAATGACCTCGCCGTCGCCGGGGATGACCTCGCCAGCCACCACCAGAACGATGTCGCCCTTTTTCAGCTCACTGGAACGGACGATGGTCTCGCTGCCGTCCTCATGGAGCAGGTGGGCTTCCGTGTCCTTCTGTGTCTTTTTCAGGCTGGCGGCCTGGGCCTTGCCCCGGCCTTCCGCCACAGCCTCGGCGAAGTTGGCGAACAGCACCGTGATGAACAGGATCACGCATACGATGATGTCGTAGATCCGCAGGGAGCCTGCGTCCACGTCCCCGAACAGGCCGGGGAAGAAGGAGAGCAGCAGGGTGATGAAGCAGCCGATCTCCACCACAAACATCACGGGGTTACGCATCATATAGCGGGGATTGAGCTTGACGAACGCGCCCTTCACCGCCCCCCGGAGGATCTCCGGGGTGATAAATTTCTTATTTTGTTTCTTACTCATATGAAAACGCCCTCCTTAGGCCCACAGGGTCAGATGCTCTGCGATGGGGCCAAGCGCCAGCGCGGGGAAGAAGGTCAGCGCTGCGAAGATGTAGACTACGAACACCAAGATCACAGCGAAGGACAGGGTGTCCGTGCGCAGGGTGCCCACGGTCTCGTTGACAAACCGCTTGCGCATCAGGGAACCGGCGATGGCCAGCTGGATCACGATGGACAGGTACCGGCCGAAGAACATGGCCAGGCCTGCGGTGATGTTCCAGAAGTAGCTGTTGTCTGCCAGACCCTCAAAGCCGGAGCCGTTGTTGGCCGCGGAAGAGGCGTACTCATACAGCACCTGGCTCAGGCCGTGGAAACCCGGGTTGGTGATTCCCTCCAGGCCGCCGGAGGTGGAGACCGCCAGCGCGGAGAAGAACAGGATCAGGAAGGGATGGATGATGATGCACAGCGCGGTGAGCTTCATCTCCCGGCCCTCGATCTTCTTGCCCAGGTATTCGGGCGTACGGCCAATCATCAGGCCACAGATGAACACTGCCAGGATGGCGTACATAATCATGTTCATCAGGCCGACGCCCTTGCCGCCGAAGACCACGTTCAGCATCATGTGCAGCAAGGGGATCATGCCGCCCAGAGGCGTCAGGGTATCGTGCATGTTGTTGACGGTGCCGGTGGTGAAAGAGGTCGTGGTGGTGGTGAACATGGCCGACTGGGCGATGCCGAACCGGACCTCCTTGCCCTCCATGCTGCCCATGGACTGATCCAGGCCGATCTTTGCCAGAGCCGGGTTGCCCTGGAGCTCCGACCAGTAGCACACGCCCAGGCCGACCAGGAAGATGATACCCATGGCCAGGAAGATCGTGCGGCCCTCCCAGCCGTAGATGGACGCCGTCAGGCTGTGGTCCTTCAGGCGGGGGCCCTGCTCAGCTCCGCCCGCAGACAGCTGGCCGGCGGATTCGCTGCCGGCCAGCGCCTTGTCGCCGGCGGCATCCTTCTTCTTGCGGCCGCGCACCATCTTGCCGAAGGTGATGACGCAGGCGCCGGGGAAGAGCATCATGGAGTACAGCTCGATCATGTCAGAGATGATCGTGGGGTTCTCCAGCGGGGTGGTGGAGTTTGCACCCAGGAAGCCGCCGCCGTTGGTGCCCAGGTGCTTGATGATCTCAAGTGCGGCGATGGGACCCATGGCGATGGTCTGGAAGGTGCCCTCCAGCGTATTCACCACGATGTTGGCGTCGAAGTTCTGGGGCACGCCCTGCCACACCAGCAGCAGGCCGCCCACGATGGAGAACGGCAGCAGCAGGCGGGTGGTGATGCGGGTCAGGTCGGCGAAGAAGTTGCCCACGTCGTCCTTGGTCTTGCCGGTCAGCCCGCGGATGAACGCGATGCAGGCAGCGTAGCCGCTGGCGGCAGAGACGAACATCATGAAGATGATGACCAGCATCTGGCTTAAGTAGCTCAGTCCGGACTCACCGGAGTAATGCTGCAGGTTCGTGTTGGTCATGAAGCTGATGATGGTGTTGAACGCCAGGGTCGGCTCCATGTTGCCGATGCTGTTGGGGTTGAAGATCCCGACGCTCTGAATGCGCAGGATCAGGTAGCCGATGGCCACCATGACCGCGTTGGTTCCCACCAGAGCCAGAGCGTACTGTCTCCAGTTCATACCCTGATGGGGATTCACGCCGCCGATTTTGTAAATGACGCCGTCCAGACGGTCAAAGACCGGGTCGGCCAGTGTGTGGTTCCATGTGGCGATATGATACATATACCGTCCAACCGGAATGACAATGATCAGAAAGATGATGATTGTCAGCGCCAGCTGCAACATATCGTATTCCTCCTATTTTCTGCGGTATCAGGCATCTCAGAAACGCTCCGGATGCACCAGCGCGTAAACGAGATAAGCGCCCAGCAGCAGAACGATAATTCCAAGTGCAATCATGGTTATGATCTCCTTTCTGCGCTTACGACTCCGGGTCGTCCAGCTGTTTCTGACACCAGCGGATCAGCAGCCATACCAGGCCGAAGCTGACCGCCAGGGTGCCTACCATCAATACATCCATCATCTTGAAAACTCCTTTCTTCTTTGGAGCTGCCCGCAGGCTGCACACATCATCGTCTCCGGAAGAGTCCGCCACGCGGCGATCCCAATGGCAGCAGCGGCGGCCACTTGAATCAGCAGATACTCCTTCATAAGATTCTCCTTTCGCTCCGGGTAGCGGGCACAGATGCCCCCTATTCTCCCGTTCGCGTTTTCTAGAATAGCGCAGCGCGTTATAAAAGGGGATTAAGAAATTTCTGGCGGTATTAACAAAACATTAATGAAAAACCGCCGTCCTGGACGTTCATTTCACGCCGTCTGTCCGAACTGCGGGCAGGGTGAACCGGAAGGTTGTCCCCGATGGCGCGTGGTCGGAGACGGTGATCGTCCCCCCGTGGGCATTGACGATAGACTGGCAGAGATGCAGTCCCAGCCCCAGTCCCCGCTTGCTGTCAGGCTTTCCCTGCTCCGCGGTATAAAACAGATCGAACAGGTGCTTTTTTGCCTCATCCGGGATCCCGGGGCCATCATCAGAGACGCTGATCTCCACCCAGTCCTTCCTGCGGGTCCCGCTCAGAATGATATGGGAGTCCTTGGGCGTATATTGGATCGCGTTGTTCATCATGTTGATGATGACCCTCTGAATCATCCCCGCGTTCATGGACGCCATGAGCGTCTGGTCCTCTAGATCAACTGAGATGTGGTGGTCCCTTGCCCGCCGGTCCAACTGCCGGACAGCACTTTGAAACAGATCCTCCAGCAGTTCGGGAGCGGTTTTCAGCTTGGTCCTGTCAGTTTCCAGCTGTGTGGCCGCCAGCAGATTTTCCGTCATGTTGATGAGCCAGTTCGTGTCATCGTCAATCGCGGTATACAACTGCTCGCGCACTTCCGGCTTGAGCGTCTGATCCTTCCCCATCAGGATGCCCACACTGCCGTTGATATTGGTGAGCGGTGTGCGCAGATCGTGTGAGACCGCCCGGAGCAGATTGGCCTGGAGGCTCTCCCGCTGGGTCTGGAGCGCGATCTGGTTCCGCTCCTCCTCCAGACGAATACGCTCCTGGCTGAGGCCGCACTCTCCCAGGAGTGCCACCATCAGGTTTTTTTCAAAAGCGTCCGGGACCACATAACCGGCAATGGGAACTCCTACGATCCCCATCACGCCGCGGGTGCCCCGCACGGAAAGAAACAGCCATTTTGAGTCCGGAAGCGTATTCGTGGTGGCGCCGGCGTGCTTGTTGTTTTTCTGCACCCATTTGGCGACACCGATCTCTTCCGTGCTCAGCTTTTCCAGAAGCGTGTGTTCGTCCGCCGGCTCGATCCGGAAGTCCAGCTCCTTGTCGGCGTCGTTCAGGGCATAAATGACCGGCCGGTCAAACATGCGGCTGAGCTGCTCCGCCGTCAGGCGCAGACAGTCCCACTCCGTCCGGATGGTCTGCAGCTTTTGGCTGCTTCCCAGCAGCAGCTCCGTATAGTAGCTCTTTTCCGCCGCCATGCGGGCCTGCTCCTTCACGCGGCTGGCCAGAGAGCTGGCGATGATGCTGGATGAGAGCATAATCAGGAACGTGACGGGATAGCTGGGCCCGTCAGCCTGGAGGGTGAAGCGCGGCTCGGTAAAAAAGAAGTTGAACGCCAGCACGCTCAGCAGGGAGTTGGCCGCTCCATACAGATGCCCGCTGGTGCTGACTGCTGTCACCAATACGCCCAGAATGTAGATCGTGATGATGTTGGATTCGCTGAAGCCCGCCCAATCAAAGGCAAACCCCACCGCTGTGGAGATCGCCAGGCACAGCAGCGTGACCACGGCGTCTCTCCAGGAAAAGCGGACTCTGGACTTCCGGAGCTTTCCAAGGGGCTTTTTATAGAGCGGCTGGCGGTCCGGAATGATATACACATCCAGGTCCGTCCGCTCGATCAACCGGTCGGCCAGACTTTTCTGCCCGATCCAGGGGTGCTGCCGGTGATTCACGCGCCCCATGACGATTTTCGTGATACCGCTGACCCGGGCGTACTCCGCGATCTGTTCCGCCGGGTCCGCGCCATAGACGGTGGCGATCTGTGCGCCCAGCTGTTCCGCCAGGCGCAGGTTGCTCCGCAGGCGTTTGATATTCTCTCCGGACAGCTCCTTGGTCTCCGGTGTCTGGACAAAGAGCGCCGTGAAGCCGCTGTGGAACGCCTCGGCCATCCTGGCGGCCGTGCGGATCACCTTGGCGTTGGAGGGGGCTGAGGACAGGCAGATCAGAATATGGTCTCCCGCCCGCGCGGCCTTCCCCTTTTTCTCCTGGACCGCCGTGCGGTTGAGCTGGTCCGCTGTCCGGCGCATGGCGATCTCCCGCAGGGCCGTCAGATTCTCGGCGGTAAAAAAATTCTCCAGCGCCTGCTTCGCCTGGCGCTGCCGGTAAATCTTCCCCTCCTCCAGCCGCTTTTCCAGGTCAGCGGGCGCAATGTCCACCAGTTCCACCTGGTTGGCGCGGTCAAACACGTGATCCGGGATCCGTTCGTTCACCACGATCCCTGTGATGGAGGTGACAAGATCGTTCAGAGATTCCAGGTGCTGCACGTTTACTGTGGTATAGACATTGATCCCCGCCTGCAGCAGCTCCTCCACATCCTGATACCGCTTGGTGTGGCGGCAGCCCGGGGCGTTGCTGTGAGCCAGTTCATCCACCAGGATCAACTGTGGTCTGCGCGCCAGGGCTCCGTCCAGGTCAAACTCCCGCAGCCGGATCCCCCGGTAGTCCACCTCCCTGCATGAGAGGACCTCCAGCCCTTCCAGCAGCGCCAGTGTATCCGGCCTGGCGTGGGGCTCCACATAGCCGACCACCACGTCGACGCCTTCTTTCTGCGCCTGATGGGCTGCCTCCAGCATAGCGTAGGTCTTGCCCACGCCTGCCGCGTACCCGAAAAAGATCTTCAGTCTTCCGGTGCCTCCGGTCTCCGCCTCTCCGTACCGGGGGGAATAGGGAGTGCTGTTCTCTGTTTTTTCCATATATCTTCATCTCCCATGATTCTGGATCGGAATTCAACAGCCTTATCCTATCATGCAGGATACCATAATTATATAAGTATTTCGCCCACAGCATTAAGATTGGATTAAGAGGCGTGTAGGCGGCGTATATCCCAGCTTTCGCATTTCCTTTCTGGAGCCCATTCAGAAGCTCCGCCCCCACCTCACACGCAATGAAATGGAATCTTAATGCCCGCTGAGCAGAACTTAATCCCATTTTAATAAATCACAGCCCATAATATGGGCAAACCAGCGCTCGATTCAATTACGATGTGAAGATGGAGGAGACATGATCGAATTTGAAGACGTTCGCATCGCCTACAAAGATAAGCCTGTGTTGGACGGTGTTTCGCTGACAATCCATGACCGCGAATTTTTCGTTTTGATCGGTTCCAGCGGATGCGGCAAGACCACCCTGCTGAAGAGCATCAACAAGCTGCTTCCCCTGCGGGGAGGCTCGCTTTCCATCGACGGCATTCCCGTAGAACAGATCAAGGTCCAGGATCTTCCCAAAAAGGTCGGATATGTGGTACAGTCGGGCGGCCTGTTCCCCCACCTGACGGTGGAAGAAAACATCGCCCTCACCATGCAGATCGCCCGTTTTTCCAAAGAGGCCATCCGGGATCGGGTCGATAAGATGCTGAAGATGGTCAATCTGGACCCGGAAATCTACCGGGGCCAGTACCCATCCCAGCTCTCCGGCGGTCAGCAGCAGCGGGTGGGCATCGCCCGGGCTTTTGCCGCCAATCCGCCCATCGTCCTGATGGATGAACCTTTCTCCGCCCTGGATCCCATGACCCGGGCGGAGCTGCAGAACGAAATCCATGATCTGCAGACCAAGGCGCAGAAAACGGTGGTCTTCGTCACGCACGACATGGACGAAGCCATCAAGCTGGCCGACCGCATCTGCATCATTCAGGATGGAAAAGTCGCCCAGTGTGACACCCCGGAAAACATTCTAAAGCACCCTGCGAACCAGTACGTCACAGAGTTCATCGGCGCCAACCGGCTGTGGGCCAACCCGGAATATATCCGCGCAGCGGACATCATGCGCCGCCGTCCCTTCACTATTTCAAAGGGGCGCACCGTCATCCAGGCCCTGCAGATCATGCGGCACAACAGCGTGGACAGCCTGCTGGTGCTGGATAAGGGGCAGACGCTCCTGGGTGTCGTCTGGCTGGAGGAGCTGATCGGAAAGCGGGAGGCCGACCCCATAGAATACTACATATCCGATGATTACATCGCCGTGGAGGGGGAAACTTCCCTGAAAGAGATCATCGCCACCATTGATTACGATGTGTCCGGCATTATTCCCGTGATCCAGCATGACCGGAAGCTGCTCGGCTATTTGACGAAGAGCATCATTCTGGCCACCATGAGCAAGCAGTTCGTTCCGGAACATACCGCCGGAGAAAGGAGCGGAGTGATATGTCCCGCTACACTTTGATGGATTATTTCTCTATTTATGTGGAGGAGTGGGACAGTCTGCTGGAGGAGTTTCTCCGGCACCTGGCCATGACCAGCTTCTCCGTGGTGCTGGCCCTGATCATCGCCGTTCCCCTCGGCATCTTCATCACCCGGAACAAAGCGGTATCCAATGTGGTGATCGGGATCGCCAACGTGATGCAGTCCATCCCCTGTATGGCGCTGCTCGCCATGGGCATTCCCTTTCTGGGCGTGGGTGAGACGCTGGCCATTTTCATGGTATTCGTCTATGCGTTCCTTCCCATTTTGAAAAATACATATACCGGCATCTCCGGCATTTCCCCCGTTTCCATGGAAGTGGCCCGGGGCATCGGCCTGACCCGGATGCAGCAGCTGCGCCGGGTGGAGCTGCCCATGGCCATGCCGTACATCATGTCCGGCATCCGCATCGCCGCGGTGAGCTCTGTGGGCACCATGACCATCGCCGCCTTCGCCGGTGCCAACGGCCTGGGCTCCTTCATCCAGCTGGGCATGAACTCCCTGAATTACCCCATGACGATCATGGGAGCCGTGGCCGCCGCGCTGATGGCACTGACTCTGGATTTCCTCCTGGGCCGCGTGGAGCGGGCCTTCACCAGCGAGGGACTGCTGCCTCAGGACCAGATCAAAAACCTGAGCCTGTCGGTCCGGTCCCGCCGGAAGGCGATGGCCGCCGCGCTGTGCGGAGCCCTGCTGGTGGTTTCTGTGGCATCCTACGCCTCTATCATCGCATGAGTCCTCTGTGAGGCAGATTCGATATCTCAACCATATCAACACCCCATTCTGAAAAGGAGTCTATTTGTATGAAACACTTGAAACGATTCACCTGTATGGCGATGGCCGCCGCCATGGCCCTCTCTCTGGCCGCCTGCGGCGGGACCCCCTCTGATGCGGGCGGCAGCGGGTCCGAAGCTGGCAGCGGCGATCAGAAGACCATCGTAGTGGGCACCTCCAACTTCACCGAGGTCAACATTCTGGGTGAGATCTACACGGAGCTGATCGAGGCAAATACCGATTATGAGGTGGAACAGCGTTTCGGCCTGTCCGGCGCGGCCATGTGCTTTGACGCCCTGGAGCAGGGCAGCATCGATATGTTTGTGGAGTATACCGGAACGGCGCTGCTGAACCTGCTGGCCCAGCCTATGGACACCGATAAGGACCGGGTGTGGCAGACCGTCCACGATCTGATGCTGGAGGAGCACGGGATCCAGACCTCCAACCCCCTGGGCTATAACAACACCTATGTGATGAGCGTCAAGCCCGAGACTGCGGAGAAATATGGCCTGACCTCTCTGTCTGACCTGATTGAAAAGTCCCCGGAGCTGCGTCTCGGCTGCACGGTGGAGTTTATGGACCGCGAGGACTGCCTGCCTCTGCTGGAGAGCAAGTACGGCACCGCTTTCCAGGACGTGAAGGGCCTGGACGCCAGCCTGCGCTATACCGCCATTGAGAACGACGAGGTGGACGTGGTGGACGCCTTTGCCACGGATGCTCTGCTGTCCAAGCTGGGCCTCACTATGCTGGAGGACGATCTGAGCTTCTTCCCGCCTTACTACGCTGTGAACTTTGTGGATGCCGAGCTCCTGGAGTCCGACCCCGAACTGGCCGAGGTGCTGTCCAGACTGGACGGTGCCATCGACGAGGCGACCATGGCTGCCATGAACGCCCAGGTGGACGTGGACGGCATGAGCGCCCAGGAGGTGGCCCACCAGTTCCTGGTGGAACACGGCCTAGTGACTGAGTAAGATCAAGTTGTGGAGAAGCCCTGGCACAGATTGTGCCAGGGCTTCTCCACAGAGCGAAAAGGAGAGATGAGAAATGGAGCAAACGCATGACAGCCCTACGGCACTGGAGCTGTATAAGGGACATCCGGTGCAGGAAGCCGCTCAAATCATCCTGGGTTCCCTGCTGTTTTCCGCCTCCATGAACTGGATCATTCTGCCGCATGATATGTACAGCGGGGGGTTCCTGGGAATCGCGCAGCTGCTGCGAATGCTGCTGCATTTCTTCCCTGCCATCCAGCAGATCGGCGACTTGGCGGGCATTCTTTATTTTCTGCTGAATATTCCTCTACTGCTGATTTCCTGGTTCCGGTTCGGGCACTTTTTCTTTGCAAAGACCGCCCTTTGTATTGTCTGTTACAGTGCCTTTTTGGCCCTGATCCCGATCCCGGCGGAAGGATTGTTTGATGAGACAATCGCGGCCTGCGTTATTGGCGGGCTGGTATGCGGCGTCGGGGCTGGCATGACGCTGACGGCGGGATGCTCCGGCGGCGGTGAGGAGATCCTCGGGTTGTTGTGCGTCCAGAAAAAGCCGGATTTCAGTGTGGGGCGAATCGCCATGATCCTGAATGTGTTCGTATACGGGATCGGCCTCCTCCTGTTTGAACAGGACGTGGTGGTTTACAGCATCATCTTCGGCTGCACCACCTACCTGACTCTGGACCGGATGCACCTGCAGAATGTAATGGTCACCATGCTGATCATCACCAAATCTGAGGCCATGGAGCAGTTGGTGTTCCGATATGCCGGCCGCGGCGTGACGAAGTGGACTGGCGTCGGAGCTTACAGCAACGAGCCGTCCGACTTGCTGCTGACAGTAGTTTCTAAGAAGGAGGCGCTCCACCTGCGGAAAATCCTGCGGGAAGAAGATCCCAATTCCTTTATTATCATGGATGAGGATGTTTCCGTGGCGGGCAATTTTCAGAAACGGTTGTGAGGATGACGGTAACAGCAGTGTGTGCCCAACAGGTTAGGCGCTTTCACCCGGCAACGGCTTTCTGCCCGGATATTCTTCCCTCACGCGCAAATCACCGGATATCGGCAGTATCCTTGCTTCTCCATTTCCCAACCGGTTATCCGTAAAAAGGAAATTAGGCGCCAGTTTTCATAGTCCCTATAAAATAACAGCGGAACCTTGATCAATCCATCAAAGTTCCGCTGTTATTTTATCCAAGCCCTCTGCGGCGTGCAGTAACTGGACTCCTCCATCACTTCGCTCTGCGCCTTCTGAAGCGTCCTCTGGATATCCAGCCACCGGCCACAGGCTCCGCGCGGAGGTGCTGTTTCAGTTTTCGTATGACATTCTTGTATGCCTTTTCTGCTCCGCTGGGGCCGTTGTAGAGCTGCATCAGCGCAGGAAAGTTGATCTGCTGCACAAACGCCGTGCCTTCGAACTCCGGGCAAAAACACAAGCGGATACAATCGTCGGAAAGATGGTGAGTTTCTCAATTTCTGCCATGAACAACTGCCGTATGTGTACCCAGAAGTCTTCGCTCGTGAAGCAGGCATGGGTGGCAAACGCAAAATACGTCTCCGTCCCTTTTTGCTGAAGAAGATCTGATCCCGCCAAACATCCAGTGTCAGATTCGAAAGATGATTGTTCTGCTCGATCCCCAGCGGCATGGTGGCCAGGACAGCGGAGTAGTCACTGCCTTGTATGGCGTTTTTTCTCATCAGTTGTACTTCCTCTTCTCCAGGGACTGCACAAAGGGGAACATGCAGAAGGTGATAACGCTGCCGCAGCCAGCGACAGCACACCTCCCTAAACTGGGTGGTGATTACTGGGTACGTATATCTCAGCGCCGCTTTCCCTTGCCTCCAGAATTATACCGATTTAAAAGAAAAGGCCTGGCAGTAGTGCCAGGTCCTTCCTGTCTCTATGAAACCGCTGGCATGTCAGATGACCAGCCCGCCGTTGGGGGAGATCACCTGGCCGGTCATAAACTCTGCGGAGACCACATAGGACACCGCCTCGGCAATGTACTCTGGCTCGCCCAGCATCCCGATGGGAGACGCAGCCTTGTAGCTGTCAAAGGCGGGCTTGTTCTCCAGCGTCATGTCGGTGACAATGAAGCCGGGAGCTACTGCGTTGACCCGGATACCGCGGGGGCCAGCCTCCTTGGCCAGAGCCTTGGTGAGACCGTTCATGCCCCACTTGGCAGCGCAGTAGGTGGTCTGCCGGGGGAATCCGGTCATGCCGCCCACAGAGGTGATGTTGACTATGCTCCCGCTATTCTGTCTATACATATAGGGCAGTACCAGGCGGCACATATAGATACCTGCCATCAGATTGGTGTTCATCACCCGCAGGATCTCGCTCTGGCTCATGTCCGCCAGCTCCGCCCGGACCGTGATGCCGGCGTTGTTTACCAATACGCCGATCTTTTCGCCCAAGGTGTCCACCGCGGTCTGGACTACCTTCTGGCAGTCCTCAAACCGGGAGACATCCCCCTGAGCAGCGATGACCTTGTGGCCGTACTTCTCCCTGATCTCCGCAGCCAGGGCTTCCACCTTCGCCTTAGAAGATGTAGAGATGTAGTTGCAGACGATGTCATAGCCGTCAGCTGCCAACTGCCGGCAGATGGCAGCCCCCATGCCTCTGGCACCGCCGGTCACGATGGCGTATCCGTCATATTTTACCATAATTTTCTGTTCCTCCGCTCACTTTTTCTCCCGGCAGTCCCGGTTCACAGCACCGGCCGGCATCTCGCCCAAGGCACCCTGCATAGCATAGAGGGCGGATTTGTACTGCAGCTCCTCAAAGGACTCCGTGGATTGGTATGCCACATGGTTCGTCAGGATAACGTTGTCCATCTTCATCAGTGGGTGGTCCATGTCGTGGAAGGGCTCAACCTCATAGACGTCCAGGCCGGCAGCCTTAATCTTGCCGCTCTGGAGGCCCGCCACCAGTGCGTCCGTGTCCACCAGGCCGCCGCGACCGGTGTTCACCACGATGACGCTGTCTTTCATCTTGGAGATCGCGTCGGCATTGATGATGTGGTAGGACTCGTCCGTCAGCGGGATGTTGGCGCTGATCACGTCGCTCTGGACCAGCAGATCATCCTTGGTGGCGCAGTACTTCACCCCCAGAGCCTCCACTGTCTCCCGGCTTAGGTAGGGATCGTAGGTGCAGACCGCGGCGCCCATGGACAGCATGGCCTTAGCCACATTCCTAGCGATCCGGCCCAGCCCCAGCAGACCTACGGTCAGGGTGGAGATACGGCGGCACTCATAGCCGGGCACCATGGACTGGCGGGTCCACTCGCCGGAGTGGACGAACTGGTCGTAGATCTTCAGTTTCCGGCACAGGGCCATGATGAGGGCCACCTGATGCATGGCCACCTCCTGCATGGCATAGTCCGGTACATTGCACACATAGATTCCCCGCTCGGATGCCGCCGCCACGTCCACGATCTCGTAGCCCATAGCGGTACGGACAATGCATTTAACGCTCTCATCCAGCTGCCCGATAATCTCCCGGGGGAATTTCAGGATGCTGGTGACGATAGCGTCAGCACCCCTGCATGCTGCCAACTGCTCCTCTGCAGACAGGAACTCAGGGTGCTGCTCGTAGGCGATACCGTGTTCAGCGAACATGTCCTTATACTGCTCCACATTGGGGGAACCGGGGTTGTGGAAATGAACGATCTTCATAATACTCTCCGCTTCTTTCTGTCTTGAATTCTACTTTCGGGTGTCCCGGTTCACAGTGCCGGCAGGCATTTCACCCCGGGCTCCCTGGATAGCGCACTCTACCGCCTTACGCTGAAGCTCCTCATAAGATTCCTCGGTCTGAAAGGCAACATGGGTCGTGAGAATCACATTGCGCATCTCCATCAATGGACTATTCGCAGGCAGAGGTTCCTTTTCAAATACGTCCAGAGCGGCAGCACGGATCTTTCCGCTCTTCAGGCCGTCGATCAGGGCAGTCTCGTCCACCAGCGGGCCGCGGCCCATGTTGATGATAATCACACCGTCCTTTATTTTGGAGATGGCGTCTGCGTCAATGATATGGAACGAGGACTCCATCAGCGGGATATTGAGGGTAATAATATCGCAGGTTTCAAAGATCTCATCCTTTGTCTTGGCGCGGATGACATGATGCTCCTCAAATACAGACTCCGGCAGGAAAGGTTCAAAGGTGTAAACCTTTGCGCCAAACGCCTTCATGTACCGAGCCACGTTCTTGGCGATCCGCCCGAACCCCAGCAGGCCCCCAGAGAGAGTAGATATCCGTCTGGCAGGATAACCGGAGAGGTACCCCACATGGTCATATTCCCCCTCACGGACTTTCCGGTCATACCAGCAGACCTTCCGCTGACGCTGTCGTCCAATCGCTCAATCACAGACTTCGGAAAGGGCTGGATACAGGTAATGACGGCGTCGGCATCCCTGCAGGCCTCCACCGCCGCTTCCTCAGTAGCGGTATCCAGGAAGCGTTCATATTCCATGCCGCTTTCCTCAATCAGATGGCAATAATTCTCGCAGGTGGGAGAGCCCTTGGTGTTGATAGAATCTTATCCACTCTCTTCAATCACTCAGCTCCGCAGAGCCTGGCCGATCAATCCCGCTGTTCAAAAAAACGCCTGGGATTCTCGTGGGTCAGCTTGTGCAGCGTCTCCTCCGGCAGGCCCTTTTCCAGCAACATCGGGGCAGCGAACTCCTCAAAGTAGGTGAAATTCACTGCCTTCTCCAGTGCCTCGTCTGTACTCGCCTCCCGCCAGGAGGGTATGAAGCCCGTATAGGGTGCATAGTCATGGGAAATCAGTAACCGGTCGGCCCAGTCATCCCGGCATAGCCGCAGGATGGTGTCCACCCTGCGCTCCAACGTAGTTCCAGGGGTGGCCGTCACTGTGCCAAAGCGGTCCATCCCCAGATAGCAGCCTCGGCTCAGCAGCGATTCCAGGTAATCCACGTCATCCACATCGCCGCTGTGGCCGACGATCAAGTTCTCCAGCGCCACGCCGTGATCCTCCATGATGTCCAGTATGTCGCTCCCGTGGCGGAGCTCCGGAACAGTGTGGCAGAAAATCGGCAGGTGGTAGGTTCTAGCCGCTTCGGCCGTAATCCCCAGTATTTTGATAATATAATCCGTCAGGCCCAGATGGTCCACGGCGCACTTGAGGATGCCAGGCAGGATATCCGTCTCTTCCACGCCGTGCTCGCACTCATTCGCCAAGTAGCCGTAAATCTCCTCCCGGGGCTTCCATGTCAGCCAGGGATCCTCCTGGTGATAGAAGCCGGTGGAGACAATGACCCGCACGCCACTGCGCTCAGATGCCTGCCGGATCAAACGGATGTCCCTGCCCAGATTGATGGGGGTGCCGTCCACAATGGTGTCGATGCCGGCAGCCTTCGCCTTTTTCAGCTGGATCACCGCCATCTCCAGCAGCCGGTCCTCCTGGCAGAACTGCCCTCGCAAGCACATCCGCATAGACCAGTCACAGCAGGTGACCGCATGCTCATGGATCAGGGTATAGCCCAGCTGGCTGGTGTCCATCAGGCCAGTAACCGTTGGGATTTTCAAAAAGCGTTCCTCCTCTTCTCCGGGGCAGAGCCCCCTTCTTTGTGCCTGCCGCGCTCCCTCAGCGCAAATCCGGCCCTTTTTACATGTTCCCGCCCCCGTTGTAGGGGCAGGAACACGCAAAAACGGGATTCCGCAAAGGATCGATGAAGGAAATCAGATTATTTGACGGTGATGATCTCGGACTTGGCAATGGCCTCTTCGCTGAGCTCCTGGCCGATACCGGGCCGGTCAGACACCTCGAAGTAGCCATCCTTGGGCAGCAGCATGTCATCGTACTTGCCGATCTTGGTGAACACGGGCAGGGTATTCCACTGCAAGCACTCGTGATAGACAAAGTTGGGGATCGCCGCCTCGATATGCAGCGTGGCGGCGCAGGCAATGGGACCGGCCATGCAGTGCATCTGCACGCCGACGTCATAGGCATTGGCATAGTCGCAGACCTTCTTCATCTCGGTAATGCCGCCCACAACGCCCAAGTCCGGCTGCGCTACGTCGATAGCCCGGTTCTCAATGAACTGCTTGAAACCCCACAGGGAGCCGATGCGCTCGCCGGTGGCAGTGCAGGTCTTCACATTGTCGTGGAGTTCCTTGAGGTAGCGGTAGTCCATGGACTGGCCGGGCTCCTCATAGTACAGGCAGCCATACTGGTCCAGCTCTCGTCCGATCTGGATAGAGGTGTTCACGTCGGTCATGCCGTGGAGTTCGATAACGATGCCGATGTTGTCGCCCACAGCATCCCGGATGGCGCCTACCCGGTCAGAGATGGTCTTAAGCTGATACTTGGTGTCCAGCTTCTTCCACTCCCAGTCGGAGCCGTCGGTGCGGTAGATGCGCTGGGGACTGGTGCACAAGCCCTTGTCATCTGTCCACAGGGGATCCACCTTCACAGCGGTGAAGCCCTCGGCGATGGCGCGCCTGGCCTCCCGGGCATAGTCCTCCGGCTTTACGATGGGGTGGTCTACTTTACCCCAGCCCAGTTGGATCTGGCTGGCGTAAGCCTTGATCTTGGAATTGAGCTTGCCGCCCAGCAGCTTGTACACCGGCAGGTTCGTAGCCTTGCCCTTGATGTCCCACAGGGCGATGTCCAGAGCGCTGATGGCCGCAAAGGGGATGGGTCCGCCGCCATAAGCCCAGTAAGAGCCGTTGTACAACTTCTGCCAGATCACCTCGTGATCCAGGGGGTCCATCCCCAGAATGAAGGGCGCGATCTCGGAGATCATGGTCATGGTGGCATCCCGGCCGGACATAACGGGGATCCCGGATTCGCCCCAGCCGCAGATGCCCTCATCGGTGTTGACGCGCACACAAATGGGGAACCAACCGGGTGTGGGGGATTCCACAATCGCCTTGAAAATGTCAATGCTTGTGATCTTCATAGCAGGTCATCCTTTCTGAATTCATGCTCTTGTGGGTTCATTTCAGCTGCACGATCTCTGTCTCATACCCGTCGGGGTCCTTGATGAAATACCCAAACTGATGAGGCTGCTCCACGATCTTATCACTGACGCAACCCATCTGGCTGTGGAGAGCAAAACTGGCCTGGATGTCCTCTGTCCGCATACCCAGATGTCCGTATGCGGCGCAGTCTGCGGCCAGTCCAACTCCGTGGAGGAGCTGGAGCTGGAGCCCGTGATCCGGAGCACTCAGGAAATAGGAGGTAATGGTCGGCGTGTGATGGATGATCGAGCACTCTCGGAATCCCAGTGCCGTTTGATAAAACTCAGCGGACCGCGCCGGGTCGAGCACCTTGATGCAGACGTGATGCGTACCAAAATTCATCTCAGTACTCCAGTTCTAGGTAGTCGCCGGTCTTGACGCCGGCGGCATTACCCTCTTCAAAGTCCATGTGAATCACATCCAGATCCGTGACCGTATTCTCCCGCACGATGACATTGTGGAAGGTTACGGAGCGGGGACCGGATGAGGTGATGTCCACTGTCTGCATATCTCTCAGCCTCATCTCCCCCAGGGACTTGGTGGAGATGTGCACATGGCGGGCAGCTACGATGCCGCACTTGAGTGTGGCAGTCCCCTTGGGGCCGATGAGCGTCAGCTCACAGGCGTCCTTCAGGTTGCCGGACTCCACGACAGGGGCCTCTGCCCCCAGCTTGACATTGTCGCTGGCCAACAGTTCCACCTGGTCAAAGGGGCGGTGGGGTCCCAGGACCCGGATCCCGTCGATCCTGCCCTTGGGCCCCTGGACCGAGATCGTCTCCGTGGAGACATACTCGCCGCCGCCCAGGTATTTTTTCTGGGGCAGTACATAGCCGTCTCCAAAGAGTTTGAAAACAGTCTCTTCCTGCAGATGAACATGGTGGTTGTCCAGGTCCACCCGGATCTTTCTCCTGTCAGACATACGCATCCTCCGAGTTATCCTTTCCGAATTTGTGGTACTTTTCCTCCCGGTTCATGAGGCGGATCCCGCCGTTGGCCAGGGCGTCCATCTCATGGGAGCCAGCGGCCACGATGACCGGCGCGATCTTGCCGACCCGCGCAGTCAGGGCGTCCACCAGCCGCTTGGAATGAGCCATGCCGCCCGTTAGCACGATGGCGTCCACATCCATGTCCATGGTGGTGGACATGGCGCCGATGTCCTTGGCCTGGGCATAGACCATGCCGTCGAAAATCAGTCTGGAGAATTCGTCGCCCTCATCGATCCGTCTCTCCACCTCCCGGAGATCACTGGTGCCCAAGTAGCCCATCAGGCCGCCGCCGCCCATAATCATCTTCAGGATGTCCCTGTGAGTGTACTTCCCGCTGAAACATCCAGCCACAAAGCCGATCAGGGCCATAAAAGGCACCCCTCCGGCGCGCTCGGCGCTGTATCCATCGCTGGTGGAGTCGATCAGCCGGCCCTTGCAGTGGGCGGAGGTAGAGGTGCCGCCGCCCAGATGGCAAACGACAATGTTGTAATCCTCCATCTTCCCTCCCAGCTCCGCAGCACCGATCCGGGCGGCCGCCTTGGCGTTGAGGGTATGGGAGCCAGGGGCAATGGGGAATTCCTTGAAGCCGGAGAGCAGCGCCACGTCAATGAACTCGTTAACGCCCTCGCCGTCATAGATGAAGGCGGGGATCCCCAGCTGCCTGGCCATCTCATAGGCGATCACAGGCCCCAGAGATGAGGCGTGAGGCGTGTCGTAATCATAGCAGTGCTGCACCAGCGCCTCATCGATGATGTAGCCGCCAGCCCGCAGATTTCCGCCGCCGCCACCCCGAGAGACGATAAAGCTCAGTTCCTTGGGGTCGATGTGCTCCTCATCCAGAAACTTCTGAATGGTCTCCTTCCTCAGGTCCATCTGGTCAAAGATGTTCTTCATCCCGGAGATGACCTTCCGGTCCACGGCGAGATTTTGCTCGCAGACGTTGACAGAGTCCTCATAGTAGGCAACCTTTGTGGAAGTTGAGCCCGGGTTCAGAACCAGAATTTTATACATGCAAGTCCCCCTCACTTGGAAAAGTGCTCTTTTGCATAGTCAAAGCCCAACTTGGCCATTCGCTTGTTGCCCTCAGCAAATTTGGCCTTGGAATCCACAAAGGCGTGGTCGATGGCATCGTACAGGTTCTGCAGGGTGATGCTGCCGGTGATGGCGGCGTAAGTGCCGGCCACCAGCATATTCATGCCCCGCTCGTTCCCCGCCTGGGTGGCTAGGTCGTTGAAGGGAACCTTGTAGACCTCAATGTCCGTCCGGGTGGTTTCCTGTTCCACCAGGGAGCTGTTGATGATCACCTTGGCGCCTGGAACCGCCCAGCTCTCATATTTCAGCAGAGACGGCAGATTCATAATAATTAATGCCGTGGGATTCTGAATCATAGGAGAATCCACTGGTTCATCAGAGACATTCACGCTACAGGTTGCGGTGCCGCCCCGCATCTCACTTCCATAAGCGGGAAGCCAGCTGACCTCCATCCCGTTTTCCATTCCGGAGAGCGCCACCATCTTGCCGATCATCAGCACACCCTGTCCGCCGAATCCGGCAACAATCAGTTTCTCATTTACCACGGTTGCAGCTCCTTTCACTCAAAGTCCTTGTAAATACCCAGGGGGTAATAGGGGATCATGTGCTCGGTCTGCCACTCCATGGACTCCGTAGGTGTCATGCCCCAGTTGGTGGGGCAGGTGGACAGCACCTCCACCATGGCGAAGCCCAGTCCCTTCATCTGGCACTCAAAGGCCCTCTTGATTATCTTCTGGGCCTGGCGGATATGGGCGGGCGTGTCGATGGCCACGCGGGCGATGAACTTGGCTCCCTCGATGGTGGCGAGCAGCTCGCTCATGCGGATGGGTTTGCCACAGTGGTTCTCATCACGGCCATAGGGGGAGGTTGTCGTCTTCTGGCCCACCAGAGTGGTGGGGGCCATCTGTCCACCGGTCATGCCGTAGGTTGTGTTGTTGATGAAGATTGTGGTAATCTTTTCACCCCGGTGGGCGGCATGGACGATTTCCGCCGTGCCGATGGAGGCCAGATCGCCGTCGCCCTGATAGGTCCAGACGATCTTGTCGGGATGAATCCGCTTGATGCCGGTGGCGGTGGCAGGGGCTCTGCCGTGCATAGGGATGATCGTGTCAGTATCAAAGAACATGGGGTTCATGCCGCCGCAGCCCACAGAGGACACGGAGATGGTGTCGTTTTGGATACCCAGCTCATCAATTACCTTTGCCACCAGATTTGTGGCGATGCCGTGGCCGCAGCCGGGGCAGTATGTAAAGTCCACTGACGTAAGACTCTTTGCTCTCTCATAGACGATGCTCATTTCGCTACCCCTTCCGCATACGCACGCAGCGCGTCGATAATATTTCCAGTATTCATGGGACCGGCGGCAGTGTTGCCGATGTGGTAGACCGGCATCCTGCCTGCCACCGCGATCCGCACGTCGTCGATCATCTGGCCGATGGTATTGATCTCCGGGCAGAAAACAGCCTTGCAGTTGGGTCCGATCTTCTCAAAGGGCTCCTTGGGGAAAGGCCAGGCGGTCATGGGACGGATGAAGCCGAACTTCAGGTCCGTCTTTATCTCCTTGATGGCGGCCTTCGCCATACGGGCGCCGGTTCCGTAAGCAGTCACGATAACATCCGCATCTTCCAGGCCGTAGGCCTCGTAGCGGGTCTCGTTGGCAACGATCTTAGGCATGGTCTCATGCTCAAATCGATCTGTGAACTCCGTAAGGGGACGGCCATAGGTCAGTGTCATCATGGTGCGGTAGCCCTTTTCGCCAATGCCGGCCATGCGCCAGGGCTTGTCAGGCAGGTTTTTACGACGCTCAGGAAGCTTGTCGAAATCCACCGGCTCCATCATCTGACCCAGCATACCGTCGGCCAGGACCAACACTGGCGTGCTGTACTGATCGGCGATATCAAAGGCCTCAAACACCATGTTGGCCAGCTCCTGCACATTGCCAGGCAGCAGAATGGGAATTTTGTAGGCGCCGTTGCCGGAGAGTTTCCAGTCCTCTTGCGCCGGAGCCAGGTCCCCCATGCCGGGGCCGGAGCGGACCACGTCTACAATCACGGCAGGCAGGCGGGTCAGAGCCATGGAGGAAATGGCCTCCAGCATCAGGCAAAGGCCCGGGCCGGAACTACTGGTCATGACTCTGGCACCGGCGGCAGATGCGCCCAGTACCATATTGATGCCAGCCAGCTCACTCTCGGTCTGTAAAAATACACCGCCCCGCTTAGGCATCTCTCTTGCCAGATACTCCGGCACCTCGTTCTGCGGGGTGATGGGATATCCAAAGAATGCTTCAACACCGGCGCGCAGCGCCGCTTCGGCAATCACTTCATTGCCCTTAAACAATACTCTTGCCATATCTGTTCCTCTCTCCCTTAGCCTTCTTCTTTTTCCAGGGTAATGACTGCGTCAGGGCAAGTAATCGCGCAGTTCCCGCAAGCAATGCATTTTTCAATGCCGATATTGCGGGCGGCGTGATACCCCTTTTTATTGGTGATGCTTTTATCGATCTCCATGATCTTCAGCGGGCAGACAGATACGCACAAGCCGCAGCCCTTGCACTTTTCGGTATCGATCGTCATTTTTGCTTTCGTCTTCATCATATCTCCTTTTCCTTTCTGCCGCCTGTGTTTACAGATAAGACGGGCGCATGTACAGCTTGACCGGGAACAGCTCCCCAGGGATCTGATCCGTGGCCGCCTCACAGGCTGATAACAGATGTTGCGGACACACCGTGTAAATACATGGAATTTCCAGTTTGGAGCAAACTTCCCTGGTGACCTCACTGCCATGCAGGATGTCCTTCAGCTCTGTCTCGCGCAGCATGTGGGTGTTATTGATCACTCCTGAGATCTTCAATCCACAGGCGCCAGCAATGTCCGTCGCGAAGGCGATCGCCTGCTCCGGCGTTTGGGTCTCATAGCGATTGGCGTTGATGACCAGCCACATGTCGTAGCGGCTCCCCACAATCTCATTTCGGAAGCGGGCCAGGACCCGGGCACCCACAGCGTTTCCGCCCACGTCGATGATATTCTCCCTCTGACTCTCAATAAAAAAAGATTGCAGCTCACTGTTCAGTGCCGGAAGCTCCAGCCGCCAATCGTTGCCCAGATTGCTGGAGACGACGCGAATCCCCTTTGCTTCCAGCATGTCCGCCTGCTGGCGGGTCCTGAAGTAGGGGTTTACAATGTCCAAGTCGGCGATCGCCACCTCACTTCCACTCTCCCTGCGTCTGATGGCGTAGTTGACAGCAAATTCCGTTTTTCCGCTTCCATAATGGCCGATAACAATATGTATATTCGACTTCATGCGCCCCCTCTCGTTTTTCTTATTTTGAAATTGAATTTTATTTTATAATCTGATTGTATCGCTTCCAGCTGGCACAGTCAATAGATTTCTAGGAACACGCATGTAAATATAATTGTGCAAATTATGTTAAATTTCACAAAAGTTGATCTATAAACCGAAGTTTTTCTCTTCCGAAGCTAAACGGATTGAGAAAGGTTCCGTTAAAAGTTCTCTCCGCCGGTTTGCTTCTGAAAATCCCTGTTTTCTACTTTTGTAAAATTAAATTTCATCTATAGCAGGAAATTCTTGCATAAACGCCGAATCTGTGGTATGGTAAATAAAACAATACCAGCAGAAAAGGGGGGGGGTGTGCCCACATGGAGAAAAACCCTTCCAATCAGTCCATCGACCGGATGTTCCAGATCATCGAGGCTATGGCCTTCACCGGCAAGCCCATGCGGCTCAATGATATTGCCGAGAAAAGCGGCATCCCGGCCAGCACGGCCATGCGGATCCTCAACGCGATGATTGAAAACGGCTACGCCAGCCAGAACGAGGAGACTCAGCTCTACAACCTCTCCTACAAGTTTCTCTGGGTGGGCAATTCCATCCGGGAGAATCTGTCCCTGAACCAGCTTCTCCACCCCTATCTGCAGGAGATCTCCAAGCGGACGGCTCTCGGTTCGGCGCTGTCTGTCCTGAATGGAGACACCATCACCTATGTGGACGAGGTCATCGACACTCGTCAGATGCTCCGGGTCTACCACCAGCTGGGGCACTCCTTCCCCCTGTATATCACCGCCTGCGGCAAGATCTTTCTCAGCGGCATGTCCGCAGGTGAGCGCAGCCGCTACTACCAGCGGGAGAATCTGATCGCTCAGACACCGAAGACCCTCTGCACAAGGGCGGAGCTGGAGTCGGACGTGGAGAAGGTCCTCACCCTCGGTTACGCAGTCAACGACGAGGAAGGGCTTCTGGGGATGCGGTGCATCGCCCTGCCGGTAAACAGCTCCGACGGAAGAATCTTCGCCGCCATCAGCATCAGCGGCACCATCTATCAGATCACCCACGACAATATCCCCCTCCTCGCCTCCACCATGCGGCAGGTTCTAGCAAAGCTCTATGAGGATTGCCGCCCGATCTTCTCCAGTATGCTGACAGCGGAGCTGCTGTGAAAACATGTTTCCCCCGTGGCCGCCCGCTGCACCGACGCAAAAAAGCCCCGCCCGTCCTCCAAAGAGGACGGGCGGGGCTTTTAGATCACACCAGCCGGCCGGCATGGAAACCAGCATGGACCACCTGAACGATCTTGCCGGGGGCCTTCTCTGGCACGATATTACGATAGAAGTCAAACTTATCCCACAGGGCATCGTCCATCTCGTTGTTGGGACGGTAGCCGGCAGCCACTACAACGGTGTCGCACTCCACCTTCTCGGTCTTGCCGTCCTTCTCATAGAGGACATAGCCGTCGCTGATTTCGGTGACACAGGCAGAGGTGACGATGTCGATCCGGGAACTCTCGATCATGGCGTTGAGGGCCTGGGTGTTGTTCAGATTTTCCTCCAGGGTCTTCAAGATGGCGTCCGCCGCTTCCACAACGGTGACCTTTTCAGCGGTCTCGTCGAACTGCAGGGCAGCCTCCATACCCACCAAGCCGCCGCCGATGACCAGAACCTTGCCAGTCATCAGCTTGCCGCACATAGCCTCGTTGGCGGTTATGACATTGGGGCTGTCGATCCCCTTGATTCTCGGGATCAGGTTCCGGGAGCCGGCAGCTAGGATCACCGCGTCAAATCCGCCCTTGAGCACCTCCTCAGGGGTAGCGGTCTTGTTGAAGACCACCTTCACCCCGGACCGATGGATCTGCTGCACCAGATAGGTCCCATAGTGTTTTACGTCAATCTTGAAGTCCGGCGCGCCGGCGGCCACCATGTTACCGCCCAGATAGGTCTCCTTCTCCCACAGCGTCACATCATGGCCGCGAGAGGCCGCCGTGATGGCCGCCATCATACCGCCGGGGCCGCCGCCGATAACCAGAACCTTCTTGGGAGTCTCGGCAGGGATGAGCGGATAGTCTTTCTCATGATAGCACAGGGGATTAACAGCGCAGTGGCGGTACTGGCCGTTTCGGCTGGTATACATGCACTCATTGCAGCCGATACAGGGCACGATGTCGTAATACCGTCCCTCCTTGACCTTCTGGGGCCAGTAAGGATCTGTCAGCATCTGGTGGCCCAGGCCAACGATATCAGCATCGCCGTCTTCCAAAACAGCTTCAGCCTTTACAGGGTCAAACAACTTGCCCTGGGTGATAACAGGGATAGAGACCGCCTTCTTCACAGCTCTGGCAGCAAAGAGCTGGTGCCCCTCCTTGTTGTAGCAGGTAGTGATAGCCTTGTACCAGGCATCATAACAGCCTACGTCTACATGGAGTGCAGCCACACCGGCCGCCTCGTACATCTTAGCCATCTCCAGCCCCTCAGCCATGTCGTGATAGCCGGGTGCATCGCCCATGTCGTGGGTGACGCAGAACTTCACGATGATTGGGAAGTCGGGACCACAGGTCTTCTGGACCTCCTTGATAATCTCCATGGTGAAGCGCATCCGGTTCTCCAGGCTACCACCGTACTCATCAGTGCGGTGGTTCCACAGTGCGGTCTGGAACTGATCGATCAGGTAGCCGCCATAACAGTGGAGCTCCACGGCGTCGGCGCCGGCCCGCTTCGCCAGCATGGCAGAGTTGCCCATGGCTTTGACCATGTAGCGGATCTGCTCCACAGTGAAGGGCTTACAGTATACGCCCTTGAAATAGAAGGTCTCCGTGTCGCTGGCAGAGTAGGGTGGACGGGTAGGATCGGTGTAGCCCATGCGGCCCAGGCCTGCAGTCAGCTGGACCACCAGCTTGCAGTCATGAGCGTGGACCTTGTCCACCAGCAGATTCAGTCTATCCACGTGGGAGAAGTTGTAGAGCACATTGCAGCCGCGGGTCTCAAACTCCTCGGTGCACATGAAGGCGCCGGTGAAGATGGCGGCACAGCCGCCCTTGGCCCGCTCCTCAAAATAGTCGATGTTCCGCTCCTGAACGCCACCGTCCGGGTCGGTCTTGTTGCCCATGGGGCACATGATAATTCGGTTCTTCAGAGTCATGTTGCCGATCTTGGTTCTGGTAAACAGCTTCATAAATTACTCCTTTTTCTCAGTTCTCACGCCGCAGCGGAGTCTGAGATCATTTTTTAATGTCCGGCATCGGGATACCGAGTTCTCCGGTCAGAGCCGCCCGCTGAAAAGGCGGGCGGCTCCGGAACCGTTGATGCTATTTCTCAGGGGTCACTGTCGCTCAGCTTTTGCGGGATAGTCATACTTACCACCGCTCTTCTTGAGATAGTAGATGCGGATAGGCAGGATAATGATGGCAGGCAAAATGCCCAGAGGCCAGGCCATCTTGGAGAGGTAGCCGTAGCCGGTGGAGAAGATGGCGGTGAGGCCGAACTGAGATCCGAACACACCGATGGCCATCATGACCAGGGCGATGATGACGCCGGAAATCGTCTCGCTGCACTTAAACCACTTGGCGATGATGCCCTTGAAACGGGTGACGATGGCGAACGCGCAGCCAGCACCAGTGGAGATCAGGGCCAGGAACAGCATAATGGCGTACAGGATCCGCAGTACGGGGATGCCGATGGCGGACAGGGCCGTCAGCACAGGCAGGGTCTCTGCATTGATCTCCGGGTAGTTGGCAATCATCACCAGGCCCAGAATCTGCAGCATGATCAGGTTCAGGAACGCGCCGCCGAAGGCAGTCTTTGCGGATTCCTTGGTATTCCTCAGCTCAGGAGCCATAGAGCACACAGCGAACATGGAGCCGATCTGTACGCCGGAGTAAGTCAAAGCGGAGCCCAGTGCATCCAGGAAAGTGCCGCCGCCATTCTCATGGTTGGCGACCACCTGCACGAAGTTGTCCCAGTTCTGGGCCAGGCCTACGAAGCCCAAGATGGTGATGCAGACCAGCAGGCCCACAGTGAGATATGTAGAAATCCGCATCATGACCCGGGAGCCGAAGACCACCATGCCCAGTACGATGGCACCAGCCGCAGCCACGCCGATCCAGTAGTTGACGTTGTACTCCTCAAACAGAGAGCCTGAACCAGCGAGGATGCCGGACACCCCCATAATCTGCGCACACAGGGACCAGAGGTCGATCGCGATAATGAATACAATGCCGATCTTCTTGATGAAAACGTTGGAGGCGTAATCCTTGTAGGAGGACACCTTCGTGATCCGGCAATACTCGAAAATGAAGTAAAAGGCCACCGCCAGCACCAACCAGGTGATGATGGGCGTGATGAGAGCCAGCCAGCCGTACTTGCTGTAGTAGATTGCGTACTGGGAGCCTGTCGCAAAACCTGACCCGCAGTGCATACCAAACCATGTGCTGGCGATGCCTACGGATACTGGAATGGACATCTTTTTCTTCTCCATAGTCCTTTAATCTCCTTTTTCTCTTGATTTTTTCGTAAAATAAAATTCAATTTCAATATATATTGTATTCATATAATGCTCATTTGTAAATGCACTAATATCATAATTATTTTTTCAATATTTGTACATTTTATAAAGCATTATCATTATCGAAATAAACTTCTAATTTTCAATTACACCTTCTAAATTTTCCATTTTATATCAATTTATGAAATATTATTTTACTGTGTACCTGTTGGCCTCTCCTCGCATAATACCTTCAACTACCTCTAGTCTCTTTTCTACCGGCAGCTTCCCCTGATGCAGCATTCTTTTGCTCTCCTTCCCTTTACTTTTTTCTCCTGGCCTCTATTGAGGTATAATCACGCCACGGATTAGCGGCACATTACAGGTGCCTCCCTTTGGTGTTACAATCGCTGTTCGTAGCCGCATATACCGAGGGTGTGGCCCAGGATAGAGCAATTCTTGACACTTAACAACCAGAACAGCGACTCCAACAGCTCCAGGCACAACTTCCGGCAGGCAATTTGCTCCGCGGCCGCTTCCTGCCGGTTGGGCAGCAACTGCTTCAAGGGATTGCCTCCTCACCTTTCCTCTGCAGATAAAATTAGGGCGGCGGAACTACTTCTGGACATTCGGAACATGACAGGATTGTATTTAGCACCACAAAGTTGTGATCGGCTGGGTAGACCGAATCGATGTCCCATCGGATGGTTGCAGTCATAGGTTTCCCGCCGTCCTATCCGACTCAGCTCTGAGTCGCAAGATTGCCGAGTCGGTAGGCGACTGCGGGCGTCTCTTCTTTAAAATCCCCAGCAGGGGTTCTCTGATAAGCTGAAGAGGTCTGTCCCAAAAAGGGACAGACCTCCTGTGTTTTCCTGCTCTTACAGCACATTCAGTTTCTGTACATACTCTTCCCGCGTGATCGGCCGGGTGGCGTATGCGTCCTTCAGCGTCTGGGCTTTGGCCGCCTGTTAGTTCCACTCGTTCGTATCGTTTTTTCCTTGCCGCCCCCCGGCAGCCGTCTCCGTCCTTTGCTTCCCCTTCTCCCGTTTGTCGCCTCCCATCTGCCTGCAGGTCTTGCCGCCGGTGCCCGGCCCCCCTCTCACAGCAACAGATGTCGTACCCGCCTATCGCCAGGGATCCCCGGCCACAGGGTCTGCAGCATCGGAGCAGATTCACGGCCGCCATGCCTTTATGCAGATCCATGTACAAAAAGGCAGGGAATCTTTCAAAGATCATCTGTTCCGCCAGCATCAGGTGCTTCGGTTTCCTCTCCATGATAAGGACCAGGGAAATGCGCATGGGGTAGCTGAAGGAGACTGTATCCAGAGCGACCGCATGAGCATCCCACTCCTCCCCGCCATCCTCCATATCCCTCTGCTGCCACATCGCCTTTTCTATCGTCTACCGGTAATCGGCATAAGCCTGGATGTAGTTCTGCCGTCTCCTGGAGTACAGTTCTTGAAAAATTCTTTCAGTATCCACGCCGTATTTTTTACAAAGCCTGAAATTTATTCTTCAGCGCTCCGGTTTCTCCATCCGCCAAGTGCTGTACACCTTGTTGCGTGGTGTCCCCGGTGTCAGCAGATCATCCACCACATCCAGATGGGTCCGCAGATATGGAAGCATCGCTTCCATCTGATGTTCCTCCGGCAACAGCTTGTTAGCTTGTTATAAAGCGGCAGCTCCCCCAGCCTCCGTCACAGCTCCCGCATCGCTGTTCATGTAGTACATTGCCCGCCCCCTTTTATATCCGATACAGTTTTCATATTTTACCGAACTTGTTCTTAACAAAATCAAAATTGTGCTCCGAGGTCATGCAATGGTTTGATGTTCTGTTATGCTGGTTTTCGATCAGCGTAGTAGAAGCTAATCGTTTGCACACCCCCTGACCGCATCCCTCCGCCGGAGGTCTCTTTCCCAGAAGAAGTCCCGCCAGGACTCCACCGGCTCTATCACAGCGGGCGAGTGCGCCAACGGAGCAGAGAGCACAACGATGTGCGGTCTCTCAAACTATCAGGGGGTGATGACCGCCAATCTGCCGCAGGAAAAGGAAAACCGCCAAACTGCTGCAACAGCTTGGCGGCGCGCCGCGTTTCGGAAAACGCGCAGTTCCCATCTGCGTTCAGCCTAGCAGGGAGCCTGCAGAAGCGCAAGACAGTCTTTCTCTGCAACGTATCTGCAGCTCAAAATACATCTGGACATTCTCTTGCCAATCCCAAAATTGAATATCATTGACGCAGATACCCTGCCGAGCATTCCCTATGAACCACCTCATTCGTTATTTATTATAACACCGGATTTTCAAAATTAGCAGTCAAATAGCAGCCAGAGTGAGGGCCATATCTGCTCTTAAAGGCGAAGAAATCCGTTTGAGTTGCACGGAAACGTGCAACTTTTCACAAAATGTCCACTATCAGCAGAGCGCGCTTGAGAATCGGAGGAACAAATGGAGACGTCGGATTTTGAGCAGGTCATGGAACTGTTACTCCCTGCCTTGCAAGTGAACAACCGGCATTTGCAGCTCACATTAAAAGCTTTGCTGCGGGATTGCGACCGAGCCTATGCTCAGATCAACACTTCCTGGCTGGACCCCCGGCCCACACTGACACCGGCAGATGAACCGCCCCACCCGCATTTACCTTTCTATGGTATCTTCTGACGGCGGAACCGTCTTCGACGGATTCGCCGCCCTGGGGCAGTACAGCTATGATTATCTGGTGGGCCCCCGGACATTACCTCCCCCGATACCACCACGCTGGCCGACCTTGTGAAGGAACAGCGCAAGGGGAGGTACATCGGAAAAGCCGTGCCACCCGACACGGCCGCAGACCATGAGGGCATCATCAACTTTACCGCCAGCAACATCAAGGTGGGCGCCACCACGTACGAAACTGGTGGCAAGTATACCTCCCGGATCGCCGGTATTCTGGCGGGAACTCCCGCCGATTGCAGTGCCACCTATGCACCGCTGCCTGAAGTCACGGGTGTGGACACCATCGAAGATGCCGACGCGGCCATCAACAGCGGAAAGCTGATCCTCATCAACGACGGCCGCCCGGCAAAGCTGGGCAGAGCCGTGACTTCCAAGACCACGGTGGCGGACGATGAGACACAGGCTCTGAAGAAAATCAAAATGGTGGCCGCTGTGGACCTGATCCGGTACTATGCGCTAACCACCATTGAGGACAACTATCAGGGCAAGTGCTCCAACACCTATGACAACAAGTGCATTCTGCTGACCGCCCTGCGCGGCTATCTGAAGGAGCTGGAAAACGGCGACGTCCTTCTGGAAAAGAGCTCTGGCGCCGAGCTGGACGCCAACCGCATCAAGGCACTGGATAACGCAGCTGTGGTCAAAGAGGATACCGGCAGCCATGTCTTTATCCGGCTTTTCGGATATGTACTGGATGCCATGGAGGATTTTGCCGTTGTACTGGCCTCCTGGCAATGTGAATGTAAGGAGGATTACATATGGCTGAAATTTTGGACGCAGCTCTGGTACAGAGCGGTACCTGGGGCAGTTTGTGGCTGGACGGCGAGCAGGTGGCAGAGTGCTACGGCTGCCAGATCAAGCTGAACAAGACCAAGGAGGACGTGGCTCGCTGCAGAACGCTGGTGGCAGGAAAAAGCTGACGGGAATCTCCGGCACCGGCACGGTGCGGATTTACAACGCCACCTCCCGTCTGATTCAAGCGGAGGCCCAGGCGCTGAAGAACGGACAGAACCTGCGGCACACCCTAATCTCCAATCTGGATGACCCGGACAACCCCAGCAATCAGCGGATCTCCGTCACCGGCGTCAGCTTTGATGATCTAACGCTGGCAGACTGGGAGGCCGCCAAACCGGGACAGATCGAAGCCCCCTTCACCTTTGAGGACTTCGACGTTCTGGACAGCTGACAGGAGGGGCCCAGATGGAACAAGCACTGACCGATGGGGCGGCGGGCGCTGTCCCCTCCACCCTGGAACTGCTGCTGGGAGCAGGCGTTGTGTCCGTAAAAGCGAACATGCCCACCGCGTGATATGAGATCTCCCAACTGAGCGAGGCCGCAGGCGCGCCAGTGGTGTTCACGCTGCGGGCCCTGCCCTACGGCCGGGTTCAGGAGCTCAAACGCCTGGCAGAGGAAGCAGACATCCAGATTCTGCTGGCGGGCTGCGTGGAACCGGACCTGAAGGCGGCGGCTCTGCAGAAGAAGTTCCAGGGCGTGACACCGGCAGAGACCGTCAAGGCCATGCTGCTGCCGGGAGAGATCGCAGATCTGGCCATTGCAGTGGAAAAGCTGTCCGGCTACCGGCGGACCACCATTGAAGAAGTAAGAAACGGCTGAGGGAGGCAGAGGACCCGGAGCTGGGCCTGGCATATTACCTGTACGCAGTCCACGGGATCCTGCCGGGAGATTACTACCGGCGGAGCCATGGCGAGAAGGACCTGATCTGGGCCTTTGCCTCCTATGAAGCGGAACAAAAGAGCGGGAAGCGCAGCAAGCGCTTCCCGCCCAAGACCAAGCACATGAAATGATGCTGCTTTGTGTGAAAAAACAGGGGCAAAAACAGCCGCTCCCGCGCAGGCGGGAACGGCTGTGAAGCCTCATTTATGATAAGTGTCTCTTTGGCTAAGTCATCAAACAGGGGCCGGAGGACATCCATGGCAACGGCTCAATCAAAATACCCAATCGCTATGGCATAAAGGATCACGATGATCCCAATTATAGCGCCAATAAAAGTGCATACCACAAAATATGCAAAAAACGGGTCATCGATCATGTGGAACCAAAAACGATCCCAAAATCGACGCAATGGGCTTTTTTCATCGCATGGACTCCTTTAATTCCCAAATTTTATGAAACCATTCTATGATTTTTTTGCGACAAGTCAAGAAACGGAGGTGAATCCAGATGCCTGATGCATCCATTGTTGTGACCATGGATGGCAAATATTCCGACGCAGTGAAAAGAAAAAAATGTCCAGCGTGACCAAGTCCTTCAGCAAGAACATTGATCAGCTGGAGGACGTGCTATATGCACTGAACAAGAATAAGATTTCCCTGAAGGTAGATCTGAGCAAAGCAAAATCCGAACTGACGGCAGCGGAAGAACAGTTTGAAAAGACGCAGTCCGCCGCCGACGGGTTCAAGCTAGAGCTGGCGCAGGCCAACTATGACAATATCGTCCGTAATTTAGAGACGGTCACCCAGGCTGCCGGGAAAGCAGAGGACGCGATCTCCAAGGCTGGAAACCAGGGTCGAAGCGCAGACGCCCAAACAGCGAAAACCATGATGACCACCGTAGCGGCTAGCGGAATTGGACAGATGCTACGAGATGTTACCATGAACGCTGGCGCCGTTGTGGCCGGGAGCATGCTGGGTGAAGCGGGTGGAACCATCGCATCCAGCATGCTGTCCTCCGGTGCAACGGGCGCCATTGCCGGAACGGCTATTCTGGGGCCAGGGAATGAAAACACGGCGGCGCTACGGGGCTGGCGAGGTGACTGTGAAGTAGCGCAGGCTCTAAGCAAAGGTCAGGCCGTCTCCCTTCTGCCGGATACCACTCCGGACAGTGAACGCTCCAACACTGATCTGGAGGAGAAAATTAATCGCATTACAAAGAACAGTGCACTAGCCGTCGGCATCGACTATGTGCCGTATGACAACTTTCCTGCTCTGCTGCACCAGGGGGAGCGGGTGCAGACGGCGGTGGAGGCCCGAAGCCAGCGGCGGGTTCCGGCGATTACCATTACCGGAAACTCCTTCAGCATCCGGGAGGACGCTGATGTGGACCGGGTGGCCAGCGCACTGCTGCGGAAAATCGAGCTGGCGGAAAGGCGGGGATAATCCATGCAGATCTGTTTCATCAAAGACGGGACCGCACTGACCCTGCCAGTGACTCCAGCGGGATATGCCTGGGGCGTGGGCCGGAACATGGAGACCATCAACATCTCCCAGTTAGGAGACGTTTACCAGCCCGGCGGACGAAGCCGGTTTTCCGGCGAGGCGCTGGAATGTCTGCTGTCAGCACAAAACTACCCCTGGATAGAGCCCGGGGCGATCGCGACCCCCCAGTACTACCCGGACATTCTGACCTCATGGGCTTCCGCCGGGGAACCGGTGCGGTATATCGTCTCCGGCACGGAGATCAACACGCTGGCTTACCTGGAGTCTGTGGAATGGCGGGAACAGGACGGGACAGGAGACATATACGCCTCTTTATGGCTGCGGGAGTACACAGACCTGGAGGCGCGGGAGGTGACCGCGGCGGAAGATATTGTGTCCGTAACCGGAAACAGCTCCCGTCCGGCGGAGAACAGCATCAGCCAGTCCTATACCATCGTTAAAGGCGATACCTTATCGGCCATCTGTCGGCGGTATTATGGGAAGTACTCGGCTGCTTACTACAACGCTCTGGCCCGATACAACGGGATTCAAAATCCGCACCTCATTTATCCGGGCACCACCATCACCATTCCGCCGGAGTCCGTACTGATGGGAGGGTGACATGAAGCTATATCTAACCAAGCACAGCAACGGGATCCGTCAGGACATCACGGATCTTGCCGTCAGCTGGAGCTGGTCCGGAGACAAGGCCTCCCTCTCTCGACAACTGGAAGTGGAAATTGCTTTTTTGGAAGGAAGCGATCTGCCGGTACCGGAGATCGGGGATGTGGTAGTCATGGTGGAAGATGGAAGGTGCCTGTTCGCCGGCGTGGTACTGCGAAGGACCGCAGGGTCGGAGGATTCCGTCTTGTCCGCCACTCGCTTTGACTACGGCATCTACTTGCAGAAAAATGACTGCACAGCTAAATTTACCGGCGCTACGCCAGAGGAAATTACCCGGTCTCTCTGTGAGGGAAAGGGATTCCAGTGGCTTCCCTGCCCACTACCGGCATTTCGCTGCGGCGGAAGTTTTCCAGTGTGAAGATTAATTAGGCCATCGTCACAGTATGGTCCCTGGCAGCGGAGAAAAACGGAACGCAATACGCCATCCGGTACACTCCGGAGGGGCTGCTGGTGAAGGAGCGGGCGGTCAGTGCCGCCAGTCTGGTGCTGAAAGCGGCTGGGAACCTGATGGACGCTAGCACCACAGAGGATGCCACCAACGTGGTTAACTCTGTGGCTATCTACGACAAAAACGGGAATTTTCTGCGGCTCCTGAGAGACGCGGTCTCCCGGGAGCTGGTGGGCGTCATGGAAACCCATGTCACCCAGAACGACCACTCTGACGCTATCAATTAGGCAAAGTGCCTGCTGGAGGACGGAAAGCAGCAGAGAACCGTGCGGTGCATGTGCCGGGAGATCTGTCCCTCATCACCGGGGAGACCGTGGTAGTCCGGGAGCACAAAACCGGACTGGAGGGCATCTTCCGGATCGATGCGGATGTTCACACGTGGAAGAACCACAACTACGATACCATGCTGACGCTGAACTGCCGGAACGTGGCAGCGACGGCCAGCGCAGGAAGTGAGATCGAATGAAAGAAAACGCAAGAGACCCCTATGTGGGGCTGAATGAATATTTCGGGAGGAAGGCCTCGGAGGCTGTGCCGTCCTGGTATGCGGTGGGAAAGGTGCTCGCCGCCTCCCTGCTGAAGATTCGGGCCGACGGGTTGGATCTGGACTTGGAGGATCTTTTCATAGCCCAGCATCTGACCGCAGGGTGGCAGGAACAGCTGACAGGCTTATCCTGGCCTCTGACGGCAGTGCTTCCACAGAAAACTTTTCAAGGGACCTGTAATGCGGACTTTCTTCCGATACGTGTCAAGTAATCCGTCCGGTGGAAACTGTGGAAGGCAAGACGGCAAAGGAAGCCCCGGCTACCCATGGTTCCCTTCTGCATGCGGGCGATCATGTTCTGCTGCTCCGCTCGGCAGACGGGCAGACCTACTATGTGGTTGAGAGGATGGTGAAGGTATCCGATGAGCCTGTTCCCAATGATTGAAGCTCCGAATACCGCATTGGCGGCTTCCGGCACGCTGCCGCTGGCCCGGGAAGCGGCTTGGGATTTTCTACAAGATCAACCAGTCTGGCGCTCCGGCAGACCTGTGTATGTGACCGGCGCGGACGCCGTACTGGTATGGGCCTGGAACTGCATTGACACGGAGCGGTTCGTCCATAACGTGTTTACCAGTGACTACGGTCAGGATCTATCCGGCCTGATCGGGCAGCCATACGGTGATGAAGTTCGACAGTCCGAGGCCATCCGGAAGCTCCGGGAGGCCCTGCTGATCAGTCCTTATATCACCGCAGTGGACCAGATCAGCGCTTCCTTTGAAGATAGCTGGCTGCATATCTCGTTCAGCCTGATAACCATTTACGGGGAGGTGAGCGTCCATGACGCAGCCATCAGTATTTGAGAGCCGCACACCGGAAGTCATCAAGGCAGAGATCTTGACGGCCATGACGGCCTCCGGGGTAGAGATCGACACCCGCGAGGGGAGCTATACCAATACGCTCATCAGCCAGGTGGCATACGCCCTTTGGCAGCACTCGCAGCTCTTGGCCGGGCTCCTTCCTATCGTGTTCCCTGGCCCGGACAGCGGAGAGTACCTGGACCTGCATGCGGCCCAACTGGGCATGGTGCGCCAGCCCGGCACCAAGGCCCGGGTAGAGGTGACCTTCACGGGAACCGACGGCACCGTGATCCCTGCGGGAACGGCGGTGTATGCCCCTGACAGTGGCCTGCGGTATTTGACTTTGGAAGCCGTTACCATCACGGATGAGACGGCGGTGGCCACAGTGGAGGCGGAGAATATCGGCGCGGACTACAACGTACCGGCCGGATCCATTACCTCCATGGCAGTCAATGCCCCCGGGGTGGACGATCTGTCCAACCTGAAAGCGGCCGCCGGCGGCTCCGATCCGGAGAGTGACGTTGACCTTTATACCCGTATTCACGATCGTCTTAGCCTTCCGATCACATCGGGAAATGCCAACCATTACATCCAGTGGGCTAAGGAAGTTACGGGGGTCAGCTATGCTGGTTGTATCCCGCTCTAGGCTGGCAACGGTACCGTCAAGGTGGTGATCGCCGGAGCAGACAAGGGGGCGGTCGATGAAGAGATCCGATCCGCCTGCGCAGCCCATATTGAAGAAGAAAAGTCCATCGGCGCCACGGTGACGGTAGTAAGCGTGACAGAGATGGAACTGCCGGTAACCGCGGCCGTAACCTTGATGGAGGGATATTCCACGGAAGATGTTACCAACCAGCTGACGGCCGCGGTGTCCGCGCTACTGACCTCCCAACCCTTTGGACAGGCCGTCGTCATCCCATACAGCCGTTTTCTGGCCTGTCTGCTGCAGTGCGCCGGTGTGGCGGACTATAGCTCCTTCACGGTAAACAGCGGAATGGCAGCCGTGTCGGTCGCTGCGGAGGCTGTCCCGGTGGTCGGGACTGTGAACATCACAGAGACATAAGGAGGGCGGCAATATGAGCAGTCTTCCGGTCCGGGAGCGCGTCCCGGACAGATATTACCGGCACCCCCAGACTGGATCTATCCTGGATGCTCTGGAAGAACAGAGTGGGGTATGCGCAGAACAGATATACGATATCCTGGACCAGTTTTTTATAGATACGGCTACGTGGGCTCTCTACCTCTGGGAACAAAAATATGGGATTACCCCAGATGAATCAAAGTCTTTGACGGAGCGCCGGGCAGCCGTACGGGACAAGATGACGGCCGCCGGCAATACCACGGCGGAGATGGTCCGCCAACTGGCCATGGCTTTGACCGGCTATGAGGCTCGAGTGGTAATCAACTCGGCTGACTACTCTTTCTCCCTGGAGTTCTTAGGGGAAGAGAGCACCTTGGCGGACATCGACGTGAGTCAGGTCCGAAAAATGGTGGAACAGATCAAGCCGGCTCACCTGCGGTTCATTATCTCCGGACTGACCTGGAACGATATTGAGAGCGTAGGACTTACTTGGCAATGGTTTGATGATACCCCCGCTTCTTGGGCGGAGTTTGAAAGTAAGTTCTGCGTTCATAAAAAAGCACAGGTGGAGAAATCCCCTGTATTTTTGCAGCTGACAGTCTGGTATTGGTAAATTTATGGTGGGAACCCCCTTGCAATATTGTACAACAATCTTCTTGATAACGTCTGATAAACTTGGATTCATATTCCGAAAGAATCAAAACTCTAAAGTAACTGCATCGCAATGGTTGGAATGCCATAGCTTAGTTGGACTTAGGATAGTGGGCAGAGTCATCAGGCGGTCAAACGGGAAACCGTTGGAGCCGAGTGATCTTGTAGGTTTTGTCCAGATTTGCGAAGTTTGATAAAAAATCCCCGGGGGCATTGCGCTGCAATGCCCCCGGGGATTTTTCCGATAGTAGTCTGCCTATTATCCATTTAGCGTTACCAACTTGTTCATTGCATTTTACCAAGTGCAGTTTTGTGAGCTGTGGCCCCGCGCAACCGCGGTAACTACAGAAATTTTCGTCATACACAGTTCTACCTGGGAGATGCTTGATTATTTATACAGAAGCCTTCAGCTTTCCAGCGCCCTCTAAATGATTGCCAGGGAAAATCCCGGCAGAAAATGGAACCGTCCATACCCACACCCTATGTACTGTTGAACGTGCAGAAATATTACGATTATTCGGGCCGGGTCCAATACTAATGCGTTCCAGCATTTGATCGATTTTTGGGGAATAGCGGCACTGATCCTCACAGATATTGATACGATCCACCCGAACAAGTCAATCTGAGATATAACTACTTATTCATCGTGTCCTGTTTCTGCACTGGCGCATGTAGCACAACGAAAAGCATCCGCAATTAAAGATATTCTGGGCCAAAACAGGAGCAGCAAATCGGATAAATCCCAAAAATTTGTTCGTATTTGCTACCCCTGTTCAGAAAGTGTGGTTCCTTCATTTTCTCTCCATGTACTGACACATTGGATTGCTTTGATGATAGGATCATATCCAGTACAGCGGCAAAGATTTCCCGAGAGAGCTGTGCGGATTTCCTCTTCGTCCGGCTTAGGATTTTTCAGCAGCAGTGCATATGCAGACATTAACATACCTGGCGTGCAGAAGCCGCACTGCACCGCACCGTTTTCAGAGAATGCTCTCTGCAGTTGTTGTCCGATTTCCAGCTGAGCAAGACCCTCAGCTGTCCAAATGTCTTCTCTGTCCATCTGGACAGCGGGCATCAGGCAGGAATTGACTGCAAGACCGCCGCAAAGGATGGTGCAAGCGCCGCACTCACCTACACCGCAACCCTCTTTAGTCCCCGTCAGCCGCAACTGATCGCGAAGAACATCCAGCGCCCTCTGGTTGGGATCCACCATCAGTTCCAAATGTTCTCCGTTGATTTTGCAGTGGATTGGAATTCTGTTCAAGAAAATACCTCCATTTCCATGAGAAGTCGCTTGCATACCAGTTTGGTAACCGGTTGCTTATAGCGAGTAGATGCTCTCATTCCCGTGATTTCTGGTATCTTTGCAGAAATTGCCTCTGCCATTTCGCAACAAGTGTCCTCTGTCAGTATCCGACCAATGAATTGTCCCTCAACGACAGGAAATCGCATTGGCCGGGGGAACACTGCACCTACAGCAGCCCGAAAATCGGAGATGCTAAGGTCCTCTGCCAGCCGCAACACCAGTGTCAGTGTCAACCGGGAAATAGCCAAAGCCTCTCGGCGGCCGATTTTTCGAAACCGCCACTGTGCATCCGCCGGGAGTGCCGGAATCCGAATATCTCGGATAAACTCTCTCTGGTCGAGACGCAGTATGCCGGGGGCTTCGATCAATTCCGTAATGGGAATCTGCCGCATAGAGCCAAGATAGTCCGTGCAGATTACGGCATCCAATGCCGCCAAAGGCCCCAGAGAGTCCCCAGCAGGTGAGGCATTGGCAATGTTTCCACCAAGCGTGGCCCGGTTCCGCAGCTGTACCGCGCCCACCATGCCACAGGCAGCGGCCAGAGGTCCGGCCAGCTGACACACCAGCGGAGAATTGGCAACAGCACTGTGGGTAACTTCGCCGCCGATCAAGAGGGTGTCATCATTCCGGCGAATCTCCTTCAGTTCCGGCAGTGCAGTCAGATCATAGACGGCTCTACCGACATATTTGCCGTTTGCCCTATCCTGTACCAGAATATCCGTGCCACCTGATAGAAACAAGGGCGTATTCCTCTCCCGTTCCAGCAGGAGGTACAGCTCCGTCAAGGATGTGGGCCGATGATAGGAACAAAAATTCATCAAGCATCCCCCTTATATTCAGGATGTGCCGCAAAAAACACATCCTCCAAGGTGGTAGGAATTCTTCGCAGGGCTCCGGCACTGCCAAGCGCCATGTTCACAGCACCGCTGACAGCGGCCGGTGCCGGTTCCATGGCTGGTTCTCCAAGGCTCTTTCCACCGAAAGGGCCACAATTGTCAGGGTTTTCCTCAAAGAACACCGTCATTCTGCAGGCATCACGGGCGGTTGGCAGAATGTAGCTATCAAAATTGTCCGACCGAATAATACCGTTTTTCGGATCAGTCTCTACCGCCTCTGTCAGTGCCATTCCAATGCCCATAACCATGCCGCCGGTGACCTGTCCCGCGGCCATCTGGGGATTGATAATCCGCCCGGCATCATGGCAGCCCACCATCTGCAAAACCTTGACCTGTCCGGTGTCGGTATCTACTTCCACCTCCGCCGCGTGGCAGGAATAAACATAGGAGATAAAGGCATCGCCCTGACAGCTGTTATTGTCCCATTTGGCATCAGGAACTTTGTACATAGCAGCGGCATCTTGGCAGCCGTGCGCAGACAGGAGCCTGGCGATTTTCGCCCATGAATACGGATGCTCCTCTACAAAGACTCTGCCGTGAGAAAAGGAAACCGTGTCGCTATTCACACACAGACAGGCAGCAATTTGCCCCTTTAGCGCAGCAATAGCCATCAAAATGGAATTTCCACCGATAAAGGTGCCACGGCTAGCACCGGCAGGACCGGTGTCTGGGGAATGCGCTGTTTCCGGCTGACACCAGTTTACCTGCTCCAGAGGGATCTGCAGGCCATCTGCGCAGATTTGCGTCAGAACCGTTTCCGCCCCCTGTCCCATTTCCATCATAGGACAGCGCACCTCCACGCGGCCATCCGGCAAAACGGTAAGTCTAGCTCTACCAACGTCCTCGGAATCCGCACCAAAGCTGACACCACGTATCGAGCATGCAATGCCGACTCCCCGTCGGATAGAGCCAGTCTGGTGGGAGTAAGTTTCAAATTTTTCATCAAACCTAATGGTCTGCGCAACACGCTGGGCAACCGTGTTTATACTGACCACATGCCCCTGTAGAAGCTGCCCGCTGGCGGTAGTATCTCCTCTCCGCAGGAAGTTTTTGCGCCGCAGCTCTAAAGGATTCATGTGTAGCCGCTGCGCCAGCTCATTCATAGCGCTTTCCAGTGCAAAAATCGCCTGCGGAGTTCCAAAACCACGCATGGCACCGCAGACCATATTGTTGGTCATAACGGCCTTGTTTTCATAGTAGACAGCAGGAAAACGATAAGGGCCAGCCCCACAATTGGTGGATTTCCAAGTGACGATGGGGCTTTCGTTGACATAGGCTCCGCCGTCCATCACAGCTCTGGCCTCCAATGCCGTCAGGATCCCTGTATGATCCGCACCCAGACGAATATGTGTGCGAATACCGTGGCGCTTATGGCTCTGCTGAATAGATTCCTCACGAGTGAACACATAGCTGACGGGTCGATTCAGCCGCAGAGCCGCGATTCCGGCACGAACCGCCATAGCGGAAATCTGTTCACACTTTCCGCCGAAGCTGCCGCCAAGCGTATCAGGGTGAATGACCACCTGTTTTTCTGTCAAGCAGAGGGCTTCACAGATGACATTTCGATTGAAGAAGGGGTTTTGCGTGGAGCCACGCATTTCAAGTCCGCCACCCTCAAGCGGCAACACAACAACAGCCTCCGGCTCTAGATAGGCGTGCTCTACCCATGCGGTTTCATAAGTTTCCTCCACAACCACCTCCGCTTGGGCTAACGCTGCAGCAGCATCTCCCTTGATTAGATGTTGCGAGGCGCAGAGGTTATCAGGATAGGCTGGGTTGATAACGATTTCTCCAGATAAAGCCTCCTCCACCGTGAGAACCGGCTTTAATGGTGTTAGCTCCACACGGACAGCTTTAGCTCCCTGCTCCGCAAGGACCGGGGAGTCTGCTACGACCACAGCTACTACATCTCCCGCAAATTTGACATACCGTTCCGCAAGAATTGGCTCATCCTTGCAGAAGGCACCGAAACCATTGTGCCCCGGAATATCTTCAGCCGTGTAAACACCACGCACGCCAGGGATATTCAACGCCTCCTCCGTGTGAATCGCACGAATCTCCCCATATGGGCAGCCAGTTACGACCCCTTTTGCATAGAGCATATGGGGCAGATGCAAATCTGCCCCATATATTGCACAGCCATTCATTTTTTCTATGACGTGAATCCGCTGACGGGACTGGTGTACCTCGTGCAGCTTTGCCATACTCTTTCCTCCTGAAAGTCCCCCTCGCACAGCGTTTTGCGGTGCGCAGAAGGACTCTGTTTATCCGTTGATGTCAGCGTGAAATCCTTTGCGGAACAGTTCCAGATTGGCAGGCTGTGCACTAAGCTGCTGCTCCACCGCGTCCACCGTTACAGGTAGTTGGGGACATGCCCGCAGCAGCGCACCCAGCATATAGTAGTTCCTGCCCCGCATATCCTCGCCCTCTGGATGAATCGTCAGGATTTCGGCACCGCGCTGTGCAAGCTGTTGCTTCCACTCCTCGCGGCGGGGGTCTGTCATAACGAGAACAACCTCGTCAATGGTAGGGGTGGTCTGTGCCTGCAACAAAAGCATGCCCCCTTCTTTGAGATAGTACGCGGCGTTCATCACTCCGTCCAGTGGCTCCATTCCCAGCACAGCATCTGCCTCCCCTGGAACAATTAAGGGGGAAAACGCAGGCGCATTGAAGCAGAGATCACAGGTGATGGGACCTAGACGCATGGCAGAGCGGGGACGCTCGAACATGCTGACAGTGGTTCCACAAGCAACAGCCGCTTGTGCCAGCGTTTTGGCCAGATGGACACTACCCTGACCGCCGATACCGGCTATACGGAGATAGAAAGCGCTCATTTTCCCACCTCCACAAGAGAAATTGCTCCGTTCTCACAGAGCTCCACACACATACCGCAGGCGGAACAGAGGTCCGAGCGAATAGTGGTTTGATCTACTTGAGAGCGAACAACCGCGGAGCAGAAGAGATCGCCGCAGGTGCCGCAGCGCCGGCATTTCGCCGCATCCACCACAGCAGTCCGTCTGGGAAGTCCGGCCTTTTGCTCAGCCTTCAGGCGGCTGATTACGCAGGGCTGGCGGGTCACAATCACAGCAGGCTTGGGCGCATCCAGTGCCTTACGGATAGCATCCATGGTGTCGGAAAGCTGGAGGGGATCCACACTGTCTACATATGGGACGCCTACGCTCCGGCACAGCTCCTCCAGGTTCACTTTAGGCACAGCGTCACCCACGGTATTTCTGCCGGTACAACCGGTAGGTTGCAGACCAGTGTTGCCCAGTGTGCTGTTATCCAGCAACAAGATGACCAGATTAGACTTGTTGAACACGGCATTGACCAGCCCAGAAAATCCACCATGCAGGAAACCACCATCACCGCACAAGGCCAGCACGGGGACCTCGCTGCCGGCATCAGCCGCACCACTGGCAAAGCTGATGCAACCACCCATGTTAGTGGCGGAGGTGATGCTCTTTGCAGGAGTCAGAATGCCCATGAAAGAGCAACCCGCATCGGCAAAGGCAATATACTTGCCGCCGTTATAGGTATCCATTGTCTTCCGAATCGCATAGAACACACCCATGTGACCGCAGCCGCCACAGAGAGTGAGATTTCGCTCCGACAGGAAGGGCTGGGCGCTTCCGGCAGTGGGATCATAATCCTCCCCGCGCAGAACCTTACGTAGCAGGCGCTCGATGTCGCCTGTGAACAGCTCACCGCCATAGGGAATGTCCTTACTGATGCGGCCGCAGATCTTTGTGGACAAGCCGCGGCGTTCCAGCAGCGCCATAATGCGCTCCTCAACAAACGCTTCCCCTTCCTCAATGATCAGAAGAGCATCCACTTTCTGAGCAAAAGAGACAATCAGATCTTCGTTCATGGGATTGACACAACTGAGCTTTAACACTGGAGCTGAAATCCCGCTACGCAGCATAGCCGCCTGAGTCAGACTGTAGCTTACACCGCAGCACACCAGTCCGATGCGTCCCTCGCCGTCCTCTGCATAATCGTAGTCCTTCTGCGTCAGAATTGCCCGGCACTTTTCCAGATTCTTGTGAATGAAGCGGTGGATGGTCACAGCAGACATGGTGCCCGGCTCAAACATAACGACCCGCCGGGGGTTGGGCGCGAACTCGCTCTTATGGGGCACCGTTTCCCGCGCATCTACCGACACAACCGTCTGCGCCATCATCAGCTGACACACACTGCGCACCACCACGGGACAGCCAAGCTCTTCGGAGAGTTCAAAGGCGTATTTGGTCATCTCCTTGGCTTCTTGAGCAGTAGAGGGACAGAGCACGGGGACATCTGCCGCCGTAGCCAACACACGGGAGTCCGATTCAATAGCAGAGGTATTGGCACCCACATCGTCACCTGCGAATACCACCATGCCTCCGGTAACACCATAGTTGTTGCTATATTTTAGACAATCCATGACCACGTTCATACCCAGATGATTCATAGTGCATAGACTACGCTGACCATCCATGGCTGCCCCCCAAGCTACCTCCAGCGCCACGCGTTCGTTGGTAGCCCACTCCACATGGATATTCTCGTCTTTGGCTACTGTGGTCAAGGCCTCCAAGCAACCGGAACTGGGGGTTCCGGGGAAACCTGCCACAACCTTTACGTCTGCTTCTAGTGCGCCACGGGCCACGGCTTCATACCCATAGGCCAGAACAGCAACGCCGGGCGTCTTTTCTTTTAATATGGCACTCAAGACGTTTCCTCCTATTTCCTGCTATATCCCTTTTGGGATACACCTTGTGATTCAGAGAATAAAATCGTTTTCAGAAAAATAGTCATCCAATTCCTGTATCCAGCCATTCACCATAGTCTGCGGCGCATAGGAATTGGTAAATGCGCTTTTGGCAAGTGCGTGCAGTTCCGGCTTGGCCAGACGGAACGTGCGCACCACCGCTTCGTAATTCTCATTCAGATCTCCACAAAAAAACGGTGGATCGTCGGAATTGATGCTGACAGGAACGCCAGCATCCATCAATTGCTTAATGCTGTGGTGCTCCATATCGGGGAACACCTTCAGTGCAAGGTTGCTGAGGGGACAGACTGTCAGAAAAATGTGGTCTCTCGCCAGCCGATTCACCAGTTCAGGATCCTCAACCGCACGGACACCGTGATCAATCCGGCCGCAGCCAGCTTCATCCAGCGAATCCCATATGCTCACAGGACCATAGGCCTCGCCTGCGTGGGCAGTCAAGTAATAGCCCAGTTCCCTGGCCCGCCGGAAAGCTTCCTTATGCCGGTGCGCCGGATATCCGGCTTCGGCGCTGTCGAGTCCCACAGCCACGATGTTGGCATCCTTTCGCCATGGCTCTAGCCGATTGACAAGAGAGAGATTCCTCTCTGGCGGGCTGGTGCGATCCAATTCTGGGATACACGCAAATTCTACGCCAAACTGAGTTTTGGCCGCTTCACGGCCTTGAATAAAGCCCCGCATCTGCGCATCCAGCGAGATGCCGGTGCGCTCATGAAAGTCGCAGGAAAGCATTACTTCGCGATAGCGAATGTTTTGCGTAGCGGCATCTCTCCCCAGCTCTGTAACCAGATAGGCAATGTCCTCCTCATCCTGAATGACGGCATTGGTAGCGTCAATCATGCGAATGAAATCACCGAGATTCCGGTATTGGAACCGTTGGGCTGCCTCCTCCGGAGTGGAAAAGGGAAGCGTCATCCCATGCCGTTCTGCAAGATACAATGCACTTTCCGGAGAGGTGGCCCCGTCTTGGTGAATGTGATTTTCTGCCTTGGGCATCCCTGAGATAAACTCCTGCAAGGTCATATGGGTAACGCCCTCCTCACGGCTGATCCGGCACCTGCGGCGGCATAGGATAGGGTAGGTCCATCGCCAGTCGAGTTTCCGACAGAATGCCGCACTGGCTCCAGATGGCATCCTCTGCCTCCTGAAGCGTTTTTGTGTCCATGCAGGCCTGAATGGCTGGATTCATGGCACAAACTACATCTGGGTCAAAGAAGAAGGTAACTGCAGCAGCAGGGATCCGTTCCACGCCCCACAGACGCTTGCAATAAAAAACACCTAATTCGCCCTTAGCAGCCCGTTGCGGCCATTGTTCTACATCATCAGGTCCAATAATATCAAAAATTTTCTGAAGATCTAAGACATCTTTCTGGGTCAGGCCGCTTGCGCCCAGAAATCCGCCCCGGCGCATACATTCTCCCACATTGCGATTCAAATGCGCTATATGCATCTCCGCATCACCACCATAGCCGTTCAGGGCATACACACCTGGGATGCTCATTTCAGAGGCACAGATGACACTGAATGCGTCAATCAAGGGAGAGCAGACCTGTGTTTCCTCGCCTGTAAAGAAGGTATCGGAACCAATGTCCGCAGAGATAAAAAGCTGGCAGTCGTGCTCTTTCGCAATGATTTCCAGTGCATGCTTGACACCGGGCAAACCGTTGCGCAGACTGATCCCGTAAATCGGCACATCAAAGGTTTGCGCCATGGCAATTTCATAAGTAGGATTGCCAGCACCCATACCACCAACAAGCCTAGTTTCCGGCAAAATGCGAACCAAATTCTCGTTGAGTCGTTCGGAAGGCTGAAACCAGCCCAGATCGAATACCTCACATCCATCAGCAAAGGTGCCCCACCAGTTCACGGAAATCGTGGCCAAAGCGATGTGCTTAACCCCCAGTGTTTTGGCGTAATTCATTATAGAAACGCTTTGTACTAGGTCACCGCCACCGCCGCAGCCGGCAATGAGGACACTGTCGCAGCCACGAAGTAATTCCTCAACAGAGGGTTTGGGGGAAGTCCATCGATTCATCAAAACACCCCTTTTCCAGAAAGAATCAATCAGTTTTCTGCATAGCGGCGGAGCTTTTCAAGGCCGTCATAGCCACCTTCCTCACCCAGCTGGCGGTCGATGGTAAACATTTCGCCGCCCGATGTACTCCCGCAGAGTTCAGCGATCTGGCAGGCATCCTCAATCGTGTAGCACAGTTCGCAGGCGTGGAACACGTCATAGGGGCTGCCGCAAATGACACCATGAGCCTGAAGAATACAACCGTAGCCATCCTGACCGATTGCCTTGACCGCGCTGTCTGCAAGACCGGTGGTGCCGGCCCCTTCGTAGGGTGCCACCTTCACAGCCCCCTTAAGCGCCCACTGCGCTGCGATAACGCTAGGCAGATAGGTGTGCTTCAAACTCCATGCCACTGCGTGAACAGGATGACAGTGAACCACTGCGTTGATTTCTAGGCGCTTCTTATAGATGCCCAGGTGCATAAACGTTTCAATCGATGGTTTTTTGTTGCCTTCTACGACATTGCCATCCATATCCACAATGATGATATCCTCGGGCTTCATATGGATATACTGAGCACCGCTGGGCTTGATGGCCACAAGGTTTGCCTTGCGGTCAATGATACTGATATTGCCGCCGCTCATCTGCACAAGACCGCGGTCGTAGAGCAGCTTGCCGACTTCTACAATTTGTCTGCGTTCTTCTTCCATCATCATGGTTGCATTCTCCTTTTAGCGTCAAATTAGTTAAAATGCGATCATATGCCGGTGCAATCGCAGCCACGCAGCATAAATTTCCGGATAGGGTGAGCCTGCATCAGGGCGGTAGAGCGTTCCTTCTGCAGAAAAAGCACTCACCGCCTCTGTCAGCGAACGGTAAACACCCGTACCAAAGGCTGCCATAGCGGCAGCTCCTAAAGCTGTGCACTCTGTGGTTTGATAGGTTTGAACTGGGATCTGTACAGTATCTGCCAGAATCTGGGGCCAAAGCCCACTGTGGCTCTGTCCGCCACAGACGTGCAGCTGTTCCGGCAGTGCAATGCCTTTGCGCTGCAAAACCTCTAGATTGGCCATAACGCCAAAGGCATTGGTCTCAAAGGCAGAGCGGAAAAAGTGCGCTCGGGTATAATCGCTAACATTCCAGGGAACCGGGAAACAGAAACCTCCCCAATTGAGGCCCCGATCCTCATCTCGGATACCCACGCCAATATAGGCAGACATTCCGTCGCAGCCCGGCCGCACCTGCATAGCCTCTGCCTCCATGTCTGCAAAGCTTGCCTCAGGCGTGAGAAACAGGTTCCGCACCCAGCGTAAAGACAAGCCAGTGCTGTCAGCACATGACTCCAGAATCCACTGGTTTTTCAAAGCGCTGCAGGCTGTGTAGACATGCCCGTCGCGATCAACATGCGGATGGTCCAATACGGCCAGCACAGGCGTTGTGGTGCCGCCCACGGCACCCACATCGCCGGGACGCAGGGCTTTCATACCAACAGCGCCACATTGCGTGTCTCCTCCGCCGATCAGTACTGGCACAGGATAGGAGATTCCCAGTTCTGCGGCTATCTCTGGTCGCAGCTGGCCAATGACCTCCGTTCCAGCACTGCACCGGGGAAAGATATCCGTGTGAAGACCCAGTCGCTGCATCAGCTCTGTGTCATACTCTCCCTGCTCCAGATTCAGCATCTGGGATGAGCTGGCCGCCGCCCGTTCACTTCGTTTTTCACCGCTGAGCCGCCATGCAATCCAGTCACACAGCATCATAACACAGCGTATATCCGCATACACCTCAGGTGAATGCTTGCGGAGGTATACCATCCGAGGCAAGCCGAACAGTGCACTAATGGGAAGCCCGGTCCGCGTTAGAATCTCTGTTCTGAAAGGCTGCAACTCGTCCAACACCTCTGCTCCCCGCAGATCCATGTTCGGTGCGCAGTAGACCTCGCGATCCCGGCAGTCTAGGAAGACCATACCATCCCGTTGGCTGGCGGTGGTGACAGCCATAACACAACAACCCGGCAAATGAGAAACGGTTTCTTTCAGCATTCCAAAAATTTCCGCCCAACAGCGCCGAGCATCAAAGGTAAAGACATTCCCCTCCGCCTTTTCATAGATCCACTCGTGCTTGGCAATATAGCGGACGGCCCCGTCCAGTGAAAAAGCGATAACACGACAGTCTCCGGTTCCGGCATCCACCGCAAGAATCAGTTCCTCCCCCATCATCCAAGCACCATGGGATTCACCAGATGCTCCGGTTTCTGACCGCTGATAAAACGCACAATATCTGTCGTAATCATACGAGAGTGATTATCCACAACATCCAGTGATGCACCACCTAGATGAGGAATCAAAATGGTGTGATCTAGCTTCAAAAACCGGCTATCCAAACCAAGCGGCTCTTCCTCATACACATCAAAGGCAGCACCGGCAATCCGGTGCTTTTCTAAAAGCTCCAGCACATCTTCCTCCACTACAATAGCAGAACGGGCCGCATTGACAAAATACGCACTGGGCTTCATCAGCTTGAGCAGGTCACGGTTTACCATGTGGCGAGTCTGCTCTGTGACAGGGAGATGCAGCGTCACGTAGTCACCTCCGGAGAAAGCCTCCTCCAGTGTGACCTTTTCCACCCCGTAAGATGCCATGATCTCCGCACTGACATAGGGATCGTAGGCGATCATCTTCATGCCGAAACCGGAAATCCGTTTGGCCAGTTCCTTGGGAATGGCACCGAAGCCAATGGTGGCCACAGTATTGCCGTAAAGTTCATGCCCACGAAGGCGGTAATAAATGCCTTCATCCCACTGACCGCTACGCAGCAGCTTCTCGCCCTCAAAGAGAAATCGAGACATATCAATAAAGAGTGCCATCACCATATCCGCCACAGCGGCGGCATTGCGTCCCGGCGCATTAACCAGCGCCACGCCGTGATCCGTACAGGCGGGAATGTCAATATTATTCAGTCCGGTTCGGCAGACACACAGCAGTTTCAGATCGTCTAGCCCTTCCAGAACCTGTGCAGTGACGCGGTCAGATTCAGTAATAAAAATTTCAGCCCGCTCCTCGGCCAACAAGGAGTGCAGTTGTTCCTCGCTACGTAAGGGAGTGCTATCATCTTGAGGACTAAACAGGACCTCGTGTTGGCCTTTCAACTCTTCAACCTGCTGTGCGGCAAAGGGAGCTGTAATGACAATTTTCATATGTACCACCTTCCAGCCATCCGCCAAAAGGCGCTCCTCCTTCCTTAATCTGCCCCGCACCTTACGGGATCAAAATGGTTTTAATGTTGTGATGGTTCGTCTTTCGGATATTCATAGCAGCATCCACATCTTCCAATGGAAGAATATCTGTGACCATCTTTTCCGGATGGATGCGGCCGCGCGCCAAACAGTCAATGACATATGGCATCATACCGGGGCTCAAATGGCCGCCTGTGATGGTCAACTCCTTATTTTGGCCAATTTCATTAAGGTCGATGGCGGCTAAAGCGGTATAGACCCCATAGATCATCATACGTCCTCGTTTGCGCAGAGCCGCCACACCGGTTTCCACGGAAGCGGGAACACCAGCGCACTCAATGTACACATCGCAGCCCAGGCCATCTGTCAAGGCGCGGATTTGCTCCACGATATTCGGTTCCCGGGCGTTCAGCACAGCATCGGCACCATATTCTGCAGCAAGGCGCATATTGTATTCATTGGTTCCCAGCGCAATCAGCCGCATGGGATTGCGCAACTTGGCAAATTGCAGCGCCGCCAGTCCAATTGCGCCCATGCCGGAGACCACCACCGTGTCCTTCATCTCTACGCCCACACGTTCCACCGCATAAGCCCCGCAGGAAAGAGGTTCAATCATAGCGGCACAGATCTTATCAATGGACTTGGGTACCTTATGTACCAACGCCCCCTTCCGCAGCAACATATACTGCGCCATGCCGCCCTCCAGAAACCCGGAGAGATCTTCACAGAGGTTGAACAGTCCCTTGCGGCAGCTGGGGCAGGTACCACAGGGAATCTGCACCTCCGCAGTAACCCGGTCGCCGAGTGTGATGCCCATGGCCTCACCAGCTCCGTCACCCAAGGCGACAACAACACCTACACTTTCGTGCCCGGGAATAACTCCTACGTCAATACCCCATGGAGCCAGTCCCTGATACGTGACCCGGTCACCGGCGCAGATGCCAGCAGCCTCAATTTGAATAAGAGCTTCTCCGGGACCAGGTGCCGGAATGGGCACATCCTCTACCGGATAGTGAAACGCACCGCGCTGCACCACGGCCCGCATAGTCTGATTACGAAACGGAAATCCCATGTTGCAATTACCTCAATCCGTCGGTATAAGGCTCCGGTTTCACCAGAGTCAACCCCTGACGAACGGCAAATTCCCGTGCAACAGCTTCCATATGCCCCGGGCAGATCACATAGTGGTGCGGAGCACCGTAGCTGAGTACGGTGTTCAGGAAGTCCACACAGGAAAGCGCCTTGCCGTCCATCGTAAAGTGAGAGTACCAGCCGCGGGCACCGTCATAGCCCCGGTCAGGCCCAGGAACAATCTGCGCTTCGCAGACCAGCAGTTGGCTGCACTTCCCGTCCAGCCGTAGGATGGTCACGTCCTGCGGTGCAAATTTGATATCCAGAGATGCGCCCGGCAGTTCAAAAACGCGAGGATCCGCAGGATATTGGGTAACAGAAAATCCTTGGCTATCCGCGTAGCAGGGGAGCCCCATGCCGCAGTGCCAGAAAGAAATGACGTCTGCTTCGGCATCCATTGCTACCATATCCATCAACATGGGCTTGCAGTCGGACAGTTCCCGTGCAAGCAGCATAGAGAGAGCTCCAGGCACGTCACCCTCGCAGGAAACAGGGATGCCCTCCTCCCCCAGACGACCAAAGGCCAGACAGGTGGAAATGTGCATATCATCTTGAAATTCTGGCCAGCAGGAAATCGCAAAAGCAGAGGCTTGACAGCGTTCTTTCAGCCGCCGAACAGCCAGAATTAGGCGTGCGGAAGCATCCAACTCTTGCGGCGATGCCGTGCAGCACCTGGCGCCGCAGGCGATGGTTCCCGCCAGAGCAGTTGCGTCTGCATCAGAAACGGCGTTCATATCGCGGAAGATTTCCTCCAGAGAACAAAATACGACGTTCACACCAGACTTGTCATGGATGGCCTCTGCGTCAAAGCCCAGATTAATAAAGCCCTCTGCGGTTTTACCCACCTGCACCAGTGTGGCACCCTGCATAGACTTCCGTGCTCGGATCGCGCGGATACTAGACAGAAGCCGGGGCATCATTAAGGGATCCTCCACAAGACCATAAATCCATTTAGCACGTTTGCCGCCAGTTTCCCGGCTCATCTGTGTAGCGCTGCTGGTATACAGATTGGCACAGGTCATGGAGTTGAGCAGTAAGGGGCCTTCCCGCGTCGGTTCTGGCAGGCACCAAACCACAACCTCCTGATGGGAGCGTATAAAGGGCTGGATTACACGGCCATCCCCCACCAGAGAACAGCACATGAGAACGGTAAGGTCTACCGCACGCGCCTCAAAAGCAGTAGCTATACGCTCCGCATCTTCAGCTCCGTTGATTTCCCATTCACTTTGAATCAGTTCTACGCCCAGCACGTCTTTCATGGCGTCGCAGAATGCGTTATATTGGTCGGTGCAAAGCTTTAGTGGGTCTCCAGTCTGTACCAGCCCTAGCTTTAAATGTTTCATATCGCTCCTTTATTTGGCATGGCCGCCACAAATTCTTCCGCTGTCAAAATGTTGCCGGACAGGCCTAAACGGTGCGCCAGTGCACTGGTGTACGGCTGGCTTAAGGCCGCTTCCCTCAACACATCTAAATCCCAGAATATTTCACGGGGTTCTGCATCTGCAATGATGTCACCATGGGCCATGACCACCACACGGTCAAAGTTCTGTACCACAAAGCTCATATCATGCGTAATGGTCACAACGGCCTTTCCCTGCTGGTGCAGCAGCGCAATGAGGCTGGACAGGCGATCCATGCAATCTTTGTCCTGTCCAGCTGTAGGCTCATCCAACAAAACCACTTCTGGATCCTGCAGGATGACAGACGCAATGGTAACAAATTTTCTGTGGGAGAAAGAAATATCGTAGGGATTGACCTCCTCCATCCCTTTCATGCCCACAACGTCCAGAGCGGCCTCTGTCCGCTTCCGAATCTCATCAGGAGGATAGGTTTTGTTATATCGAAGAGTATAGGAAACTTCTTTAAAAATACTCTGGTTGCAGATCTGGTCATCGGGATTTTGAAACACATAGCCGACATGGCGAGAGATAGCGGCCACGGTTTTATTCACTGTGGGTTGCTCACCTACCAATACCTCGCCGGAGGTTGGACGCAGCAGACCGTTTGTCATTTTGGCCATTGTGGTTTTTCCAGCGCCGTTTTCTCCGATAATGGCAACCTTTTCGCCCTGTCCGATTTTCAGGTTGATGCCATGCAGCGCCTCAAAGCCGTTGGGATAGGCAAATTTAACATTTTTTAATTCCAATGCAGTCATGTCAGTTGCCCTCTCTCAGTGTTCCAATCAGAGTTTCCGCCTGATCCAGTGTGATGGGGATCTGGGGCAAATCATAGCCTGACTCGCGCAGCTTCAGCCCCAGCATGGAAACCTCTGGAACATTAATGCCGTAGTTCAGTAGTGTGGGATCACTGAGAATCTCCTGTGCTGAGCCGTCCATAACAATCTGGCCGCCGTCCATTACCAGAACACGGTCGGCATATTCTGCAATGCGATCAATCTTGTGCTCCACCAGAATGGTGGTTTTCCCTTTTTCTTTTAGCATCTGGATGATTTTAAACACATCCTCCGTACCCTTCGGATCCAACTGACTGGTGGGCTCGTCGATCAGGAGCACTTCCGGTTCCATAACGATAACGGATGCTAGCGCAACCCGCTGGCACTGGCCGCCAGAGAGCTTCAGTGGATGTTTACCGGCTAGATAGCCGATGCCCAACAGTTCAATGACCCGATCTACGCGCAAGAAAATCTCCTCCCGCGGAACGCCAAGATTTTCCAGTCCGTAAGATATTTCTTCATAAACCGTGGATTTGACACCGCTGTTTTGATTAAACGGATTCTGGAACACATAGCCAACATCGCCTGAAAGATCACCGATTTCAGTTTTCAGTACGTCCTTGCCATTTACCGTGACAGAACCAGAAATCTTACCGCTATAAAAGTGCGGAGCAAAGCCTCGGATCACATTACACAGGGTGGTTTTTCCTGCTTCGTTACGGCCGATGACAGCGATAAATTCTCCGCTTTCCACTGTGAGATTGATGTTTTTCAGATTTTTTCTGGGTGAGGTAGGATAGCGGTAGGAAACATCCTTTAACTCTATGCAAGCCATCTGAAATAACCTCCGATCAGGCAAACTACAACCGTAACAGCTACCATAGCCACGCGAACGGTTTTTTGTTTTTTAGAGTCCTGTACCAGCCGAACACGGGTTTTGGGGGCGCTACAATTGAAACCGCGCGTCTCCAGCGCTAACGTCTTTTCCTCCGCCATGGTGAAGGCGGACAGCAGCAGCGGCATAAGCATAGGCAAAAACGCTTTGGCTCGCGTAATGAGTTTTCCTTCGTTTTCAATACCTCGGGCTTTTTGTGCGTTTTGAATAGTTTTGGAGCTTTCGGTCATCTGCGGAATCATCTGAAACGTGGTCATAATGATGAACGTAGCACGGGGAGACATTTTGTGTTTTTCCAATTCCAGCATCAGATTCTCCGGTTCGGTGGTCATGTAGAAAAAGATCAGAGAACTGGAGAAACTAAGGATAATGTTGCTGGAACGAAGCCCTTGATAAATACCAAGCAGTTTGATAGAAAATCGTCCGGCAGACCAGAGGAGTGGACTGTCTCCATCATAGAAAAATGCCCGTGCCGTCACCAGAACAATGACGAATACCACAAAAATAAATACCATGGCGGCTCCCATCTGCTTGCCCTTGCCGCAGGTAGAGGCAAAGATCAGCAGGAGAATCGCCCATGCGAAGCCAAAGGCGAACCCAGGCAGGAGAATAGATGTCGCAACGCCACACAACACCATGATAAGTTTTGTCATTGGGTTCAGGTCCAACCAGAATTTTCCACAATCGGATGAGGATACTTTTTGATGAATCTCGGTAAAGTCCATGTGACTCCCCGGCCTCCTTTGTGATATATTCAGGCGGAAATACCATACGATACGACGAATCCTTTCATTAAGGATTCCCGCAGGTGAAATCCAGCAAATTTTATAAAAGCGCCCCGCCATCTGTTCATATGCGCTTCCGGCGAGGCGCTTGCACCATTACATAAATGCCTGATTCAAATAGGCATCTTTGGTGAGCAAAAATCTTCCTTCACTCTAGTCCTCTTCCTCATCAACAGTTCTCATGTAGATATAGCCCAGAGGGAATTTGGACAGCTGGCGGTCAGACAGCGCCTTGACAACAAAGAATACCACCCAGCAGGAAAGAAGTTTATCAAAAAACTCAGTAATCAAGGTAGCGATCAGTGTGGCGGGTAGCAGCCCCATGCCAGCAGCCTGAAGTCCCAGAACAATCACATCATTGCCAGTGCCGGAAATGCCACCATACAGGAAAGCAGTGATGGGAGAAGAGATTGCCACGGCTGCAACAGCCAAAACAAATCCAGCAATTAGACTCTTCCAGAGCTGTTTCATGAATCCGGCTTTACCCAGCAGGCCAGCAACCAAGCCGCAAGCCACGGTAACAGGGATGTAGGCAATGGCAGTGGGTTCACTGAGGCTGTTAATCGCAGAGGACAGTGCGCCGAGAACAACACCTGGGATCGGTCCGCAGATAGCACCCATCATAATACTGCCGATGACGTCGAGGTACATGGGAAGCTTCAGTGCGATCGCAATCTGTGCACCGACATAGTTGATTGCTAAACAAATGGGGATCATTGCGAGGGTGATTGTAGACCAAGTCTTTGCTTTTTTCATAATTCTCTCCTTTTGTATTGATTGGTTTCCGAGCTCTACGCAGATCTTGTAGGGCTATTAAACCTGTAAGAGAATAAAAAAACAAAGACTACACCCTATCACGATACCCGCGATGGTGCGTCTTCGTTTGACTCCACAAATAATTCAATTTCAGGTTTAATAACCTTTCTATTGTAGAATAACTAAAATTTCAACGAACGTCAATAGGAAATTTTGTTAAATTAAAGGAAAAATTTTTGATCATTGTTCACAATGCAATTTAAAAAGGCCAAATATTAAACAATACTTAGCGATATTTTTGATTCAAATAACCCAAAACTCTTGGTTTGAGATATGTTCCATTGGATTTAGGGAAAATTTGGACAAAACTTTTTTGTCCACCCTTTATCTGTCTCTGCACCTTACACACTGCCTCTCGTCTCCACTTTTATTTTCCCAATAAGAGGCGGGCGTCTTCAAGATGAAAAATCCGCAAATCTACAAACTATACTTTTATACAAACTACAAATATAATGAGTCCACTCAAAATTTGCATCGCAAAACAATGAATAAGCGGATTTTTCTGACTGGCCATTTTTTATTTAGACAGTTTTCTCCATAACAACTCATCTCCATTTTGCTGTAAAAATGCTGTATGATCTGCTTTGTCATCTATATTATAATGTGGGTATATTTATCCAGGTCAGGGTCAGTGAGCCGAGAGACTATTCATATGACATATTCATTATGGTCTACGTTTTAAATGCCTGTCAAGATCTGCTGGGTTTGTAGCAAAGCACCAAAAAGCTGCTCAGTCCATTATCTGGTGGCTGTTCACCAGTCAGCTCTATTCCCTGGCTTTTCCGGCTCGAATTCTGCCGCTGCGAGGGCGCTCTCTGCCGTTGCCAGTTCCACCTCCTCTCCCTCATCTTGGCAAGCTTCCGGGATCTCCTCAGCCGCGTCCAGTGCCTCAGTGATCAGATCCAGGACAAATTCCCGCTGTGTATATTTGCTGCCCAGGTACTTACTCTCCTGCTCCAGGTACCGCTTGATCCGCTGGAAAAGTTCCTCTGAGATCTGAAATGCCATCACTCTGTTTCCAATGTTGGCCATGTCGCTTTTCCCTCCATTTTCTTTCATCTCGTAGTATTCCACAAGCAGTTGGGTGATGTACTGGCTGGTGGTCTGGCCTGCCTTTCCCTTCTCCTCACATACCTTCGTATGAAGGGCCAGGTCAATTTTGGGCGTATAGGTTTTGCGTCTCTGCCATTCTGTGCTGGCCTCCTTCCTTGATGGTAATGCAAGTATAACCAGAAAGTATTGGGAAAGCTATTACCAACTCCGACAAAGAATAGCGAACAAACGAAGCATAAGCAGCAAGCACCCGCTCCCTGGGAAAAGGAAAAAGCCCCCAAAGTTTGTCATTGAGGATGACAGGCTTCGGGGATGTAGGAGAGCCGGAGAGTTCGAAACACTTCTGCACGGAGATTGCCGCGTTTGCGTCCCTCGAGAGCGCAGTTTAGGGAAACGGAGACCGTTTTTCAATTATTTAACTCTTCTCATTTTGTTTACCCCATTTTCTTCGAAAAAGCGCAGAAATGCCGCACGAAAGCGCGGCATTTCTACTGTGCATCTTTTTTGTCTACACATTTTGGTACGCCCGACTGGATTCGAACCAGCGGCCTTCAGAGTCGGAGTCTGACGCGCTATCCAACTGCGCCACGGGCGCATACCTAAAAAACTATATTTTATTATAACACGGGATTTTCAAAATTGGTAGTCAAATAGTAGTCAACGGAAACAGAATTTTTTCTCTCTGCCCGTTAAAATCAAGGACTCCCAACGCTTTGCGCCATCTCTCAACTGAACGAGCCTGAAACGTCGGAGTCTGACGCGCTATCCAACTGCGCTACAGGCGCATACATCAACATCTTCTTCAAACAGCTTATTTAGTATACCAACATTTTTCCACTTTGTAAAGCTTTTCTTGAAAAAATTTTTCTTAAAAAGATTGTTAAAAAAATTGACAAGTCCCTGATTTTGGTCTAAACTTAATTGAGAATGATTTAACAAATAGCAAGGAGTGACTTATATGCGAAAGGAAAACATCTCCGACGCCGTGATACGGCGTCTGCCCAGATATTACCGCCAGCTCACAGACCTCTGCAACCGCGGCATCGTGCGCATCTCCTCACACTCCCTGGGGCAGGAGATGAACATCACTGCCTCTCAGATCCGCCAGGATTTCAGCTGTTTCGGTGAGTTCGGCCAGCAGGGCTACGGCTACAATGTAGAAGAACTGCGGGCCGAGATCGGTCATATCCTGGGCGTGGACAACAACCACCACCTCATCATGATCGGCGTTGGCAATCTGGGCCACGCACTGCTGCAGAACTTCCCATTCTCCCAGAGTGGGTTTACGGTGGACGCAGCCTTTGATGTCTCCCCCGCCGTGATCGGGACTGTGGTGAATAATGTGCCGGTATACGCCATGTCCGAGCTAGATCACTTCCTACAGGACCACCCGGTGGACGTGGTGGTGCTGACCATTCCCCAGTCCGTGGCCCAGGACACCGCCAGCCACCTCATCAATCTGGGCGTCAAGGGCTTTTGGAACTTTACCAACATTGAGCTCAGCAGTCAGCTCCCGGATGTGCAGTTTGAGAACATTCACTTCGCAGACAGCCTCCTGACCCTCAGTTACCGCATCGCCAACCGCTGACGCTCCAGCGTGGAAGGGAATCATCTATGACAAGGAAGACCAAGACTGCCCTCATCACCGTCTGCCTCTTACTTACCGTCACCGTTGTGTACGCCTTGGCCGCGGCCGGCGGTGCCTCCGATCCGCTGGCCTCCCTCTCCTATCTCACCGGCACTTTCACCGATGCGGTAGACCAGCGGGTGGAGGAAAAGCTGGACGCCTCTGACCTGGCGCTGCTGAACGGAGACGCGGCTCCTTCCGACGGCGGGGCCGCCACGTGGACGGAGACCCGTCTGAAGGCAGGCGACGCCCTGACCGGCTCCACCGGCACGGGCGTCCTGTTGCTGGCGGGCGGTATGCAGGTCACGTTCAACTCCGGCGCTGTGGTGGATGTCACCACAGGGACCACCGTTACCAGTGGCAGTGCCCTTACAGCCAGCCACCGGTATCTGGTGGCTGAGGAAACCACCGCCGTGTTTACCGTCACCTCCAAGACGGCGGTTGTGGATTATCAGGGCCCCTACGCCTTCAGCTACTCCACCAACACGGACTACAACGCCATTGCTGCCGCGCTCAAGACCATGCACCTGTTTCAAGGCAGCTTCACCGGCTACGGAGAGGGATATGACCTGGAGGTCGCCCCTACCCGCCTGCAAGCCCTCATCATGTTCATCCGCGTCCTGGGCGAGGAGAATGATGCGCTGGCCTACACCGGCTCCACTCCCTTCACGGACATCACCTCCGGGACCCAGAGCGAGAAATACGTGGGCTACGCATACAGCAAGGGCTACACCAACGGATACTCCGCCACCACCTTCCGGCCCAGCCAGACGGTGACAGCCAGCCAATACATGGAGTTCATCCTCCGGGCACTGGGATACAGCTCCGCGGACAACAAGGACCTCTCCGGCACACTGACCAATGCCTTGACCAATGGCGTCATCACGGAGGGCGAGCTGGCCGCCCTGCAGGGCGGCACGTTCCTCCGGGCGGATCTCGCATACGTCTCCTACTACGCGCTGGATGCCGCGGTGTCCGGCAGCAGGCAGACACTGGGAGACACGCTGATGGACAAGGGCGTCTTCACCGTGCGGGAGAAACAGGCGGCCGACGCACTCGTCACCAGCGGCCGGAAATAAAACCGGAACCCCTTTGCCGGTCCGGCATACTATGGATTGAGACCGGTTCGGTCGGTCTACGATTTCATAGGAGGTTCCGGTATGTGCAATAACGGCTTTGGCGGCGGCAACTGCTGCTGGATCATCATTCTGCTGATCATCATTTGGTGCTGCTGCGGCAACGGCAGCTGGGGCGGCAACGGCTGCGGCTGTGGCTGCAACAACAACTGCGGCTGCAATCCCAATCCCTGCTGCTGAGATTTCATAAGATAACCAGCGCCCCGGGCCAAATGGCCCGGGGCGTTTTCCACTTCGCTGTTTTTTATAGGCGCTTACAGGATCCCCAGGTGCTCCAGAAGAATCTTTCCACCCAGAAGGATCAGGATCACACCGCCGGCGATCTCCGCCCAGCACTGGAGGCGGGCGCCGAAAAAGGTCCCGATCACCACACCCGCCAGGGAGATCACAAAAGTCGTGCAGCCGATGACCGTCACAGCAGGCAGGATGTCCACGTTCAAAAATGCAAACGTGACCCCAACAGCCAATGCGTCGATGCTGGTAGCCACCGCCATCAGCAGCAGCTGCTTATAATCCAGCGTCACACTCACCGCACAGGCCGTCTCCTCCGCCTCCCCTTTCAAAGACTCCCACACCATCTTACCGCCGATGAATGCCAGCAGAAAAAAAGCCAGCCAGTGGTCCAGATGTTGGATGTACCCGGCAAATTGGGCGCCCAGCAGCCAGCCGGCATAGGGCATCAGCGCCTGAAATCCGCCAAAAAACAGCGCAATCACAGCCGCATAGCGCAGATTCAGTTTTGGCATACAGAGTCCCTGGCACACCGCTACAGCAAAGGCGTCCATCGAGAGCCCCACGCCGATCAACAGCAATTCCAAAAATCCCATATTGCCGCTCCCTTATAATACCACCGGCACCGGCTGGTGGATAGTCAAACTGTCCGGCGTCACCAGGCAGTCATAGGCGTACACTTGGACACCCCAGGCAGCTGCCTCCCGAAGGGCTGCACCGAAGGCCGGATGGGTGGCGTCGTTGGGAGAGAAGCGATCCACGCCGTGCATCTGGATCACAAAAAACAGGGTAGCGCCCAGTCCCTCCCGGACAGCCCGCTGTAACTCGTGAATATGCTTCACGCCCCGTTCTGTCGGCGCGTCCGGAAATCGGACAACACCGTTTTCCTCCAGGGTAACACCCTTGACTTCCACCAGGTGCAGCCCGGCTTCTGTTGTCAGCGCAAAGTCCAGACGGGACTCTCCATAATGATATTCCGGTTGAATGGACTTTAGATCTGGCAGGAAATGTCCTTGGGCTGCCCACTCCTGAAAAACACGATTTGGGGCCTGCGCATCCATATTGATCAGCAAGGCCCCTTTCTCCACGGCGATAAGGTCATACGCTGTCTTTCTCGCAGAATTTGCGGCCTTTTCCAGATAGACCGCTGCTCCCGGCACCAGCAGCTCCCGGCAGCGTCCGGTGTTTTTTACATGGCAGATCTGCAGCCCGTCTTCTGTCTCCACATGGGCGATAAAACGGTTGGGCCGCCGTAGAAATCTTCCTTTGACCACTTGATGATATTGCAAAACGATGCCTCCCATGCGACGAAAAAAGGCCACATCAAACGATGTGGCCTCTCAGTGTTGGCGCTACCTATCTTCCCGGGCCGTCGCCAGCCAAGTATTGTCAGCAGGAACGAGCTTAACTGCCGTGTTCGGAATGGGAACGGGTGG
>QWCV01000240.1_pt1 | contig 71197 bp, 97 predicted proteins | sample 1972621 | NCBI WGS metagenome assembly QWCV01 (sample SAMN09866699, study PRJNA288562) | Human gut metagenome isolate pre2_stool, whole genome shotgun sequencing... | isolation source: gut | host: Homo sapiens | place: USA: California | reverse complement strand
AGACAGATCCAAATTATTCTGATATATTGAGAAATACTTATGATTATATAATACCTGCATATCACATGAATAAGGAACATTGGAATACAATTATTGTGGGTGAAAAAGTGGACAAGACATTGGTAAAAGAATTGATAGAACAAAGTTATCAATTGACAAAGTAAAGTTAAATACAAATAGTAATTTGTATAATAAAGAAGGGGTGTTTGGAAGAACTATGGAAAAAATAATAAATAATAAAAGAATATCAATTTTAAAATTTATTTTTCTAATTAGCTTATTATATTATATATGCTGGATTATTTGGTCTATATATTTATTTTTTCATGGTATTGACTAATGAAGATAAACATGGATGTTCAGGAAATGAGACAGAGTGATATAGAGAGTGTAATAGGAGGAAATGATTATGGCAATAAAGTTGAATACAAATAAAGAAATAGTAGATATTATAAAAGAAGGATTGAAAAAAACAGGTGGTTATTGTCCTTGCAGAACTGAAAAAACAGAGGATACTAAGTGTATGTGCAAAGAATTTAAAGATCAAATTAAAGATCCTAATTTTGAAGGATATTGCCATTGTATGCTTTATTATAAAACTATTGAGTAAAGGAGGAAGATATATGAACGAAATAAATTTAAATTTAAGTAATTTTAATGATGAAATAACTAATACTAATAAGCTAGTTTTAATTGATTTTTTTGCCACATGGTGTGGACCATGTAAAATGTTATCTCCAATTATATCAGAGATAGCAAATGAATATTCAAATAGCATTAAAGTATGTAAAGTAAATGTAGATGAAAATCAAGATTTAGCAATGAAATACAATATAATGAATGTTCCAACTCTTTTATTTATAAAAAACAAAAAAATCATAAAAAGTAGCATTGGTTTTTGTTCAAAGTCCGAATTAAATAATATAATAAATGGTTTATTATAAATAAAAATTAGTATTAGATTAAAAAATTGCAATGTATAAAATAAGGACAAAATAATAACTTAATTTTTGTTTGTAATTTTTTATCTAATAGTATAATATTAATAAATGGAGGAGTTTTAAATGAAAGAAAATGCAAAATTTTTTAAATGTCAAATATGTGACAATATGATAGAAGTAATTGATGGAGATGTACAACATTTAACTTGTTGTGGTAGGAAAATGGAAGAGATGAAAGCTAATACTACAGATGCAGCAACAGAAAAACATATACCAATATATAAAAAAGTAGGAGATGAAATAGTAGTAAGTGTTGGAGAAGTAGAACACCCAATGGAAAAGGAACATTATATAATGTGGATTGCACAAGTATCAGAAAATAGAACAACTCGTGTAAAATTATATCCAGAGCAAAAAACGGAAACTCGATTTCCATATATATCTGGTGCAATATTATATGCTTATTGCAACAAACATGGATTATGGAAGACGACAATAAAATAGTAAAGAGATTCTTTTAAATCTATAATAGACTGCGAAGAAAAAGAATTAGAAATATTTAAAGAAACAAGTAAATGGCTAGATATTTATTTTAGCGGTAAAAATTTTAATTTTACACCGAAATATAAAATAAAAAACTTAACACCGTTTAGGCAAGAAGTAACAGATATAATGAACTCTATTGAATATGGAAAGGTGGTAACATGCAACGATATATCAAAATAATTGCTAAAAAAAGAGGAATAAAAAACAAAATAGAATTATTAAGACTAGAAGGAAACGATATGAGCAAATACTATGTTACGAAACGGGGTAATGTATTATGATAAGGTGTAAATGGTGTAATTTAAAAAATGAAAAATATATAGAATATCACGATAAAGAATGGTGTAAACCTAACTTTGAAGATAAATACTTATTTGAAATGCTAATACTGGAATCTTTTCAAGCAGGGCTTTCTTGGGAATGTGTTTTAAATAAAAGGGAAGATTTTAGAAAAGCATTTGATAATTTTGATGTAGGGAAGATATGTAATTACAATGATGAAAAAATTCAAGAATTATTAAAAAATGAAAAAATTATAAGAAATAAACTAAAAATAAATGCTACTATAAATAATAGTAAAATTTTTAAGAAAATACAAAACGAATATGGTACATTCCATAACTATTTAAAGACTTTTACCAATGATGTAATTATTTATGAAATAGATAAAACAACCAATAAATTATCAGACAATTTGTCAAAAGATTTACAAAAAAGAGGAATGAAATTTGTGGGAAGTACAATTATATATTCTTATTTGCAAGCAATAGGAATTATTTATTCTCACGATAAAGAATGCTTTATGTATAAGAATAATTAGAACGAAAAATTACAATTTAGTAATTAGTTAGAAAAATAGTAATTTGTAAGGGAGATTAAGATGAATTTAGGATTTTCATATATAGGTTTAATATTTTTACTTATGCTTATGATTCCAAATATTATATGGAGTAAAAATAAGCCAAAAGATTACGAAAAATACGAGAAAAATGAAAACAAAATTTTATTGGCATTAGAAAGAATAGGAGAAGTTGGAAATAATAGGACATATAGGAATACACTTAAATCATAGAAAAGAAGTTCAATAAATTACAAGTTATCACACAAATTATAACAATTCAACTAATCGTTGATAAAGAAAAATACCCCACTCAACGATTAGTTTGTGTACTTTTTTTTGATAATAATTTACACTTAAATTGAAGGAGGTAAAAAATATGAATCTGATTAAAATAGGAAAATTTATAGCTGAATGTAGAAAAAAGAATAATTTAACTCAAATGCAACTTGCAGAGAAATTAAACATTACAGATAGAGCTATTTCAAAATGGGAAAACGGAAAAGGAATGCCTGATTCATCAATAATGCTCGATTTGTGTAATGAACTCAAAATAAGTGTAAATGAATTATTATGTGGGGAGTTGATTGAAATGAATAATTATAATGAAGTAGCAGAAAAAATGTTATTAGAAATGGCACAAAAGGAAGAAATGCAAAATAAAAAATTAATGATGTATGAAAATGTGATTGGATTTAGTTCGACAATATCTTTCTTAATACTAATTTTTGTTACATCATTTTTAGTGGAGAATAATATTGCTAAAATAGTGTTGTTTATAGTAGCATTTGTTCTTTTAATAATAGGTGTTTCATTTGCATTAAAAATAGAAACAGAAACAGGCTATTATGAATGTCAAAAATGTCATCATAAATATGTGCCCAAATATAGCCAAGTATATTTTGCAATGCATTCTGGAACTACACGATATATGAAATGTCCAAAATGTAACAAGAAAAGTTGGCAAAGAAAGACTTTAAGTAAGTAAAAAATTATAATTTAATAATTTGTTGTGGAGGCATTTATGAAAAAGAAAATTATATTGACAATAGCATTTTTAATTAGTTTATTACCAATACAGGTTGTTGTTATGATTAGTTTGAAATAATTAATCTTTTTTTATAGAAATCTTACAAAAAATGTAAGGTACATATTAAACAAAATATGATATAATGCTAATGGAGGTTAGTAAAATGCAAAAAATACTAATAATAGAAGATGACGAAAAATTAAGAGAAGAATTAGAAACATTTTTAAACAGAAATGGATTTATAGCAACAAGCTTAAAAAAATTTGACAATGCAGTGGCAGACATATTAGAAATAAAAGCAGACTTATTATTAATTGATATAAACTTACCATATACAGATGGAGAATTTATTTGTAAAGAAATAAGAAAAACATCTAATGTACCTATCATAATGGTAACAAGCAGAGATAATGAAATGGATGAATTACTATCACTAAATTATGGTGCAGATCAATATGTAACAAAACCATATAATATTCAAATATTACTTGCAAAAATAGTTGGACTATTAAAAAGAAATCAAAATGCAGGAAATAATCCAGATAAAATAGACTGTGGGAGCTTTATATTAAATACAGCAGGAAGAATTATAGAAAAAGAAGATAAGAAAATAGAATTAACAAAAAATGAATATAAAATATTAGAATATTTGGTATTACATAGACAACAAGTAATATCAAGAGATGAAATAATGGACTACTTATGGGAAAGTGAAGAATTTGTCGATGATAATACCTTAAATGTTAATATTAAAAGACTAAGGACAAAACTAGAAGAACTAGGAATAATAAATCAAATTGAAACAAGAAGGGGACAAGGGTATATATTAAAATGAAGTTTGGAGAATTTATAAAAGAGAAAATATTATTGATTTTTTTAGTATTATTTATAATAGCAAGTTCGGAAATATTATTATTACCATATCCACAAATAGAAATATTTGTGAGGCTTTATATTGCAATATGTCCAGTAATAATTATAGGTATTGATATTGTTTTAGAATATAGAAAAAAGAGTAATTTTTATAATGAATTAAAAAATAATTTAGAAAAATTAGATACTAAGTATCTAATATCAGAAATAATAAACACTCCAGATTTTATTGAAGGTAAAATATTAAAAAACACTATACAAGAAACTGGAAAATCTATGCTAGAAAATGTAAATTCATATAAACAATTACAAGAAGACTATAAGGAATATATAGAATTATGGATTCATGAAATAAAAATTCCTATTGCTACTAGCAAACTAATTATTGAAAATAATAAAAATGAAATAACTAAAAGTATTGATGAAGAACTAGATGAAATTGAAAATTATACAGAGCAAGCATTGTTTTATGCTAGAAGTAATACAGTAAATAAAGATTATGTTGTAACAAAATCAAATTTAAAAGAGATTGTAAATGGAGCAATACTAAAAAGTAAAAGAGCATTGCTTTCAAATAAGATATGTATAGAATTGAATGATTTAGAAAAAGAAGTTTTTACAGATAGCAAATGGGCTACTTTTATAATAAATCAAATTATACAAAATTCAATTAAATATTCTAAAAAAGAAGATAAAAAGATACAATTATATGCTAAATCAAATAATGAAAACATTATTTTATATATAAAAGATAATGGTATTGGAATAAAAAAAGGAGAAATTACAAGAGTTTTTGAGAAAGGCTTTACTGGTGAAAATGGGAGAATTATAAATAAGAAATCTACTGGAATAGGATTGTATTTATGTCAAAAATTATGTAATAAATTAGGTTTAGGAATAGAATTAAACTCAAAAAAGGATGTTGGTACAGAGGTTAGAATTATATTTCCAAAAAGTAGTTATATAAATTTGTAAGTCCATTGTAGGGACTTATTTTTTAAAAAAGAGAAATCTTACAAAAAATGTAATGTTATTGTAATGTAAATCGATGGCAACTAATTTTTAATAAATTTATAATGTAGATATACAAAAATAGAAAGGAGTTTTTTGAATGGAAAATGTATTAGAAGTAAAAAACATAGAAAAATACTATGGAAACAAATCTAATTTAACAAAAGCAATAGATAATATTAGCTTTAATGTAAAAGATGGAGAGTTTGTAGGAATTATGGGAGCAAGTGGCTCTGGTAAAACTACACTTTTGAATTGTGTATCTACTATTGATAGAGTAACAGCAGGGCATATCATTGTCAACGGAGAAGATATTACAAAACTTAAAGGAAATAAATTAAACAAATTTAGGAGAGAGGAGTTGGGTTTCATATTCCAAGACTTTAATTTATTAGATACATTGACAATTTCTGAAAATATAGCTTTAGCATTAACAATTCAAAAAGTAAATGCTACTGAAATTAACAATAGAGTTCACGAAATAGCAAAAAAATTAGATATTTTAGGAATAATGAACAAGTATCCATATCAAGTATCTGGAGGGCAAAAGCAAAGATGTGCAGCAGCAAGAGCAATAATAACAAATCCCAAAATAGTATTGGCAGATGAGCCAACAGGTGCATTAGATAGTAAATCAGCAAGACAGTTATTGATGACATTTGATTACTTACATCAAAAACTAAACGCAACAATTTTAATGGTAACACATGATGCATTTACAGCTAGTTATGCAGATAGAATTATATTTATAAAAGATGGAAAGATTTTTAATGAATTAGTCAAGGGAAATGATACAAGAAAACAATTTTTTGAAAAAATAATAGAGGTACAAACACTTCTTGGAGGTGATTTGAACGATGTTATTTAAGTTATCTATAAGAAATATGAAAAAAAGCTTCAAAGATTATGCAATTTATTTTCTAACACTAGTATTAGGTGTAGCGATATTTTATATGTTTAACTCAATAGATAGTCAACAAGCAATGCTAGAAGTATCACAATCAACAAAAGAAATTATAAAACTTATGATTTCAATGCTTGGTTATGTATCTGTATTTGTGGCAGTAGTATTGGGATTACTAATTGTATATGCAAATAATTTCTTGATTAATCGAAGGAAAAAAGAATTTGGTATATATATGACACTTGGAATGGGAAAAAGGCAAATATCTAAAATAATTTTGATGGAAACAATATTAGTAGGAATTATTTCACTAATTGTAGGATTAATAATTGGTATATTTGCATCACAATTTATGTCAGTATTAGTTGCTAAAATGTTTGAAGCAGATATGAGCAAATTTCAATTTGTATTTTCAAAAGATGCCTGTATAAAAACTTGTATTTATTTTGCGGTAATGTACGTAGCAGTAATGTTCTTCAATACATTTACAGTTTCAAGATATAAATTAATTAATTTATTAAATGCTAGTAAGAAAAATGAGAATGTAAAAATAAAAAATCCTATTATATGTATTTTAGTATTTTTAGGAGCTGTAGTTATACTTGGATATGCTTATTGGAAAGTAACAGGAGATGTTAGTAGTTTAACAACAGCAGATAAAATTTTATCACCTATTTTAATGGGAATTGTTGGAACAGTAGCAGTTTTTTGGTCTTTATCAGGATTTATAATACAAATAGTTCAAAAAATGAAGAATATTTATTTTAAAAATACCAATATGTTTGTATTAAGACAGATAAACAACAAGATCAATACAATGGTTATAAGCATGAGTGTAATATGTTTAATGCTATTTATGACGATTTCAATACTTTCTTCAAGCTTAGCATTAAGAAATACAATGCAAAGAGAATTAATTGAGATGACACCTGTAGATTTGAATTTGTATAAAACAGCAAATTTACCAGAAAAATATTTGCAATATGGAACTTATGGGAAAGAGATAACATCAACCCCAGAAGCAATGTCGGATTCAAAAATACCTATTGCTGAAACTTTAAAAAATAATGGTTTAGATATGAATGTCCTAAAAGACATTGTGGAAATAACAGTATATTCCACTGATGATTTGACTTGGAAAGATTTTTTTGGAGATAAATATATAGATATAATAAAAACTAAATATCCAAATCTTTTATATAATACAGCAGAACAGATAGTAAAAATATCAGACTATAACAAAATCGCAAAACTATATGGAATTAATCAATATGAATTAAATAATGATGAATATATTGTACTTTGTGATTTTGATTCACAAAAAGAATTAAGAAATGAAGCATTAAAGGATGGAAACAATGTTTTGAATATAGCTGGAAAACAATATAAATCAAAATATAATGAATGTAAAACAGGATATATTCAAATATCTACTAATCATACAAATACAGGAATTATATTAGTTCCAGATGATTGTAATTTAACAGAAAGTATGAAAGAACAATATTTATTAGCTGCAAATTATAATTCAGATACTAAAGAAGGAAAAGAAAAAATAGAAAAGATATTTGTTGATAATAATTCAGAACTTATACAAAATTTAGAGAAAAATGGTTTGAATATTGATGGAAGATCAAAAATATCTATTATGGAATCAAGTATAGGATTAGCAACTATTATAACTTTTATAGCAATTTATTTAGGAATTATATTTTTAATTGCAAGTTCAGCTATTTTAGCATTAAAACAATTAACAGATAGTTCAGATAATAAACAAAGATATACTATTTTAAGAAAAATTGGCTGTGACGAAAAGATGATTAATAAAGCATTATTTAGACAAATTGGAATATTTTTTGGAGTTCCACTTGTTCTTGCAATTATACATTCTGTATTTGGAATACAATTTGCAATTACAATAATGTCTGGATTAGCAAGTAAAAAAGATTTATTACCATCAGCTATTGCAACTGTAATTATTATAGGTATAATTTATGGAGCATATTTCTTGGCTACATACTTAGGTAGTAGAAATATCATTAAAGAGGAATAATTTACATAGGTTTAATAACGAATGTAGTAAAAAAACACACAATATATGATTAATATTAATAGATGAAAAGGAAAAAAATTAGGTATATAAAAAATGAAAAATTTTGTTTCTATCTCTTATTGCGCAAAACTTTGATAATAAAAACCCCTAAATCTTTTAATATATATCGTATTTAATTTTAAGTCAAACCTATAAAATATTAACATATGACATTTGAAGATGTCAATTTAGTTCTTAGCCAATATCTTACTGTAAGGGGAATGACATATTTATTTGAAATTGTTTCAAGAGTTAGAAAATCAATAAATCCTAATTTGAAAATTAAAGGAATACTATTAACATTAGTTGATAGAAGAACAAAACTATCAAAGATGGTAAAAAATGAATTGATTGAAAACTATGGTAAATATATAAAAATTTATGATACAGAAATTCCTACAGCAGTAAAAATTGCTGAAGCTCCTATAAAAGGAAAAAGCATATTTGAATATGATAAAAATGGAACTGTTGCTAAGGCCTACAAAGACTTTGTTGAGGAGGTGTTAACCGATGAAGAATAATCCATTGAGAATGAATTTGCCATCATTAGATAATCTTTTTACAACGCAAGAGGAAAGAGATAATCCTAAAATATTAAAAATAGGAGATTTATCATTTCAAAATCAGAAAGAGTAATAATTATTATTTAAACAAAAGGATATGTAAAAGAGATTATAAAAACAAAAAGACCTTGTTATATATGTACATATCCATCAATTGAAATTGTAGATAGAATAAATTAATAAAAAGTGCACTAGTAGTGTTTTTATTGCACTATTAGGGCACTTTTTTTCTTTTTTGTTGATTAATAGATTACAAAAATATATTTTTATGTTATAATCCAAATATGTAAAAATAAATGAAAGAAGAATCAAACAATGCAATTTTCAAACAATGACATTAAGCTATTTGGTGAAGCTGGAATATAAGAAGTTTAGTAGGATACTGTAAAAAAAGGAAATATAAGAAATTGGACTAAGGCAGATTTTTAGTAGAATAATTATAAAAAGGCAGGTCAAGAGAATGGAAGAAAATAAAAATGTTGAAATTTCAATAATTATGGGAAGCGATTCAGATTTAAATATAATGGTAGAATGTTTTAAGATTTTGGATGAATTTGAAATAAGTTATGATATTAATATTTTATCAGCACATAGAACACCAGAAGAACTTGATAATTATATAGATAAAGTTAATAAGGAAGATATAAAGACTGTTATAGCTGCAGCAGGAGGAGCCGCACATTTAGCGGGAGTTATAGCTTCAAGAACTTTATGCCCTGTTATAGGTGTTCCAATTTATACTAAGAATTTAAATGGAATAGATTCATTATATTCGACTATACAAATGCCATCAGGAGTTCCAGTGGCTACAGTTGGAATTAATGCTAGTAAAAATGCTGGATTATTAGCGATAAAAATGTTGGGACTTGAAAACTTAAAAATAAAAGAAAAACTTATACATTACAACCAAATGCAAGCAAATAAAGTAATAAACAAAAATAAAAAAATACATGACTTAGGTTATGAAAAATATTTGAAGGAAATGAGAAATGAATAAAAAAATATATGAAGGGAAATCAAGAGATATTTACCAAATAAATGATAAAGAAATAGTGATTGTTGCAACAGATAGAATATCTATGCATAAAGTTTTACCATATTTGATTAAGGATAAAGGAATTGTACTAAACAAAATTGCAGAATTTTGGTTTGAAAAATATAAAGATATTATAGGAAATCATATGATAACTACAGATAATAAATTAATGCCAAAGCAATTTCAAAGTGATGAATATGAGGATAGATGTATGTTGGCTAAAAGAGTTAAAATGTTTCCGTTTGAAATAATAGTAAGAGGATATATAACAGGATCGTGTTGGGAAGAATACAAAAAGGGAAATGATATATGTGGAGTTAGATTGCCAGAAGGTTTAAAGGAGTCTCAAAAATTAGAAGAACCTATTTTCACACCAACAACAAAAGCACAAAATGGTGATGATACTAATATTAATTATGATGAATTTTCGAATATAGTTGGTAAGGAAATAGCGGAAGAAATTAAAGAAATAGCAATAAAGATATATAGTAATGCACACGAATTTTTACTAACTAAAGGAATTATATTAGCAGATACAAAAATGGAATTTGGGATTGATGATGATAATAATAAATTGATTCTAGCTGATGAAATATTGACACCAGATTGTAGTAGATTTTGGAATAAGAAAAACTATAAAACAGGACATTCACAACAGAATTACGATAGAGAAGATTTAAAAAGATACATAAAAGAAAATGGATTATCTGAAGATGTAATAAATAATATTCCTAGTTCAATACTTGATGGCGTAGAAAAGAGATACAAAGAAATATATAAAATTATAACAGATGCTAAAATATAAAATTATTAAACTAGAAAAGAAATAAGAATTAGAAAAAAATGGAGGATGCAAAATGAGTTTTAAATTATCAAATAAAACAAAAGAAATACTTTCAAAGAGAATAGGAATACCATATGAAAAATTAATACATATGGATGATGAAGAAATAGAGGCATATATTGAAAAGAAAACTGGTAAAAAGATTACTTGGCCTAAAGGAGCAAAAATAGATGGGTTGCCTATAAGGACTTTGGAGGACGTTGAAAAGGAAATAGACGGTTGGGAAAGGTAAGTATAATAATTTACCAAGTTCATTTACATTTAAGAGATTAAATAACGATTATTTTGTTAAATGTACTTGCCGAGAAAAAGACAATGGAACAGAATTTGAATATTTTGAGTGGGCAGAAAAGGAAGATTTGGATGGTTTAATGGAAATGTCAGCTTTAGAGTTATTGAAAAAATTAGTTGAGGAAGAATAACAAGGTGAAATAAATAATGCAAATAATTAAATTTGATTTAAATGATATGGAAAAAAACAAGATGGATTTTCATGTTATATATTAGGTAGAAGCTATGATTTAGAAGAAAATGGTGCAAAACAAGATTATTCACGTGCTTTAATGTGGTATAACAAAGGAATAGAACAGAAAAATCCTTTATGTGTATATTCGTTAGGAATATCCTATGAAATGGGACTAGGAAAAGAATTGAAAATAGATGTAGAAAAAGGAGAATATCTATTAAAAACAGCTTATCCAGAAATAATGCAATTAATAAATAAAAAAGAAATAACATCAGAAGAAAAAATATATGCAGAGTTTGTAACTGGTGCTTATTATTATTGGGGATTAGGAGATATAAAAAAAGATTCGAAGAAGGCTTTTGAAATAATAAAGAGATGCGCTGATAATGGACATATCGCAGCAATTTATGATTTAGGAGCTAATTTTTATTATAACGGAAATGGAACAGAAATGAATAAGAAATTAGCAGAATATTATTTGAAAATGGCAAAAGATGCAGGATTAAAAAGAGCAATTGAAAAATATAGACAATATGAATTTGGAGAGGAAAGATAAATTATTGGGAGGATAGAATGTTAGCAAACAAATTAAAAATTGGAGATACAATAGGTGTTATTGCTCCAGATAAAGCATTAAAAAATGTGGAGATATGGTAAATGGAATATTGCCATACATAGACTTTGAGAATATAAAAGATAATCCTAAAATATTTCTAGGAATGAGTGATATTACAGTTTTACTTTGTGCAATAAATAAAATGACAGGACTTGTAACTTTTCATTGCCAAGACTATGTTTGGTTTGGAAAAGATGAAGTTACAGATTATGATAAAAATGAGATTATCGAAAAATTATTTAATGGGAATAAAAAAATTAATCCATATGGAGAAAGAAAATTTTATGAATTTAATAAAGAAGAAGTTAAAGGTAAAATATATGGAACTAATGTTAGATGTTTATTAAAATTGTTAGGAACACCATTTATGCCAGATTTAGAAGATGCAGTGCTATTTTTAGAAGGGTGTCATTCGAATATTATACAATGGAATGCAATGTTAGAACAATATAATCAAATGAATGCTTTTAATAAGGCAATAGTCTTTGGTTACATATATCAACTTCAACAAATAGAAGAAAATGAAAAGATGATTGTAGATGAATTAAGAAAAATAAATTCAAGTGTTCCTGTAGTAAAAACAAATGACTTTGGACATATGCATGCTAATAGTATTATTCCTATTGGTGCAGAAGTAATAATAAATGCCAATAATCAGAGTATTGTTGTTAGTGAGTATTTAAAATAAAAGTTATTGAATACTAAAGAAATTTTTATGATAATATAATTATGACGAGTATAAGATGTATAAGGTTTTAATTTCAAATTCAATTCGCCAAAAAGTATGTGGAAAATAGAGATATATGAATTTAAATTAAAAATGAAAGGATAAAATAATGAAACAAAAATTTTGCTATCATGGAATTGGAGAAAACTTACTTAGATATGAAAGTATTATGAATAATGGAATTGTATCAGAAAGTGAAGGTACAAAGATTGAAGGATTTTCTGTTAATAGTTCTGGACACTATAATGGTAAAGATAATATATCAGTTGCTATTCCACATGATGATAATTATGGAGCTTTGAGGGTGTATATATTAGATGGAGGCATATCTTTTTATATTAAAGATGTAGATTATATTTTAGCTGGTAATACAGCACATGATTCTGGATTTGTGGATGAAGGATTTGTTTATAAAAGTATAAAAAAAGATAATATAGCTGGAATTATTATTAATTCAAGAACACAATCAAAATCAATTAGAAATTGTTCTGTTATAGGAAATCCAGCATTAGGAAGTATTATACCAATTACAGAATCTATGATAGCTTTATTAAAGAGTAATGGAATTGAAACAAGTAGTGCAATTAAAGATTTAGAAGTTCAACTAAACAGAGTTATGGATGACAAAGAAGTGAATTTTTTAGAAAAGGATAAAAAAGTAGAAAAAATTAGATATAAAATAGACCAATTACTAGGTGAAGCAGTGCAACAATTTTATAATAAAAAATTAGAAAAAAGTGATGCTACTTTAATGGATGTAATACAGCATTATAATACTAATGAATTACCGATATTAAATGAGAATGATGTAAGAATCCAATGTAAAGGAATACAAATAGAACAACCAATAAGTAGAAAAAGTTTTGAAAGAAGGATGGCAAGACCATCACCAAGAAATATAGATGATATAGAAGCTACATTAATGAGGTTAAAAAAATCCACTAGATTAATTTCAAAAGACTGGAGGGATACTAATGATTAAAATAGAAAATTATGCTAAGGCATATACTGAAATTTTAAAAATTATAGAGTATTTACCAGATAGTGAATATCAGAAAATACCACAGAAACTGATTGACCAATTTCAGGAAAAAAGCGATAAAGAATATGTATTTGAAATACAATCAAAAGACGATTTTGAAAATAAAAAATTATTAAAAGAAACAGAGTATATTATGTATGCATTGTATAGAAATTATTTATCAGACGAAGAAGAAAGAAAACAATTAATGCGATTAGAAAAACAAGCACATAATGATTCTGAAGAAAATAAAAGAATTAAATATAATCCAGATGATATCTTTGAAAATAAAGATAAAAAAGTAACAGATTCTAGTGAAAAGATTTCAAATGAAGTAGCAATGACACAATATAATAAATCAATATTTAAGAAAATTTGGAATAAAATTTTAAGTATATTTAAAGATGAATAGATTTATATAGATTACCAAATTATTTTATAGAAATCAAGTAATTTTTTAAAAAGCTTTTGCAAAAATTTGTTCTTTTGTGTTGCTTTACTATAAATATTATGCTATACTATGAAACATAGGAAATGATAATAAACAGATGTGGTTTTGCCACCAATTATACGAATTATCGTAGGAGAGGTGGTGATGTTTATGGTTAAAGTAATACTATTTTTTATAATATCTTTAATGTTATCTTTAACATTAAACGTTGCCTTGATAGCAGTTCTGTATAATAACTGGGTTGATAAGCAACTACATAAATAAAAAAAGCTCACATCTGTAACTTTGGCGAGTTAGGTGTGAGTTTTTTCAAATCTATTCGGCAAAACCACGTTTGTGGATTTGTCATTTCCTATATTTATTATACACAGATAATTGAGATTTGTCAAACGATTTTAAACTAAAATATGAGATGTTAGAAAAGTATATGAAATCATATAAAACAATTACAAAATGAGATATTAATAAAATGTATGGAGAATAATACATTTGATAGTAAAATATTTTCACAAGAGCTTATTGAAAAAAGTAATTTAATGAAGGAATCAGATGAAATATGTGAAAGATTGACTCAAGTTTATAAAAAAGTTTCCTAGTAGTGTTTAGTTGCACTATTAGGGAGCTTTTTTTCTTTTTTGCTGATTAATAGATTACAAAAATATATTTTTATGTTATAATTCCAATATGTAAAATAAATGAAAGAAGAATGTAGGATATTATAGGGGGATTTGAGATGTTTGGAAATATATTGCTAGGAATAGTATCGATATGTACAATGATTTCATATTTGCCACAAACAATAAGATTAATAAAAACAAAAAAATCAGAAGATTTAAGCATTAATTCATGGGTATTATGGGTAATAAGTAATTTAGCATATACTTTGTATGCAGTAATATGTAGCAAAGATTTTATGCTGATATTTGAAACATCATTAGAATTATTTTTTTGTTTATTAATTCTGATGCTGGCTATAAAATATAGAGAGAATAATTAATAAATTTAAAATACTAGTTACATTTAAAAATATGAATAAGGAAGATATAATTAAATGAGAATAATAATGATGATATTATCAATAAAATTTGTGAATGGAACTATAATTGGTGGGAAATTAAAAACAACAATAGTTTAGAAGAAGTAAGATGCTATTTTAAACATTCATTGTGTAAAGATAATAGATTGCCCCAAACATTTATTGCATTAATTAATGATGAACCAGTAGGAATGTATCAAATTTCTATGTCAGATGATTTGGTCAGCAGACCAGATATATATCAGTGGCTTGTAAATGTATATGTTGATGAAAAAAGAAGAGGTAATGGCATATGTAGAAAATTAATGAATACTGTTAAAGAAAATGCAAAAAGCATAAGCTTAAATGAGTTATATTTATATACTAAATAGGAGAACAAACATAATACTTATTTAGAGTTAGTTTTTACCATAATTAGCTATTGATTTTAATGGCAGAAATCTTATATAATAAGCATAGAGGATGTGTTATGCTTATGAGATTAATTAAATGTTATGGAAAAAAACTTATACTAAAAGAATTGAAAAGTAGTTATAAATTTTTTATTAAAGAAGCTAATACTAATAAAAATAGTATTGGATATGGATTAATAAGAGACAAAACAATATTAGCTAATGATGTAGCAAGTATTGCTTCAGTAGGATACGGTTTAGGAGCATTAATAATTGGAGTAGAGCATAAATGGATTGATTATAGAAAAGCATATGAAAGAATAGAAAAAACATTGGATACATTTATAAATTATGTTGAAGGTAAAAATGGTTTTTATTATCATTTTGTAAATATACAAAACGGAAAAAGAGAATGGAATTGTGAAATATCAATAATAGATACAGCGATATTTATATGTGGTGCAATAACTGCCGGGGAATATTTTGGAGGAAATATAAAACATAAAGCAGACATATTATATAAAAAAATTAATTGGGAATGGTATAGAAATAAAGAAACAAATTATTTTTATATGGGATATACACCAGAAAAAGGTTTTTGGGGACATTGGGACATGTATGCTGAACAATTAATGTTATATGTTTTAGGAGCTGGCTCTCCAACATTTTCTATAGATAAATCAATGTATTATGATTTTAAGAGAAATAAAGAAGATTATAAAAATATAAAGGATATAATATACACATATTGTGGTACTTTATTTACATATCAATTTTCACATGCATGGATAAATTTAAAAGATTTAAAAGATGAGAATAATGTTGATTGGTTTAAAAATTCAATTAAAGCAACAAAAGCTAATAGACAATATTGCATAGATAATAAAGAAAAATTTAAGACATATAATGAAAACTCATGGGGACTAACGGCATGTTTATCTCCAAAAGGATATATAAGTTGCGGTGCTAAACCATGTGGTGTGGATTTGAATATAGAAAATGATGGGACAGTAACTCCATGTGGTGCAATTGGTTCAATAGTGTTTACTCCGAAAGAAAGTATAAGTGCAATGGAATATTATTACAACAATTATCCTAATTTATGGGGAAAATATGGTTTTAAAGATGGATATAATTTAGAAGATGTAAAACCGTGGTTTGCAAAGGAATACATTGGCATTGATAAGGGGATTGAAGTAATAATGATAGAAAATTATTTGAATGGGACTATATGGAATTATTTTATGAGAAATGCCTATGTTCAAAAAGGTTTGAAAGTATTAGGATTTTCAAAAAATAGCAAGAAATCTGAAATTAAAATGTAGAATAAAAAAGGAGAATAGAAATGAATGTAAAATTAGTAGGAACAGGTGCAATATATACAAAATATAATGGAGCATGTACTTTAGTAGACAACAAGTTAATAGTAGATATGCCAAATGGAACATTAAAGCAATTATTAAAAAAGGGAATTGATTGTAAAAATATAAAAACAATTCTTATTACACATAAACATGGAGATCATACAGCAGATGTTCCGTTTTTTTTAAAACATATATTTAATGGAATAAAAGACAGTAGAGAAATAACAATAATAGGACCAAAGGAAATAAAAAGAAAAATCATAGAGTTATTTAATGCATATAATTTTGAAAATGAAGAAGAAATTAGTAAATATTTTAATCTAAAATTCATTGAAGTATTAGAAGATGAGATAAATGTAAATGAATATGAAATAAAATCATATATAGTATCACATGGAGAAGAAAAACCAGCTTTAGGATATGTAATAAATAACCAACTTGGATTAACAGGAGATACAGGAATTTGTGATGGAGTGGAACAAATAGTAAAACAATCCAAAATAATAATAGCAGATTCTTCATTGATAAATGGAGACAAATGTCATATGGGAGTTGATAATTTACAATATCTAAATACTAAATATGGTAAATTAATTATATGTACACATTTAAGAGATGAAACAAGACAATATATAAAAGAAAATAGTAGCATAGAGGGAATTAAAGTTTTAGAAGATTTCGAAGAAATTAATTTATAAAAGAATTAATATAGCAGGAGTAGGATATATGAAAATAGGTATAGACATAGATAATGTAATTTCAAATTTTAATGATACAATAGTGGAAGCATATTTACAACATGATAAACAATTAAGAAATACAGGAATTATAAATGATAAAGCGAAAGTATTTAGACGAGGAATGTTTGACTGGACAGAGGAAGAGGAAAAAGATTTTTACTATAGCAATATAGAAAAATGGGCGAATGATTTTAAGCCAATTAAAGATGCTGAATATTATATAAAAAAATTGAAACAAGATGGAAATGAAATATATATAATATCGGGAAGAGAGAATGGAGAATATAGAAATCCATATAAATTAACTGAAGAATGGCTAGAAAAATACGATATTATATATGATAAAATAATATTAACAAATGCGTATAACAAACATGAAAAAGCAGAGATATGCCTAAAAAACAATATAGATATAATGATTGAAGATAGTATCGAAACATGTATTAACTTAATTAATGATGGAATAGAAACATATACTATGAATACTAGATTTAATCAAAATGATTTATCATTAAATAGAGTTTCAACATGGAAAGAAATATATTATAAAATTTCTAGTAAGTATCCAAAACAAGAAGAACAAAAAATAAATGTGATTCTAGATACAGATACATATAATGAATGTGATGACCAATTTGCACTTGCATATCTTTTAAAATCACAAGATAGATTTAATATAGAAGCAATTACTGTTGCACCATATCACCATGACAATGGTATATCAATACAAGAAGGATTAGATAAAAGCTATAATGAAATAATTAAAATTTGTAATTGGTTAAACTTTAATTCAAAGAACAAAGTTTTCAAAGGTTCAACGGGTTATATTGAAGATGGATATAGTGGAAATAATGATGCGGTAAATAAAATTATAGAAATTGCAAGCAAAAATACAAAAACTTATATATTAGCTATTGGAGCAATTACAAATGTAGCTATTGCACTAAAGAAAGCACCTAATATAGTAGATAAAATAGAAGTAATATGGCTAGGTGGCAACAGTTTGCTAAGTAAAGATAACAAAGAATTTAATTTTAAACAAGATGTACAAGCTGTAAGGACAGTCTTTGAGTCTAAAGCAAAGCTAACCATAATACCTTGTAAAAATGTTGCATCAAATTTAATAACTTCAATATATGAAGTGGAACATTTTCTAAAAGGAAAAAGTGAATTATGTGATTATTTATGCCAAAGATTTTATAATGATGGTATACACGGAGTCAAAGAAAGAAGAGTAATTTGGGATATAAGTGTTATAGCTTATATGATAAATGAAAAATGGTTTGAAACTGAAGAAATTAGTTGCCCTAATATTAAGGATGATACATCATATGAATTAACAGAAAGTAATCATAAAATAAGAGTAGTGAATTATTTGAATGTTGATAAAATATACAAAGATGTATTTGAAAAATTAGGAAGAAATTAATATGTATACAAAAAAATCATGAATAAAGGAGCATAAAACATGAAACTAACAAGTAATGAAGCAAAAAATATATTAGAAAATTTTAGAGGAAAGACTGAAAGTGATAGATGGATAGAGCATTGTATAAGTGTTGGTAATAGTGCAGGAAAGATAGCAAAAGCATTAAATGAAAAAGGTTATAATGTAAATATAGATAAAACAATAACTCTAGGATATTTACATGATATTGGCAAATACAACGGAGAGCCTCATGGACATGAGATGACAGGTTATAATTATTTAAAACATAAAGGGTATGATGAAGAATATTGCGATATATGTATAACACATTCATATTTGAATAATGATATTATTTGTACTGCTGGAGGAGTTCCAAATCCAAAAGATAAACCTTTTATAGCAGAGTTTATAAAAGCACATAAATATACAATAGAAGAAAAATTAATAAATCTATGTGACTTAATGTGTCCACAAGGTGGTAAAGTATTTACAATTGATAAAAGACTAATTGATATTATGATCAGAAGAGGGGCTTATTCAAATACACAATATCATATTAAAGAAACATATAAACTAAAAGAATATTTTGATAGTTTATTAGGATATAATCTTTATGATTTATTTCCAGAAATAAAGGATAATTTATAGGAGGAAATTATGAAAATAGCAATAGTTGAAAGAATAGAAAATTATGATGAAGAAAAACCTTTTAATAAGAGATACTATTTAGATAGTTGTTTTAGTGAAATATTTGATGAATTAGACATATTACTTATTCCTGTAATATCAGAAAAGAATTTAGAGGAAATTTGTAATATATGTGATGGATTAGTTGTAACAGGAAGTCCAAATGATGTGCATCCTAAATATTATGGAGAACATCCCATAAAAGAATATAAGTTTGATGAATATGGGCTAGTAAAAAATATTGTAGAATTATTCAATAATGCACATAAGCCAATTTTAGGAATATGTGCAGGAATACAAGAAATAAATGTAATATTTGGAGGAACTTTAAACCAAGATATACCAAATCATAAATTAAAAGATCAAAGTAAGCATAATGTAAAATTAACAATGAAGTCATTTTTATATGATGTGTATAAAAGTGAATCTATAAAGGTAAATTCTTATCATAAACAATCAATAAAAGATTTAGCACCAGAATTTAAAATTACTGCTATTAGTGATGATGGAATTATTGAAGGAATTGAAAAAGACAATATAGTAGCTGTGCAATGGCATCCAGAAGTTCTATACGATATGAATTTTTTTAGGAGTTTTATTGAGAAGTTTTTGAAAAATAAAATTTAAGGGTGGAATAGGAATGAATGTGAATAAAAAATCATTATAAGTGATTACGATCAGACATTTTATATAAATGATGAAGATATTGAAAGAAATAAAGTTGCTGTTAGTAAATTTGAGGAAAAAGGAAATTTGTTTATAATAGCAACTGGTAGAAGCTATTTAGATTTTAAAAATAAAGTTGAAGCCTATAATATAAATTATAATTATGTGATTTTGAATCACGGAGCAACAATATTTGTATATTATTAGTTGGATTATTAAATAACTACATAGGAATAGTATTTATATTGTTAATTTATATTTTTTCAGAAAGTTTTGAAAACATTATGATGTCTGAACTGCATAACAATATTTCATCAAAGTCAAGAGTTACAGTTGAATAAATTAATCAATTTGTTTTAAATTTATTTGGTGTTATATTTAGTTTTTTAATGACCATTTTATTAAAATTTATAAGTATTAGTTTTATGTATATAATAATTGGAGTTATGATAATTTTATTTGGAATATTGAATTTAATAGCAAGGAGAAAAATATGAATGTGTATATAGTAAGACATGGACAAGTTCCTCACAATGCTTTAGGACAATACAATAGTAATGATGAAGATTTAACTATTTTGGGAGTGCAACAAGCTGAAAATTTAAGAAAACAAATAGACAGTATTAAATTTGATGTAATTATATGTTCACCACTTAAAAGAGCGAAACACACTGCAGATATAATAAATGTAAACAATCAAAAGATTATATATGATGAAAGAATTAAAGAAAGAGGATGCGGAGATTTAAGTGGACAACCTTTAGCTGTAACAAACAGAGAAGAATATTGGAACTACAACACTACAATAAAATATGGAACTTCAGAAAATATAAAATCATTTTTTGATAGAGCATATAATTTTTTAGATGAATTAAAAACAAAGGATTATGAAAATGTTTTGATAGTTGCTCATAGTGGAGTATCAAAGGCATTTAATGGATACTTTGAAGGAATAAAAGATGGTAAATTTTTAAATAGAGGACTAAAAAATTGTGAAATAAAGAAGTATGAACTATAAGATGTGTTATAAATGGTAATGAAAATTCAAAAAAGATAAATAATTTGTTGAAATGAGGGATTGATTTATGGAAATAATTATTGAAGATTTAAAGTATGAGGATATTGAAGAATGTTACAACCTTAATAAGATTATATTTAATGAAGAATACGGTTTAGATGATGTAAAAGATTTATATTTAAAATTATATAAAAATAAAAATATGTATAGATTTTTAGTAGCTAAATCGGAAGGAAAAATTGTCGGATACACATCTGTAACTATGGCTTATAATTTGTTTGATGGAAAAAATCCTTTTATGACTTTATGGTGGGTTGGAACTCATCCAGATTATAGGCATAGTGGAATTGGCACTAAGCTCTTTGAGAAAATAGAAGAAATTGCTAGGGAAAATAATTGTGAATTAATTTATTTTACATCTAAAAGTGATAATGTAGGAGCACATGCATTTTATAAAAGATTAGGGTATGATATGAATGCAGAAAAAGCTTTTATAAAAGAACTTTTATAGAATTATAAAATACACATAGTATAATTATTAGAGATGATAATTACACTATGTGTATTTTATTAAAAAATTTAAAGAATGGACCAATTTTATAATATAGCTAAAATAAACACGCATATAGTTATTCCAAATATCATAATATATTTTTGCCAACTTAATTTTTCTTTTAAAATAAATCTAGCAGCTATAAGAGTAATTACAATAGAGCTAGAATTTATTACAGAAGTTATTGAAACATTTCCATCTAACAAAGAGAATCTATTAAATATAGATGATGATACATCCAATAAAGATTGTAAAATAAAATATTTTTTGTTATTTATCTTTCGTATATCTATATAATTCCATTGTTTAGTTAGCAAACAATATATTAATACTCCTATAACAGTTGCTACTGCAAAAGTGAAAACAACATATAAAGGGTTTTGATAATCTGCAACATATATTTTATTTAAAAAGCTAGATGTACCGTTAAAAAATACAAAACCCCAAGAATATAAAACCGCTTTTCTTTCTGAGCTTTTATTAATGCTCTCATTGTTTTTACTCTTGGCTATAATTATTGAAAGAATTATTAATATAATAGAAAATATTAATTGTAATATTGTACAATTTTCTTTTAATATAATAATTCCTAACAAAAATGTTATAACAACTCTAGCTCTTTTTATGGATGATGTTATTGAAATTTTTCCATATTTTACAGAAGCAATAGCACAATAAAATCCTGCTGATTGTAGTAAAATTCCGGGTAACATTTTTACAAAATCAATAATATTTAATTGTGTTAAAAATTGAGGGTAAGCAATTAAACTAACTATAATCATAAGCAAATGATATAATAATAGTCCTGCTATTGCAATTTGTTTTGAATCATTATTTGAACATTTCTTTAATGCTATTGAGGTAAAACCACTAATAATTGTTGATAATAAGCACCAATATAACCACATATATTTTTTCTCCTATTTTTCTGTATATTATAATTATGTTTTATATTATCATAAGAGTCGAAAAATGACAATACATAAGTGATTTTTTTAGTAATTTCTAGCTACTATTGAAAAATCTTTATTAATTTGGTATACTGAAAAATATAAAATAATTTAATCGTTGTCATAATTAGAATAACGGAAGGAGGATAGTATAGTTACACATAAAAATATTAAGAATAGGAGAAAACATTATGAAAGAAAACGATGTTATTACGAAAAAATATTTTCTCGATAAAATAGCTCTAAATTTTGGAGTTCGGTTCAAAGAAATCCCTAAATAATCTTTAGAAATTGAAGTAGAAGTAGTAGCTAAAAAAGAAATGGATGACCCACAAAGAAAAATTGTCTGAAGGAGAGTATGTAACAAGTTACACTCTTCACTTTGGAACAGTAAAAATAGGATTTAGTAATTATTTACAAATGAAAGTAAAAGCAAAAGTAGTTGAAGGATTAGTAGATGAGTCTACATTTATAAATAATGTAAAAGTTATAGGACATTATTTAGAAGCAAAAGCAGAAGATAAAGATGATGTGCCTGTGAAAGTATATGAAAATGTACTAAAAATAAGAAAAGTATCAAAGGAATATAATCAATATACAAAATTACCAGAAGGTTCAAGAATTAATGAAGTATTTGAATTATTAGAAGTAATATCAAAATCATATGATGATGATACAATAGAAGAATAAAATATAAATTTAAAATAAATTTAGAAAAATAACATATAATATTACTATAATTGTTATATTTAAAACAGAATTTTTGTTGACAAAAGCACAATAAGAATAGTATAATAATTATAGATAGTAAATGTTTCTCGCTTGTGGTTGGTGCGAGTAATAAATCATACCATTTCGTTAAATGTTCTCGCTTGTGGTTGGTGCGAGTAACAAATTATGCCATTTCGTAAATTATATTGTCCTTTGTTTCTTTAAAGGAACAAAGGACTTGTTTTTTATAAGATTAGGAGTAATACATATGGAAATAAAAGAAGGATATGTTTATCATATAAAAAATAGTTATTTTGAATTAGTAAATGATAATAAATTAATGAAAAACCATGAAGTGAATTCGACAAGACCAAATTACTTTTGCGTAAAGATGGAAAATAATGATATTCTTTGGTTTATTCCAATGAGTAGTAAAGTTGAAAAATATAAGACAATAGTAGAAGATAAAATAAAAAAATATAAAAAGTGTGATACTATAGTAATTGGGAATTATAGAGGAAAAGATCATGCATTTTTAATACAAAATATGTTTCCTATAACAGTCCAATATATAGATCATATAGATACTGTTCAAGGAAAAGCATTGCAAGTACCATCTGAAACAAGAAGAGTAATATTAGATAAAGTCAATAAGATATTTAAATTAAAGAATATACGGAATCAACTTAATATTTCCAGATGTAGATAGAATAGAAAAGTTATTATTAAAAAAATAAATAAAGTTATCAAGATTATCGAAAGATAGTCTTTTTTTATTTGTTAAAAAAGGAGGCTCAAAAGAATGCAAAAAGAAATTTTAGAGGAATTAGAAAATTTAAAAGGCGAAACAGAGTTTATAATTAATAACAAAGAAGTTATTGAAAATAAACATATAGAAAAATATTTAAGAAGTATGGAAAGGATAAGATATAACATATTCAATAAAATTAAATTGACAGATAAATATGAAATAAATGAGCAAGATAAGATTAATTATTTGAATAATAGATATAAATCGACATTAGAAAATGATATTTTAAAGATATATATTCCAGAAGTAATACCCAAATACAAAAACATAAATAATTATGCATATAAAAATATTATGATAAATGTAATGGAAAAAACAAAAGAATATAAAGATTTATTCAATAATGAATTAGTCTTTGTATTTATAAAAGTAGTTGAAAATCAAAAAAATATTGATATAGATAATAAATTTATAAAACCAATTGTAGATGGACTTGTATTATCGAAAGTAATTGCAGATGATAATATAGCAAATATGTTTTATGGAGTAATTGGAACAACTGACAAAAAGAAACATCCATATACAGAAGTTTATGTTTTTAGGGGTGAAAAAATATTGAAATGGATACAAAATACTATTCAAACGGATATTATCAAAATGTTCGATTAGTTCATTTTTTTACAAAAATAAACGGATAATTTAATATTATAAGAAAAATTGAATTTAAAACAAAATTTAGGTTTTAGAGTGTGTCATGGTTAAAGGGTATGAAACAGGTATAGGGGAAAAATTAAAAATATAAGGTGAGTATTCACGAAAATATTAAGGAAGGGGGAATGGATAAATTGGGAAAGTTAGATTAACTTGGAAGAGATATAGAGGTTTTGATGTTTTTAGGAAGATACAAGACAATGCTTAGTTCAGACTGTAAGTTAATATATAATACAAAAGATTATCATAGAAAAAGGTTAAAAGTATTAGAAAAAGAAAAATATATAAGAAGAATAGATAGGTCATATATAAAATTAGATGACAAAGGAACTAAAATAGTAAAAGAATTTGGATATGATTATAGTTTTTATTATTAACAAGTTTGATAAAGATAAGACGACTAATGAAGCATTAAAGATAATTAAATAAAATATATTATAATTTGAAGGGGAGAAATTGATAATTTCTCTCCTTTATGATAATATAAGCATAATTAAACAATTATAGATATTTGTCAGATAAGCATTCAAAATTTATTATTGAATAAAAAAATATAGATAAAAAATTTTGAAATATATTTAGAAGGGAAAAAATTAAATGCAAATTTTAAATTTACAATATTCGCCTTATCAAAATGGCAAAATTTCAGGTGAATATTTCAAAAAGAATGTAAAAATAGATATAGAAAATATAAAAATTAAAATTGATAAAAATATAGAAATTAAAGAAAAGATAGAAGAACAATTTAACAACTTAAAATTAACTTTTCCAAAATATTATGATGAAGTTATAGGAAAAGCAGACGGATTAGGTATAGAACATATAATTTATTTTGCTATGTTATGTCCTGAAATAATGAACTTAAATCTCGAACATTGTACTACTATTATTTGCAAAAAAAATAATGGAAAATTTATAATTTCACACAATGAAGATGACAAATATATGGAAGGTAATTTTTGTTTGAGTAAAGTAAAAATTGATGATGATAATTGGTTTATTACAAATGATATGTATAATATGCCATTTGGGAACGGAGTAAGTTGGAATAGCTACGGAATATTAAAAACAATTAATTACTGCCATGATGATGACACGAATATTAATTATATACCTAGATATTTTTCACAAAGACATATTTCAGAAGCTAAATCTATCAATGATTTAATAAAAAGATGTAAAGAGATGAAAGTAGCATCTGGTTATAATGTTAATGCTATAGATACAAAAAATAATATAGCTGTATCAATTGAAGTGCATAATGACAATATAGATGTAGAATATATAAAAGATAGCTATGTTCATACTAATCATTTTATTCATGGTCAATATATATTTAAACAGGTTACAGATAATGGTAGCAATAGCATATTTAGATTTGATATGGCAAAAAAAATGTTACATAGGTTTAATAAAGATATAGAAGAAATAAATAAAATCTTAGAATACAGATCAGTCGAAAACAAATTTTTTAACTCAATATTGCAAACGAAAGAAGATCCTTATGAAACTATTTTTAACATTTCGTATGATGTAGAAAATAGTAGCAAAGTTTTTTTGAAAATTTATGCAATGAATGAGAATTTTATTTTGGATTATAATTTGTAGAAAAGAGTTAATATAAAAAGTGTTAAAAACAAGAAGATGGATTTGAAATAGAAATATAGAAGAATAGTAGAGGGAATAATATGAAAATAGGAATAGATATAGACGGAGTATTAACAGATATAGAACAATGGCAATTAGATTACGGAAGTAAATTTGTATTTGAACAATATCATAAAGGAATTATAAATTCAGAAGGATATGATATCGAAGAAATATTTAATGTGGACGAAAAAGCAGAATACGAACAAAATTTCCAAACATTTATAATTAATATTTTATAAATAAATTTTGATAATAAAATTTTGTTTATAATTTATAAATTACAATTTAAAATTCATTATACTAACTATATTAGGATTAGATTTAAGGCAATTTATTAAAGAAGTAATATTAAGTTATTAATAATAAGCTATATAGTATCAAGCGGATAGGTATAGCAATAATAGTAGAGGACACCGATAGAGGCAGTCCATATATTTTACTCCTATTCCTTTTTGCACAAAACTTTGATGCCGCGACACTTTCGAATAAAAATAATTAATAATTTTATTTTAAACTATAGACAAATATTTGTTCTTATTATAAAATATGTACAATAGTTCAAAAATACCAAAAATTGTAATATATAAGTACTAACAAATATACTAAGAATTAAATTTTATATAATAAAGGATGTGTTCGTATGGACGAAAAAAAGAATGAAATTATTTTATTTGAAAACCAAGGAGTAAGATTAGAAGTAAACCTAAAAGATGAAACTGTGTGGCTTAATAGACAACAGTTAGCAGATTTATTTGATAGAGATATAAAGACAATAGGAAAACATATTAATAATGCTTTAAAGGAAGAATTAAAAGATGATAATTCAGTTGTCGCAAAATTTGCGACAACTGCTAAAGATGGAAAAAAATACAATGTAGAATATTACAATCTTGATGTAATTATATCAATTGGATATCGTGTTAAATCATCACAGGGTATTGTTTTCAGAAAATGGGCAAACAAAATATTAAAAGATTATATGCTAAAAGGTTATGCTATAAATCAAAAAAGATTAGAATATTTAGAAAAAACTATAAAATTAATAGATATTGCGAATCGTATTGATGAAAGACTAGAAGGAAATGATGCAAAAGAAATATTAAAGGTAATTGGAGGATATTCAAAAGCATTAAATTTATTAGATGACTATGATCATAGAACTTTAAAGAAATTTGAAGGAAATATAGACGATAGAAAAATTGAATACCAGGAATGCATAAACATAATCAATAAATTAAGATTTAACGAAGAAAGTTCTCTTTTTGCAGTTGAAAGAGATAAAGGATTGGAATCAATTATTGGTAACATTTATCAAAGTTTTGCACGGACAGGATATCTACAAAAGTATAGAAGAAAAAGGAGCAAATTTTTTATATTTAATAGTAAAAAATCATGTATTTGCAGATGGCAATAAAAGAATTGCAGCAACTTTGTTTATATATTTTCTAAATTTTTACGGAATATTATATAAAAACGGTAAACAAGTAATTGATAATAATACATTAACGGCTCTTACTTTATTAATTGCTGAATCGAATCCAAAGGAAAAAGAAGTAATTATAGATTTAGTGATGAATTTTTTGAATAATGAATAAAATTCTTTAAAAGAATATATAACTTTTTAGATGAATTAAAATAAAAGACTATAAAAATCTAGTAGTAGCTCACAGTGGAGTATCAAAAGCATTTGATGGTTATTTTGAAGGTATAAAAAAGGTTTGTTCTTAGATAGCGGATTAAAAAATTATGAAATAAAAAAATATGAATTCTAAAAAATCAGTATAGGATTTTTTAAAACGAACATTTGTTAATTGCAAATTTTAATGTTTGGTTTTTAATTTATATGTATTTTAATTATTATAATTTAAACTTGTGAAAATCAATTTTAAGCCATTATTATTTTTTAGGCTTATAGTTTTGTTGTTGGTAAAATACGGCAAATATAGAGAAATAGGCATTTTGAAGATTTTAGATAAACTTTAAATAGAAGATCAGAAATTATAAAAAATTATTGAAAAATAAATTTATAATTAAAGATAAAAATTATTTGAATATTAAATTATATAGATAAAATATTTAAGTAGCTTAAAATTGATTTTAAGGCGTTATTAAAGTATGTAAACAAAAACAAATCTTAACAAGAAGTAGGCTAGATATGTATTTACCTCAATTTATACTAATAAGTCAATTACAATTAATTTACTAATTTCTATGTTATAATGTATTAAAATTAATATGAGGGGAAATAGAGATGGAAGAAAAAAATAAAATATTGTTAAAAAGATTACTAATTGCCGTATTAATTATAGTTATAATTAGTATAGTTGCTACTATTGGAATTGGAAATTATTTTGTGAACTATGCTATATTAAGAACTGGAAATGGCGGAGATAGAGAAGTAAAAAATGCAGATTCAATAACAGTTGCAAACATAGATAATGAAGCAGAAAAAATTATAGAAGCAAATAAAAAGAATGAAAAACAATTAGCAAATGAATGGTCTGAAACTATTGAGAATAAAAAAGTAGAAGTAAAAGCAAAAGACGGAATTACTTTAAGAGGGACACAATATATAAAAGATGAATCAAGTAACAAATGGGCAATAATATTACATGGTTATCGTTCAACTCCAAATTCTATAATTTCAATAGGAATGCATTTTTCAAAAGAAGGCTATAATGTTTTAATTCCAAGTATGAGAGCATGTAGTGAAAGTGATGGAGAATATATAGGAATGGGGTGGCTAGATAAAGAAGATTTACAATGTTGGATAAATTTAATTATTAAGCAAAATGAAAATGCAGAAATTATACTACATGGTTCATCAATGGGAGCAGCAACGGTCTTAATGGCATCAGGTAAGGACTTACCTACAAATGTAAAAGCAATAGTAGCAGATAGCGGTTATACATCAGTTTGGGACATATTTGCATCAGAGGCAAAAGCAAGGTTTAATTTACCAACATTTCCTATACTAAATATGTTTGAAATAGTTGCAAACGTAAGAGCAAATTATGATATAAAAGAAGCATCTGCATTAGAACAAGTAAAAAATAATAAAACACCAATTTTATTTATACATGGAGATGCAGACGATTTTGTACCCGAATATATGTGTGAAGAACTATATGAAGCAGCAAATTGTAAAAAAGATAAGCTAATAATACATGATGCAGGACATACAGACTCTAAGTACAAAGAGCCAGAAACATATTATAATAAAATATTTGAATTTTTAGGGAATATTTAAGCAATTTTAATTATATCAGTAATAAGAAAAATAGATGACTATAGAGAATTTCAATATTTAGTCATGGACTATTTAGTAACTATGCAAAAATATTTAACTTATGATGATGTTTCTAAAATTTTTAAATATATAAAGTCAAAACAATGGTGGGATACAATAGATGGACTAGATAGAATCGTTGGAAATAATGATTTGATGTTGAATAGGAAAGTTTTGTCAAATAGCTTCAGGAGTCGAATTTGTAATGAATGGTGCTAATCATCAAATGAATGCAGTAACAACATTTCCTTTTTATACATTGGAAGGTTGGGAGCAAGTTCCACCTACACAAAATGACTTACCTATTAAAGGAGATACAGTTATTGGAAATGATGTATGGATAGGACAGAATGCAACAATAATGCCAGGAGTTCATATTGGAAATGGTGCAATAATTGGTGCTAATTCTGTTGTAGCAAAAGATATTCCACCATATCATATTGCAGTTGGAAATCCTTGTAATGTGATTAAAAAGAGATTTGATGATGAACTAATTGAGGTAATGGAAAAATTAAAATGGTGGGATAAAAGTATAGAAGAAATAAACAATTTAATTCCGATCCTAACTTCGAGTGATTTAGAAAAAGTAAAGGAAGAATTATCAAAATTAGTATAAATACAAATTACAATAAGTTGGGTAGATAACCAGTTGAAATTATCTACATTTTATTATATAATCGTAACAAGAATTAGTAAGTTGTAGGGAAGATATAAAAAATGAAAGTAATAACAATATGTGGAAGTTTAAAATTTCAAAAAGAAATGATGATAGTAGCAGAAAATTGGCTTTAGAAGGTAATTGCGTTCTTACACCAGTTTATCCAATATCAGAAAATTTAGAAAAGACAGAGAAACAACTGGGAAAATTAAAAGAAGCAAATTTTAAAAGAATAGAATTATCAAACTCAATAAGAGTAAAAAATAATTTATCTGAACAAGATACTGATAAATTTTTATCTTTGACACGTACTAAATTAGAAAATAAAAATTATAAAGTTTATTTTTCTCATGCAAGATTTACATATAAAAATGCAAATATGATGGTACAACCAAATGAATTGATAATAGCTATAAAAGAAGAATAATTTGTTTTGTATATTTATTTATATTATAATATCTAAAAATGGAGGTAGTAGAAATGATAAATATTCTTGATAATATAGAGGTTTTATACCATAGTTGTATAAAAATAAATAAAGAAAAAATTATTTATATAGATCCATATCATATAGATAAAAATTATAATGATGCAGATATAATTTTTATAACACATGACCATTATGACCATTATTCTGAAGATGATATAGATAAAGTAAGAAAATTTAATTCTATTTTTGTTATTCCTGATGATTTATTACCTAAATTACTTGAAAAAGGAATAAATCAAGAAAACATTTTTACGCTTGATTCAGGAGATACAGAAATTATTGATGGAATAAAAGTTGAGGCAGTTCCAGCATATAATACAAATAAGCCTTTTCACCCAAAAGAAAATAATTGGCTAGGCTATATTATAGAAATAAATGGTGTTAGGTATTATATAGCAGGAGATACTGATATTACTGAAGAAAATAAAAAAGTAAAATGTGATGTTGCATTTGTTCCAGTTGGTGGGACATATACAATGGATTTTAAAGAGGCAGCACAATTAATAAATATTATAAAACCTAAATTTGCTATACCAGTTCATTATGGGAGTGTTGTTGGCTCAAAACAAGATGCAACAGATTTTATAAAGTTACTGTATCCAACAATCAAAGGGATAAATTTGATTAATCAATAATATGGAAAGATATGTTAATGGTGAATGGGAAAATAGAAAAGTTAAATGTGAAATTTATGTGAATTTTTAGCACTTTGAATTGACAACTGCTAAAAATAGGTATAAAATATTAGCAGTTGTTTTTACAGAGTGCTAATTTTTTTTGTAAATATTAGCCATAATTTTTGTGAGAAAGAAGGTATTTTATGCAAAAAATAACACGTAAAAGTATATTTTCTAATTTATTAAAGTTGGTTTTTATTACATTATTTGTAGGCGTATTTTCACAAATATTTGGTACAAATAATTCTTTGACATGGGTATGTGTATTAATTGGAACTATGATGTATTGGTATATGGATATAGGAATTAATATAAAACAAGCACCATTTGTTATTGTTTTGATGTTTTTACAAATAGGATTTTCAAATAAGTTGGCTCAAATAAATCCAGTAATAGGTTTGATTGTAAACTTTATTACAATATTCTTAATTATGTACATTCCATCAGCAAAACCAGAATATAAGGCGTATATGCCATTTCTTTTATGTTACATTTTTAATCAGTCAAATCCCGCAGAGGGTCATGATTTTGTAACTAGAATGTTAAGCTTGCTTATAGGTGGAGTAATAGTGTCATTAGTATATTATTTTAAAAATAAAAATTCAAATAAGGAGCATGATACAATTAAGCAAGCATTTAAGAGTATGAGTATAACATCAAATAGGTTTATTATAGCTTTAAAGATGGCTATTGGTGTAAGTATTGCGATGTTGATTGGTACATTGTTTGGTGTTAAAAAGACTATGTGGATTTCAATGTCTGTTATGTCTTTAACACAAATTGATTTTTCTAATACTCAAAAAAGATTTATAAGTAGAATAATTTCAACAATAATTGGTTCAATTGTTTTTGCTATATTATTCCAAGCATTGGTACCAGAAAAATATGATGTGATTGTTACAATAATTTTAAATTATATTTATACGTTTATAAATGATTATAAGTATCAAGTAATATTTATTACTGTAAATGCAATTAGTTCTGCTTCGGCTTTATTTGATACAAGTACTGCAATAGAATTGAGAATTTTATTAATTATATTTGGATGTGTATTAGGATATATTATAAATAAAATTAATTTTAGAAAATATTTTACTTTGCTAAAAAGAAAGTTCAGGAGAATGGGAAAATTAGGTACTCATAATTTAAGTTATGAGAATGGTTAGTTATAAGGGAGAGATAGAAATGAAGAATATTTTAACAAATGATTTTGCAAGTGAGCTATTTGACTTAAGTGAAGATAGTATTTATAACATTTTAGAGGAATTTAATGAAAACCAAAACATTGATAAAACATTAACTTATGTTTTTATAAAAGCATTTTACATTCATATTGCCAAAGTTATTTTAGACAAAGAAAATATTAGTCTAAACTTTGATGAAGTATATTCAAAATATAGAATGTATTTAAGCATTTACTACAAAAGTAACAACTCTCAAATAAGCCAAGAACTCTTGAACGAAATATTAGATGCATTTGATAAATCTTTTGCGATTATAGAATCATTAGAGTTTAATAGAATAGAAGATAGTTATGAATTTAGGCATCATATCATAGACTCATTTGAACTATTAAGAAAAATTTTAGAAAAAAAGTCTAAATGTAATATAAGAACAGATATATTTGATAAATACATTGCAGATATTCAGGAACAATCTGAAAAAATAAACAACTATATTATAGGCTTAAAATAAATTAAAATCATATAAATCAAAAATATATGTAACATATTATAATTACAAACAAAATATAAAATTACATTATATTAAAGGGAGTACAAATTTGAGTGAAAATAAAATAAATAGAATAAAAGAGTATTGTAAAGAAAATATTAAAGAAAATAAAAAAGACAAATTACAATTTTATAGTAATAAAAATCTCCGAAAGATTACACTTTCAGAGATTTTTTATATTTATTTTATAATGGCATCATTTGCAGTAAATCCTTCAAGAGAATTTTCTTTTACTTGAATACAAATGTAAGAAATTGCATTGTTTTTGTTAGCAAAAAATTGTCTTTCTGCTACTGGAGATATTCTTACCCAATCACCAGTAACTAAATTAACTTCTTCGTTGTCAATAATAGCTTTGCCAGAACCACTTATAACATAATAAATTTCTTCATTTTGTTTATGAGAATGAATAAAAGGTACACTTTCTCCTGCTCCAATAGTGTTGATGCTAATTTCAGCACCTGTTAAACCTAATTTTTCGTGTAATTCAACTCTAGGTGCACTTTCTGAACTTACTTTCATAAAATTTGACATTTTAAATTCCTCCTTAAATATTAGTATAACGAATTTATATCAAAGTACATACAATAAAACAAGTACGCACTTTAAAGTAACTACTTGTCAAATTAATAATATGTGATACAATATCAATAAATTAGTAAGGAGTATCAAAATGAGAAATATAAATGAATTACCAGAATGTCCTGTTGCAACTACAATATCTTTAGTAGGAAATAAGTGGAAATTGTTGATAATAAGAAATTTAACAAAAAGAACATGGAGATTTAATGAGTTGCAAAAGTCATTGAATGGAATATCACAAAAAGTATTAACAGATAGTTTAAGGCAATTAGAAAGTGATGGTATTATTTTTAGAAAGGATTATCATACGAATCCACCAAAAGTTGAATATGGAATGACTGATTTAGGATTAGAATTAAGTAAAATGTTAGATATAATGGCTTCATTTGGTGAATTTTACAAATCAAAATTATAATAAATTTAAGGAGAAAGAAAATTGCAATGTATTAAAGATACAATAAAAAATATAAATATAGTAATTGGATGTAGTATAGGATGTTCGTATTGCTATGCAAGAATGAATAATAATAGATTTCATACTATTGATGATTTTAATAAGCCTGTATTTTTTGAAAATAAATTGAAAATGCTTGATAATAAAAGGCATACGGCATATTTACTAACTGGACAAAGTGATTTATCAGGTTGGAATGAAGAATGGAAAGATAAAGTTTTTTCTAAAATGAAAGAAAATGAAAACACGCAATACATTTTTTTAACTAAAAGACCTGAAAATATTAAATTAAAAGAAACTCCTGATAATGGTTGGTTTGGTGTAACAGTTACTTCTTCAAAAGAAAAGACAAGAATTGATTATTTAAGAAATAATATCAAAGCAAAGCATTACCATATTACTTTTGAGCCTATGTTTGATGATGTAGGAAAATTAGATTTAAGTAATATTTCTTGGATTGTAATAGGTACTGAAACAGGTAATAGAAAAGGGAAAATATCATCAAAAAGAGAATGGGTATTTAACATTTACAATCAAGCAAAAGAGAAAAATATACCTGTATTTATGAAAGAAGATTTATTAGGAATTTTAAAAGAAGATGAGTTTGTTCAAGAATTTCCTAAAGAATTTGGAGGAATAGAATGATAGATTTAAAAAAAGTTGTAATTAAAGAAAAGAAAGTTGATACAATTCTTACAAAATCAAACTTGCCAATAGCAGGATATTCAATAAATCCTTATGTTGGTTGCCCTTTTGGTTGTGAATATTGTTATGCTACATTTATGAAAAGATTTACAGGACATAAAGAAGATTGGGGAATGTTTTTAGATGTTAAGATGTGGGATAAAATAAAAAATCCTGAAAAATATAAAAGTAAAACAATGATAGTAGGATCTGTAACAGATGGATATAATTATTTTGAAGCAAAATATAAAAGAACAAGAGCATTTTTAGAAGAAATGCAAGGAAGTGGAATAAATTTAATTATAACAACAAAATCTAATTTAGTTACAAGAGATATTGACTTGATAAAAACATATCCTAATCCATTGGTTGCTTGGTCAATAAATACATTAGATGAAGAATTTAAGAAAGATATGGATTCAGCACCAACAATAAAATCAAGAATTGAAGCAATGAAACAAGTTCACGATGCAGGAATAAGAACAACTTGTTTTATTTCTCCAATATTTCCTGGTATTACTGATGTATTTACTATAATAGAAAAAATAAAAGACTTTTGCGACTATATATGGCTTGAAAACTTGAATTTAAGAGGTACATTTAAGCCTACTATAATAAATTATATAAAAGAAAAACACCCTGAATTAAATGATTTGTATAATAAGATTTATACTAAAAAAGATATGTCTTATTGGGAAGGGTTAGATAAAAAAGTACAAGAGTATACAGATAAAAATGGATTTATGTATGTTATAGATGAAGAACCATTTTTAAAAAATCCTACTGGAAAACCTATAATAATAAACTATTTTTATCACGAAAAAATAAGGCAATTATCAAAGAATAAATAGTAATTTTTAAATAAATATTCAAAAATACAAATTACAAGTTGTATTTTTAATTTTATTCGAACATCAAAAAAAATATTGACTTTAATTCAATAATGTGATATTTTGCATAGATAAAAAGTATTAGGAGGTAATAATTATGGAATTAAAAGGATCAAAAACAGAGCAAAATTTAATGACAGCTTTTGCCGGAGAATCTCAGGCAAGAAATAAATATACATATTTTGCTAGTAAAGCAAAAAAAGAAGGATATGAACAAATAGCTGCAATTTTCCAAGAAACATCTGATAATGAAAAAGAACATGCAAAAATGTGGTTTAAATTATTAAATGGTGGAGAAATTGGAACAACAGCTGAGAACTTAAAAGCTGCTGCTGATGGAGAAAATTATGAATGGACAGATATGTATGCTGAATTTGCTAAAATAGCTAAAGAAGAAGGTTTTGACCATATTGCATACTTATTTGAAGAAGTTGGCAAAATTGAAAAAGAACATGAAGAAAGATATTTAAAATTATTAGAAAATGTAAAAGATGGAAAAGTGTTTGAAGCAGGAGAAGTTAAAATATGGAAATGTAGAAATTGTGGACATATTGTTGTTGGAACAAAAGCTCCAGAAGTTTGCCCTGTATGTAGCCATCCAAAAGCATATTTCGAAATTAAAGCTGAAAATTATTAAAATATAGGAAAACTATTCTTATGAGAAATATAAATTAATATGGAGGGAATTTATGAAAAAAGAATTAGTAATAAAAAGATGTTCTAAATGTCAAACTTTAGTTGAAGTCATAAAAGATTGTACTAGTGATAATTGTAGTATTAAATGTTGCGGTGAAGAAATGATAGAATTAGCTCCAAATAGTGTAGACGCATCTTTTGAAAAACATGTACCAAACTATGAAGCAATAGATAATCATATAATTGTAAAGGTTAACCATGTTATGGAGGAAGACCATTTTATAGAATGGATTGCAATGTTAGCAAATAATAAAATCATAAAGAAATTTTTATTACCAAATGAAGAAGCTAGTGTAATATTTCCGTATGTTAAAGGAAGCAAAATTTATTCTTTTTGCAATAAACATGGACTTTGGTCAAAAGAAGTTGAATAAATATAGATAAATTAAGCTTTTGGCGTGAGATTTGTTACATAGAAAGGACTGTGATAAAAATGAAAGATATTATCATTTCTGATGATATAATATATATCGGAGCAGATGATAAAGATATTGAATTATTTGAGAATCAATATAATGTGCCAAATGGAGTAGCATATAATTCATACATAATAATTGATAAAAAAATTGCAATAATGGATACAATTGATAAAAGAAGAACAAATCAATGGCTTGAAAATTTAGATAAAGCATTAAATGGCAGAAAACCTGATTATTTAGTTATTTCACATCTGGAACCAGACCATGCTTACAATATAAATACTTTAATGAAAAAATATCCAGATATAAAGTTAGTTGGAAATTCAAAAACTTTTACCTTTTTACCTCAATTTTTTGATATACAAAATTTAGACTCAAAAAAAATTGAAGTAAAAGAAGGAGAAATTTTAGACTTAGGAAACCATAAATTAAAATTCATTATGGCTCCAATGGTACATTGGCCAGAGGTAATGATGACATATGAAGAAAAAGAAAAAATATTATTTTCAGCAGATGGATTTGGTAAATTTGGAACATTAGATACCAAAGAGGATTGGGATTGCGAAGCCAGAAGATATTATTTTAATATAGTTGGGAAATATGGTTTACAAGTACAAACATTATTAAAAAAAGTTATGAATTTAGATATAGAAAAAATTTGTCCTTTACATGGACCAATACTAAATGAAAACTTAGTACATTATATTGAAAAATATAATATTTGGAGCAGCTATAAGGCTGAAAGTGATGGTGTGTATATAGCTTGTGCATCAATTCATGGAAATACATATAGTGCTTGTGAAAAGTTAAAGGAAATCTTAGAAGAAAAAGGCATAAGCAAAGTAGTTTTATCGAATTTATCAAAAGAAGATTGGTCAGAAGCAATAGAAAATGCATTTAGATATGGGAAAATTGTATTTGCTTCTTCAACATATAATATGGAAATATTTACTCCAATGAGAAACCTATTATTGAATTTAAAAGAAAAAAATTATCAAAATAAGATTGTTGGATTGATCGAAAATGGAACTTGGGCACCAAATTCTGCAAAATGTATGAAAGAGATATTGAACACAATGAAAAATATAGATATAATAGAACCAGTAGTTACAATTAAATCCAAACTTTCAGAAGAAAATTGTTTGCAATTATATAAAATGGCAGAAGATTTAATAAAAAAATAAAAAGGAGGTGTGTACTATGAAATATAAATGCACAGCCTGTGGATATATTTATGATGATAATGTAGAAGCAGTAAAATTTGAAGATTTACCAGATGATTGGGTTTGTCCTTTATGTGGTCTTGGAAAAGAATTCTTTGAAAAAATAGAAGAATAAGAAATGATTTAAGAGTTTAATTTAATAATGAAATTAAACTCTTTTAACAATAAAATCAGGTAAAACTTATAAATACTTGGATTTTAGATACAAATTACAATTTAAGGAGTTGATAGTATATGGATAAAGAAGTATTGTTATCAAATATAGATAAAGTTCATACTACTGAAATGGGTATTGATAGAATTAAGAAAAATCTTAAAATAGATACAAATGATGTAGTTGAACATTGTAAAAATAAAGTTTTAGACAAGAATTGTAATATCTATAAGCAAGGTAAGAATTGGTATTGTGAAATAGATAATATAAAGATAACTATTAACTCATATAGTTATACGATAATTACAGCACATACTATTCGCTAAATTACAAGTTATAGTTATGATTAAAATATTAAATATATTAGAAGTTGATTAAAATATCAGCTTCTTTTTTTGTGCTTAAAACGAAAGGAAGTGATACATTTGCAAAGAGAGGAGCTTACAGAACAAATAGGAAAATTAAATATCAAAATAGCTAAAGCAAATAAGGAATTAGATGAGCTTGAGCTTAAATATAAAAAGAAAAAGTTAGAAATAAGGAAATACAAAAATGAATCAGTAGGATTACAGCTTGAATTACAAGAACTTGAACTTGAAAATTGGAAAGAAATCCAGGAGAAACAAAAAATAAAAAGAATTCAAAAAGAAACAATGAAGAAGTATTCTGATCCCAACAATGAGTATTATTCTCAAGAAAAAAGCTATTACAATTCTGAAGATTTATACAAGAGTTACATGGAAAGAAATATACTTCCTTACAATGACTAGAAAGGAGCTTATTTTGGATAAAAATATTAAAATTATATATAACAAATTAGAAAATATAAAATTGAATCAAGGCTATATTGATTTAAGTAATTCTAGTATTCAAAATAAAAATGATTTAGTAGATGTTTGTAATATCTTCAGAGATCCTCGTTATGAAACATTTAGAATATTTTATATGAGAGATAATAAAATTATTGGTCAAGAAGCTATGACAAGTAAAATTCCAGACGGAGTATTTATATTTAATGAAAAGACTGGAGATCCAATTAGAAGTTATGAAAAAATGACAAATAGAATGAAAAGATTAAATGCAGATGGATATTATTTAGCACATAATCATCCTTCTGGAATAGCAAAAGCTTCTAAAGAAGATATGGAAGTTACGAAAAACTTTTTGAAGCTATTGAAACTTATTTAGAAGTTAAAATTAAACATTTAAGAGCTTTCTTTGACTATCTTTTTAGAATTGAACACTCAATTTTTAGAGAACATTTTAAGAAAATACATAGTGAAAGAAAAATCGATAAAAAACTTCCAAATTACTTATCATTAGAGGAAGCCAAAAGACTTATAGATTTATATAAGAATAGTACAAATCCAATTGAAATTCGAGATAGTGCTATGTTACATATATTTTTAAATTGCGGTCTGCGACTCTCTGAAATAAAAAACTTAAATATAGAAGATATCAATCTAAATGATGATAAATTTACTATTATAGGTAAAGGAAACAAAGAAAGAACAAATTACTTAAATGATATAACTAAAGAAGCTCTGCTTAAATATTTGAATATTAGAGATAATTCACATGATAAGGGACGAAACAATCCATTATTTCTAACAGATTATGGATTCAGAATGAGTGTAACGACAATTAAAAAATAGGAAGAGTAGGAGAGAGGGGCTGTTTTGAAAATTATAGATTAAAAATAAAAAGATAAATATAAATAATATAATAAATGTAAATTTTTCAAAACAAAATCTTTTAATTCTACTAAATATACAAAAAATATTTCTAAAAAATTTTTATAGAACAAAATCATAAAATATAAAATATAATTTAAAATAAAATTAAAATAAAATTTTGAAATTTGTAATTTTTTAAATTAAGTTTTAATTTTGCGCAATGTGAAATTTATAATAATTTTATACAAACAAAAAATTCAAACCGAACATTTGTATAAAATGATTTTTGATAATATTTTATTGATATAATCAATAATTATTTTATAAATTTTTAAGGATTGACTTTAATTATTAAACTAATAATATTATTTATAAATTAGACACTTCAAAATCGTTTTTAAGGCAATTTTATATAAAGTCAAGCAAGTTATATGTTTAAAATTTAAAACCTAAATATATAATTTATAAGAAATATTATATAAAGCTAGTGAAACATAGATTACTTCATAAATTCTCGAAACATGAGATATTTTCAATTTTTCATCTTTTCTTGCAGTTAGTATAATATTGCAATTTCTTTTTTCTCTAATGTTAGTTGATAATCTATTAATTAAATCAATGTAGTCTATATCTTTCATACAAGAATCTATAACTAAAATATTAGGTTGTATTTCAAGATATTTTTCTAGAGTGGTCGTTCCATCAGTTATTCCTATTATTTCTAACCTTTTATCCTTTGAAAGGTGTTGGCAAAATGCGTTGTTTTGCTCAACATTTTGATTAGCAATAAGAACTTTTTGCATCTGTAAAACCTCCCACAAGTATTCCGCTGTATTCAATTCGCCATTATTATATCATAAAATTTATGTAAACACAATAGAAAAATGGAAAAATTACCCATTATTCCAAAAAAATGTTAGCCTTTTTTCGCCCTTTTTAGCCTTTTTCCACCCTTTTCACCATAAGACATACAAAACTTTATATAATGCGAACAGCTTAATCAAAGTCTTTAAGGAGGCTATTTCAAAAGAATTTTAGAAAACGAAAGATGTAGCATAACTTTTTATAGGCTTTGATTAAATTGTTTGTAAAACTCCTTAAAGAATTTGTTTAAGCAAAATTTCTCAAGGGAGTTTTGTTTATGTGGAGGAGTGCAAATAGTTCAAAATGTAATTATATACTTGTAGTGTTAATAAAAAACACTATTGAATATTTGTGCTTATTTATAAAAATCAAATGTGCAGTAAAATCATGTGCATTTGATTTTTTTTATACTCTAAAAGAAAAACATTGCCGTAGCCCACCTCCAATCAGTTCAAAAAAATTGAATTGATTGGAGGAAAGAGAAATGCAAGAAAATGCAAAATGTTTTATAAGAATTGATAAAGGAATATTTGAAGAAATTACATATAAAGAATTAGAAAAAAGAAGAAAATTAAAAAAAGAATATAACATGAAAAAATTTATACCAATAGACGGTATGCTATTAGAAGTAACAGAAAACGAATATAAAGACTTTTACAAGGATTTTGAAAGAAATAAATATATCATGAATGAATCCAAAAGATTTAGTTTTATTTCTATCAATAAAATGGCAAAAGATGATGATGATAAAGATATTAGAGAAACAATAATACTTCCAGATGAAAACGTTGATATTAATGCTGAACTAGAAAGAAAAATGGAAATAGAGCAAGTAAAAAATGCATTATCCGAATTAAATGATGAAGAATATAAATTGATTAAAGCTTTATTTTTTGAACAAAAAAGTTTAAGAGAATATGCTGAAATTATTGGAAAACATTATACTACTGTTTATTATATAAAAAATAAAGCTATAGAAAAATTAAAAAAATTTTTAAAAATTTAATAATTTTATCCTACAAACCCCCTTTTTTTTCCTTTTAAAAAGTAAGGGGGTTTATAAATCCCACTATAAAATCTGAACTTTGAAAATTAAATATTCGTTCATTAAATACATTCCTACTATTTAGAGCTAGTTAAAAAGTAACTTTACAAACTACTTTACTTAAATATGAGATAGCCACTCATAAGGCGATAACAGATAGTAGGTATAATGATACACTTGCATAGCCACAGTTCGAGCGTGATAAAACCGTCCCAAGCAATGGGTGCAAATCTGTTAAAAGCAGGTTGGTGAAATTCCAGCGGAGCAATTTAGCTAATTGCCGTTTAATGAATTAGGAGAAAGATAGAAATATAGAAAATAATTATAAAGAGGCTATCTATTCAATAAAACAATATTTAGATAGCCTTTCTATAAAAAAGGAGCTGAAATTATGAATATTTGTCTAATTATATTTTTTATAATACTTGTACTTATTGCAATATTTACATATTTAGTTATTTTAGGTGCAAGTATGAGCAAAACAGATGAAGAAAGAATGATTGAAGATCAAGAACAAATGGAATATTTAAGAAATTATAGAGAAATGAGGGAAAATAATAATATGGAAATAAAAAGAGGAGATTTATTTTATGCAGCACTAGATGAAACTTATGTAGGAAGTGAACAAACAGGAGTTAGACCTGTAGTTATATTACAAAATAATATAGGAAATGAATATAGTCCAACCGTTATAGTTGCACCAATTACAAGCAAAGTAAATTCAAAGTCTATAATACCAACTCATGTTTATATTAAAGGGTATAAAAATAGGCTAAAACAAAATTCACTTATATTAACTGAGCAAATAAGAGCAATAGATAAGCAAAGATTAAGATATTATATTGGAGCTCTAGATATTGGAGAATTAAGAAAAGTCGATAAGGCACTTATAATTTCATTAGGAATAGATCTTGAAAGAATAAAGAAAGAAGTACCTCATAGAGAAGGAATTGAAGAAAAAACAGAATTTTTAACAAGAAAGCAAATAGCATCTTATGGCATAGTAGCTAGGGAAAATTTGAAACATACTGGCAATTTAGAGATTTCAAACGAGGAATTTGGAAAATATATATTAACACTTATTGATTTATATTCTCCAGATGAAGTTGAAACGCAAGCAGATAAATATAGTAAAAGAGTATAAATTTTAGAATAATAAAAAAATAACAATTTGTCAAGGGTACAAAATCCAAAAAAAATGAGATTTTGTACCTTTGTTTATACAAAAGAAGATATGCTAAACTTCAGACATAAGCAAAAAGTATTTTTGCTTATACGAAATAATTTTTGAAGGAGGAATTTAAGTATGTCTTTTTTAACATATCAAAAACAAAGCCCAGAATTTTTGAATAACTATTTAAAATATAAAAGATATATCACTTTTAGTGCTGGGACTACTGTTGATGAATCTTATTACGATTTAAGAACGCTTTTTAGATACATAAAAATAGAATTTTACAATGAAAACGCTATGAATGATATAGATGTTGAGCAATTTAGAAGTATTACAATACAAGATATAACCATTGAAGATATAAACAAAGTAACTCAAAAAACTCTTACTAATTTTATATTTTTCTTAAAATATACTTTAGATAATTGCCCGAAATCAAGAAATAAAAAATTAGCTACACTTAAAAGATTTTTTGAATATTTATATATAAACAACCTAATTTCATATAATCCTACAATAGGTATGAAATCTGCAACAGTAGAAAAAAGAGTAGCAAAACATTTAAATTTAAACGAAAGTAAAAAATTATTATCTACAGCATTGAATTCTGACCAACGTTATAAAATTAGAAATTATACTATTACTTGCTTATTTCTTAATTGTTGCTTAAGACTTTCAGAATTAATACAAATAGATTTAACAGATTTAAAATTAGATGAGAGAACATTGAAGGTTCATGGTAAAGGCAATATAGAAAGAATAGTATATCTTAATGATGCAGTATTGGAAGCTCTAACAGAATATTTGAAAGTTAGACCATCATTAGGAAAAGATAATATTGATTATAATGCTTTATTTATAAGCTCAAGAAACAAAAGAATATCAAAAAGAGCTGTGCAAAGTATAATTAAAGAAGAACTCAATATGACTTTTGATGAAGCAAAAGATGGACTTCATACTCATACATTAAGGCACACAGGTGCAACTCTAATGTATAATGAAAATGATACTAATATACTTGTATTAAAAAAAGTTCTAGGGCATAAGTCTATTGCTGCAACAGAGGTTTATACTCATGTTGATCCAAAGAAGTTGAAGGACATAATGGAAAATTGTGCTATTTCTAGCCTTTTAGAAAAAAAAGAGGAGGTAATGGCAAATGGAAGAAACTAATACCCCTAAATTTCTAACAGAATTTTCTAATTATTTAATTGCAATTAAAAATTTTTCTGGAATATATGTAAAAAATATGATTATAACTATACAGCAATTTTTAGATTTTATAAATGTTCATAAATTTCACAATAAGTATGATTCAATAGATTCTTTTACTTTGAACGATATAAGATGTTTATGTAATAGTGATATTTATAGTTTTATATTTTTTTTAGCAGAAAGTCATTATAAAATTAGCTCTAGAATTTTAAAGACCGAACATTTGCGAACTTTCTTTGACTATTTATTTAGAATAAAGCATAACATTTTTAAAGAACCTTTTAAACAAATAAAACGCGAAAAAAATATCTATTTACAACTTCCAAGTTACTTATCACTTAATGAATCTAAAGAACTTTTAAACTTATATACTGATAGTACCAAAATTAATGAAATTAGAGATAATGCCATTTTACACTTATTTCTAAATTGTGGACTTAGGGTTTCAGAACTTAAAAACTTAAATATTTCAGATTTTAAGTTCAATAATAATACATTTATTATATTTGGAAAGGGAAATAAAGAAAGAACAGGATATTTGAATAATTCGACCAAAGAAGCTTTAGAAAATTATTTGAATATAAGGAAAACTATACAACCAAAATCTCAAAAAGATAAAGATGCACTTTTTTTAAGTAACAAACGAGTTAGAATTTGCACACGAGCCATTGAACTTGCAATAGATAAGGCTTACGAAAAAGCTGGATTAGATAAAAAAGTATATACAGTTCATACCTTAAGACACACTTGCGCAACCTTAATGTATAAAAATGGTATAGATATAAAAATTATAAAAGAAGTTTTAGGACATGTAAGAATAGATACCACAGAAATTTATACTCATTTGCATAATGAAGATGTTATGAAAGCAATGTTTGAACATCCATTATCACAATTCAAAATGGCAGATGCGTTAATGTATTGTACTGAATAATAAAAATAGAATAGGAGGAAAAGATGAAAGAAAAGGAATTAGAAGCAAATTTTGATATAAACAATATCCATTCTGTTGAACTAAATTTATTAGATGGACAAATTGAAATAATTTTAAGATCATTAGAATTATACGGATATAACCTAGAATATATGCTAAATAGTACAGATTCTACAGATGATACAAAACAAGAAAAACTAGCATTATTAAAATATACTTATGAACAAGTATTGGCATCACAAGCAGAACAAGTAGATAGTAAAAGTAATAACATTGATAATCTACCAAAACTAGGTAAGATTTTAATTAAAGATAGTAATATTAGTAATATCTCACAAGAAAGAAAATTTAATGTTATATAAAATTTTTCAAATTACGGAAAAATAGGCGAAGTAGGGGGGAATGGTTAAAAAATTTAATAGTGATTATTTACATACAAGAAATTTAATATTTATAAAATTATGAAAAATATTTTGTGCAAAGTTTTGTTTATTAAAAATTGTAAGGATATAAAATAAAATAAAATTAAATTAAATTTAATTTAAAATTTGAATTTAAAAAATTATAAACTTAGAAAAATTTTAAAATTTAAAAAATTTAATTTTAATTATACAAATTTATAAAAATCTAAAAACGAACATTTGTTGATTCATAAATTTTTATACAAACTTATAAATATATATATTATATTGTAATTAGAATTTATTATTCATCAAGTCGAAAATCGTTTTTAAGCAATTTTCTTTATAAACATATAAAATTATCCATTAAAAAAGTGATTTTGGCTTTTGGCGATAATTGTTCAAAATATCGACACACCAGAATCAATTTTAAGCCACTTATATTTTTAAAACATATAACTTGTTGTCTTATATTTTAACATTTATTGATTATATTGGTTTTTTACAAATTTTATAAGAATAATCAGCTAATTTTATACTAATATACGAATGACCAGGAAATGCTGAAAAAGTGCCAAAAAAACGACGCGTGAGAATCGATTTTAAGCCATTTTTATTTTTAAGACATATAGTTTGTTGTCTGTAAAATAAGCTAAATATTGAAATATAGGCAATTTAGAGAATTTGCAGAAATTTTATATAAAATAATATAGTAAAAAAATTATAATGAATAAAAATTAGAATTACAAACAGAAATTTATAATATAATGAAATTATATAAGTATGTAAAAATAAATTGATTATAATGGATCGTGAAAATCAATTATAAGACGTTTTTATAAATAAGTAATATAGTTTGATGTTATAATATTATATAAAAGGAGCTTAAACATAGGAGTATCAATAGTTCGAGGTAGAGCCATAAAGATAGGCTTATATTTTTACTCCTATTCCTTTTTGCACAAAACTTTGATAATAATAGCCCCTTTAGTAATAATCTTTCAAATATTAATTCTTTAATCTAATAAACTTTTTTCTTATATCTTTAAAGATTTTTCCAATTTAAAATTTATTATATAAAATATAGTTATTGAAATAATATCTAACATAAAAATTGAATTATAATAATCTCAATAGTTTTTCATATTTCCAAAAAGGAGGAATTTATGAAAAGTGCAAAAATTATTGCGATTGCAAATCAAAAAGGTGGTGTTGGTAAAACAACAACAACACTTTCTATTGGAGTGGCTCTTGCAAAAGAAAACAAAAAGGTTTTATTAGTTGATGCAGATCCACAAGGAAATTTAACTACTTCATTAGGGTATTATGAGCAAGAAGATATGCCAGTAACTCTTGCAGATTTAATGTATGCTGAAATAATGGACAAAGAAATCAAAATTCATGATGCTATTTTACATCATGAAGAAAAAATTGACCTTATTCCTTCAGATATAAGTCTTTCTGCAATAGAACTTTCTTTAGGAAATGCTATGAGCAGAGAATTTATATTAAAAAATTGTTTGAATACAGTAAAAAATGAATATGACTATATTTTAATTGATTGTATGCCATCTTTAGGATTAATTCCTATAAATTGCTTAGCTTGTAGCAATGAAATAATTATTCCAGTTCAAAGCCAATACCTTGCAATGAGGGGAATGACATATTTATTTGAAACTGTTTCAAAAGTAAGAAGAACAATAAATCCAAATTTAAGAGTTAAAGGAATATTATTGACTTTAGTAGATAGAAGAGCAAATCTCTCAAAAAATGTTAGGCAAGAATTGGATAAAAACTATGGTAAATATGTGAAAATATATGATACTGAAATACCATTAGCAATAAAAACAGCTGAAGCATCTATTAGAGGAAAAAGTATATTTGAATATGATAAAAAGGGAACTGTAGCAAAAGCATATGAAAATTTAGTAGAGGAGGTATTGAACGATGAAAGAACAAAATCCTAAAATGCACCTTACCTCACTAGATAGTTTATTTACAACACAAGCAGAAAGAGATAATGCTGATAATGAGCAAGTAATTAAAATTTCAATAGACTCTATACACGATTTTCCTAATCATCCTTTTAAGGTAAATGATGATGAAGATATGAATAAACTTATAGAGAGTATTCAAGAAAGAGGAGTATATCTTCCAACAATAGTTAGGCAAAGAGTTAATGGAGACTATGAAATGATTTCAGGACACAGAAGAAAACATGCAGCTATAAAAGCAGGATTAAAAACAATTCCTTGTATTGTTAAGAATTTGACTGATGATGAAGCAACTATTTTGATGGTAGATTCTAATATTCAAAGAGAAGAATTACTTCCTTCTGAAAAGGCATTTGCCTATAAAATGAAATTGGAAGCTATGAAACATCAAGGGAAACAATTAGAAAATACTTCTCGACCAATGGACGAGAAGTCAGATAATAAAATATCAACTGAAATATTAGGAGAAGAAGTTGGAGAAAGTGCTAGAACAATACAACGATATATTAGACTTACTTATTTGATACCTGATTTATTAGAGTTAGTTGATGCGAAAAGAATAGCTTTAAGGCCAGCAGTTGAAATGTCTTATATAAATGAAGATAATCAAAACTTACTGTATGATATTTTTAAGTATAATGAATCAACCCCTACTTTAAGTCAAGCTCAACTATTAAGAAATCTTGAGGAAAAAGGAACATTAACAGACAATAAAATTGAAGAAATAATGAGAGAAGAGAAACCTAATCAAAAGGAGCAGTTTAGAACTTCTTATGATAAAATTAGACATTACTTTCCTAAAGCTTATTCAAACAAACAAATTGATAATAAGATTATGGAACTGTTAGAAATTTATTATCAAGAGTGGAACAAAAAGAAAGTAAAGTGAGCTAACTCTATTATAAATTAAAGTCAAATGTATAAATTATTAAAAAATAGATTTTTACACATTTAAATAAGCCATTTTGGCTTATTTTTTTTGGAGGTGATATATTATATGTGAATGAAGAAAGCAAAATAGGGTATTATGCAGTAATACCCTCGACAGTTTTATTTAATGAAGAACTAAAGTCAAATGAAAAATTACTTTATGCTGTTATAACAGCATTGGCAAATAAAGAAGGATATTGTTATGCATCAAATAACTATTTAGCAGATTTGTTCAATTCTAAAGCTCATACAATATCTAATTGGATATCGCATCTTAATAAATTGAATTTTGTATATGTGGATTTAATAAGAAATAACAAGAATGAAATTATACAAAGAAGAATTTATATTAATGACATACCCTATGTAACAAAAATGACATACCCCTATACTATAAAAATGTCAGAGGGTATGTCTCAAAAACGACAAGATAATAATATAAATATAAAGATAGATAGACTTTTTAATTATATTATAAAAAAAGAAAGCGAAAATCCAGAAAATATGACATCGGTTCAAGAAGTAAAATTTATGGAAATATTAGAAAAACTAGAATTGAATTATACAGAAAAATTACTAAAAATATTTACAGAAGATAATATTGAAAAACTGAAAATAATTATATATGCTTTGAAAGATTTAAGCATTAGTAACAGAAGTATATTATTAAATAGGGCTACAAGAGAAAAATTAATATATGTTTATGATAATTGTAAAAATAAACAAGAAGAATATCAAGATACAAGCAAAGAAATAAATAATTTTTTTGAGTATTATTATATAAGTTTAATCAAAGAATTAGAAAAAGCTAGATAGCTTTTATAACACAGCATATAATCGTTGGAACAAAATCAAGATTTTGACAACGATTTATGTTTTGCTGAAAGCAAGGAGGAAAAATGATACCTACTTATGATGTTAATAATTTGACAGGAAATTTAGATATTATGTTTCAAAACATAATGAGAATAGGATTTACGATATCTATAGTGTTATTCACAATTTGGATAATTGTAAGTCTATTAATATGGTTATTTCGGAGCCAAAAAGAAATCTGAAAAAGCAATAAAATTTGGGATAAAGAATTTTATAATAACTTTAGTATTAATTATAATCACATTAGGAATACCGCTATTACTTAATGTATTTTAAAATAACTAAAGAAAGTGATGCATACCATAGCCTAAATATTCGCAACAAATCAAGGAGGGTTATGAGATGAGAAAAATCAACAAAGAGAATTTAAGAAAAAAATATTATAAAATTAAAAATAAGTTATGGGTAATACCTACAACATTAATGTTATTGCCAACAAAAGTATTCGCAGCTCAAGGAAGTATTAGCACTGCTGAAGTAAATCAAGCTACAGAAAATATAAAAAATGCTGTTATTAAATTAGCAATGCCAATACGGAGGAATTTTAGTATTTGTGAGTATCGTTATTATTGCCTTAAAAATGATAGTAAATTCAAATAATGCTAATAAAAGAAGTGAATCAATAGGAGCTTTAGCTTGGGTATGTGCTGGAACAATGCTTTTAGGGTTATCCCTTATAGTTTCTGGAATTATTCTAAGCATTGCTACAAATGGTGGTGGAGCATTAATTACAGGTGGAAGTGCAAATGGTTAGGAGGTAGAGAAATTGAGTTTATATAAAGTACCATTTGATTTTACACATGAAGAAAAAGTATTTCGGTGGTTATCTATCATTAAGACAAATGTTATATGTAATTGCAAGTGTAATATCATTAGGAATATTATTTTTTCATATTTCAACAATAGTAAAAACAATAATATTTTTAAGTGTAGTAGCAATACTTATGACTTTTGCTTTTTTGAAAATAGGTAATATATATGCAGATAAATACTTTTTCAATGTTCTAAAATACATTTTTAGAAAGAAAATTTTTATATTTGAAAGGTAGGAAGAAAATGATAATTGCATTTATTTTTATATTAGTTGGAATTATCTTTATGATAGGAACTCTAATATACACAAGAAAGAAAAACAACTTACAAGAAGTAAAACCCATAGACAAGTCAAATATAAAAAAAGGCAAAAAGACACTTAGCAATTTATGGGGAATAGATGGATTTAATAATCAGGTAATTACAATAAATAAAAACCAACATTCTATAATAATAGAATTAGAAAGTATAGAATACAGTTTATTGCATGATGGAGAAAAAGCAAATGTTGATAGAGAACTAATAAGTATAGCACAAATGCTTAAATTTCCGATTCAATTTTTAGAAGTAAAAAAACAAATTGAAATAGGAGATATGTTAGAAGAAATAAAAATAAGCACAATAAATGCTAATGATAATGTAAAAGAATATGCTAATCAAATAATAGCACATTTAGAAAAGTTACAAGAAGATCAAAATTTATTTGAAAGAAAAAATTATATGGTAATATCATCTTTTAATAATAGAAAAGTAGCTGAATCAGAATTAAAAGAATTCTATCAATTATTAAGATATCATTTGCTTAATATAAAAGTTAGTACAAGATTATTAAATGATAGAGAAATTGTAGAACTAATATATGAACAGTTGCACAAGGGAAACAAAAATAAGGTAGCAGATATTGAGCAGAAAGGAGGTTTCGAACTATATGTTACAGATAAAACGAGAAAGAAAGATTAGACCATATAAGAAAAGAAAACGAATCAAAGAGAAGAAAATAGAATTATACAAAAAAAGAAGAAAAATAAAAGATGAAAATTTCTTTGATAATCAACCACAATTAATATCATTACTTGCTCCTGAAGTTATACAAGAAAAACAAGATTATATTTATATGGGAGATGACAAATATGCTAGAATTTTTGTATTGATGTTTTATCCAAGTTATATTGGAATTGGATGGTTAGATGATATTTTAAACACAATAGGAGATGTTGATATTTCTACACAAGTGCAAATTGCAGATGAAAGAAATGTAATAAAATATTTGACTCATAAAGTTACAAAATTGCAGTCAGACTATCTTTTGTTTGAAAAGCAAGGAAATATTGAAGAATTGCATAAACTAGAAGAAAATATACAATCATTTGAAGAAATGAGAAGAAATATACAAATAAATAATGATAAGCTATTCTTTATAAAAATTACATTAAGAGTAAATGCTACAAGTCTTAAAGAATTGAATGAAAAAAGCAAGTTATTAAGAGATGAATTTGCAAATAAATCGTGTGAAATACGACCACTATATTTTAAACAATTAGATGCATTAAAAGAAACATTACCATTAAACAACAATATTATAAGTGATAATAATAGAAATATGACAACAGCAGGGTTAGCAGCGATGTTCCCAATAGCAAGAACAAAATCAAGTGTAAAAGAAGGTATTTATTTAGGAAGAGACTTATTTACAGGACTTCCAATGAATTTAGAAACTTTTACACAAGGATTAGCAAATGCAAATATTGCAATATTTGGAGTACCAGGAAGTGGAAAGTCTGTAACAGTAAAAACAATAGTTGGAAGAACTGCACTAATAAATAGGAGAGCATCTATATTAGATGTTGAGGGAGAATATGTAGCACAAACTGAAAAATTAGGTGGAAGAATTATAAAAGTTAGACAAAGCATACCAGTAGGAATAAATTTGTTTGACATTGATATAGATGAGGATGAAGGATTTATAGATATTGATAGCAAAATAACAGAAATTAGATCTATTATGAATGGAATCATAAACAAGTATGAGAACAGAACTTTAAAACCTAATGAAATAGCAGATATTGAGCAAGCTGTAAGGGAAGTTTATAGAGAAAAAGAAATAACGAAAGACAGAGATTCAATTTATGAAAAAGAAGGTGGAAAACACGAAGGAGTAATAACATTTGGAAATATAAAAAAGAAAATGCCTACACTAACAGATTTTCATAGAGTTATGAAAGAAAAGATAAAAAACAAAGAATTAACAAGTACTATTTCTAATTTTTTAAATGGAAATACATTAGGAATATTTGATTGCCAGAGTACATTAAAAATAAACGACCAGATAATATGTTTTGATATTTCGGAGATTAAGGATGAAATTATGAGATATTATGTGTGTCTAGTATTAACTACTTGGATAACAAATAAATATATGGCCACAAAAGAAAGAAACAAAAGATATGTAGTAGTAGATGAAGCATGGAATTTATTTAAGAATAAGGAAACTTCAGATTTCTTAGAAAACTTGGCGAGGCGTGCAAGAAAGAAAAAAGTGGCAATGATTTTAGCTACTCAAAATTTATCCGAAATGAGACAAAGTAATCAAGCTGAAGCTATAATAAATTGTTGTGATACAATAATTTTATTAAAGCAGTCTATAGGAAGTATTGATGAAATAATGAAGTTTTTTAAATTACCATCAGGAGTAAAAGAAATATTAACAAAAGCAAGACCAGGAGAATGTATTTTAATTAGAGGAGGAGATGTCAGAGCAATAAAAATAGATATGACAAAATTTGAGAGTGAATTTATTACAACATAGGCAAGGTGGTGAAGTAATTGAAAATGAAAAAAGTTTTGATAAGTATTTTTTTAGTAATACTTATTTTTTTTAGCTTTACAAATAATGTTCAAGCTAATTTTTTTACAGATGATAAAGAAGACAATAAGTCAGAAATAGAAGAAACAATAGATAAAGATGAAGGTGGACTATTTGAAAAGATTATAGCAAAAATGATTCGGAGGCATAGCGGAAACAGTTTTTGATTTAACAACAAATGAAAGTTTTGGTGTCGGTTTTAAAAATTATGATGAACTAATCTTTGGAAATAATCAAACAGATATATCGCCATTTACACAAGAAAATTGGAATTTGATAATGACTTGGTATTGGAGAATTGCAGGAATAATTGGAGGACCTATTTTAATTGCAATAGTAATATTAGCTTGGAAAATGATAGTCGCTGGAATTAGTCCAGATAAAAGAAATGAAGTAAAAGACAATTTAATGAGATTGTTCTTTCGGAGCAGCCGCTATTGGAATTGCACCAATTTTTGTTAAGTTTATGCTAATGTTAAACAATTCATTAGTAAAATTATTAGTTGCAAATAGTCATGGTAGTTTAGATGATCTTCTAGGCAATTCGTTACTAACAAGTATTAACACAGGAAATGCAATAGCAACAGCGATAGTGATTGCAATGTTTGCTTATTTATTTGTAAAAGTTAATATCAAATTTATAATAAGACAGTTCACACTAATTGTATTTACTATATTTACACCAATAGTTGCAGTATTTTGGATTATAAATAAAAGAACGATAGCATCAAGTATATGGTTTGGTCAAATTGTAATAAATGCTTTTATGCAATTTGTTTATACATTTTTGTTTTTAATATATCTAACATTTTTACCAAAAAGTGCAGGATGGGCGGTTAGTTTATTATGGGCTATGATGATATTACCTTTGGCAGATGCACTACAAAATACAATGCAAAATTTAGTAAGTAGAATAGCAGGTGTCGACAATGAAGCATTAGCAAACAAAGGAATAGGAATGGGGGCAGCAATGGGACAAACAGTAAAAACGATTGCTTATCAATTTAAAGGAGAAAATACAAATACCAATGGTGGAAATGACTTTATTAGTAAAGTAGTAAGTAGAGCTTCAGGTGGTATAAAAGCAGAGCCAATCGCTAGTAGTAGTTATGAAAGCTATTCACAAAATTTTGCAGAAAAAGCTAGACCAGTAAATCAAACTAATATAAATAACGAAACAAAGCAAACACAAAATACAACAATGGTTGGAAAAGAAAATAATACAGAAACACCTCAATCAACAAGTGGATTTAGAAAAGCATTTAATGTAGGAAAAGAATTTATGAATTTAGGTATGTATATGGCTGAGGGAAGAAATTTCAAGACTAACGAAAGTAATATAAATAATAACAGAATTTATAATAGACCTAATATCAATAATACAAGAAAAGAAGATATGGAAGAAAGCACAAATAAGATAATAAGTATAGAACAGGATGATGCCAATGATTAAAAATAAAGTGAAACAAAAAGTAATAGGATTTGTATTGATGATAATAAAACCTTTTATAGTTCCTATTATTATCATAGTAATACTTTTATCCATAGCTTGTAGCATAACAGATATATTATATATTGGTTTTAATAATGAAGATAAAGTGGATATGAAAAAAGAATTAGCCTATTATAATACTGAATATAAAAAAGATGAAGCAAAGAATTTTTTTGAAAGTGTTTGGGAATTTGTAGAGAAAATATTTGGTGGTGGAGAAATGACAGACAAAACAGATTGGCCTGTTAAACGGACAATATAAGATAACAAGCAATTTTGGAAAACGAGATGCACCTACAACAGGAGCATCTACTTATCATACTGGAATAGATATAGCAGCACCTGAAGGAAGCAAACTAGTATGTATTATGGATGGTGAAGTAACATCTGTAGGTTGGGGTGGTGCTGGTGGATATACTATCACTATAAAAAGTACAGATGGTATATATAAATTTTCTTATTGTCATAGTTCACCTGAATTTATAGTATCAGTAGGAAAAAAAGTGAAAAAAGGAGAAATTATCGGAAAAGTAGGACCGAAAAATGTGTATGGTGTAACAAATAATCCATATAAAGATGACAAAGGAAATCCAACAAATCGGAGCTACAACAGGTTGTCATTGTCATTTTACTATTAGAAAAAATGGAGAATTAATTGATCCATTAGAAATTGTGAAAAAGGAGGAATTTATTTAGATGATAGTAATTTATACAGGAATTGAAGAAATAGATAAAGAAATTCAAATGAATTTAAGAGATTCAATAGTAGCACATTATAGTGATTATCTAATTGAAAATAATACATTTGAAGGACAAACAGTTATTATATCTCCACAAGCAGTAGAAGGAGATTTACATGAGTTCTTATTTATATTAAAGCAAATGAATATGAGAGTAATTTTATTACTAAAAAATCAAAAACAAGAAGAAACGAAATTAGCTCTACAATTAGGAATATATGATATTATTTATGGCAATTTTTATCCAAGTCAGATAAAAGACGTTATAGAACATCCAAATAATTTTAGAGACATAGCAGACTTATATAGGAAAACATTTAATATAAAATTAAAAAAACGAAAAAGGATTAGAGATGACAAATCTAATTCTTTTTTTAGTAGGTTTTAAAGGAGAACGAAATGAAAATAATAAAAAGAATACTTAAATATTGTTTAATTATATTTACAACTGTATTTATATTATTTGGGTTTAAAATGATATTACCCATTAGTGAAGAATGTAAAGATAATACATTAAATAAAAATACAATTTATACTAATAATACTTAAATAATAAAAATATTACATTTAAGGAGGTGATGTGCAGAAAAAAATATATGACTAGGAGGTGATAAAAAATAAAGATTATACGAATTGTTATAATTATATGTATAATAATATTACTTGTGTCTTCGTATTTTTTAATTAGCAATTTTTTACAATATAAAGTAAGCAATAATTCTAATTTACAATTAATAGAAGATGTGTTTACAAAGAATAAGACAGAAGAAAACACAGAAAAAACAATAATTGATTGGGATAAATTATCGAATATAAATACAGATATTATTGGCTGGATCAAAATAAATGATACAAATATAGATTATCCAATTCTTAAAGATACTGATAACTTAAAATATTTAAAACATTCATTTGGTGGAAAATATAATAATAACGGTTCAATATTTACGCTAAATAATAATCCATTTCAAGATTATGAAACAGTATTATACGGACACAATATGAAAAGTGGAATTATGTTTTCAGAATTAGGCAAATATATGAATAAAGAATTTTTTGATAAGCATTCTAGTTTTGAGATATACACAAAAAATCAAAATTATAAAGCAACAGTATTTAGTTGTTATTCAATAGGCATAAATAAGGAAGAAAGCAATATTAAGTTATTAGATTTTGAAGAACAGGTAGAATATTACAAAAAAGCAAGTAAATATTCTGTAGATAATGTAAGTGAAATCAAAAAAATAGTAAAATTATCAACATGTTCATACCTAAATAATCATACAACGCCAACGGATCAGAGGTATTATATAGTAGCAAAATTAGAAAAAGTTAATTAAATGCTTAAAAACAGTTGATTTTTATAGTGTTAGAAGCACTTTGAAAAGAAAATTATTTTTGAACTATGGAAAAGTATAAAATTTATGATATACTCTTATACGAAGGTGATGAATATGAAGAAAAAAGTTTTAATAGGTTTGGTAATAATACTATTTTTAGTAATAATTTTTGGAATAACATATATGTTATTTTTAGAAAAAAGAAATAATGGAATTTCACTTATAAAAGATAATGTAGTTATAGAATATGGAAATACATATAATCCTAATATTGAAGAATTAGTAGATTTATCAAAATATAAATTTATTAATAAACAAGAGATTAGTATAGAAAACAATATTGAAAATGAAAAAGATAAAGATTATCCAGCAGTAGGGGTGTATGAAATAAATATAATTTATAAAAATATAATATTAAAACAAAAAATAGAAATAAAAGATACTATTGCTCCTAATATAGAAGTATTAGAAAATATACGAATAGATTATAATACTGATTTATCTTCATTTGATTTTAAAAAATATTTTAATGTTACTGACTTGTCACCAACGAAAGAACTAGTAGTAAATTTATCCAATATTAATTCTAGTATAAGTGGAGAACAAACAACAATAGCATCTGTTGAAGATATTTATAGTAATAAAAAAGAAATAGAATTAAAAATCAATATATTAGAAAAAGCAGAAGAAACACAGAAGGAAAAAATTGAAAAGCAAGAACAATTCACAAATAATGCAACATCTAAAAATTCTGGAACGATTCAAGGTACAAAAAAGAATGATGTAAAGAATAATAAAAAAACACAAAATAGTTCTTCAAATTCAAGCAGTAATGTACAAAATAGTAGTACAAATAATGCGGATTCAATACCTAAAAAGGAAGAACCAATCTGGTGTGATGAAGGAGGAAAAAAGCATTGGCAAGGGACTGGTAAAAATGAGCATGGATATTATAAGACTTGGGATGCAGCTTGGACAGAATGTAAGAATTATATGAAAGACATGAAGTCTGGAAATTATGCAGTAAAAGAATGTCCTTGCGGATTATTTTATTTTTGGGTAGAAGAAAATTAAAAAAATATACAGAAGAAGTTTAAAAATTATAAAATAAGAAAGAAGAGCTTACAGGCTCTTTTTTATATGGAAAGGAATTGATAAAATGATTAAAATAAAGAAAAATATCAAGAAAATTGTAGCAATATTGATGCTTGTAATGATTATAATTAGCAGTAGTAATTTATCAGTATTTGCAAGTTACATTACAGATATAAATTCAAATGCAAATTTTGGAGTCATTGCAGGAAGTTTGTCAACATATCGGACATGAATTACATTATGCTACTTATGATGGAAATGCTTATATGGTATTTTGTAGTCAGTATGGACAGACAAGTCCAAATGGTGGGATTTACGAATATGATACACAATTTAAAGCGGAATTAAATAGTGGAGCTTATCAAAGAATTGCAGAATATATATATTTTGGATACACAATGAAACATGGTGCAGGATTGCCTAATTCGGCACAAGCAAGAAAGGATGCATGTGCTACACAACAGTATGTCTGGGAATATATTAGAAATAATATCAATTTTCAATATGGTGCACCAAGCAGAGACTCGTGGAAAAATGGTTATATGTCATCTTCAATATATTCTTCATGGTTAAGCGAAACAGAAAGAATATATAATAATTATCATAATACAAATGTATCGTTTAATGGGCAAACACAAAAGACAGTAATAGGAGAAAGTAAAACTTTTACAGATGTAAATGGTGTTTTAGCATCATATCAATCATTCAACCAAACAACTAATGGCATAACTTTTAATCATATACAAGGAAGTAATGATTTAATAGTTACAGTAGATGGAAATACAAATGCAAATTCAGCATCATTTAGTTCTAATGGATATGGTATTTATAGACTAATGCCTAATGGGACACAATATAGTGCACACGAAATGTCATCATATATATATTTTCATTTTACATCAGGTGCAGTTCAGGACCTTATCTTTTCAAGCTATGTAGACCCAACATTCTTTAATTTTAATATAGAAGTAGAAAGTGGAAAAATATTGCTTAAAAAAGTTAATAATATAGGAAATGCAGTTAGTGAATGTAAATTTGAATTATACACAGATGAAAATTGTACTAATAAAGTAAATACTGGTATAACAGATAAAAATGGAAATATATTATTTGATAAATTAAAACCTGGAATTTACTATATAAAAGAAACAGAAGTAGCTCATGGATATTTAATTGATGAGAATATAAAACAAGTAATTGTTAAAGCTGGAGAAACAGCAAGTGTTGAGTTTAAAAACAATGAACCTACAGGAGAAATCTATATTTATAAAGTAAATGATAATGGAGATGCAGTAGGAAATGCAGAATTTATAGTAAAGGCAAAAGATAAGATTACAAATGTTGCTAAAACTAAAACATACTTTAATAAAGGAGATACAGTTGCAACAATAGTGAGTGACGAAAAGACTGGAATCGCAACAATTAAAGAACTACCAATGGGAAAATATACTGTGCAAGAAATAAAAGCGCCGACAGGTTATTTGTTAAACAACAAAATATATGATGCAGAACTAAAATTCATAAACAATAAAACACCTATTGTAGAATTGAAAATAGAAGGTGTAATCAATGATGAACCAACAGGGACTATTACAATAATAAAAAGAGATAGTGAGAAAGGAAATGTTGCTCAAGGAGATGCAACACTTGAAAATGCTAAATATGAAGTTTATGCAAATGAAGATATATGGAATAAAGCACATACTATAAAGCATTATTCAAAAGGTGACTTAGTTTCAACAAGAACAACAAATGATAGAGGAAACACAACAGATGTTACAGGATTACCACTTGGGAAATATCTAGTTAAAGAGTCTGTTTCTTCATTAGGATATTTATTAGATACAAAAGAATATGAAGCTAATCTTGAATATAAAGACCAAAAAACAGAAGTAATTTCAAAAGTAATAACTAGTAATGAAGCAGTTAAGAAAATGCAAGTCCATATTTATAAAAGTGGAATAAAAGAGAATTCAGGTCTTGTTCCAGGACTACAAGGTGCAGAATTTACAATGAAATTATATTCGGATGTAGAAAAAGCACTAGATTCAGGATATAGTTATGCAGAAATATGGAACGGATTAGATGAGTATGGAAATAGTGTAAAAGTAGATTCAAAAAGAGTTGCTGAAGCACAAAAAATAGCACCAAGCTATGAAAGTATTGTAACAGATGAAAATGGAGATGCTTATACACAAAATAAATTACCATACGGAAAATATCTAGTTAAAGAAACTAAGACTCCAAAAGATTTCTATGTTTCATCAGACTTTACATTTTCTATTACAGAAGATGAAAGCGAAGTAGTAGAGATTGCTAAAAAAATAAAACATTTATATGTAAATAATGAACAAATGGAAACATATATAAAATTAGTAAAAAAAGATGCTGATAGTGGAAAAATAGTATCTTTAAATAGTGCAACTTTTCAAATAAAAGCAGCTAAAGATATTTATGATAGAGGCAATGGAAAAATTATATATAAAAAAGGTGAAATTATAACACAAAAAGTGGGTAGTACAGTTTATAATTCATTTACTACTAATTCAAAAAATTTAGTAGTAGTAGATGGAAGTTATGATAATATAAGAGATGAACAAGGAACTGTTGTAACACCATTATTACTACCAGTAGGTGAATATGAAGTGTCAGAGATAAAAATACCATCAGGTTATTTACAATTAGATAGCCCAATAAAATTCAAAGTAGATACAATTAAAGATTACGATCAAGACAATACAGGAGATTATATTAAAACAGTTGAGATTAAAAATAATAAGCCATTTGGAACTCTAATAGTAGATAAGTCAGTAGCCTTAAAAGAAAATGTAGATACATCAATAGTAGATGTATCGGATTTAAGTGGAATACAATTTAAGCTAAGTGCAAAAGTAGATATAATTGATCCAGCTGATGGCTCAATTATTTATAAAAAAGGACAAGAAGTAAATACTTATAATGTAGATAAAAAAGGTAATTTAAAAATAGAAAAATTACCAATGGGAACATATGAACTACAAGAAGTTAAAACACTAGATGGATTAGTACTAAATGAAACAAAATATGAAGTTAAATTCACACAAAAAGATACTACTACAAAAGTATATACAGAAACAAGAGAAATTGTTAATGATACTACACTTGTAGAAATTTCAAAAACCACAATTACAGGAGATAAAGAACTACCAGGAGCAGAATTATCTGTTATAGATGAAAATGGAAAAGTAATAGATAAATGGACTTCTTCAAATAAAGCACATACTATAGAAGGCTTAACAGTTGGAAAAGAGTATACATTAAGAGAAGATTTAGCACCGCTTGGATATGTTAAAGCTACAGAAATTAAATTCAAAGTAGAAAATACAAATGAAACACAGAAAGTTGTAATGATAGATAAAATAGTGGAAATGACTAAGAACGACATAGGCGGCGAAGAAATAGAAGGTGCTGAACTAAAAGTATTTGATAAAGAGGGTAACATAGTTGATGAATGGACTTCTACTAATGAAGCACATAAAATTAAAAATTTAGTAGAGGGGAAAACATATACTTTACATGAAGAATATGCACCTGAAGGATATGTAATTGCAACAGATGTTGAATTTACAGTAAGTAAAGACAAAGAAACACAAAAGATAGAAATGATTGACAAAATTGTAGAAATGAGCAAGAAAGATATTGCAGGAGATGAACTTGAAGGTGCTACAATAATTGTTACAAATACAAAAACGAAAAACATTGTAGATAAATGGGTATCTGGAAAAGAACCACATAGAATACAAGGATTAATCGAGGGCGAAACATATGTTATGCACGAAGAAATTGCAATAGATGGATATGTTAAAGCTACAGATATAGAATTTACAGTAAGCAAGGATAAAGAAACTCAAAAAATAGAGATGATTGATAAAGTGGTATTAGTGCCTAAAACTGATTTAGTAACAGGTGAAGAATTACCAGGAGCTGAACTTGAAGTAACTGATAAAGAAGGAAATGTCATAGACAAATGGACTTCTACAAATGAGCCACATCATGTTACTGGATTAGAAGAAGGCAAGGAATATACATTGACAGAAAAAACTTGCCCTTATGGATATGAAGTTGCAGAGTCTATAAATTTTGTAGTAACTACTGACAAAGAAACACAGTTAGTTGAAATGAAAGATATGCCAATACTAAAAACGATAAAAGTAATTAAAGCAGATAGCGAAACAAAAGAAACAATAAAAGCAAAATTTAAGTTTGGAATATATGAAGATCCAGAATGTACAAAATTAATCAAAGAAGTTAAAGCAGACAAAGAAAGTGGAACAGTTACTTTTGAAGATTTAAGGTATGGAACATATTATATTAAGGAAACAAAAGCTCCATTCGGATATCAACTATCAGACAAAGTCGTTAAAATAGAGATAAATAATGAAGGGACTTTTGCAGATGGAGAATTATTAGAAGATAATGACTCTATATGCACATTCACTTATTATAATAAACTAATACCAAAGATTCAAACTGGTAGTGAAATGAATTATATATTGCTAATAGGTAGTGCAATAATTTCATTATTAGGAATAACAACAGGAATAGTTGTATTAAAAAGAAAAAACAAAAATAACTAGAATTTAGAGTGATATTCGTATCACTCTTTTTCTAAAATAAAAATCAGATTATAAGGAGGAAAATTATATGTTAAATATTACAGAAGTAAGAATTAAAAAAATAAATAAAGGGGATTTACTAGCAGCAGCGAGTATTTGTATAGATAATTGTTTTATCATAAGAGAAATTAAATTATTAGATGGAAAAAATGGTAGATATATTAGTATGCCAAAGAGAAAAGTGAAAAATAGAAATTTTAGGCAAGATTTTTCATATCCACTAGATAATGAAACAAGACTACAAATATTAGAAACTATATCAGAACAATATGATGACACAGTAGAAGAATAAATATATAGAAGATGTGAGAGCAAAAAAGCTTTTGCATCTTCTTTTAATAATTTTTATATGGGAGGTACTAAACAATATGCAAAAAGAAATTTTAACAGAATTAGAAGATTTAAGAGATGAAACAGAGTTTATTATCAATAATCAAGAAATTGTTGAAAATAAGCATGTAGAGAATTATTTAAGAAGTTTTGAAAGAATAAGAAATAATTTGTTTAACAAGATAAAATTAAGCAATAAATATGAAGTAAATGAACAAGATAAAATAACTTATTTGAATGATAGATATAGTGCAACAGTAGAAAATGATGTTTTAAAAATATACATTCCTGAAGTAATACCAAAGTACAAAAATATTAATAATTGTGCATATAAAAATATAATGCTAAATGTTATGGATAAGACAAAAGAATATAAAGATTTATTCAACAAAGAACTAGTGTTTGTATTTATAAAAGTAGTAGAAAATCAGAAGAATATTGATATAGATAATAAGTTTATAAAACCTATTGTAGATGGTCTTGTACTATCAAAAGTAATAGCAGATGACAATATAAATAACATGTTTTATGGTGTACTTGGAACAACCAATAAAAAGAAAAAACCATATACAGAAGTGTATGTTTTTAGAGGGGAAAAAATGCTAGATTTTATTAAAAATCAAATAGAAGCGGATACAAAATGAGACTCAAGCGGATAGGTCAAAGTATCCGTTTGAACAGTTTTTAGGGTATTTTCAAACGGAGAGTTTGACTATATTAAAAATGCCTAAAAATAAGGCAATAGAGAAAAACACCCTGTGTCTTGTTTAGCGTGTAAGACACATAGTAGGGATTAAGGTGTGCAAAAAGGGTGTGTCATATAGAAAAGAAAAAAGGAAGGAGTGGATAAAGGAATGGGATGGTAAGATTAACTCGGAAAAGATACAGAAGTTTTGATGTTTCTAGGTAAGTATAAGCTGATGCTTGGTTCGGATTGTAGGCTGATATATGGAACAACAGATTATCATAGGAAAAGGTTGAAAGTTTTAGAGAGCGAAAGGTATATAAGAAGAGTAAACAGGTTATATATAAAATTGGATGATAAAGGAACAAGGCTAGTAAAAGAATTTGGATATGATTATAGTTACAAATGTAGAAGAAAAGAATATGTTGATAGATTAAATGAAATAGCAAAAGTAGCAGCATTGACATTAGACAGTAATATTGATTTTATTGCTAGTTGGAATATAAAAGATGATGATATATTTACAGAGCAATCTCGAAAATATTTAGGAAAGATGATATTTCAGGAAAAAGAATTTATTGTTTATTATATAGCCAATGATAAAAGAAAACCTTATGTAAGTCAAATATTAAATGATATAAGGAAATTAGTCAGCTATAAAAATATAATGATTTTTGTAGAAGATTTTAATTTGATAAAAGCAAAAAGAAATTTTGTATTTGGAAATGATTCTACAGTAATAATAAATCCAACACCTGAAAATTTTAATTTAATGAGAAGATATGAAGATATAGATTTTTATGAAATTATTAAGCAGATGTATTCTAATACAGAAGTTCTATTGTCTAACTGGGTAAAAGCAGATTATATGACAGAAGATAGAACTTATATATTTTTTATGCCGTTTATAGATACAGAAAGACTTTATGGATTAAATAAATTTTACAATAATAATAAAAACATAATACGAAAAATAGATATTATAACTTTAAAAGAAAATAAAGAAAAAATAGAAGAAATACTAACTAACAAAACAAACATTGTAGAAATGGACGAGTGGCTAGGAGGTATTGATGGGGAAAGACAAGAAAAGTAAAATATCTTTATTTTTTTTACTTTCTTACATTGTTTTAATACCATTAATTAATGGTTTTATGAAAATACTAGAAAAATGCTTTAATACTAATTTAAACACGATAGATATAAATTTTTTGAATTTGTTTACTGTAATATTCAGAAATGGAACAATATTTATTATATGGGTAATATTAAATTTAATTATCATATTAGTTGCAAAAAATATAAGTACAACAAAACAGAACGCAAAGATAGAAGTAGAAGGTGTAAATCTAAAAAAGAAAGATGGAACATTTGGAACAGCGGATTGGGGAAACAAACAAGAAATACAAGAATATTTAAGTATAGGAAAAAGAGATGGAATTATTCTAGGAGAAACTGATGAACAAGAAATAATTACTCTACCTATGAACACATATTTAAACAAAAATATTGCTGTGTTTGGCTCCAGCGGCAGTAAAAAGTCTCGTGGTTTTGCAATACCGAACGGAATTGAATTGGTACAAGAGGAAGTGCAAGAAGCAATTCAAAGACAGATGAGTTTGGTATTTACTGATCCAAAAGGGGAATTATACAGAAAACTTGCGAAATATCTTGAAACAAAAGGATATGATGTAGAAGTATTTAACTTAGTAAATCCAACATTTTCAAATGGTGCAAGATTTATAAACTTTGTCGAAGATGAAACAGATGCACAAATCTTTAGTCAAATAGTAATAGAGGGAACACAATTAAGTAGAAGGTCTAGTGGAGATGAGTTCTGGAATAGAGGTGAACAAAATTTACTAAAAGCATTATTGTTATATGTTATTAACTATATAAAAAAAGAAGAAGACAAGAGTATGGGATTTATCTATGATGCATTAGCAAGTGGAAATATAAAACAAATAGATAAATTGTTTTATGATACTGAAGGTCCAACAAAACTAAGTTATAACATATATGCACAAGCAACAGACATAGTAAAACAATCAGTTGTTACAGGACTTGCTACAAGACTTCAAATATTCCAAACAGATAAAATAAGGAATATCACAAATAAGGATGAAATTAATTTTGAGAATATAGGAAATAAAAAGACCTGTGTATTCGTTGTTACAAGTGATACAAATAGTGCATTTGACTTCCTTTCGACATTATTCTTTTCGTTCTTGTTCATAAAGTTAATAAAACAAGCAGATGAAAATCCAGATGGTAGATTAAAAGTTGAAACATCATTGATATTAGATGAGTTTACAAACATAGGTAGAATTGTAGATTTTGAGAAGAAATTAGCAACAACGAGAAGTAGGGGTATCAATATATTTATGATATTCCAAAATATAGCTCAGTTAAAGAATAGATATGATAATGATGTTTGGCAAGAAATATTAGGTAACGCCGATACCAAAATATGCATGGGTTGTCGGAGATATTTTAACAGCGGAGTATATCACTGAATATCTTGGAGTTGCAACTGTAGAAACTAATGCTATTAGGAAAGAAGCGGGATTTGATGGTAAATTTACTTATGGAATGGAAAACATAGCAACAAATAAAAGAAATTTAATGAATCCAGATGAATTATTAAAATTAGATAATAATAAAGAGATAGTTATAGTTAGGGGTAGAAAACCTTTTATATGTAATAAATATGATTATTCTAAACATATTGAAGCAAGTAAGATGGAAGATATGACAATAGAAGAACAAAGAGAAAAATTTAAAGACAATGTAGAAAATGAAAAAAATAAGCAGCAACCTAAAAAGGTTAAATATAGTTTTAAAGATTTTTAGTGGTTTTAGGTTAGACCGTAAAACCTAAATAGAAAAAGTAAGAAGGTGAAAAGTTATGACAGATGAATTACAAAAAAAGATAGTATGGCAGAATATCAATTCATCTAAAGAAAAAGGAAAAATTTTAACAGGAAAAATAATAGCAATAGAAAATGAACAAATGAAAGAAGAGTTAATTACTTGCGCTATTATAGATTTCAATGGAATTAGAGTATTAATTCCAGCAACTGAAATATCGGAAGATTCTAAAAATGATAAAAAGCTACTTAGAAATATGATGGGAGCAGAGATAAAATTTATTATAGTAGAAGCAGATAGAATAAGTGAAAAAGCGATAGGCTCGAGAAAAAAGGCTATGGAAAGATTAAAAGAAATTAATATAAAAAAAGTACAAGTGGGAGATAAAATATATGGGAAAATTGTAGGTGTATGGAAAAAGTTTATAAGAATTGAAGTAATAGGTATAGATTTTATAGTTAAAGCACAAGATTTACAATATGGATATGTTGAAGATGTTTCTAAAATGTATAAAGTAAATGACAAAATAAAGGTTATTATAAAAGAAAAATCTGAAGAAAATAAAAGCATAAAAATATCAGTAAAAGATTTGCTAGAAGATCCATTTAAAAATATAAGAAAAGATTTTACAGAAAAAGGTGAGTATTTAGCAACTATTACAGGATATACTGATAATGGAATCTTTGCTAATATCGCACAAGGAGTAGATACTGTTTGCATATTACCAACTTGGCTAGATAGGCCACCATTTCCAGGAGAAAAAGTAATAATTAAGATTTACAAAATAATTCCTGAAAAACGCAAGATTTATAGTTCTTTAATAAAGATAATGGGAAGTGATGCGAGTGAATGATAAACAAAAAAATATAATGAAATTATTATGGGATTTTGATTCTTTAAGAGAAAGTCAAATAATGAAATTATGTAATTGTAGCGAAACAGATATAAATAATTTGATTAGCAATAAGGTTATAAGTAAAGATGTAAAGAAAGGTATTTTAAAGTATGCAAAAAAAGAAATTAATAATAGGAATATTGTTGCATTTGATGTTGTTATGAATTATTTAGACAGAAATCCAATATTAAAAAAAGGGAAACTTCCAGTAAATGTGCATATGCAAACAGATTATTATACTTATGATATAATCGCGATTAAGGAAGTTGAAATAGAAGCTTTATTTGATAAAATTGATGAAATATCAAAGGCAGAAAGAGTTATAATAATTATTGAAACAAAAGATTATAGAAAACAGTTTTTAAATACCAAAAGATCTTGTTATATATGTACTTATTCACCATTAGAAATTGTTGATAGGATAAATTGAAAAATGTATAGCAAAATTAGTGAAAAGTGTATATTGATAATATTGAAAAATGTATATTTATATTGTTATCTATAGAAATATTGTGAAAAAAGTCATAAATATTAGCTTTTTTAAAATAAATGTATAATTTTCTGAAAAGTGTATATCAAAAATATTGAAAAGTGTATATTAAAAGTATTGAAAAATGTATAATGATATGCTAAAATGTATATGGAGGTTGATAAAAATGAGTTTAGAGAAAAAAGATTATCGTAAAAGATTAATAGATGATAAGATAGACAGATATTTAAAAATTTTTGGAGCAATTTCTATACAAGGTCCAAAATGGTGTGGAAAAACATGGACATCATTAAAACATGCTAATAGTGTTTCATACATGACTGAAAAAAGTCCAAGAGATTTAGCTAAAGTAGATCCAAAATACATTTTTAACCAAGATAGACCACAACTTATAGATGAATGGCAATTAGTCCCAAGTATATGGGATGCAGTAAGACATGAATGTGATAGCGACCATGATAAAGGAAAATTTATTCTTACAGGTTCTACATCACTTTCTAAAGAAGAAAGAGAAGAAGAGATATTTCATTCTGGAACAGGAAGAATCGCCATAATGAAAATGAATCCAATGAGCCTATACGAATCAGGAGATTCTACAGGAGATGTTTCTATTGAAGAAATGTTTTCGGGTAATGTTAATTGTAAGTATATAAGAAAAGTTGAATTAGATGAATTAGCAAAACTTATTATAAGAGGAGGATGGCCAGAAAATATTGATAAAGAGGGAGATGATATTGAGGTTATCCCAAGAAGTTATATAGAGTCTGTTATTACTAGAGATATTAATGAAAGAAAAGATAAAAAAAGAGATTCAAATAAAATGAGAATGTTAATTCGTTCTCTTTCAAGAAATGAAACTACTATTGCCGGAAATGATACAATAGTAAAAGATATTGAAGAATTTGAGAATACTGATGATTTAATTGCGAGTAGATTAACAGTAGCAGATTATGTAAGCGTTTTAGATGATTTATATTTAACAGCAAATCAAGAAGCATTTAGTATAAATTATCGTTCATCAAAAAGAATAGGAAAATCACCTAAAAGACATCTAGTAGATCCATCTCTTGCATGTGCTAGCTTGGATTTAACTGTTGATAAGTTATTAAATGACCACGAAACATTTGGATTACTATTTGAAGCATTAGTAGAAAGAGATTTAAGAATATATATGGATTATTTGGATGGACATTTGTATCATTTTAGAGATAATGTTTCAGGAGATGAAGTTGATAGCATATTAGAATTTAGAGATGGGGAATATGCTGCGGTAGAAATAAAATTAAGTGATGGTAGTGTTGAAGATGCTAAAAAAAGTTTAATGACTTTTTATAAAAATGTAAATAAAAAACCAAAATTTATGTGTATTATAGTGGGACATTATGAGGCAGTTATACAAGATAAAGAAACAGGAATATATATTATTCCAATAACATCTTTGAGACCATAGTTTAATAATTTGAAAATACAAGGACAAACATTTAAATAGTATATACGAAAATTTATTTCGGTGCATTATTTTACAGTTATAATTTCATTAGAAGAAAATAACGAATAGTTCACCAATACAGAAATATGAATGAATTAAAAGAAAAACGAGTATTAAAAAGAATTAGAAATAATAAAAAAGGTTATTGGGTAATTATTATTGAAGAATAGAATATATGATTTTGAAATAAAAAATAAAAGGTGTATTAGGAATTTAATTCCTAGTACGCCTTATTTTTTATTGATTAACTTTTTCTTTTAATGCTTTTCCAGGTTTGAAAGCAGGAGTTATTGAAGCAGCAATTTTTAATTCAGCTCCAGTTTGTGGGTTTCTACCAGTACGAGCTGCTCTTTCTCTTGTTTCAAAAGTTCCAAATCCTATTAAAGAAACTTTTTCTTTTTTTACTAATTCATCAGAAACAATATTTACAAAAGCATTAATAGCAGCTTCAGAATCTTTTTTAGAAAGACCAGTTTGTTCTGCCATTGCATTTACAAATTCAGCTTTATTCATTATATTCACCCCCTTCGACAAATAATTACATCTTTTGTATTTTTTAACAATTTATCAAAGTTATCAATTAAAGTCAATAAAATTAAAAAAATATGATTAAATTTTAATTAATTTAGTACAAAGAAAAAATTTTTGTGGTATAATGCCTTTGAGTACATAAAAATTCACAAGGAGGCAGAAAAATGTTAGAAAATGTAGAAGTTTTATGCCATAGTAGTATAAAAATAAATAAAGAAAAAGTCATATATATTGATCCATTTAAAATAGAGAAAAACTATAATGATGCAGATATTGTTTTTATAACACACGACCATTATGATCACTATTCTGAGGAAGATATAGATAAGGTTATAAATGAAAACACAATTATTATAATACCAGAAGAATTATTAACAAAGCTATTAAGAAAAGGAATAAATAAAAATGCAATTATTACAGTAGAGCCAAATGAAAAGTATATGGTACAAGGAATTAAATTTGAAACAATACTAGCATATAATACAAATAAGACATTTCATCCAAAAGAAAATGGTTGGGTTGGTTATAGCATCACACTAGATGATATTAGATACTATATTGCAGGAGATACTGACATTACAGAAGAAAATAGAAAAGTAAAATGTGATGTTGCTTTTGTTCCAGTTGGAGGAACATATACAATAGATTTTAAAGAGGCAGCACAATTAATAAATGAAATACAACCTAAAATAGCAGTTCCAATTCATTATGGTAGTGTAGTTGGAACAAAACAAGATGCCACGGACTTTATAAAATTATTAAATCCAAGTATAAAAGGTATAATTTTAATGAAACAATAAATGAAAGAAGGAACAAATAGTGCAATTTTCAAGCAAAGATATTCAATTATTTAATGAAGCAGGAATACATGTAGAAGATAAAAATTATACAAATGATGAAGTTGAAAGATTAAAAATTAAGGTAACAGATTTTATTGTAAGTCAAAGTACAAAGGATATAGATAAATATAGTAAAAAATTTAGTAGATTATTATAAGGATTTAGTTATGAATAAAGAAGAAATAATAAAATATTGTTTAACATTGGAAAATACATATAAAGATTGTCCATTTTCAGATGACTTTGAATCTGTAACAATGAAACATTTGAAAAATAAAAAGTGGTTTGCATTATTAATGAATGTAAATAATAAGTTATACCTTAATGTTAAGACAGATCCAAATTATTCTGATATATTGAGAAATACTTATGATTATATAATACCTGCATATC